>Ga0115562_1002025_pt1 | contig 14488 bp, 15 predicted proteins | sample COGITO_mtgs_1105_6_FD_87200 | JGI IMG/M metagenome (GOLD analysis project Ga0115562, IMG submission 87200) | Pelagic marine microbial communities from North Sea - COGITO_mtgs_110516 | ecosystem: Environmental > Aquatic > Marine > Epipelagic | place: Germany:Helgoland, sampling site Kabeltonne...
ATTCTCAGGCAAAGCTCAGCGCAATTGCAAGGCAACTTAACGAACGTCCTCGCAAGACCTTGCAATATCAAACTCCAGCAGAGAAGTTCGCTGAGTGTGTTGCATCGACCGGTTGAGGTCGCCATGAAACTCCGCAGAATGCGCTATCAATTCTGGTCGTGCGGGATCAGGGTGATGCAAACCCTAACATTGGTGATACTTAATGGACGAGCCAGTCCCCATTTGTGCTTCTTCGATCAATCCAAATGCACAGGCAACCGCGATAAATTTTTCTGTTTTTGATGCAATAGATGGCCTCGAAGACAGTTATCGGTGGCTGCACTTTGACTTGAATGATCCACACTTCGCGCAGTGGGCGCTTCAAGCACTGCCCCAAACCGCAGCGATGGCATTGACCCAGTCGGAAACCCGTCCGCGGTGTGATCTTTTGGATGGCGGTCTTATCATGAACCTGCGCGGCGTTAACCTGAACCCCGGCGCAAACACAGACGACATGGTATCACTCCGGCTTTGGGTCATTAATGGCCTAATCGTCAGCGCGCGCGCAAGGAGAGTCTGGGCGGTTGACGACATTCGCCAGCGGGTAGAGGCCGGAAAAGGTCCCCCATCGATTGCATCTTTCCTTGCGGAACTGGTTTACAACCTGATCAAGCGCATTGAGAAAGTGTCGCTTGAACTAGTTGAAAATACGGATGAATTTGAAGAACGCTCCTTCATCTTGAGCCACGGGTTGTTCGCCGAACTTGCAGCAGCGCGACAAAGTGCGATCAAGCTGCGCCGTTTCGTTCGACCGCAAGCAGAGGCGATTGTTGCGCTGTCCGAAGGTCACGCCTGGCCACTTGATACCAAAAGTGCCGGGATACTGCAGGAAGCCGCCAACCATGCACTTCGCACAATAGAGGAACTTGATGCGACCGTTGAAAGATTGCGGGCTGTGTATGATCACCTTGAGCTGCAGCAGAGCACGGCCTTGGGGCGCAACAGCTATGTGCTTTCTATTGTTGCGGCCATTTTCCTGCCTTTGGGATTCTTGACCGGCCTCTTTGGCGTGAATCTTGGTGGAATGCCGGGGATCGGAGCAGAGCAGGCGTTTTGGGTCCTGACGACGGCATCAGCGGTCATCGGGGTCGCCTTGTTCCTGATATTCAAATTTTCCAAGTGTTTGTGACTGGAAGGGTTTAAGACATGATGCGAAACCTTCTGCCGTTGACTGCCCTTTTGATGGGGTCGGCGTTCTTGCTGTTTGCGGGCGGCGTGAACAGTTTAATCTTACCTATCAGGGGAGAGGCTGAAGGGTTCAGCGCTATATCGCTCGGTCTTTTGGGTACCGGATGGGCGATCGGCTATGTCGCAGGGTGCTTGTGCACGCCGGTCCTGGTCGCACGGGTGGGCCATATACGCGCATTTGGGGCAATGTGTGCGCTCGCGGCTATTGCAGTATTGATGTCGCTGGTGCTGATCGATCCGTGGGTCTGGATCCCCGTGCGGGCCGTTTCCGGCTTTTGCTTTGCCGGAGCTGCGATGATTGTCGAAAGCTGGTTAAGTGAACGTTCAGAAAAAGCGTCGCGCGGCCGTATTTTTGGCATCTACACGATGGTCAACTTGGCTGCTACCACGGCAGGGCAAATGGTTCTGACGCTGGGCGACGCCAAAGGCTATTTTTTCTTCGTGCTGGCTGCGATGATCTACTGCTTGGCACTGCTACCGACCGCGATGTCGGCCACATCAACACCGCAACCGTTAACCAGCGTTTCGCTTGATTTGCGCGGCCTTTGGAGAAACTCGCCGATATCGTTCTTTGCGGTGTTCATGCTGGGCGTATCGAACGCAGCGTTTGGCACGCTCGCGGCAGTTTACGCGGCCCGTATGGGGTTGGAGCTGGGTGATATCGCGCTGTTTGCAAGTATTCCGATTCTAGCTGCGGCGGCGCTGCAAATCCCTGTGGGGATTATTTCGGACAGGTTTGACAGACGGCGCGTCCTGATCTTGATTGGTCTGATCGCACTGCTGTCAGATGGGGTGTTCCTCTTTGGGGGTTTTGACGATCCGCTTGTTCTGATGGGATTGTCAGCCATCTTTGGCGCGATGATCTATTCAATGTACCCGGTGATCGTTGCCCATGCCAATGATCGCGCGGCACCGGGGACCTTCATCCAAGTCAGCGGTGGTTTGTTGCTTGTCTATGGTGTGGGATCAATTATTGGCCCCGCTATCGCTGGATTTGCAATGACCCGCTATGGCGCGCCAAGCTTGTTTGCAGTGATCGGGACCGCCCATATCCTGCTCATCTTGTTTTCACTTCTGCGGATAAGATCAACGGCAGCAGTCGATCCAGAAGACAAGGGCGACTTTGGATCAACACCTGTCGTGCTGGTCTCGACACCAGAAACGGTAGCACTTGCCGCGAATGACGCGGAACTCAGCGCGGACAGGGAGCAGAACGGCACGACAGACCTGAACGTACAGCCCGAGGGGGAGTCCCAATGAGCGCTATCGCTTTCGTTATCATCGGCTTGGTGGGGTTGATCATTGGGGGCGAGCTTGTTGTGCGCGGTGCTGTGTCCGCCGCCAAGCGTTTTGGCATTTCACCTATGGTAATTGGCCTGACACTGGTTGGCTTTGGAACCTCAACGCCTGAGCTTGTCACCAGCCTGCAAGCTGCCCTCGGAGGATCACCCGGTATTGCCATCGGGAATGTGGTGGGCAGCAACATTAGCAACGTGCTGCTTATACTGGGTATTGCCGCGATTTTAGCTCCTGTCGCTGTAAATCCCGCTGCATTCAAACGCGACGGATCTGTGTTGGTGCTAGCAGCCATTCTTTGTTTGGTGGTGGTTCTGATCGGCGATGTTGGCAGGCTTGCTGGGGTGGTTTTTCTTATTACGCTCGCGGCGTATCTGACATTCACCCTTGTATCTGAGCAACGTGCCACAGCGACACCTGCAGCTGCGGTTTACGAAGCGGAAGCCGAAGCAGTTCTTGGTCCCGATTACAGTCTTGGTATTTCGTTGATCATTGCCTCAGTGGGCCTTGTCTTGACGATTTTGGGTGCGCAGTTTCTGGTGTCTGGTGCCGTTTCACTGGCGCAAGCGGCAGGCGTTTCTGAAACCGTGATCGGGCTGACTATCGTGGCCATTGGCACATCAATGCCGGAATTAGTGACGTCTATCATTGCGGTTCGAAAGGGACAGGGTGATGTGGCACTTGGCAATATTCTGGGCAGCAACATCTTTAACATATTGGGCATCTTGGGGCTAACTGCGATTGTTCAGCCGCTAAGCGTTCCGGTCCAGATCGTGCAATTCGACATTTGGGTCATGCTTGCCACGACGTTGCTTCTTGTTACATTTGCGCGCACTGGGTGGCGTATTGGCCGCGCTGAAGGTGGCATCATGGTCGCAAGCTATTTTGCATATCTTGGGTGGTTGCTCATCTAGCGTCACACCGCCGATCATTGGCGGAAGAACTCTGTTAAACGACGCCCGACACATAATCACGAAGCTGGCCCGCCTCTTTTTCAGCGGATTGCATGCGGAATTTGACGATATCCAGAATATTCACAACGGCGCACAAAACACCATCAATCGTAACTGGGATGTGCCGAACATTATGCTCAATCATGAGCTGTTCGATCCGCTGAACATTCTCTGTCGCTTCGCAGGAAATTACGTCATGCGTCATAAGATGACTGACCAATAGCCGGTCTAGATGGCCGCCGCTTTGGTTCAGGTATTTAACGATGTCGCTGCTGGACAGAATGCCCAAGACAAGATGATCGTCCGTCGTAACAACCAGTGCAGATGTGTCATCCCGCGCGAGCTGGCTCATCGCATCAGAGATTGGGGCTGATGGATTGATGGTCCTGACCCGCAGGTCAAGGTCTTTGAGGAGTCGTCTGATTGTCATCTGAAAGCTCTTTGATTAGAGAGATGCGGGGTTTGAAAGCACGGCAAACACGATGGTCGGAAGTGTGGGGTGATTTCTACCCCACACGGGTTTTATGAGCCGATTTAGCGTTTATCTCACGCCGCCAACAGCCGTGTTGCTAAGGGCAAATTTACTAACGCAAAACGTAATCCTCGCGCCTCAAGATTCCATTTCAGGATCAGCGAGGTTGCCAAGTTCAACCGCGATTGCCATCTCTTCGTCATTGACGAAGCCATCGGCATCGGTGTCAATTTCCAAGAATAGTTCTTGGGTGAGTTCAGGGTACGAAACTTGAAGTTCGGCGAGGGATGCCATTCCATCTCCGTCGGTATCAATCTCAGACGGCATTGCATTGGCAGAGAAGGCGACAGAGGCCGCAAGAGCGGCTACAAGAGTTACGGTTTTCATGGTTTTTCCATTCGGAATAAAGCGGTCCATCATGGGCCGCTTCAATCGAAATGTGAGTTCGAGAGGCTGAATACAAGAGCCAAAAATATATTATTAACTATTAAATACAACGGCTTATATTATTTACTTCAATGTTGCCACTGACCGCAAAATTGAAAATTTGCAGTTGAAGTCCGAGCCTTTCGTGCGAACAAATTCACCCGCAGGCAAATACCCGCGGGTGAATCCTTACATCATCGGCTACATCATTCCGCCCATGCCGCCCATATCAGGCATGCTGTTGCCGCCTGCCTTGGATGGTTTGTCGGCAACCATCGCTTCGGTTGTGATCAGCAATCCCGCAACCGATGCGGCATACTCAAGCGCAATCCGAACGACCTTGGTCGGATCAATAACACCGGCCTTTAACATATCGCCGTATTGCTCTGACTGTGCGTCATAGCCAAAGGTCTTGCTGGTGTTCTCAACGATCTTGCCAGCTACGACCGATCCATCGACACCGGCATTTTCGGCAATCTGACGCAGGGGTGCTTGGAGCGCTTTGCGGATGATGGCAATACCAGCCATCTGATCCGCGTTATCGCCTTTGAGGTCTGCAAGCACTTTGCCCGCATGCACCAATGCAACACCGCCACCTGGAACAACGCCTTCTTCGACAGCGGCGCGTGTCGCATTCAAGGCGTCATCGACACGGTCTTTACGCTCCTTCACTTCGATCTCGGTGGCACCGCCGACCTTGATTACCGCAACACCGCCCGCAAGTTTGGCAAGGCGTTCTTGCAGCTTCTCCTTGTCGTAGTCTGACGTTGTGTCTTCGATAAGCGCGCGAATCTGGGTGACGCGTGCAGCGATTGCCGCCTTGTCACCCGCGCCGTCGATCACTGTTGTTGTGTCTTTGGTGATCGTGATCTTCTTGGCATCGCCAAGCATGTCCATGGTGACATTTTCAAGCTTGATGCCGAGTACGTCGGAGATCACTTGTCCACCCGTCAGGACGGCAAGATCTTCCAGCATCGCTTTGCGGCGATCCCCAAAACCGGGGGCTTTCACGCCAGCGACCTTCAGGCCACCGCGCAGCTTGTTCACTACCAGCGTTGCAAGGGCTTCGCCGTCAATATCTTCGGCAATCACCAAAAGCTGTTTGTCCGCCTGCATCACAGCTTCAAGCAAAGGCACCATCGGGGCCAAGGAAGTCAGCTTTTTCTCGTGAAGCAGAATGACGCAGTCCTCAAGGTTCGCTGTCATCTTAGCGGGGTCTGTCACAAAATACGGGCTGAGGTAGCCGCGATCAAACTGCATGCCTTCAACGACTTCGGTCTCCGTCTCAAGACCTTTGTTTTCTTCAACGGTAATGACGCCTTCGTTGCCGACTTTGGCCATCGCGTCCGCGATTTGCTGACCGATTGCGGCCTCGCCGTTTGCAGAGATTGTGCCGACTTTCGCGATCTCAGCCGTGTCGCCCACGGGGCGCGACATTGCTTTGACCTCGGCCACAACTGCTGTGACTGCTTTGTCGATCCCGCGCTTGAGGTCCATCGGGTTCATGCCCGCCGCGACGGACTTCATGCCCTCTTTGACAATGGCTTGCGCCAAAACCGTCGCGGTGGTTGTGCCATCGCCAGCTTCGTCATTCGTACGGGATGCCACGTCTTTGACAAGCTGCGCGCCCATGTTTTCAAATGGGTCTGACAGTTCGATGTCTTTGGCGACGGTCACGCCGTCCTTGGTGATGCGCGGCGCACCGTATGACTTGTCGAGGACTACGTTGCGGCCTTTGGGACCCAGCGTGACCTTTACGGCATTGGCGAGTGTATTGATGCCCTTGAGCATGCGGTCACGGGAGTCCGTGCCAAATTTGACGTCTTTTGCAGACATATCTGTATTCCTAATTGAGTGTGTTAAGGGGGCGCGTCGTTCAGGCCATAATGCCCAAGATGTCGCTCTCCTTCATGATCATCAGCTCTTCGCCGTCGATCTTGATTTCAGTGCCCGACCATTTGCCGAATAGAATTTTGTCGCCTGCTTTGACGTCCATTGCGATACGCGCGCCGGCCTCGTCCTTTGCGCCAGCACCGACAGAGATGACTTCGCCTTCCTGCGGTTTTTCCTTGGCGGTGTCGGGGATGATCAGGCCGCCAGATGTCTTTTCGTCGCTTTCAATAATACGCACCAAGACACGGTCATGTAGGGGGGTAAACATCATGGAAATGCTCCTTTTTGAAGATTTCCGGGTAGGGGTGGCATGCTTCGAGACACATTGGCACTCGCCACACCTGAGTGCCAATGTATGAGAAGTGGCTATGGTGAAAGGCCGCTGCAATAGGCCAGAGAACTATATTTCTTTGACGTTCCTTGCCAAGAATTATTGCGCCCAAACAATCGACCTCATTGCCTTACTTTACTTTTTTGCCGGAGATCGAGATTCCGGGTTTGCCAGCGTTGGAATTCGCTGTTGCAGAAACTTTGGGCTTTTCTTGCTTGGGTTTCTTTGCCTCTTTGTTGCTATTTTTACCTTTGGCCATGATCTGTCCTTCCAAAATGCAACGATCCGATACCGAAATGGCATCGGTTGGCTGCGGTGTTCACTGATCGCCTATGAAAGACGGTCAGTGGATTGTTTTGTTGCAGCGGTCGCTGCTTCTTCGTCCAGCGCCCGTTGCTGCCCACGCGATACTGTCGTGATCGGTGAGCGAAACATTGCGTTCGCGGCTGCATAGTCTTCGGCGGTCTCGATGGGGGTCCACCGCGATCCGGTGATATCAAGTGCATGAATGATCGTGCCCTTGTTGATCAGCTGCGTATAGGCGGTGTCGCAATCGTCTTTGAAGCGCGCGGGGTTTTCCATCATTAGCGCAAGCTCAGCAAAGAGGAGGGGCCCGGTCTTGGCACTGATCTTTTCGAGCCCGATAGATTGTCCGACAGTAAGTGTGTGGTCAACGGATCTGCCAATTTCAAGCACACGCATCTGCTCATCCGCGGTGATCCCGACGTTAGCATCATCAAGCTTGGCATTCCGGTCGATACACACCACATTGGGGCGGTCGTCGTCGACAAGCTGGCGTAGTATTTTAACGTCGAACAGCGTATCGGCATCCAACTTTATGAACTCAGCAGACCCGACCGCGGACGCCGCGCACATCAGCGCGTAGCTCGTGTTTGTTTCGCGATATTTGTCATTGATCACATATGTGATGCGAATCCCCCGAAAGGTTTTGTTGACGAATTGCTTAACGTCATCGGCCCTGTGCCCCAGCACCAATACGAACTGAGACATGCCGCAGCTGAGGCAGTTGCGGATGATGCGCTCAAGAATTGCAGACCCGCCGACAGGCAGCAGACACTTCGCGCTGCTGTCTGTCATGGGGCTGAAAAGAGAGCCAATGCCATCTGCAAGTATGACGGCCATTGGTGGACGGTTATTGTCGTATTTCATGTGGCACCTATCCTATTTTCATCGAAGACGAATGGATTGATTTGCAGCTTAGATCCTTTCTTTTTAGGGCACTGCCTCAAGGATCGTAGCAGGGCCCGCGATGCGCGCGAAATGCGCCATGACGGCCTGAAGCATAGGTTCAACCTCGTTCACTTGAACAACAATGAGATCACCGGGGCGGACAATTTCGAACGCGCGTGCGAGGGCCTTGTCCGGATTATTGACAATTTCCACAGCACTCGCCGCAAATCCATTATCCAAAGCACCAGATCGCACCAGTTTCGAGGTTTCGCCGGGCTTGCGCCCGCGCGGGTCAGCATCGGCCAGAATGATTTTGTCGTACACGTCTGAAAGTGCGGCACCAAACGCCTGTATCTGCGTGTCCACTCTGGTTCCAGTGCCATGGGCCACTACAATCTTTTGCCCTTTGGTCAGATGGGGCAGCACGCGCCCCATGGCCTTTACTGCAGGGGTGTTATGGCCATAATCGACGATCACCTTGAACGTAACAAAGTCGATCATGTTCATGCGCCCGGGGTTTTGGGACGCGCTTGGGTGAAACGTGCTGATGCCGTTTCGTATCATATCAACGGACAGTCCAAGACCGTGAAGTGCGGCCACACCTGCCAGAACATTTGCAATGTTGAACGTGGCCGCGCCGCTCATGGTGATCGGCGCATCCAAAACCGAGGACACATGAATAGTGGGTTCGGGGGAGTGGATGACGATGTTACCATCCTGCAAGACAACGGCGGTCCCGCCCATCCCAAGATGCTGCGTGATTATTTCATTCTTTGGCTGGAGCGAGAAGTAGATGACTCTGCCGCCCGCCCTTTTCGCGAGTCCCGCAACGATGGGGTCATCCGCATTCAGGACTGACACGCCTGTTTCTTTGACAACTTCAATAACCGTTGCTTTGACCAAGGACAGCTCTTCCAAGTCCTCAACACCGTCAACGCCGATATGGTCTTCGTCGACATTCAGGAAAACACCGACGTCGCAACTATCAAAGCCCAGCCCCCGCCGGATGATGCCGCCACGGGCAATTTCAAGTACGGCATGGTCAATGGTTGGCTCGCGCAAAACGATGCTGGACCCTTCGGGGCCGCTGTAGTCACCCGTTACGATTTCCACACCATCGATAGCAACGCCCGTTGTCCCCGCAAATCCAACCATGTGCCCGCTGTACTTAAGCGTATGCGCGATGAGTTTCGCGGTCGTCGTTTTCCCGTTTGTCCCTGTCACTGCAATGATCGGGACGTTGATGTCCAAAGCAGGCGGGAACAGCATATCGACAAATGGCTTGGCGACATCGCGGGCTTGGCCTTCTGTCGGTGCCAAATGCATCCTGAAACCGGGGGCTGCGTTAACCTCGACGACTCCAGCAGTACCATGTGCGAGCGGCTGATCAAGGCCGGGTGCCACGATATCTATCCCGATACAGTCCATGCCGATAATACGCGCAACCCGCTCACACATCAGCCGAACGTCCTGATGCACGTTGTCGGTCACATCACACGCGGTGCCGCCAGTGCTCAGATTGGCTGTCGATTTCAGATACAGCTTTTCCCCGGCGGCCAAGGCTCCATCAAGCGCACGGCCTTGGAAGGCGAGCAAACGCTCGGACATATGATCAATCGTTATGGCCGTCAGCACCCGTTCATGACCGATACCGCGTCGCGGGTCTGCGTTCACCCGATCAATGAGCTGTTGCACCGTTGACGTTCCGTCCCCCACGATATGCGCGGGTTCCCGGCGTGCCGCCGCAACCAGATTTCCATCAATGACAAGCACGCGGAAATCAAACCCAGTCATCGTTTTCTCAACGATGACATTGGTGCAAATTGCAACAGCAGACGCAAAGGCCGTTTCAAGCTCGCTATTATCCGACACACGGGCCGATATGCCACGACCATGATTGCCAACCTCTGGCTTGACTGCGACAGGATAGCCAATTTCGCCCGCAATCTGGATGGCTTCACCTAGTGAGATCGCGATCTTGCCTTCAGGCGTCGGAATTCCGGCGCGGCTGAGAAGCTCTTTGGTTCTGAATTTCTCATCAGCGATTTCAACGCCGATTGCGCTTGTGCGATCAGTCATTGTTGCCTGAATATGTCGTTGCTTGCAGCCATAACCCAGCTGCACATGGCTGTCGGTATTGAGGCGTATTGCAGGGATGCCTCTCAGCTGTGCCTCTTCCACAATGCTGTTAATTGATGGGCCCAAAAGGTCACTTTCTCTCAGGTCTTTAAGCTCGGTGATAACCGCATCAATATCAAAGGGCTGGTTTTGTGCGATTGCGTGCACCAGTGCGACCGCAGCTTCACCGGCTTTTATACCCGCTGATTCAACGCGGTAGCGATAGACAACTTTGTAGATGCCATCATCATTAGTGTCATATGTCTTGCCAAATCCAACTTCCATTCCGGCCAGACATTGCAATTCCAAGGCAACATGTTCGGCGATATGGCCGATCCATGTGCCACGGCGCAGCCGTTGAATGAACCCGCCCGGCCCGCCAACCGAACACCCATGACTTTGCAGCGTCGGGATCAGCGCGATTAAGCGGTCCGTAAAGCCATCCAAGGTGTCAGAGGGTTGCTGCTCATAGTCGCCAATGTCCAGCAGCATGAAGATGGCCTGATACCGGCTGTAGCGATTTGGTCCCCGCAGGGCCCGATGCTCTAGAATGTTCACGTGATGACCTTCCGTGCGCTTCAAGCGCACTGTGGACGCCGGACTCAACTTGCATGAGTAAGGCGAATTGAAGCTGTCTTGTTGGCGATAAACGGTGCATGTAACGGGTCAGGGTGACTGGACCCGACCTGTTTCAAAATCTGTTTGCTGTTTCATACGTTCGAACACCCAAATCGTACGGTCTGGGTAAACTGGAACGGGACAGGTGTTACTGACAAGAAACGGCGTCAGCTTTCTCAAGATGTCACCACGCAACTAGCACGGCTCGACCTCCATTGCCAGCCGAATGCGCATGCATTCATGGCGATGAAGAGACTGCATAACCCTTGGAGCCATTGCCTATGCCACGTTATTTGATCCCAATCGGTGGAAATGAAACAAAATCCGAAAACTCGGAGATTTTCCGAGAGATGGTCGCATTGGCGGGAGGTGCCAAGGCGCACATCGTCATTGTGCCAACAGCCAGCGAAGACCCTCAAGATCGGGGGCGAGATTACCAGCAGCTGTTTTCGAGTTTTGATCCTGAAGCAGTCGATGTTGTCCATATCGGGGAGCGCCCCGATGCGGGGTCTGAAGCACTCGCCGAGATCGTAAGCAAGGCGACGCTGTTCATGTTTGGTGGCGGGGACCAGCTTCGGCTTTCATCCTTGATCGGTGGAACGCCACTGCATAAGGCGCTCTTGGAGCGATACCAATCGGGCAGTTGTGTCATTGCTGGAACATCAGCAGGTGCTGCCGTCATTCCCGAAGGTATGATATTCCAAAACAACCGGTTTCGCCCGTTCCGCAAAGGCGGGATCGAAATGACCAAAGGGTTGGGATTGATCCATGACACCATTTTTGACACCCATTTTGTCGAGCGATCCCGCATCTCACGTCTCGTCCACGCGGTTTCGACCAATCCGGCAATGCTGGGCCTTGGTATTGGAGAAAACACAGGTCTGCTGATCGAGGATGAAACCAAAGCCCGCGTGATTGGTACCGGAACAGTGATCGTGATCGACGGCAGCGCTATTGAAATAAACCATGTTGGGTATGTTGAGAATGGCCATCCATTTGCTCTTACGAATGTGATCTATTCCGTCCTCACACCCGGCGTTGTCTACGATCTGAAGCAACGCAAGGTGATTGACCCGGGACCGATTGCGCCACCGCCGAGTTTGATACCCAGCTGAAAATCGCGTGAAAGTCTTCGAATGGCTTGGTGCTATCTTGGAGAAGGTTAAATGGATGAGCCGCTAAACTTGAACTTGTCCCTTGGTGGCCCGATACAGCCAAGTGATCAAGGTAAGGTCTTTACAAATTCCTTCGGACCTTAGCGAAGGTCCGAAATAGGGGGCCAAACAGCCATTCTCCGAACAAAGCTTAGCGGCAGCATTGTCCGCATTGCTGACATCCAGAAAAACGCAAAACGCCGCCCCAAATTGGAGCGGCGCTTGTATTCGCAACAGTGAGCCCATGCTCACCGAAAGTCTTAGAAACCAAGACCAGCGTATTTGTTCTTAAACTTGGACACACGGCCACCAGCGTCCATCAGACGGGTGGAGCCACCGTTCCATGCTGGGTGCACGGATGGGTCGATATCAAGCGACATTGTATCGCCTTCTTTGCCCCAAGTGGATTTCATCTGAACGATTGTACCATCGGTCATTTTGACGTCGATGATGTGGTAGTCGGGATGCGTATCTTTTTTCATAATGACAATCCTTACGCTTCAGCGCCCTTAGGCGCTTTGTAGTTGGAAACCTCTGCGATACGCGCGGACTTACCGCGACGTGAACGGAGATAGTACAGCTTGGCGCGACGCACGCGACCGCGGCGAACCACGGTGATGCTGTCGATGTTTGTGGAGTGCAGCGGGAAGACACGCTCCACACCTTCGCCAAAGGAAATCTTGCGCACTGTGAAAGAGCCGGCAATGCCTTTGCCGTTCTTACGGGCGATGCATACGCCTTCGTAGTTCTGCACACGGCTGCGTGTGCCTTCGGTCACTTTGTAACCAACGCGGATAGTGTCACCCGCCTTAAAGTCTGGGATTGTAGCCCCAAGTGCGGCGACTTGTTCCGCTTCGAGTTGTGCGATCAGGTTCATCTGAAACGCTCCTTTAATATGCTTGCGGTTATCCGCAATGTTTCTTTCGTGGCTCAGAGCTCTGTGTCGTTACCGGGTCCAGTTGCCTGCCCGCCAGAGATGCGTCATCGTTTCTTTTGTTGTGATTGTCCGGCCTGTCTGGTGAGTGCTGCACCAACGAAGGTGCTCTCATGCTCCAGGTGGTTCCATAAACCAACGCCCGGAATCAGCACGCTGACCGGGAATGCTGCCGTATAGGCGGGTAGGCCCAGCGGATCAAGGGTTTTGGTTAGATTTGTCCAGCCAATTCAGCCTATGGCTTTCTTCGTCCACTCAAACTTCGGGGTGAGGCGAAGCCGAGGGGCAGCGCCCCTACTTTTTGGAATGCTTCGCCCAAAGATCAGGTCGCCGCTCTTGCGTGATCTTCTCTGACATTGCCCGCCGCCATTCCGCAATCTTGGCATGATTGCCCGACAGCAAAACATCCGGTACCGGATGCCCTTGCCACTCTGCAGGTTTGGTGAATTGCGGATGCTCCAACAGCCCGGAAGAGAAACTCTCTTCGACCGCACTGTCCGCATTGCCTAGCACGCCCGGCAACAAACGAACGGTCGCATCGATCATCGCTTGCGCTGCAATCTCACCGCCCGTCATTACAAAGTCGCCCAAGCTGACTTCTTGGATGCCAAAGTGCTGCAACACGCGCTCATCGACACCTTCGAACCGCCCACAAAGCATCGTAACACCGTCCATCCGCGCCCAATCACGCGCCATCGCCTGATCAAAGCGGCGGCCGCGCGGCGAGAGGTAAACCAGAGGGGCGACGCCTTTGGTGCCTTGTCGCGCATCCAGGATCGCTTTTTCCAGCACATCGGCGCGCAGTACCATACCTGCGCCGCCACCCGCAGGTGTGTCGTCAACATTGCGATGTTTGCCGATCCCATAGGTGCGCAGATCATAGGTTTTAATCTGCCAAAGACCATCCTGCAGCGCCTTGCCAGTCAGGCTCTCTCCCAGGACGCCGGGAAAGGCTTGTGGGAACAAGGTGATAATCTGTGCTGTCCAGGAACCCGCGATATCAGGCGTTTCGGTCATCAGTTCGCGCGGTTTCATCGTTGGCCGCACTGCAATGCGACCCGCTGATTTGGGTGTCTTCTTAGTCATCGGACGGAAACAACCCGTCAGGCGGGTCGGCCACGATGCGCTTTGCGGTAAGATCAACAGTTGGCACGCCCGCTTCGGTGAAAGGCAAAAGAGTGGTTTCAGCCTGGCCCGGCACAGTAATCTCAAGCAGGTCGCCAGCGCCGTGGTCCATCACATTCTTGACCACGCCCAATGTTGTGCCGCCTGTATCGACGACAGTCAGACCCATCAGGTCGGCATAGTAGTATTCATCATCAGGGAGCGACGGCATCAAAGCACGTTCGGCGTAGAGGCTGACATTGCGCAGGGCGTCGGCATCTTCCTTCGTGACAACGCCATCGATGCGGGCGGTAAAGCCGTTTTTGAGTTGGCCGGTCAGGACCACCTGCGCAAAGGCGCGACCGTCTTCGGTGTAAAGTGGGGTGTAGTCTGCGATGGCTTGGGGATCGGCACAAAAGGACTTTAGGCGCACTTCGCCTTGGACCCCAAAGGACCCGCCAATAGCGCCAACGATTACGCGATCCGTCATTGATCAAGCTCCGATCCAACGCAAATATTCTCAATCCATAGCCCACCACCACTTTCGCAGCGGCCTTGCTTGCCTTCACGTTCAAACAGCATGCCAGCTACAAAGGCAAACATCACTAGAATGATCGTGCGTAACAAGCGGAACATTGATTTGGGCCCAAAAAGGGGAGGGGCGTTGCCCCGGCAATCGCCGGAGCAACGATCAGAGGTTTACTCTGTTGCAGCAGCTTCTTCTGCCACTTCTTCAACAGGTGCTTCTTCTGCAGGTGCGTTTGCAGCTTC
>Ga0115562_1002027_pt1 | contig 14469 bp, 18 predicted proteins | sample COGITO_mtgs_1105_6_FD_87200 | JGI IMG/M metagenome (GOLD analysis project Ga0115562, IMG submission 87200) | Pelagic marine microbial communities from North Sea - COGITO_mtgs_110516 | ecosystem: Environmental > Aquatic > Marine > Epipelagic | place: Germany:Helgoland, sampling site Kabeltonne...
GTTCATCCAGTTGCTTGTGGTGTAACCAGGTCTTCCAGACCAAATGGTCGGTCTCTTCATCACATAAAGGAGGTCTGCCGCTGCCTGCGCCTCGAATATTAAGAATATTTCTGCGACGGGAAAACTCAGAAGCATGCATGCCGAATAGCCGACGCATAAGAACCAATGGTGCGCCATGAAAAAGATAAATATCTTCTAACTCACGCTCTTCGCGTTTGTCTTCCAACTCTTTTAGCTGTCTTGTCAGTGCTTTTTCATCTAGGCCCACTTTGAGAAAGTAGCGAGCGCGGTTTATAAGCGATTTTTGTTCGGTGAGATTGAGTTTGGATAGCGTGGTGAGTAGTTCATCGGAAATCTTTTGCGTTTCAAAATGAATAGAGTGAAGAGACTCTAGGGATGACATCAATGTTTTAGCTGCAGAGCGACACATCTTATCCTCAAAATTAGCCATAAATCGTAACTCCATCGTTCCCTGACGGTTGGTCAGTCCATGTTGTTCGGTAGCAATTCCATACTATTGACAACGAAGAAAAATAACGTTGAGAAACTTTTCAGAAATGGAAGAAAGATTTATAAAACAAGGTGTTAGCACCTAGGTTTCGAGACATGGGTTTGATGAATGGCAGGCGGTTATTACTATAAAAACGTGGGCACGAAAGGCATGTTCTTATCAGATACTATGTTGATTCTTAAAAAGTTTTATTCTGAACGGAAAGAAAGAATATGGATTAGAACTGGCGCGAGTAGGACGATAGTAGCTTATCCACTGTGAGATATGCCGCCTTGTGATGCGCCTGATTCAGATCGTCAAGTACACCTTTTGCCTTGTCAGTATGATTTTAACGAGCTTATTTGCTCTTTCTCTATCGAGCGTGGCGTTCAGTGATGTCGTGATAGGGCATGGGCTAAGTAAAAATCTGCTAGCAGCAGGTTTGTTTATCTTGATTGGATGCTGTATCGATTTTGGTAAATATCTATTTTGGTCCGAAAGGCACCGTAGTCATTATTATGGGGCTATGGCTTTGGTTCTCACAGGGTTTTCGTTATTGGCTAGTTGTGCATTTTTCCTTTCCGCAGAATTCGTCGCTATTAACAACTCCCGATTAGAATCCATGGAATATAGGGTATTGCAAGAGAAGGCAGATGCGATTAGGCAGGAGATAAACCACCATGAGCGTTTGCTGGAGAAACGCCTCAGCAGTGAGTTTCATCGACAGTGGGTCGAAGGGGAAAAAAACGCTGAAAGAATACGTGAGCTAAAAGGTTCACTGATAAGGCTGATGGAGCTATCTTCAAGTGCAGGTAAGAATACGGCGATGAATGAAGTGCCAATAACACGCTTCTTTGCAGTCTTGGGGCGGGTTTTTGGCGTGAGTACAGAAGCCGTTAGAAACTCTGGCTATGGACTACTAGCCTTGTTGTTGGAGGTCATTACATTAGGTGCCATTAGTTTAGCAAATTCGATGCGGCGCGATGCTTTGTGCGCTAATAAAGAGACGGATGATGCTATCAAGCCGGAAGCATCCGTCGATGACTCTGAGCAGCGAGAGAAGATAGTCAATCTTTCTAACGATATTATTCAAGGCCGGATACAGCCAGTCATTCGGAAGATCAAGGCAGCGCAATATGAACTTGATATTGATGAAATCAGACAAGTACTGATGAACCTGTATTTAGCAGGGCTGATTGATAAGGACGCGCGTAATAGCTACAAACGGTCTAGCGCGGAATAGACAGGTGAAGTTGATGGGTAATCAAAATACGGTCAGCGACGATTTGGAATAAATCGTATGGAAACAGCTGGTTAAGACTGTTTTTGAGGTCAGGTGACTTGTGATAAGGCGTTGTAAGCCCTTGCGGAAGGAAAATAATTGAACTAATCTAGGCGCCATGAGCTCTATGTAAGCTGAAGCTAAATTGACCCACTACTTGCAATAAACCGAATCATGCGAACAGAAAAATACAGACATATGATCGTTGCGCTACTGATGATGGCATTCATCGGTCAGGTCGTTGCGTCTACGAGCATGTCTTGTCAAAGCCTGTCTGCTCCTTTGCAAGCCCAGGAGCAGATGATGGATTCGGGTATGATGGATCACTCTCAGCATATGGGCTCAAATACGTTCTCGTTAGATGGTGCGACTACCGCCGACTGCTGCCCTGATTGCGATTGCAGCTTGGGTGGGTGCTCCTCGGTAGCATTGCCTGCGTACCAGTCCACTTTTTTATCTAGTCTGAAGTCAACAACTGGTCACTATGCCGAGTCGGCTAATTTTCAGTTAGCTGTTTCTCTCTTTCGTCCCCCTATTACCCGCTAATACAGGGTAAGTGCGCCTGAAATTCGGCGCTTCTTACTCGATTGTTATTAGCGGGAGTCTCCAAGCTCCCAAATAGAAAGTCTGAAAAGACCTGCGCTCTATGGGAGTTTCCATGAAATGGGTTGTTAGAAGTATAAGGTGGTTTGCCACCACCACGCTGTTGCTGGTGAGTGTTGTTGCATGTTCCGATAATGAAAATTTAACCACTGCATCAAATTCAATTACCAGCGAAATAGTCTCGCTGGATGTCTATAAAAGTCGAACTTGCGGTTGCTGCAAAAAGTGGATCTCGCATATCGAGGATTTCGGCTTTGAATCCGAAGTGCATCATCCAGCGGATTTGAACAAGATAAAAGCTGATAAAGGCATAGCGCCGCGTTATCAGTCCTGCCATACCGCTGTCTCAAGTGATGGTTATGTATTTGAAGGCCATATTCCTGGCCATATCATCCAGCAATTTCTTGCCGATCCCCCTAAAGATGTCATTGGTTTGGCTGTACCTGGTATGCCTGCGGGTAGCCCTGGTATGGAGGTAGGTGATCGCCGTGATGAATACGATGTATTGCTTTTAAGCAAAGATGGTAGCCACACAGTTTATGAGCATGTCAATGGAAAGCGGTAGCTGGCATTTGGTTTTGAGAGGTATGAAATGAAAAACAGTTTGCAAGACGAAACACTATTGGAGCCGCTTTTAATATCCCGCCGACGATTTGTGACAGGCATTGCAGCGGGTAGTGCCCTTTTGGGTTTAGGGCTTAGATCGGGATTATCAATGGCATCGACCTCAAATCGCCTAGGGCCAACGACGCTAAGAGGAAATGAGTTTGATCTGAATATAGGCTATCAACCGGTGAATTTCACTGGTAAGAACCGTATGGCGACGGCTATCAACGGTTCAGTGCCATCGCCAGTTTTGCGTTGGCGCGAGGGTGACCGAGTGACGTTACGGGTTAAGAATAACCTTGCTGAAGATAGTTCTATTCATTGGCATGGCATTATCTTACCAACGGACATGGATGGCGTGCCCGGTCTTAGTTTCAACGGCATAAAGCCGGGCGAAACTTTTGAGTACCAGTTCGATATTAATCAAAGTGGTACCTATTGGTACCACAGTCACTCGGGCTTTCAGGAGCCGACAGGGATGTACGGTGCGATCATCATTGACCCCAAAGACCACGACCCCGTTAGTTATGATCGAGATTATGTGGTCATGTTGTCGGATTGGTCTGATGAAGACCCGCAGGCGATTTACGCTAAATTAAAAAAACTCAGTCATTACTACAACTTTCGTGAACGCACAGTTGGTGATCTCTGGCGGGATATTAAGGATAAAGGTGTCGCGCAAGCATGGAATGAGCGTTCTATGTGGAATCAAATGCGCATGAGTGAGACCGATATATCCGATGTTACGGGTTACACCTATACCTATTTAATGAACGGTGTCACCCCTGATGAGGGCTGGGTCGGTCTGTTTAAACGCGGTGAAAAGGTACGTTTACGATTTATCAATGGCTCGTCAATGACCATTTTTGACGTGCGTATTCCTGGTTTAAAAATGACAGTAGTGGCCGCTGATGGTCAGAATATTGAGCCGGTGACGATCGACGAATTTCGTATCGGTGTTGCCGAGACCTACGATGTTGTTGTCGAGCCCAGTAATGACAGCGCGTATACCGTTTTTGCACAAAGCATTGACCGTACAGGTTATACCCGTGGCACATTAACACCGGATATCGGGCTGATCCCATCGGTACCCGCCATGGATGATGCACCCACATTAGGGCACCGAGATATGGGCATGGGAAAGGATCACAGCATGCACGGTATGACTGGTATGGCCGCTATGGATCACAGCGCGCACGACATGAGCGATATGCCAGGTATGGATCATGATCAACATCAGATGAGCGGCATGAAGACCATGGAGCACAAAAATCATGGAAACCAAGCAGAAGCGTTAGGGAAAGCTGGCTTCGGCAGCACTCGTGAAATAACCCATGTTGCCAGTGAAACGGGCCCTCATGTTGATATGCGTGCTGAGAGCCCTCAAAGCGGTTTGAATGACCCAGGTATTGGTTTGCGAAATCACCAGCAGAATTATGGACGAAGGGTGCTGACCTATGCGGACATTGCAAACCTTTATCCCACCCATGATCCACGTGAACCCACTCGGGAAATAGAACTGCATCTCACCGGTAATATGAGCCGCTATATGTGGTCAATGAATGGGATTAAGTTTACTGATGCTGACCCCTTACACTTGAAATACGGCGAGCGTGTACGAATCACACTGGTAAACGACACCATGATGAGCCACCCCATGCATCTACATGGCATGTGGAGTGAGCTGGAAACTGGTGATCCGAAGGCTATTCCTCGCAAGCATACGGTGATCGTTCAGCCGGGATCAAAAATTAGCTATTTAGTCACTGCTGACGCCATTGGACGTTGGGCTTTCCACTGTCATCTGGTGTATCACATGCCCGGTATGTTTCGTGAAGTGCGAGTGAGCTAAGGAGAATCAATCAATGAAGTTATTTAATCGACAATCACCAAAATCACTCATGCTTAATAGAAAGTTCTGTGTATCCACACTTATCGTATCTTTGTTGCTGGGTTCTGCAAACCATGTGTTAGCGGGCGCTAAGGATGATCCGCTATTAACCAAGGTGCTAATCGATGAACTTGAAGTACGGGATGCAGATGATAGCAACCCGTGGGCTTTGGATGGACAAGGCTGGGTTGGTAAAGACCTACAAAAACTGTGGTTCAAGGCAGAAGTAGAACGAAGCGATGGAGAAACCGAAGAAGCCGAATTACAGGCCCTTTACAGCCAGGCAATTGCGCCGTTTTGGGATGTACAGGTGGGATTACGGCAGGACTTTCAACCCACTCCGAATCGGAGCTGGGCGGTCATTGGTCTTCAAGGTCTCGCGCCCTATTTTTTTGAAATCGACACAGCATTATTTATCGGAGAAAGTGGGCGTACTGCATTACGACTGGAAGCCGAGTATGAACTGTTGTTTACCCAGCGGCTGATTTTAACGCCTGAGATCGAAGTCAATTTTTATGGGCAAAACGATGAAGATCTCGGTATCGGTTCGGGTCTTTCTGATGTTGAGGCTGGATTGAGGTTGCGCTACGAGATTCGGCGTGAATTCGCTCCATACATAGGTGTTAACTGGAACAAAAGTTTTGGTAATACCGCTGACTTCACGCGTGCCGAAGGAGGGGGCACCGATGATCTCCAATGGGTGATAGGCGTGCGGGCATGGTTTTAACGCCTATACCACTTTAATTAACTAAATATACTCTAAATCAATATGAGGATTTACCAATGAAGAATATACAAGTCACTTTTTGCTTTTTGTTAGTCAGCTTATTTTCAATCGCATCTGTTCATGCTCACGATCCATCTGAACATAAGACAAAGAGGGAGAAACCCAAGTGTGAAGCAATGAAAAATATGGATCATTCAAAAATGGATGCGAATGATCCAATCATGATGGCAATGATGAAAAAGTGTATGAGTGAAGAATCTGCTGAAAACCACCATGCTGGTGATACTGAAAAAAATACAACCGATGACAGCGATGCTAACAAAGTGGATCAACATAATGATGGTCATAACCACTAGCCTGAACTGTTGAGATGTGGCGTGTTGTAATCAGGCTTGCCGCAGCCAATTTTGACAAGCGCGACCACTGATGTCGCCAGGGATATAAAAATGAAAACAGTGAAATACCTCATTCTTATTGCCATCGGTGTATTCGCAGGTGGAGCAATTTATGTGTATTCGGGTGCTTATCCAATGGGAGCCGATGTGCCTCATAATAAGTTGACTTATTGGCTCTTGGAAACGGTGCGCGAACAATCAATCAAGAGGGCCGCCCAAAACATAAGTGCTCCTTCGTTAGATGATCCAGAGTTGCTTCTGGCGGGCGGGCCGGACTATAACGATATGTGTGTCGCTTGCCACCTAAAACCCGGAAAAATACAGAGTGATATGAGTATAGGCTTGTATCCCGCACCGCCTAATCTCAGTAAAAAAGAAGATGAGCATGGGCACGATCATGCTGATTCTGAGCAAAGCGCTCGACGTCAATTCTGGATTATTAAACACGGAATTAAGGCGTCCGGTATGCCGGCTTGGGGGCCGACACATAACGATCAGCGCATTTGGGCAATGGTCGCGTTTTTGCAAAAATTGCCCGACTTAACCCCAGAGCAATATCAAATCCTTACAGCACGAGACGAAACCAATGGTTCGTCACATCACTAATCAAAGCGAGAGAACAATGAAAACAATTTTTCCTGCAATAGCTGTACTATTTTTATCCATGACGGCTAGTGCGCACAACGGTGAAGATCCAGCCGCAGAAGTAGTAAAAAAGCGATCCTATGTACTCCAGTATCAGAAGGAATACCCAGCTGCGACAAGTCAAGAAGAGCGAATTCGTAACATCAAGAAGCAAGTGTCTACGCTACAAAGTACAATTTTATTACTGAGAAATTCGCTGGTTAAAGAGAATCGGTCAGTTCGTTCTGATTTAAGTAAGTATGATTTAGACTATTTGGCGGCAATAAAGAACAGTCTGAAAGACATGCAAAAGTTACTTAAGCAACTAGAGACAGCGGTAGACAGTTGATCCATTATATTCCATGGCCACTAGTCGCTCGCATTCATTCTGCCGTTATTGCAGGAGTGACTCCTAGGATTAAAACCTAAGTGTGTATCGCTTGATTTAAGTCAAAACTTGTAGCCTACACTGGGTATATGCTGCAATTGCTCAATATAAGGGAAAGTTTATGTTTCGTTCGATAAGCATAGTGTTGGTTATTTGGGGGTTGATTGCTCAGCCACTAATGGCTGCTATGCCTGCACCAATGACGGACGATAGCTCCCATTCCCTTATCATGGCGGATTCTAGTATAGCGGCCTCTGCCATGGCTCATCATGGGAATCAAGAAGAACCATCGAAAGCTCCTTGCCACGAAAATACCACTGACACTGCTTCCTCCGAATCCTGCGACAATTGCGATATCGATTGCATGAATGGAATATGCGCCTCGTCCTGTGTGTTTAGTGGGGCAGCTGCATTCCAGAAATCATCAATTAATCTCGATCTGTTTAGCAGTACCCTAGGGGCTGCTTCCTCTGGAGCGCGTGCCTACGGGCTCCCTTCTCGTATTTTCCATCCTCCAAAACACACCTGATTTTCCGATAGGCGTCACTGCGCCTGTTATTTCGGAATTCCTAAAGATTGACCTATTGACCTAGGTGTTGCACCCAGGTTGTACGATCAATTCCTTGGACGGGTGCGCCTAATTTCAGCACTCGGAACGTAACTGGAAAAGTATTCGTGATACCACTAGTTGGTTGCGCATACACATCAGGATGAAGGGTGTTATGAAAACGGTAACTGAATTCGCCAGACGATTTAACGTCAGTGCTGACACGATCCGGCACTACACCAAGCTGGGTTTGCTTTCACCAGAAAGGGATACAGCCAATGGCTATCGACGCTACGGAATACAGCAAGAAAGACGTTTGCGTTTTCTGTTGTCGGCCAAAAGGCTGGGTTTTAGCTTGAAGGATATTCGAGAAATTCTGGATATGGCGGCGTCCGGCGATACCCCTTGCCCAATAGTTCGAAAACTGATCGACCAGCGATTAGAGGCCATACGCGAAGAGATGCGCGATGCCCAGAAGCTGATGGCGCGCATGGAGTCGGCTTCGAGTGATTGGCGTGATTTACCTGATCGTGCTCCTTCAGGGGAGAGTATTTGTCACCTAATCGAAACCTGGGATAGCGCCAATAGTTTTGGCGATCATGCTATCTCCCCAGCGGACTAGAGCGATGCAACCAACCGATATTCACGTATTAGATAAAGCCAATGGCTCGCAGGAGACCGAATATCTCCGGATTCACGGCGCGTCCTGTGCTAGCTGTGTGAGCAAGATTGAAGGCGCGCTACGCGAGATTGACGGCGTTAAAGAGGCGGCGATGAACATGGCACAGAGCACGGTTTCTGTTACAGGTCATGCTGCAGTCGAAGCGATGATTAATGCAATTAGGGCTGCTGGTTATGATGCGGAAAGCATCACCGATAGCTCGAATCAGAGTGTGCTCGATGAAAAGGAAAAAGCCGACGAGGCATATCACAAGCGCTTGATGCGGGAAATGTGGATTGCGCTATCCCTTGGCGTGCCATTGATGATCTACAGCCTGGTTGTCGGAGAGATGACCGTTACCACAACGATGGAACGAGCGGTGTGGTTGATTGTTGGTCTTTTGACATTTGGCGTGATGTTTTTCGCAGGCAGGCATTTCTATATCGGTGCCTGGAAGTCTTTTGCCAATCACAGTGCCAATATGGATACCTTGATCGCCTTAGGTACAGGCACCGCATGGATCTATTCCATGTTTGTCGTGTTCTTTCCCTCGTTAGTGCCGGAAATGGCGCGGCACGTCTATTTTGAAGCGACAGCCATGATTATCGGCTTGATCAACCTTGGCCTAGCGCTGGAAATTAAAGCGCGTGGTAGGACATCGGAAGCGATTAAGCGCTTAATTGGATTGCAGCCCAAAACGGCTAGGGTTGTGCGCAATGGTGAAGAGGTGGACATCGCCATCGAACGGGTGCAACTCGGTGATCACGTTAGAGTGCGCCCCGGCGAGAAAATATCGGTTGATGGAATTGTTTCGGACGGCCTGACAGCGGTAGATGAATCCATGCTGACCGGTGAACCCATGCCCGTAGAAAAGGCAACAGGTGATGAAGTGGTTGCCGGTACGATCAATAAGAGTGGATCGATTCTCTTTCAAGCCACGCGGGTGGGTAAGGATACCGCGCTGGCGCAGATCATAGAAATGGTGAAACGGGCGCAAAATTCGAAGCCCCCCATTGGTCGTTTAGCTGATGTTATTTCCGCGTATTTTGTTCCGGTAGTGATGATAATCGCTGTTATCAGCGCACTGGTTTGGCTGAATGTCGGCCCTGATCCCCGAGTAGCCTTTGCGATTGTATCGGCAACGACGGTGCTCATTATTGCCTGCCCCTGTGCGCTGGGTCTGGCTACCCCTATGTCAGTAATGGTGGGAGTAGGCAAGGCCGCCGAAGCGGGTGTGCTGATCCGCAATGGCGAAGCGTTGCAAACCGCATCGAAAGTCACGGCCATGATTTTGGATAAAACAGGAACCATCACACTAGGTCAACCTGCCGTCACTGATATTGAGCTAGCACACGCAAACAACGAGAGTAAAGTTCTGCGGCTGGCTGCAAGCTTAGAAGTTGGATCTGAACATCCGTTGGCTTTATCGATTATCGAGTCGGCAAAGAATCGCGGTCTTGAGCTCGGACCCGTTGAACAGTTCCAGTCAGTTACCGGCCATGGTGTCGAAGGTATTGTTGATGGTCATGCCTTGTTGTTTGGTAATGAAAAACTGATGCGTGATAGGGGGGTCGATATTGACCAACACCTTCCAAGTGCGCAGCGTATGGCGGCGCTTGCACAAACGCCAATGTATCTAGCGGTTGATGATCAATTAGCCGCGATTATAGCCGTATCTGATCCCATTAAAGAGGACTCCATTGAAGCGATAAAGCGCCTGCAAAACAACGGTGTGCGCGTCGTCATGCTAACAGGTGACAATCGTGCCACAGCGAAAGCAGTCGCCGAAAGAGTTGGTATTACCGAGTATTTTGCTGAAGTTCTACCTGACCAAAAATCTGACAAAGTTGCCGAGCTGCAGATGCAGGGTGAGATTGTGGGCATGACCGGCGACGGAATTAACGACGCCCCAGCCTTGGCCTTGGCGAACGTCGGTTTTGCCATCGGCACGGGCACGGATGTCGCCATTGAAAGTGCAGATATTACCTTGATGCGGGGTTCTCTGCATGGCTTAGCCGATGCCATTGCCGTCAGTAAGGCGACGCTAAGCAATATCAAGCAAAACCTCTTGGGAGCCTTTATCTATAACGTGGCCGGTGTGCCGGTCGCGGCTGGTGTGCTGTATCCGTTCCTGGGCTTGTTGCTAAGTCCAGTCATTGCAGGTGCAGCGATGGCATTTTCATCGCTGACTGTGGTGACGAATGCGAATCGTCTGCGCTTATTTAATGCGCAGAAACATTAGGGAGAGATCGACATGATGATCATTAACCTGCTGGGCCTGCTACTCATCGCACTGATTGTTTGGTGGTTTTGGCTTTATAAGCCACAAGCGGTGTTAGCGGACAAAAACACCGTGACGGTCGTTGTGGATAACGGCACCTATGAGCCGTCAAGAATTCGATTATTGGCAGGCCAGAACACAACACTACGCTTTCTTCGCAAAGACGCATCGTCTTGTGCGGCGACTGTGGTTTTTGCAGATTTCGATATTAGTGAAGAGTTGCCTTTAAACAAACCCAAAGACATCAGCTTTCCACCCCTGGCATCAGGCGAGTACCCGTTCACCTGTCAAATGCAGATGTACCGAGGCGCGTTGATTGTTAATGAAAATGGAGAATAAGGTCATGGCACAAAAGCAATCATTCTGGTTTAGCTCCAACGGGTTGGCAGCCCTGACACTTATTGGTGCCGTCAGTTATTTCCTGTTTATGGAGCATCGTGAACACCTGTTTCAGTATTTGCCTTTTCTGATTTTGTTGCTGTGCCCGCTGATGCACATCTTTATGCATGGAGGCCATGGTCATGGGGGACACGGTGGGCATGGAGAAGATAACGCCCGAAATGGGCATAACGATCTTGGTTATCAAAAGGGCTATGAAGATGGTCTTCGTGATCGCGAAGAACAAGAGAAAAACCAATAGGTTTGGTTGAGGAGCAGCGTCATGCATGAGCACGAATCCTACGGATTATGGGTCTTGGTGATCCTGAATTCGGCAATATTTATTTTCTTTGCATTCAGTTTCACTAAACCGAAGACGCAAAGAGACTGGCGTAGTCTGGGAGTATTTTCCGCGTTTATAGTCGCCTTGTTTACGGAAATGTATGGCTTCCCGCTCACCATTTACTTCCTGTCCGGTTGGTTGGCTGAGAAATATCCCGGTGTTGATTTTCTGGCCCATGAAAACGGCCACCTGCTGCACACGCTCTTCGGTTTTGAGGGTGACGCACATTTTGACCCGTTACATATCGCTAGCAATGTGGTGATTGTGTTGGGGTTCTTCCTATTAGCGTCTGCTTGGAACGTTTTACACAAGGCGCAGCAGGCGGGCGCACTTGCTACATCAGGATGGTATGCGCGAATGCGTCACCCGCAATACGTTGCTTTTGTCCTAATTATGTTTGGCTTTTTGTTGCAATGGCCAACCATTCCCACGCTGGTCATGTTTCCCATTTTGTTGGTGGTGTATCTCCGGCTTTCAAAAGCGGAAGAAGGTCAGGCAATCGAGCAGTTTGGTGATCAGTACATTCACTACAGGAATAACACTCCAGCGTTTATTCCCAAATTAGGGCCAATACAGGAGGGAAATATTTATGAACAGTAAGCAGGAACACAAACTCGGTGTAAATGAAAACTCGCTAATGATACGACATCTGCGATTAGAAGGTGCTGTAGAGGAAAACCACCAACTGATCGTACAAGAAATTGATCATCTGTTGGGTGTCGATGCTGTCTCGATAAACGCATCAGAAAGTTTACTCAATGTGGCCTATGACGCCACTAAACGGCAGTTGGATGAAATTGAGGAAATTGTTAGGAAGCACGAGTGCGACATTGCTCATGACTGGTGGACGCATTTTAAAGAGGGCTATTACAAGTTTGTCGATCAGAATGTGAAAGACAACGCCAGTCATGAACCATGGAGTTGCCACAAGCGACCACCCGGTAGGTAAATCTAACCCAACAACGGAGACAAGATATGAACATCAATAGAGTAGCAAAAACTATCGTATTCGCTGTCGTCACTTCCAGTTTTTCAACGGCGGCATTAGCTGAACCCTCGGTTGAAGAGTTGGCCGAGCGCTTGGAGCGTATGCAACAGGAAATGGATCAGCTTAAACAGCAGCTTAAGAATAGTGCGACTAAAGATGAAGTCCAGGTCATCAAAAAGGATGTCGCTACCGCTGGTGAATGGCTACAGCCCGATACGTTGATTCACATGGCTGGATATGCCGATGTGGGGTACACCGATTCGGAATCGGAAGATGGTAGCTTTAATGTTGGTACGTTCGCACCCATTTTTCATTTTCAGTATCGCGATTTGGTAATGCTTGAATCAGAACTGGAGTTTGAAGTAGGGGATGATGGTGAGACTGAGACCAATCTTGAATACCTGACCATCGACTGGTTTATCAATGACTATATGGTCTTAGTGGGCGGGAAGTTCTTAAGTCCTGTTGGCCAATTTCGGCAAAACCTGCACCCTTCCTGGATCAATAAACTGCCTTCGGCACCACCTGGGTTCGGCCATGATGGTGCCGCCCCGGTCTCTGATGTGGGTTTTCAGTTGCGTGGTGGATTTCCAATTGGCGCGATTAGGACAAACTACGCTGTTTATATCAGCAATGGCCCGGAATTAATCGCCGAATTCGAGGATGGTGAATTCGAACTGGATGGCGTTGAGGCAGAGGGATTTGGCTCTGACGGCGACGGTGAGAAAGTTGTGGGCGGACGCCTCGGTATTATTCCCTTTTCGGGGTTTGAGCTAGGTCTGTCGGCGGCAAGCGGTAAAGCAACGGTGACTTCAATTGAAGATGGTGACAGTAGTACGCTGAGTGATGAAGGTGCACGTGATTATGACGTAATCGGAGCGGATTTTAGCTGGCACTACAAAGCGTTCAATCTACGCGGTGAGTATGTTGAGACGGAAGTTGGTGCTGATACCGGTAGCGGTACCGCCGCATCAGAAGGCGCGACCTGGGAGACTTGGTACACCCAGGGAGCCTATCGATTCAACCAATCCAATTGGGAATTGGTCGCCCGCTATACAGATTTCGACTCGCCCCATAACAGCCAAGACCAACAGCAATGGGCCATAGGGACCAACTATCTCTTTACCAATAACTTTATCGGTAAGCTCAGTTACGAATTCAACGATGGGCAGGCAGGCAGTGATGCCGATCAGGATAGATTCCTATTTCAAATGGCTTATGGCTTCTAATTGAGGAGAACTGTAATGAATATTTTAATCTGGAAAAGTGTTAGTACCTTAAGCAAGAGAACGGCTTTGTTGTTACTCACAGCATTGGTAATACAGCCACTGTATGCACTTGATTATCCTGAAGAAGGGGATTTTGCCCAAGGTACTAAGGCATGGTCAGAGAACTGTGCGCGTTGCCACAACATGCGTAGTCCCTCTGACCTTCGCGATGACCAGTGGGTTACAAGCGTGTTCCATATGAGAGTGAGAGCAGGGCTTACTGGGCAGGAGGCACGCGACATTCTGACTTTTTTACAAGGCTCAAATGCCAGAGTGGAAAATATCGATCCGGGTCAAGTTGAGTCCACGACAACTGACTCAGCCAGCATCTCAGGAAAGCAGATTTATGAAAGCAATTGCTTGGCCTGCCACGGTGCGAACGGCAAAGGCAGCATACCAGGCGTACCAGACTTCAACGAAAAAAATGGCCGTCTATCGAAAAGTGATAGTGAACTACTAAGCAATATCATCACTGGTATTCAAAGTCCGGGTAGCTCAATGCCAATGCCGCCGCGAGGTGGAAATAGTCAGCTCTCGGATACTGACCTGAATGCAGCATTGAAATATATCAAAGCATCATTTTCTGAATAGCATTGAGCGCGACTAGGTGCGTGCTTAATCAATTGTTCTCAAAGGAGTACTTAAAATGTTAAACAAAATGATGAAGGTAACTTTTCTGGTGTTTTTTGTAGGGCTTTTAACCGCTTGTGCTGGCAGTCAGTTTTATCACGAAAACATTATGAGAGGTCAGGTGGTCGGCATCGATAATGATGAAGTCGTTGTCTGCATAGGCAGTGAGGATGGCGCTGAAACGGGGCAAGAACTCCAGGTATACCGTTATGTTTGGGAAGGCGCTGTTGAGGAAGGTGATGATGACTATCGAGTTGATTATGTCGGCACCTTACAGATCAAGTCCGTAGTTAATGACCATTTTGCACGGGCGATAAGCACCAAGGGCAATGTTAAGAAGCACGACATTGTAGAACTTAAAAAATGA
>Ga0115562_1002052_pt1 | contig 14337 bp, 14 predicted proteins | sample COGITO_mtgs_1105_6_FD_87200 | JGI IMG/M metagenome (GOLD analysis project Ga0115562, IMG submission 87200) | Pelagic marine microbial communities from North Sea - COGITO_mtgs_110516 | ecosystem: Environmental > Aquatic > Marine > Epipelagic | place: Germany:Helgoland, sampling site Kabeltonne...
ACGGCATGGTATTCACGGCTCTGGGTGCCGTCACCCGGATAACCTAGAGGCTGCCTTTCAACAATACTGCCGACCTTGTTCTGCTTAAGGTTTTCGGTTTGCAAATCTGCTGGCTCAATTGAGGTAGTAAAGTTCGCTAACCCAGCCTCGTGCCGCATTAAATCTGCAATAGTCAGTTCTGCCTTTCCGTGGGCGCCGAACTCTGGCCAATAGCGGGCAATCTTTTCGTCAAAACGTAGCAGGCCCTTATCAACGAGGGTCGCCAGAGCAATGGATTCAAGGCTCTTTCCGCTACTGAAGACGTTGATCAAACTATCGGCGGAGAATTCATTTGTATCTTCGCCTTGCGCCCATAGATCTACGACCTTTTCGCCCTTGTGATAAACACAGAGTTGCGAATACTCCTCAGCAAGGTTATTCATATTGCGCTCGTAGAGCACCTGAACAGATTCAAATCCTGGGGCAACCGTACCCTTTATTACGCGCTTATTATTATTGCCCACTCCACTCTCCATTGATTTCGAACCTAAACATCAGCGGCAATCCCGCAGCATTTTCCTAGAACAGTCGCTATAAAGGCTTTGCTGGCAGATTACTCGGCCTAGGTAACTACTAGTAATTACAATCGATCCTAAACCCTCAGAAACCCAAATACTTATTCGGCATTTTTCTCAACCTCAACCAGCGGTATTAGCCGCTCGCTGCCAATGGCTTTGGCGATATTCTGGTGATAGTAGATCAGTGCCGGTTCATTACTGCCAAAAACCAGATCAGGCAATACACCACTCGCCAAATTGCGATGAATAGCAAGACTTTGAGGGAAATCTTCGTCAGTAGTGACTTGCCAAACCAGATCCACATTGAGCCTGGCTTTGCGTTCAGCTTCTTCGTCCATAGGCAAAGGCCAGAACAAGTTGAGTTCCACTCGACAACGACTGGCACCATCCAAGGGGTAAACCCGCCAGAATTGAATGTGATCAACTTGGTGAGTAAGCAACACATTTGGCGCTATCAAATATTCAGTTGTGCAATAGGGTAGTAGCGCGTTTTGTTCGGAATCGGGTTTGCTGAATTCTTTATCGATGGTTTTGCGCGGCGACACCAGGCGTACCACCTCACCTAATTCATCTACCGCCGTTGAGTTAGAATAATAAAATGGGCTAATACTATTTTTATGCAATGGCGCAATGTGGTACGTCTCTGCGAAGCCATCGAGAAAAAACTTATAGTTACAGTCCAATTCGGTGACCCGACTATCTATGTACTGCGTGTTGCCAATATTCAAATGAGCTATATCTGTTAGAGCGCATGCCATCATCTTGTCCACCTGAGCCTTTATCTTCTCGCCTTCTAACAAAACAAAAATCAATCCAGCTGTCTCATAACAGGGCACATCAAGCAAACTGTCGTATCGATCATCAGCCGCAGCAAACCCATCGTGACTATTCGGTCGAGCAATAATCTTGCCGTCTAAGCCCCAATTCCACGCGTGAAATGGACAAGAGAAAGTCGCCTTGCTGCCTTTACCCTCTGCAATCCGAGCGCCACGGTGCCTGCAAGCGTTGATATAGGCCCGCGCAACACCTGCTTTGTCGCGCACCAACAGTAGACTTGTATCTATGGCTTCATGAGTCAGGTAATCGCCCACATTGGGAATATGCGGCGTGAGCGCCACTAGCAACGGACGACGCTTAAACATCACTTCAACCTCAAGTTCTGTTTGCTCGTCGCTTACGTAATGAGAAGCTGGTACCTGTAAACTATGAGGGGCCTGATCAGTGGAGTTACTAGCCAAGTGTTGACGTAGACGCTCCAACAGTTCTTTTTGTTTATCCGCATGCATCGACCGTTTCCCCCTTCATCATAATTGATTAACCCTAACCTTTGCTAAGCCGGACTCCTGAATGCACCAGCAAAGACCATCGTGCCTTCTGTATTATCTAAACGGTGATGAATAATGGCTCGATATTCTGGCGAGTCATACCATTCTCGTAACGCCTGAACACTTGGGAACTTGACTATCACGCTAACCGGCTCCGGGCTGCCTTCAACAATTTCACTACCCGGACCTGCCACCAAAATCTCGCCACCGTGAGCGAGGATCGTAGGTCCCACAGCAGCTCCGTAGGCCTTATAAGCCTGGGGGTTGGTGATCTTGTAATTTGCTATTAGATATCCGGACATTTCTGTTGCCTCCTATTACTCTTTTGCTGCGCTTTTGTTTGATTGCTACTTATATCATCACTATTGCGACTTTGTGGAAATTTACTTTTCGCAATCTGTTGCTTCTGGCGACATCTAAAGAAGATACATTGGCGAAATACCTTAGCGTACTTTTCTTTTCGATAAACCTCTAGGCGGAGCCTTAGCTGTAAAAGCAAAGCCTTGACGATAAATAGCAAAGCGTCGGCCAGTAAGGGCTGCGTTTACTGCCGAACAAAGATTAAGCAGAGCAGCGAAACTATTTTGACGGAGTTGCAGACCTGACCGTTTGATGAAGAACTAGAGACCCGCTTTTTACAGCCGATTAGATGTTGTTAGCACCCTTGCTATGGAAGCAGTAAGGTGCATTTTTTTCTGACTCAAGACTAAAGAAATCGCTCTCTCAACCGTCCAAATAGGAAGTGAGGTATTTTGCCGCGCACTGGGATCGCATTTCTTTTACCTCAGCGGAAACAAACGGGCAATTCGTATATCGTCGCCAGCGAGTTATTAGGCGCTGGCAACTACCATTTTGCCAGCTAAGGATTGAGCTTAGTGCCGCCAATACCTACTGGCGCACTGTGCCCTCCAGCACGCGCTTTAGTGACAACTTCGCGCAAAGTGTAGGGAGCATTGAGCTTTTCTGCACTAGAATCAGGGCTAAGTTCGCCAACTCGGAGATAATTGCCGTTGTCAGCGGCATGGCGAAAGTCAACTATCGCGCCCGCTGGTTCATTAACCTTACCGCTTGCACCAAAACCGTGACCCTCATTAGTTTGGGACGCATTTGTTGCCTGATAACCCATACGTTGCAACAGCTTTGGGCTTGCGCGATTCAGCACTTCAGGACTAACAGATAACATCCAGTTCTCCTGTTGTCTAATCACGGGGTGTTGCATACCGTTGAGCATAACTATGCGCGGCCTATCTGTGCGGTTGATACCGGTGCTGTGTAATAGGCGGCCGTCGGTAATGACTATTGTGCCGGCTTTGGCATCCATATTTATCGCCGGAGGTAGCTTGCCCACAGGTGCTTGCACTCTAGCTGCGTCAGACAAAGTGCGGTGGCTACCTGGGATGACCAATGTTCCACCGTTATTTTCGTCAATGTCGGTGATCACAGTCATTACGTTAATGGTCAACGGGCTTCTAGAGTCCAGTGCTATATCCTGATCCTGATGTAACGCCTGCGGTACGCCGCCCTTTAGCGAAATGGAAGCGATCAGAGAATTGCAGATCCAATTTTCTCCCAAGGCTTCGGTCACCAATTGCTCAACCAATGGACCACCCTGCACCACATCAGGATGGTGCTCCATCAATGCTTCGAAACACTGCCCCTTATTCACACAACAGTTGATGTTCTGCCCACTTGGAGTTTTTTGCGCAATGCCGGCGAGCTTTTCACCTGCGGCCTGCTCCTGAACCCGCTGACGGATAACAGCAACCTGTTCGGCTGACACTGCACTGTCAATTTTGCAGTACCCCCAAGTCAACATATCTGAACGTAGCCGCTGAATATTCTTGGTTGCAATGGGCAGGTCTTTGTCTTTCCAATATGGGTGTTTGGCGCCAACTGTAGTGTCATAGTACGAACCCGCCTTATATTCCCACTGGCCCCATTCGCTACTGCGCTTTGGCGGTACAAAGTAAATTTCAGGATTATCTTCAAGCACGGAATTCATTGGATCTTTTGCAGCCAACTCCTCGGCGTACATATGTTGGTCTGCTGAAGCTTTAGACGCAACATAGGCTGGATCAAATTCGATTGGCACTGAGGTCATAGGTTTGCAGGTCCTTTGGTTTGGAATGAATTTAGGCCAAGTGCTGAGTTACTTTATATAGGCTTGGGTAAACAGCATTAGGCATATGGCATTGGGTATATGGCATTGGGTATATGGCATTCGAACTAGGGTGCGGTAGATGCCATTTGCGCAATACAATATGGAGTGGCTCGCGAGGCCTTATTCTAGGTAAAGATTCGCTTGAAGCGCCTAACGTTACAAGGGTGACAGCAGCTCTCTACAGCCACCCTTTACGTGCGGTTTAGTCTTCAAATCCTAAGAACGAAGTAGCTTCAGCAACACTCTTGCGCTCGGAAATCACCGCGTTTGCAGGAAAGCTATCATCCGGCCAGCCTAATGCAACAGCCTTCATAATCACTTGATCTTCAGCAATGTGTGCATGCTCGCGCACTACCGGCGACTGCATAATGCCTTGGCTATTGATAACTGCACCAAGCCCGCGCGACCAAGCCGCGTTAACTAGTGCTGTTGTTACAGCACCACAGTCAAAGGCTGTGTCATCGCTGCCTGCCAACTCTTTGTCATAAGTAATAATCACACACACCGGAGCGTCAAATTGCCGGAAGCCACGCAGCACCCAATCTAGGCGCTTTTCTTTATCATCTCGTGCAATATCCATTGCCGCGAACAATTGCTTGGCAACCCCAACTTGGCGGTCGCGATGTTGTCCAGCAAAGGCTTCGCCGATACGAAACTCACGAGAATGCGGCACGCCGGCCAGATTGCGTTCGGTATTGCCAGCGCGAATAAGATCTAAAGGCTCACCGGATACAACGGTAAAATTCCATGGCTGGGTATTCATCGAAGACGGCGAGCGCATTGCCAATGCTAAAACTTCTTCAATCAGTGCTTTGGGTACTGGATCGGCTTTATAACCGCGAATGCTGCGGCGTCCGAGGAGGACATCATCAAATTGCACTTTCTCTCTCCTTATCAAAGTAAGGCCATAGAATACAGGAATAGCAGGAGCGTAAAAATGTGATTTTGCCTTTTTCTACAGCATTGCGCAGGTGAGGAGTAATTTTCCCAAGGCTCAGGTACAAAAAAATAAGTTGCCCAGCATACAGCCCGTTCTCAGAAGACTGCTTTTATGAACTGAGCAGGAGTCGTGTCATCGACTAGCTGATCGAGAACGCCGCAAAAACCTTGTCCCTCGACCAATTTTATCGTAAGAGCATTTGTGAGGGTGATCTTGTAGATCATTACTCAGGCAGAAGAGCGCTACTGAACTGATTCTTCCGCAGCAGATAAAGCAACAAGCTCTACAAATAAAGGATTAGGTGTTCTGTTGTTCATAGCACCGGTTGCAATATCAACTCCCAAACCGACCGGGATAACCCCTCCACCAAAAAGCCAATTTCCTGCATGTGCTGCAGTTTGTTTAAGCCCAGTTTCTGCATAAGAGCCAACCGCGACGACCGCGCTTTCGTAACCTTCTTTCTCCACGGTTACCTCCAGCGGTCCCTTCCTCTTAACGGTTAAACTGCATGCGCTAAAGCAAGTGAGTCCATTGGATAAACTAACCTGCGCATTGGCTGGGGAAGTTTCTATTACCAGCGTTTCAGTGGTTCCCCGAACCACTGTAGCGCAACCGGGCATGAGCAAAACTAAAAACAAGAAAGCAAATGTGAATTTCATTATACGACCGTCCTTTTAGGCTTCTTCTTATATGCGGCAGAGGATCCATTGCCCACATCAAATCTGAGTCTGTAGCAAATCATTAGCTGTGCAATCAGTAGGCACCACGTTTTAAGATGTCTCGTAGCGTTAGACTCATAGCGCTACGCCAGGTACTGCAAACATCCGGTTTCGCTAAGCAAATCACACAATGGATCGGACTGTTCGTTTTGCAGCAACTTTCTTAGCCGGTCATAACATTTCATTTGGTACTTAAATGTTGGCTGTTCAAAGACTTTTCCATTCAATTCCACAGAAAGAGTATCAGCCCCATCAGCATGGGCATGGGCATTCGCTTGCAGAAAAGGAAGGTAGTATCGAGCGCAGAACTTCAACAATGCTCCTACAGCACCTCGCTGGTTTGGAAAGTCATGCCACTCTCCTTCAATACCGCTACTGTCCTCTAGGCGGCGGACCCAGTCATAAACACTGGGCACCGTATTTCGCATAATCAACATAGGGGTATGGTCGCTCGCAAGAGTTTTTAATTGGCCAAACAAGCCAAAATCTGCCAAAGAAGGCCGCGTACCAAAAAGGAATTCATCCCGTGTAGCGAAAGTATCGAGAATTGCCAGCAGCTCATGAAAACTGCTTTCGATAATAGGTTTATTTTGTTTGGTACAACCCACAAGTGGCATACGCCCAACCTGACGCTGACGAATTTCTTCTGCTGCTTTTTGCAGGTCGCGGCCACGCAAACCGGGTGAGTTGTCACTGATAATCTGTCGGCTGCTATAGCGTTGATCAATTTCCAAATCCCAGCGGTAGTGAAACATCATTTTGGTCACCCACTCATCAGCCATGTCCTCAACAAGATAACTCAAGAAAGCCATCGCCGGATCGTCTGGGATAATCGAACGATCGCTATGTCGGTCTTCCAACATTAAGGCAAGTGGGGTCGAGTCTACGTGCAGGCTTTGATCTTCGGGTAGTCTGAGGATAGGGATGACAGGTGGGCCATCGTGCTTTATTTGCGACCGGATAGCGGGTGTGATCTGGACCCAATCAAAGGACAGCCGACGATAGTGCAGGATGGCACGCATTTTCTGCGAATAGGGAGAGCCCCCTCCTCCGTACAATTGATAGCGCTCCATAGTCTGCCCCCAAAATCAGTGCATTACTCTTTCGTACACAGGTAGTATCAATGTTGCTGGCAGCTTGGCCAAACAGCATTGTAGCGAAAAATTCAGGTTTCGGAGCATGACATAAGCCCATAGATTCGGTAAGTTCAACCCATCATACATAATGTGTGCCATTAATTTAGTACGCAACGAGGAACCAATGAACAAACTCTTCGTCCTAACACTTGTCGCTATAACTGTCCTGTCCGCTTGTAGCGATCCTGACGTGGTACTCGATACTCATCGATCCACGCCGCCACCCGCCCAGGCTTCCGGAGAAGCGGTTGAACGCCACCCGCTGAAGACCGCACTGTTCGGCGATCTGCACGTACACACAAGTTGGTCAGCAGACGCTTACGCGGGCGGCAACCGCTTGGGCCCCAATACCGCCTATAGATTTGCGCGAGGGGAGGAAGTGGAACTGCAAAATGGCCTAGTCGCAAAGCTCGATAGCCCTCTGGATTTCGTGGCTTTGACCGACCATGCTGAAAATTTCAGCACGCACTTGCCTTGCACAATTGGACCCGGCGCGGAATTCGACAGCAAGCAATGCCGAGCAATGCGGTCAGGTGAGTTGGACCAACAAGCAATGCTCAAACAAGTATTTGAAACCGCAGGGGATCGGCCTGGACCTCGCAGCCCACTGTGTGACGGTAACTTGGACCGGTGTATTGCAGCAGAAGAAGCAACCTGGTTGCGCGTGCAGGAAGCTGCTAACGCATTCGACGACCCCGGCACCTTCAGCACCTTAATAGGCTATGAATTCTCCTCTTTGTTAGAAAACTTCGGCATGCTGCACCGCAATGTCATCTTTCGTGGCACTGATGTCACGCCTCATGCAATCTCCTCCAACGACGTGGTCAATCAAGCAGATTTTTTCGCGCAACTGGATACCGCCTGTCAAGCACCTTGTCAGGTGTTGACCATTCCTCACAACACAAACTTCTCCTGGGGCAAAGCGTTTGCCCGCACCGACGAAGACGGCTACACCTACACCGAGGGTGATATTGAGCGGCGGGCGCGCATCGACCGTTTATTCGAAATCACCCAACAAAAAGGTAACTCCGAATGCCAGATTGGTGTGGGTATGGCGGATGAAGACTGTGATTTCGAGAACACCTGGCCAGTCTGCGACGACGGTCAGGGCACACAGTGTGCGTCTGGACCGTCATTCTTGCGTAACGCGCTGCTTACCGGGCTCGCCATGGGCAGCGAAGCAACTAAAAATGGCGTAACAATGCAGAACCCATATAAACTCGGCATCATCGGTTCAACCGACACCCACTTGTCTGACCCCGGTAACACCGCGCGCCAAATCCCAGCACAGTTCAGTGGTATAGATTTTGGGTTTGCAGTGAGGCGTGCGCTTGAGATGAATCACGTGGTCATCGGCGCCGTGCGCAAGGTCTCCGCAGGCGGGCTCGCCGGCGTATGGTCGCAAGCTAATACCCGCGCAGATATCTTCGATGCAATGAGAAATCGCGAAACCTTTGGCACCAGCGGATCACGCATCAAAGTCCGCTTCTTTGCCGGACGCTACGCCGAAGATCTGGGCGACAAAGAGGACGCCGTAGCCTTTGCCTACGCGAATGGTGTGCCTATGGGTTCTGACTTAAAAATTCTTGATAATCCAAACTTCTGGGTATGGGCGAGCCAAGATCCACGTGCCCCCGCGCTAGATCGCATTCAGGTTATAAAAGGCTGGGTAGAGAATGGCCAAGAGCAGCAGAAGCTCTGGGATGTGGCATGTTCAGGTGGGCGCAAACCCGGCGAGGATGGCAAATGCCCCGAAACATCGGCATCGGTGGATGTCGAAACCTGCGCATTGAAAGGCGCCGGCAGCTCGGAACTACAGGCGACCTTCAGCGACCCCGACTTTTCCTCCGACCAGATCGCATTCTACTACGTGCGTGTGTTCGAGAACCCCAGTTGTCGCTGGACCACAGCTCTGGCCAACGAAGCAGACGTTGATCGACCAACAGATGTTCCCGCAACAGTACAACACCGCGCATGGTCATCGCCCATTTGGGTCAACTCTCCATAACTTACTGCTGGCCGCGCAAACGCGGCCGGTGAACTCAGCGCCCATCTTTTTAATTCAGGAGTTTTTTATATGGCATTGAGTAGCCAAGAAGGTGCATTGAACACGGGGCTACCAATTGCCTCTATCTCGGATGAGAGGCGCTTACTTTTTCCCACCCCGGAGGACCTTGATCGCGCTTGGGATCTAGGCATCTTCTATCTGAAGCTTCCTAGGAATATAGACCTCGACGGCGCTCGTCGGTTCGGCCACAGACTTATCGCACCAGATAGCCCTTACCGTCAAATCCCAAAGTACGGAGAACTAGAGGGATTTATAGCCCTAGAAAACAATCAGCAAACTAAACTGGCGCTGAGCCGTCAACATTGGGAACAGCACTACCCGTTAGAAATCGCTGAGTTTGGCCGCCAACTCGACGAAATTGGCATCACTATTCTCCGCGAGGTTTTGCGCCAATCAAACGTTCCTGAGGCTTTTTGGGAAAAGGCATCAGGCGGTTACTCCGCAGGAGCGGGAACCGCTTTTCTAAATTTCGTTCACTATGACACCCGCAATCCAGATCAGGGGCTGCGACCCCACACGGACTACGGACTCATAACAATACTAGATATCACAGCCCCGGGGCTGCAGATCAGGGTGAACGGCAAATTCCAGGATGTGCCTGTTCTTCCTGGTCATCTTGCGATCCATTTTGGCGAAGCGTTGAACTTCATCACCACCCACTCGGACCGCACCGTGGGCGCTATTGAGCACCAAGTTCTCAGCCAGAAATCGACGAATCCGATCCGCCACGGGATCGTCTACTTTGCTAATCCCGACCTTGGTGGAGTGCTATGGCAATTCGATGCTAAAGGAGAGATCAAAGGCAACTCGTCAGTGGCGGACCTGTTCGCACTTCTCGAAAAGAACCTCACCGAGCAACGCTAGCGCTCGGAGGCCTAATGTTAAGGCCCCTTTTTTCGCGCTTCGCCCACTGAAATTAAAAAATGCTATTCCGCCTCGGGGATTTCTCTAGCAGCAATATATATGTTTTTGATTTTTCCGCCCTCGATCAAAACATCAAAAATTTCCTGACGCTTTGTGACCTTACCGTTTTCGGTTTCCGTCAACTCCCACCCGGTCGTCACCCACCGTTGAAGCTTGCCATCATTGCCGGTGAATTCATTGGCTATGGAATATTTATGCGTCCACTTAGGGTTAGAGGCGGGAAACCAATCTTTCAACAGCGCTATTTGGGCATCGGTGTTTTCAATGATGCTGCCGTCTGCAACCCAAGCCTTAAAATCCTCTGCATTGGCGGCGCGAATGGCTGCAAAATCCGCATCATCGTGGGCCTGCATATATTGCATCCAAACTTCGATGGTATCTAAAGACCCAGCATATAAGGGGTACTTGGCTTCACCGGTCGTATCGTAACCGACAATAGTTTTCACTTTTTGTTCGCCAGGTTCATGATGCCCCGCTAACGTAAAGATAGGGGCAACCAGCAACAAACTCATAAAGAACGACTTAGTCAAAAATCTCATTCAATCACCTATTTTTATTATTATGGTCCTTTCACACTAATGCCTACCAGCAGACGTTGTAAAGATCAGAGAAAACACTAGCGCCTCTTCCCGAGGCCACAATCCTGCTCAATTGCAGCTAGCACCTTAGCCAAAGTCCCAGTCTGGGCTACATTAGTGGTTAGGTCTGTAAAAGACCTCGGTTGTCCTCACTAAAAAAGGCAAACCTGTGATCACGTATTTAATGTGTGTTGCTCGGCACTTGGTGCAGGTTGCGACGGGCATTGGGAATGACCACAACAACTCTAGAAAGAAGTAAAAACTTTCAGTCAATAGCGCAAAAAATATTGGATGTATCATTTAACCAACAAAGACAGGGACTTTTCATTGACGGGAGATTACCGAACCGACTCTAAATATCCAATAATATTGTCAGGAGACGTTTCACCATAAGGATCTTCAGCAAAATTATCTTGTCTTCCAGGCTCTTCGAACCACTTTTCTATAATGCCATTGCGTATAACTGCCGCATACCGCCAACTTCTGAGGCCAAATCCAACGTTGTCTTTCGCCACGAGCATGCCAAGTTGCCGAGTGAACTCCCCAGTTCCGTCCGGAATAGCTTTGATATTTAACACATTCTGGGATTCTAACCATTTATTCATAACGAAAGCGTCATTAACCGAAGCGACGTAAATTTCGTCAACCCCCAGATCTCGAATTTTCTTATAGTTGGCCTCAAATCCTGGTAGCTGAAATGTAGAGCAGGTTGGCGTGAAGGCGCCCGGTAACGAAAAGACTATTGTTCTGAGTCCACAGAAGAGACTTTGGCTTGGCACATCCATCCAACGAAATGGGTTGTCACTACCTAATGAATCGTATCTAAATCTAGTTTTGAAAACCACTTCTGGTATGTTTACACCATCTTTCATATTCCGATTACCTGTTTGTGAAATTGTATAGATCCCAGGCCACCTAAGCAGGATTCATTGTCGATATTGCTATTCAATTAGTAGCGGCTAAAGCACTCAAGCATCGTAACCGGTGAGTTCAACTGGCTCATCAAAAGTTGGTTTCACCCCGCTAGCGATCACATCCGCCAAACGCCACAAGATACCGGAAGTCACTTGCTCTCCTTCCATGGCGATTATTCGATTTACTGCTAAATTCAGGAGAGCATTGTCGAAACTAGCTCGCAAATGTTGGGGTGTTTGATCAAAGACTGTTGGAATTTTTTCTTCTAGAACATTCATAGTGTTTTCCAGAGCTGCGATCGAGTAGCGCTCCATTTTTCTTTTAACTGTGCCCATATCTCGCACTCCATTTGTTAATAATAATCGCCTTAAAATAAAATGGTAATGATAATCATTCGCGTTTAGAATGTTGTAAATCCGACATCATGTCAAGGCCATATTTCAAGCATGTATACCAGGGGAAAAAAATGTCGTTAGAAATCTTGTCAAAAACCAAAATCGATTTACTTGGCGATGCTGCGCAGTTCTCAATTTTTGCAATTCGCGTTTGGTCGTCCGCTACCTATCAAAAAATTCCTATCGAAAAAGCTTTGGGCGGTGTTTTTGAGGACTTTTGCGGTTTAAAGGTGCTCGATACTTTTGACGAATGTATGAGCTTGATGGCTGTTGCTGCTTTGCGCGAAGTCAACATCGCATGCTGCCCATCTAACGAATATGTTGTCGGCGACGAAGCTGCGGTATTAAATTGTTTCAGAGAGCTAGAGCGCCACAATACTCACTCAGCTATCGACAAAATGGACGGAATCATTCTTTCTGCGCTGAAACCAACTTTTTGTACAACCGCTGAACCCTTCGTAGAACAGCTCAATAACAGCGGGTTGTTCTTTGGAAGCCCGAACACTTTATCGCTTGTCTAGCCTCGCTTTACGCGAGTCCCATATCACTGATTTTCTTTCTGCGTTGAATTGAATTATTTTGAAGGCTCTGCTTTTAAACCTTAATCACCTCAATTCTGATATTTTCTTGAATCTAGCCTGTGGCCTAAATATTGGTGGGGTAGATCTTTAGAGGGAGCGTTGCTATGCAGCTCTCTGCGTTTTAGTTGAGGAACTTGAGATTGACTGCAGATCTAGCCTTGGAACAAGAGCCTGTAATTACCATCTGCGCACGCAGCGTTTCGCACCAAAATAGCCCAACTGCGAGTCAACAGCTTCATTTGCGCACTATATTGGTGCTTGATAGAGCGCTTTTTGCATCCAGGTAATTGCTGAAATCCTGTTCTGGGTCGCTGCCCTTTATTATTTTCGCTTTCGGATTACTTTGGCACGAATTAAGCATTTCAATCAGTGAGGTTGTAGAGGAACAAAGAAGTCTTCACATTTGGCGTAGGGAACTCTACCCACCATGCCTCCCCGCAAGTTCAGAGTTCCCTGCGCACTCGACCTTTACAGGCGCCGATCGAGTCTTTAGGTTTTCCAGCTTTGTTAAATGCTTGCGACTTTCTATGTGTTTTTAAACTCATACATCTCTTCTAGCTTTCTACCCAGGCGCAAATGCTGCGATTAACATAATCCGTGGGGGCGTATTAACGCGATTTTTACGTCCTAAAACCTTGAGTACCTTGCGACAACGGTCTACCTTTAGAAAACAACTTCGCGAAAAATAATAACAACAAGAAGGATAATAATGAAAAAAATCATACTTATAATTTGCGCACTGACAATCTCAGCGCAAAGCACTGCAGATCATCACGCGCCAACTAATGGCGCTGTTTCCGTATTCTACGAGTGCACACTAAAGCAGGGTGTGAGCCCTGCTGATGTAGTGGCTTTTGGCAAGAACACGGTCAACAAGTTTGTGGCTGCAAACGATCTAAAAATGAACAGCTACCTTTGGGAAGCCATTGCAATCAACCCGCCTTACGAAGAAGCCGATGTGCGTTGGGTAAACTACTTTCCTACATGGGTAGATTACTACGCAAGCAATCAAGCTTTTGGCGCTGAGGGCGAAAAAGTGGTCGGCAAATTTTACGATATGGTTAATTGCAATAAGCCTGTAATTCTTGGCGTACGTAATGTTGGAGGACCAATACCTACAATTCAGGAAAAACCTCTTATTGCTAGTGTTTGCCAGTTGAACGACGGTAAGACCATGCAAGATGCCATGGCCTATATGCCCAAGATGACTAAAATAATGAATGAGACAACTGACGCCAATGTTGCCAGCAGCATTTTCGTACCCGCTTTTGGAATCAGTGGCTTTGACTATATAGGCATGTTTACCGGAGCCACTAGTGATATGGCTAAGTTAATGGACAGCGTTCGAAGCGGCGTCATGCCTAAAGCAATGGTGAAAGCTGGCATGCAGCCGGCGGCAACGTGCACTAACGACCTACATCATTCCCATTTAATGATACAGCAGCAAGGGTAATTATCTCAAGGTTAAAAATTTTGCTACGGAGGAGAGAAAACCGGTCATGGCGGCCGGTTTTCAGATATTCTCCAAAAAATATCAACACTTCAATATATGCCAACGGTTACTACTATTAGTAGTTCAGGGCTGTAGCCCCCGTGCTTCTCTAAATACACCGGCTTTGTTAAATTCCTTAGGCATACATATGGACTCAATGGAGCAGTAAAAACTATACGGCGCTCTATAACCGCCTAAACGGATGTTTTTGACACCGATCACCTACTTATCTTCTATGGAACTTTTGGACCAACCACCTCGTTAGTGCGCCTTGGCTGCGCAGCCAATACACGCGCTTCTTCGCAGATTCACAAAGACTTTAGATATAGCAAAGCACTTACAAAACTAACAGTTGATAGGTATTTAGAGCCGCACCAAAGAGCTTTTTTCCCACAGCCAGTTCTAGTAATGAGCCATATACAACCTAGAGGATTTTCACTGAGGTTTCGCCTCTCCAGAAGCTTGGGAAGATCCAAGAAACAGAGAAGGTTAGGCTGGAAGGACTTCAAAGACTTTAAAAGTAATAAAACTGACAATAGAACAAAA
>Ga0115562_1002061_pt1 | contig 14319 bp, 6 predicted proteins | sample COGITO_mtgs_1105_6_FD_87200 | JGI IMG/M metagenome (GOLD analysis project Ga0115562, IMG submission 87200) | Pelagic marine microbial communities from North Sea - COGITO_mtgs_110516 | ecosystem: Environmental > Aquatic > Marine > Epipelagic | place: Germany:Helgoland, sampling site Kabeltonne...
GCGCAGCGGTGGGCAGCGGCACGTCGCGGACGGCGGCGGTGGCGCCGGCGGTGGTTTGCGGGGGCACGCGCTCCCGGTCGCACGGCCCGTCCGCGTGCCCGCTGGAACCCCCGTCCGGCGCCGCGCCGCGCGCTGTGGCCGTGGTGGGTCGCTCGGGTCTTGTCGCGAGTGTGGCTGGCGCTGGCTTTTCGCAGCCTCGCGCTCGCGCGAACGCGACCGCTACCGCGCGCGGGGCTGCCGCCTTGGGTTCCGCGCCGCGCGCGGCGGCGGTGGCGGCAGTGGCGGCGACGACGACGACGGCGACGGCGACGACGGCGACGGCGACGACTGCGGACTTGGGTGATAAACTAGAGATTCCGGAGATGTCGGAGATATTGCGCCGCCATTAATAGGTGCGTAATTTAATATTTTATTTACCTCATCAATGCCTATTTTCATCATAGCAGGTTTTATATCCATTTTAGAGTAATTTTCATCGGAACTCTTCAACCTTTTTATACAATCTGCATGAATTGCATTAATTGTATTAGGTTTTAAAAATAAAAATTGCTTTTCTAAATTCCTAATTATATTGTAATCATCTATAACACTAACTATTTCATTATCTAGGTTGGCATTATTAAGTATATTATTTATAGATGATTTTACATTATCAACATCGTCGGATGTAAGCGGTGATTTTCTAACATTATTCATAACCTTAGGAGCACTTTTTATTCTTTGGGTAAATTTATTTATTAAATTTTTAGGAGGCGATAATGTCTTACTTCTCATAACATTAGGAAGACCTTGTAATCTTTTACTCATATTGCGTGCCGATAACTTCTTAGAAGCATTAACAACTTTATTCATAATATTGGGTGATATCCTATTGGGTGATATCCTATTAGAAGTTTTTTTTATTTTAGATATGATATTACTAGTATTTGCTTGTCTTAACGAGTCAGATTTTTGTAATCCTGAAATTTCATCTACTACAGAAACTGGCGACTGAGATTTACTTGGCATATATATATAACGCAATATTATTTCGGTATATTTATTTCTTTTATTAAACTTATCTTATTTTTCTTATTATCAACATTATCATATAATTTACTTTGCAATTCTACATATTCTTCCATCAACTTATCATCATTCATAAAATTCGGATTCTCTTCTTCCCACTTTCTTATCAATGTAATATACTTATGTTGTAATTGTTTATCACCTTTCTCTATTAAAGAATTTACCATATCATCGTCCTTTTCCCAATCTTTATTGTTCTTTATACACAACTTCTTGCGTTTAGGATCATAACAATGTATCGGTCTTTTATACACTCCTAATTCGTTTATTTTATTACAAATAGCATTTGATATGCTTGTTGTTATATTACTATTCTTTAATGCCTGCAAATCATCCACTTCTAAATCTATTGACATCAAAAATTCTCCCCAATCTACAGCATCCTTACAATCCTCATTCAAGAAAATATTTAAATTAAAATTAGTATTATTATTATTATTACCCACCTTTGGAACCAATTCAGATATTATATCTGACTGTTTTTTCATTTGCTTTAATGCCTCTCCCATCATCATCACTAAATCATCGTTGTTTAAATCTTTAATCTTAGCTTCATTTTTTACGCATTGCTTCTCATGATACCATAATCCGTTTCTTGACATATATTGTTTCCCACATACACTACATATATGGTTTGGCGACTTTTGCGACTTTTTTTGTTCAAAATGTTCTAAAACACTTTTTCTTTGATGTTTACGTGTCAAAAGGTGTTTGTTAAAATCGTTCTTTTTAGACGTATTATAATGACAACAATTACAAGTATAGATTTTGTGCGACTTTTGTGCGACTTTTTGTTCTAAAATGTTCATATATATTAGAACACAAAAAGTCGCTTAAAATCTTTTACATAAAAGATTAATTTTTTATGCTAACAATTATTTTACATATTTTTTTAAGTTATGAGCTTTATGGTCTGTTTTGTAAATTCTCAAATTTTTCTAATTCTTATCAGGGTTTTTTATAAAATAGACAAATATATTTGTCTATTTTTATATTTTACACTTTAAATTTGTGAAACACAGAGAATACCATTGACACTTAACCTTTATTTTTCTTTATTGTAAATTTATTTTTGTACCTGTAAAGGTGTATTGTATTGATATACATGCTTTGTGACTAAACTAAATGACCAATCTAACCCGTTAAGGTTGAGGACACGACCTTTATCATCGTATAAAGTCACCTTCATTCTGGTAATATCAACAGGACCAAAATATGTTCTTTCATTGTTTTGTAGAACACCACTGAATTCAATAATAGGATAAGATTGATTATCTTTCCAATGATATTGTTTTTTTATAGGTATTTTTGCAAATATATTCGAAATAATAGGAGAATCATATCTTGAATCATGTTTAGCATATAGATCCTCATTTATTGAATTATAAGAATCTAAATAAGCATTTGGTATATTTTTTAAGGTAGTTATTTGACGCGCTACATTGCTATTAGAAGCATTTCCTGTAGAAACTAAATTTACTTCTTCTGTAAATGTAGGCAATGAAATTTTATTAAATGGTCGTGATACACCTATCAATGCTTTGTTGGTTTGGTTGTTGTTGAAATCATCAATGGCCATTATAATATACCTTGTGCCCCACGTGTTAACAATTGCGTCGCTAATTATGCTTGAATTAGCTGGTATTACTATCTCCGAGGTTCTAAACCCTAGCATCCATCCAAGATTGCTGTTTTTCTTTGCGTTCTCAAATACTATGTTTGTTTCATCGTAAAAAATAAAACTTATACTTGTAGATGTTTTATTTTCTAGTTTAGTTTTACCCGACGAATGTATGATACTTGCAGAAATATCCAAATTGTTATCAATAAAAATAATGTTTAATTCAATCATGGTATCATTAGGACTATAATTTCCTTCTGTTATTTGATAACTTATATTATTTATCATTAAAACATCTGTTCCGTAAACCGCATCAAATGTATACCAGGCATACGGAAGTTCCAAAGAATAAAGATTAATACTTATTACTTTGCTAAGTGTTTCGGTAAACTCAAAAATAAAATTAGTGGTATTAGAATTGTTTGCTTCAATGATTTCTTTATATTGACTATCTATGTTTGTGAATCTTGTAATTATTTGTTGATAATTAGGATTCATGGTTCCTTTCATTAATGACGTATTGAATACATAGTCGGTATCTTTTTCATTATCAGTTAGTAAGTTTTTTATAAGTATGTCCTGAGATTCTTTTATGAAATTGACTAATTCGTTGTTATTATCTTCATACGCTTTATCAGATAATTCCTTTGCTTTACTATTAATATCTTCAAGTGTAATGTTATTTATATCGTCATCAAAAAATAATTGCACTAATTCGTTGACCGTATAGTTCTGTGTGTTGAAATCGTGTGAAGGCATTTATATATAACAAAATAAAATTGATTTAATGTTTATTCATATATATGAATATAACATACAAAATGGCAGAACCAAAAACTTGCGCGTTGTGTTGCGATGAATTCAACAAAAGCACAAAAAAAGAAATAAACTGCAATAATTGCGACCATTCTATTTGTAAAACTTGCGCAAGACATTGGCTTACATCTACTAAATCCGATCCTAAATGTCCGAAATGTAACGTGGGTTGGAATAGGAATTATTTGATTATGAATCTAAACAGGTCTTATGTCAACAAGGAATACAGAGAGCATCGTACAGGTATTTTGCTGGATATTGAGATGGGCAAACTACCAGAAACTATGCCATTTGCTGAAAGAGCGAAAGTCGTCAACAATCTAAAAAAAGAAAACGAAGAATACAACAACCAATTAAAAAAACTCCACGATGAGACGACATTACTCACTAATAAAATTAGAATTAATTCTCGTAAAATTAATCATCCAGATTCAACGAGCGTGGATGCTTCAGAAGAGCGGAAGAAATTTATGATGGCATGTCCTAACGACGGATGTCGCGGATTTCTTTCAACGAGTTATAAATGTGGTTTATGTAATTTGTTTACTTGTCCAGATTGTTTGACAATTATCGGTAAAAATAAAAATGAAGAACATAAATGCAATAGTGATGATGTTAAATCTGCTGAATTTATTAAAACGACTACACGCCCTTGTCCATGCTGTGCTGAACGAATTTATAAGATTGAAGGGTGTGACCAGATGTTTTGTACATCTATTAAAAAAGATGGTTCTGTGTGTGGCACCACATTTAGTTGGAAAACAGGTAAGGCACAAATTGGCGGAACCATTCATAACCCCCACTACTATGCGTTGCAGAAGCAACAAGGCAATCTTGTACGAAATCCGGGCGACGTTGTGTGCGGCGGTGTACCTAATATACGATCCTTTGGGAGCATAATGACGGTTCTATTTACAAAAAATGCTATTAAAAATGCGTTTTCCATAAAAGCATCTAACCAAGATAGTGTTATTCATCACACTAAATTTAAAATTATAGTAGACTTTTATGGTATCCACAATCTTGTGGCTGAAATTAATCAATATATTCTTCCAAGAACGAGACAGGAAGTAACAAATCTAAACGACAATACCGGTCATCGTGTTAAATACTTGCTTAATGAAATCAATAAAGACGAACTTGCCGTTATTATCAATAAAAATGATATTGCGCGACAAAAAAAAATGGAACTGCTAAATATTTATGAAATTTTGGGTGTAACCGGTATTGAAGCATTGAATGATATCATTCAAAATATTGACATGTCTATTTTCACAGGAACTATCAGTTCCAATACGCGAAGAGTATTGGAATATAATACTAATTGGGGTGCATATGTAAATGAAATAAGCAATATGTCGCAAAGTGATTGGCACACAATTATTAATAATATCGCAGATAAACTTGATGAAAAAATCAATAACTTTAAGAAAGTTATTGATTATTGTAACGAAGAATTTAAAGTAATCGGAATTAATTATAATTGTAATTCGCACTTTATACCATATTATAAAGGATCAAATAATTATAAAGGATTTTATGAAGAAGTAAAAAGTAAATGGTATTTCGGTAAAAAAAAGTACTCTATTAAAGACATTAAAGACATTAAACATTAAGATTAGTCATTAAGATTATAATTTTTTTTTTATCATCGTTACAAAACGGACACGCTGTCATCTTTGTATGGTTACAATGATGACACCCTTCGCAGCAAAACGTACACTCTACATATCGTGTTCCTTTACAATACCAGCAAACTGGATAATTTTCAATGAACGATGCTTCATTCATATAATAGGAATCGTGATACTCGGTATCATAGCATTGTGTATTCTCAACCAAAACCGAAAGATTTTTACGAATAATTACGTTAGTAAAATGAGGTGTCTTCTGAAAAATGAACCGGTAAGGTTTGGCATAACGAATCAATACGTTCATTATTATATTTCTTCCATAAATTAAATATATTTATTCATCTTCAATTTTCTTATAAATTATTATCATCTTATGAATTATAGTCATCTATGGTATAAAAGTTTAGTTTGCGTCTATTAACATTGGGTGGCGGCGGTGCAATAAGGTAAGGCGATATGCGTGTTGATTCCATATTATAAATACGTTGTTCTAATTCTTTTATCATATTTAAAATGTGTTCAGGTTTATTTACATTTGCGGTGCTTGTGTTTTTGTATATGTTCCAATAATAAGGTTCATTATATACTATTTTTCCCTTTCCTCCATTATTGATTTTATCACGCAAATTATTTGACGCAATATTATCATACCACGAGTAAAAGTAAACAAAACCAATATAATATTTGTCTTTAGCCACTAAATCTACCCGTTGAATACGACCAATAAATAAATTATCAAATACATATTTAATTGTTTCTTCCGTGCATGATTTATGTATAAAAGGTATATATATACTCAAATTATCGGTCATTCTTTAAATTACTAACTTCTACTTAATATCATTTTAATAATTATTTTAAGTGCTCTTTTTTAAGTGCTCTTTTTTAAGTGCTCTTTTTTAAGTGCTCTTTTTTAAGTGCTCTTTTTTAAGTGCTCTTTTTTAAGTGCTCTTTTTTAAGGATTATAATATCTGTGTAAATATTATAAATGTATTTTCGTAAAAAAGGTTGGCATATGGTAGGAATACCAGCCGGTAGTTCAGTTTCAAATGAAATATCTAATAAGAAAGAATCTATACATTGGCTATTTACATTGGATCAAAGAGAAAGTTTTGCAAACTCTGAAATACAAGATGTTTCTATCAACAGTGAACTTTGGAATAGACTAAGTTACACGGAAACTGTTATTGAACAAACAGGATTATGGGTATACTATAATCCCATGTATGATTATAGTGATATTATAATAGATCAAAGTTTTGTAGACACTGATATAAGTAACTCATCATATACAATAGGACAACCCAGATATATTAGATTGGTAGAAGACATAAGTTTTACGGTTGGTCAGTATCAATATTTCAATATAAAATCAGACCATGTAACATTTGATGGTAGCGGTTTTACAATTAATATAGCTATGAGCGGAGATAATATTAAGGCTGTAGGTGTATTTAGAAATGGTGATTCAAGTGACCACGATAAGACGGGAACAGGTTATTCAAACATAACAATTAAAAATTTAAACGTAAATGTTAAATATGGATATTTTTCTAATTATGAAGGTTCATTGTGTCAGAATTATTTTGGCAAAAACGCAAGAAATATATTAATAGATAATTGCCATATTTATGGTAAAATTGTTGGTTCCAATGCAAACACTAGTATTCAACATATAGGTGGTTTAGTAGGAGGATATTGTTGTAATAATTATAATGGAAAAGGGCAGGGTATTTCTGTAAATATGACAATATTAAATTGTAGTAGTAATGTGACATTACATGGTAATAATACTTATTGTAGTCTTTTAGTGGGTTCTTATAGTGCAAGATACGGCGGAACACTTACAATTAAAAATTGTTTTACTACAGGTACGTGTCGTTCGCAAGGAACACAATTTGGTGGACTATTAGGTTATGGTTCTGCCATGCATAATGGTAGAATTAATATTGAAAATTGTTATACACTAAATAATATACCGAAATATTCAGGTGGTCTTTTTGCGAGAATCGTTGTAAATCCAAATAGTACGTCATCAGACCATACATTCGGATTTGTTAGTGTAAAAAATTGTTACACATTGGGTCACATAATATGTCCTGGTGGAACAAGTAGCGGTACTACAGGTAATAGAGAAGGTGGTGCGATATGGCCAGTCAATAATAATCACGAACCTTATGCGGATGCAAGTTCTATAATAGGGTTTTATCATGCTGATACAAATTGGAGCGATGCATCCGCGCAACTTTTATTATCAGATAAAAGTAAATTTGTGGATTACTATCCTAATGAAACAAGTGGTAATATTTATAGATGGAGATTACCATATGAAACGAACCCGTCAATAGCTACGGTAGAGATTAATCAAGATTTTGTAGATACAAATATGAACGCGACAAATTACCAAATGTTTACAAATATAAAATTAACAAGTGATATTACATTCACGTCAAATAGACAATGGTTTAATATAAGAAACCATGATCTAACTTTTGATGGTTCCGGATATACCATAACAATAGAATATAGCAGAACAAATACCAATACTGCTTATCATTATGGTCTATTTAAAAACCAGTCTGCTTGTAGTTGGAATAACAACGCAATAAATGTAACATCAACAAAGATATACACAGGATATTATAATGGTTACGATGTAGGATATAGTAATATTACTATTAAAAATTTCAATGTTTTTGGAAAATCAGCATGGGCGGTTAATCAGTATGGATGGATAACAAATATTTATTTTGGAGTAGGAACTAATCTAACATTAGAAGATATACATGTTAAAGGGTCAAACAATAATAATACTTCCGGTGCACTCGTTGGTCAAAATACATGCAGTTATGGCACTTTAAAATTAAAACGATGTAGTTGTCATACTACTATATGTAGATACGGTGGTGGTTTATTAGGTCATTTAGCCCCTGACGAGGGTTTATTAATATTGGAAGAGTGTTTTACGACTGGTTCTGCCGATATTGCAGCGGTAGCTCACAACACTCAAACATCCCGTTCTGGAAATTTACTTGCTTACTATACAGGAAGAAATTCAAAAGTTATTATAAAGAATTGTTATACAAGTGGATATATAGGAAGTCAAAGTGGTGGTGTTGCAGGGGAAAAGGGTTTAACCTTAGATTATACACAATTTCAAAATAGTTTCCGAGAGATAACAGGTTTTTATTCATCTGGCAGAATTTACGATGTTAATGATGTAAGCCCTAGCGGAACAGATAATAGTGTATATATGTATAGAGCCGGCGGAGCAATTAAAATGTCACATAATCGTAATGCAACAGCATGGGTTCAAGATATTCCAGTTAATAATTCGTATGATTTATCTGGTGGTAAATGGAATGATCTTGATGCTGTTTCTGCTGGACTTCCTACTGATGTTTATGAAAGTAAATATCCGGGAAGACCTTGGAAGTTTAAATGGGAAAAATATATTAATCCTAACGAATACATAGAAATAGATCAAGCATGGGTAAATGACCCAAGCAATAGTTACCCATATTATTTAAGTAAAAACGCAAAATTAATTGAAGATATAAGTTTTAGTTATAAAGACCAGTTTTTTATATTTGCAGAAGAAGGATTGACGTTCGATGGTTCAGGCAATAATATACATATTTTAATAGATGAATATAGAGGCGCCTTCAACAATGGTACCTATACAGGATATAATGATATATATCATACAAATAGTAGAGTGCAAGACTATAGACTTATGTTTAATTATAAAAGTGGATATTCATATATAACGATTAAAAATGTTGGTGTTATTGTCCCAATTGAATATAACTACGGTATAGAAGACGGTAATGGATGGATATGTCAATCAGGATACGGATACGGATCACAAGGTCTTTTAATAGAGAACTGTTATACTAATGGTAAAACTAGTAATGTTAATACAGGAGGTATTTGTGGTTCATATACAGCAATGATCGGTGCCGAGTTAGTTCTTAAAAATTGCTATTCTATGAGAGATATACGTGACGGAGGATTGGTTGCAGGTATAAATACTTGTGATATCACATCTACATTGGAATTCATTAATTGTAGATCTTATGGTGATATATACGGACAGTATGCAGGCGGTATAGTGGGTTATAATTCAAGATATGAGGGATATAAAAGAGGTATATCCAATAATAATGCCAACGGAGATGGTTGTAATGAATCTCAATATATAATGAATAATTGTTATACTACAGGTTTTATAACACATAACGAAAGTGGTGGATTATTTGGAGATGGATATGGAGAAAATAAGGATGTAAGCTGTATAGCATTTAATTCTATGCATATTGGTTTAATTCGTAAAGATGGTACTGACTTACCAAATGATATAAGTAATGGTATATATTATAAATCACCTACAAAATATGGTGAATTTGGTAAAGAAGTGAATACGTATGTGGCAGATGGTAGTTATAGCGACGCGAGCGCTGTGTCGGCAGGGATTGATTTAACTACGATAAAAAATTACGAATTATTTGGAATGGTTAAGTATAACTATCCGTGGGACTATATAACAGCTATGAATAATAATACCAGTTTGGTTGCTTGGTGGCCTATGCACGTAAATCAAAATGTTTTTTATAGAGATTCAAATAATACCGTAAAAATTGGAAGTCCAACATTTGGAACAGATTATCCACCACCGAGTTCTACACCAGTTTGGATTAATAACATATCTAAAGATGGTATATCATGTTCTTTTCATAACGATCCTTATTTAATTTATGACAAATATATTTCATACGATATACTTTCAAAATTAAATATAGTAGGGTCACATACTTTTATGTTTAAATGTAAATTTACTGAACAAAACTCAGTCAACTATAGAACACCCATTATTTCGTATAATAAAAGATCTTCTACGTCAAGGTATTCAGTGTATGCCAATAACGGTCATCCGCATTCTGGAAATAGCCCCAATCAGGCGTATGGAGTTGTGCTTCAAGAAGCAATGGTTGGTTCCTCGGTAACAAATAATAATAGTACAATGACAACCGATAAAGGTAATATATATTTAGCAAGTTCTGATAGAACACTTTCGTGGATAGATGGTTCTGCGGCTGGTGGTGTTTTAAATAGCGGTCAAATGTATACGTATGTTTATGTTTATAATAAAACAGAGACTGATGCATTCAACTCACTAAGTGGTACACGTAAGTTTTTTATATATGATGAGTCTAATAATCTGGTTTATGATAACTCTAATGGAATACAAAATTACCCGGATAGAACTAACAATATAGATATAGATAATGGATTTAACAATACTTTTGCAGCTCATGCACCTTGGTATGAAGGTGTCGGACAAACTAATAGTTCAGGCACATATCCATATAGAATTTCCATTGCAAGCAATGGTTCTATTGATAATTCTACGCAATCACAAAACTATTGGCGAATACAGAATGGTGCTAAACTATCCGGAATAAAAATATTTAATCGTGATATTACAAATGATAACAATTTTTTAAATTATTTAAAAGATGTGCTTACATACGACAGAACATTGGAACCGGAACCCGAACCGGAACCGGAATTGGAACCGGAACCGGAATTGGAACCGGTTCCGGAACCCGAACCAGAACCTGAACCTGAACCTGAAACAAATATCTTTTTTAAAGATGAAACCTTATTAAATACATTTGTTTTCCAAAAAAACAAAAGATATAAGATAAATGTTATTGGTGGGGGTGGAGCGGGGTTCAATGGTACGACTTATTATGGTAGTGGTGGTGGTGGTGGCGGTATGTTACAAATAACGCGTACATTTTCTAATGACACAACAGGATATCTAAGGGCAGGCGAAGGTGGTATTTTAAATAATGACGGCACAAACACCAGTGGCGGTGATAGTTTTGTGGTAATAGGGATGGATATTTATATGGCTTACGGGGGGGAGAAAGGTAGTCTAAATTCGGGCGGTGCAGGTGGGGGAAATCGAGGTAATGGTGATGTTAATGGAACAGGTGGTTCGGGAGGTGACGGCAAACACTCTGTTGTTGGTATTGTGGGTGGTAATGGTATTAACGGTGGTGCTGGTGGTGGAGGAGGTGGTTCTGGTGACCACCCAGGTGGTAATGGAGGGGACGGTTCATCTACATATTATACAGGTGGTGGTGGTGCCGGTGGTCCCGATGGGAGAACAACTGCGTCCACGACGGTTCATGCGATTGGTGGTGGCGGATATTATTCTGGTGGTCGTAGTTCAGATGGTATAACCGTTAGCGTGAATACTGCTACTGCCGGTGGCGGTCCTGGTGGTGGTGCGGCTGGAAGTTATGATACTAATGTAACATTAACACGCACATGTTTTGCTGGCGGCGGCGGTTCATATGGTGGGGGGGGTGGTGGTGCGGGTGATAGGCAAAATGCTGGGGGCCAATCAAGTCCATCAACCAACATATTACAAGCAGCAGGAGGTGGTGGTTCAGGAGTAATCGTAATTGAAATTATACAAGACTATGAACCCGAACCAGAACCCGAACCTGAACCTGAACCAGAACCCGAACCTGAACCAGAACCCGAACCAATAACTATTATAGATATCACTTCACTTACGGATATAACTATTAAGATACAAGAAAATCAAGTAGGATATCAACCGGTTTTAACAAATGTCGGTGGCTGGAAGACATTTATATTTGCTACTATAGATACAACTGATGCTGATTTTCTTAATAACGTTTATATTATTAAATGGAGTAATCCCACCGGCGGAAATAATCACGGTGGATATTTTTTAGATACTGCTGGTTTTACACACAGCGATAACGGCACTATACGTAATGGTGGACCAATGTGGTGGTGGTATAATGTAACCCACCCGACCGGAATGCGCATCCAGCAGGGAATACCAGCCGTGCCTGTTGAGGAATCTAAACTTTCATACAATGAAATGTTGCTGCAATTTACATCATCAACAACATGGCGTGTCTCTATAGACGATGGTATTAGTTGGTATACTATTAATAGCACAATTGGAACATTTTCAGGTTCAATCAATTTAGGGTATCATATGTATAATAGGGGTGATTTGTTTACACCACATAGTTTTACGTTTGAAAAAATACATACACCTGAACCCGAACCAGTAACTTATAACACCGCATACCTTGCTTCTCAGCTGTCACAATTAGAAAATAAAGTCAGTTCATTATCGTCTAATGTAGGTTGGTATATTCCAGAAAATTATAATTACGCTACACGAATATGGAAAGATAAGAGTGCGATCAAAAATGATTCATATAATACTAGTGGTTATCCAGATATATCCAGTAATTCATTAAATAATTATCCGTCAATACAAGGAACTACAGAGAACTCTATTCGTTTTCCAATTGGTAATTATTATTATGGTGGTACAGGTTACCAGGATTTTACAATGTTTTTTGTCAGTAAATATGGTGGGACTAACAAAAAAAGGATATTTAATGATTTAGAACAAAATTGGTTTACGGGATTTAGTGATTCAAAGATTGGAGTTAGCAAACATGGTACGATTGTACTTAATAGTGATAATCAGGTTTCTTTAACAAATAATAATTCATTGGAAGATTGGTGGGTAGGAACTACACAACGCCAAAAATTGCGTGTCGAAGGAGAATATGTTGCAATCAGCAATGATTCTCTTTTAACATCGCCTAATAGATTGTGTATAAATATCGGGCAAACAAATGAAACAAGTGAATGGAATGTAGCTGAATTATTGTTTTTTAATGCAAATTTGGCATATTCTGAATTAAGAACCGTAGAAAAGTATCTTGAATTAAAATATTTTAATAAAACAGACGTTCCAATCAATATAATAGAAACGGCAACTATATCCGGTGTTACAAACTACAATGGCGACGCGCTGCTGCCAAATATTAGCAGCACTTTCAATAAAAGTGATTATTCAACTGATACTATTTCAGATTTCATAAACAGAAGCGTAGATAAAATGCGAAAAGATACATCTATTAAAGGCATTCTTTTAAATTTTATAAATAACACTAGACAAACAATAGACAATGCTAAATTTTTTACCAGTTTATACACCCTTGAGGATAATGCAGGTTCCGCACAATACGGAGAGGTAGTATTATTTAGTTCGGAAAACTATACAGATGCATCCAATAATTGGACGTCAAATGCTGGACGTTCTCTAGCTAATAATGTGAAATTATGGAATGGATACTATCCTCTTGAACCGGAACCGGAACCGGAACCCGAACCGGAACCGGAACCGGAACCAGAACCAGAACCCGAACCTGAACCCGAACCGGAACCGGAACCAGAACCCGAGATACTTTCTTTTGACATATCATTTACATTATATAATTCTGAAGATATAAGGTATAAATTAGAAGGCAGTGATAGAAATGGTCTTGTAGATGGCGTGAACGAACCGCTTGCTTTTGTAACCGGAGATACAGTAAATATTAATATTAACGCAGTTGGGTATCCTCTTTATATTAAGACCATTTTTGGCGATGGATCTGCCAATTCTATAAATGGTGGAACTATTACTAATCAAGGAACGGATAACGGTACAATTATATGGAAACCAAATTACGCGGGTACCTATTATTACGATACCAGTAATAATTTTGAAATGTCAGGTATTATTTATGTTACTGGTAAGAATGAACCGGAACCGGAACTAGAACCGGAACCGGAACCAGAACCGGAACCAGAACCGGAATTAGAATCAAAATCGGAACTGGAAGTGAATCCTACAACTACATATAATATAACAGTAACTTATTCAAATGGCGTTAATAAATTTGTTATTGATAACAACCCATCATTTAATTTAACATTTATTGAAGGGCATATTTATATATTTGATCAAAGCGATGCGACCAACAACAACCACCCCTTACGAATATCAAGTACGAGTTCACCTTTATACGCAAATCCATCATATTTTAGTGTGTCTGGAATACCAGGACAAACAGGTGCTAGTGTTACGTATACAGCTGAAAATTCTAACGTGTTTTATATGTTTTGTTCCGTGCATGGATATGGAATGGGTGGAAATTATAATCCAATAATAAAACCAGAAATAGTACCCGAGCCAGAGCCAGAACCCGAGCCAGAGCCAGAACCCGAGCCAGAACCAGAACCAGAGCCAGAGCCAGAGCCTGAACCCGAGCCAGAACC
>Ga0115562_1002068_pt1 | contig 14264 bp, 14 predicted proteins | sample COGITO_mtgs_1105_6_FD_87200 | JGI IMG/M metagenome (GOLD analysis project Ga0115562, IMG submission 87200) | Pelagic marine microbial communities from North Sea - COGITO_mtgs_110516 | ecosystem: Environmental > Aquatic > Marine > Epipelagic | place: Germany:Helgoland, sampling site Kabeltonne...
GAAAACCTTTACCGCAACTCCTGCGGATATCGACAAGAAATGGATCCTGATTGACGCTGAAGGCGTTGTTCTTGGTCGTCTTGCTTCGATCATCGCGATGCGCTTGCGCGGCAAGCACAAACCCTCCTTCACGCCGCACATGGATATGGGCGACAACGTGATCGTCATCAACTGCGAAAAAGTGCAGATGACTGGCAACAAGCGTGACGAGAAATACTACTGGCACACCGGCCACCCCGGCGGGATCAAAGAAAAATCCAAAGCCGATATCCTTGATGGCAAGCACCCAGAGCGGATCATCATGAAAGCCGTTCAGCGCATGCTGCCCGGTGGCAAGCTGTCCCGCCAGCAAATGACTCACCTGCGCGTTTTCGCAGGCACAGAGCATGGCATGGAAGCTCAAAAGCCCGAAGTTCTGGACGTTGCGTCCATGAACAAAAAGAATACGAGGACTTCATAATGGCCGACCAAGTAAACTCACTCGAAGAGCTGGGCCAAGTCGCTGAAGGTGTTGAAGCACCCGAAGCTGTGGTTGAAACTGTCATCACACGCGAGCCTGTGCGTGATGCGCTGGGTCGTTCTTATGCGACTGGTAAGCGTAAAGACGCGGTTGCCCGCGTTTGGATCAAGCCAGGTTCCGGCAAAGTTGTTGTGAACGGCAAGGACATGGACACTTATTTTGCGCGTCCCGTTCTGCAGATGATCCTGCGCCAGCCGTTTCAGGTTGCCGGTGTCGTCGATCAGTTCGACGTCATGGCAACTGTAGCTGGTGGTGGCCTGTCCGGTCAGGCCGGTGCGGTTAAGCACGGCGTTTCCAAAGCGCTTCAGCTTTATGATCCAACACTGCGCGCCGCGTTGAAAGCTGCTGGCTTCCTGACACGCGACAGCCGTGTGGTTGAGCGTAAGAAGTACGGTAAAGCAAAAGCGCGTAAGAGCTTCCAGTTCTCTAAGCGTTAATCGCCGGAATTTTCACTTCAAGAATTTGAAAAAGCGCAGTTTGTACTGCGCTTTTTCTTTTGTACCTTGATATCTATCGTCAAATAGAACCCTGACATCGGCACGTCTTATCGCACGAAAGACATTTTGGATTTACTGAGTTTCGCGGACAATTTGGCGCAATGCTGCTTGGACTTTGAGTGCAATCATCGTCTCTCCAATCTTCTCCGAAGCGAGAGAGCGTACGCCATTGTAGCCCGGCTCCATCCCATCGGGCGGGGGGACAAAATCTCTATGTACGCCGTCGGGCTGAACTGACATCACTTCAGAGGTGTCACGGATACCAGCATGCGAACCGATCTGTTCTAGAGAGTATCCTTGTTCGCGCAGCCATTCTGTCTGACCGTTTGCCGCATAGTAATCTGAGGCGTGTATGACGCGAATACCAAGACTGGACCATTCCTGGTTCAGGGCCGTGGCGACAGCTTGTTGGGGGTCTTGGTTCCCGACACTATCGCCAATTAGGATGATCCGCCGAAATCCGTGTGTTGCAAGGCTGCGCACGGTGTCTTCGAGCAGACCAACGAAGACATCTTCACGAACACTAATCGTGCCGGGGAAGCGCATGTGCTGCGTTGGGTCTGCACCATATTCCCCTTGGGGCACATATGCGATCACTGGTGCTACAAGTGCATTTCCAAGCTCAGTTGCGATCAGCTCAGCAGCAGCGGCGACGACGTAATTGTGCTTGCCTAGGATGACATGTGGACCGTTCTGCTCGGTTCCACCAGTAGGGACGATCGCTGTGTCGTAGCCTTGCGCAAGGGCGTGCGCGACCTCGGTCCAAGTTAGGTCTTGCAAGTGCACAGAAATCAAGCGGGTATCCGGGGAACTTTTAAACCTTTCCTCTTGTCCAAAGAGCAGCCAAAGACCCAAAGCAGCGAAAAGTGATATCATCAAGAGCCGTGCGTAACGCCCAAAGTGAGACGCCTTCCGCAGTGTCAAAGAACGATACCTCCGACTATGGCTGCGCCGCCTACCGCGGCCAAACAGATCAGAGTCCTCCGGACGTTTTTTGGAGCGACCAAGTCCCATGCCATGGAAAACGGCTTAAGGTAGATTTCGGTGATGGTACGGAATGGGTTGGGCTCCTCCCGATTTATTCCAAACTCGAGCTTTTCATAGCCCTTGGGTACGTACAGGGTTCCGAAAAGCCAGTCCCAGAATGCGAAGATCAACCCAAAGTTTTTATCGTAGTGTTTTTCATCAATTGAGTGGTGGGTCTGGTGCTGCGCAGGGCTAATAAAGATGTAGGACAGCCACGCCGGATAGCTGAGCCAGATATGAGAATGCCGCAGATTGTAACCGAGCAAGTAAAACGCAAATATGATGATGTTGACGTTCATCACAGTGACGCTTTGCGGAGTTGCTGCAGTGAGATAGCTGAAGAGGGCGAAAGCAAATGCGGTCAGCACCACGCTGACAAGTCCAGTAAACAACAAATCAACAGGATGCATTCTATAGACGGTTGCGGGGGTCAGAACCTCTGCTGAGTGATGCACTTTATGGAACTGCCACAGCACTATGACTTTGTGTTGTAAGTAGTGGGTGACCCAGACAGCGAGGTCGATCACAAGAGCTACGGCGAGGGTAAAGGCGACCGCAGTCGATGTCGAAGGCGCAAAGACCGCCGTTTCTTGTGCACCAAAAACACTTTCCAATCCGAGGGCAAATACGCCGAAAAAAATGTGCCCGGAAACCAAGAGCTGCGCTAGAACGCCATAATAGATGAGGCCGTTGAAGAAGAAGAAGACATAATCCTGTTGGGCGGATTTGTGCAGCCACACACGTGGATCAAAGAGGTATCTTATCATTCCTCCTGAGATACCTTCAGGCCGTGCATCTTCTTCACGCGTGGAAAAGTAGATGTAGGATACTATCGCAAGCACGAAGGCCGATGCCAAATAGGCATAAAATATCCGCGCACCTGGCAACAATGGTGCCATCCACGCAAATAGCGCTCCGTCGAGTATGTTCTCAAAAAAAATCTTAGGGTCCTCGTTGCCGATACAAGATTGCTGCTACGATAATGTCATCATCGAAGATGAAGTAAAACAAGATAAGATGACGGGATTAGGGCGTTGCTGGATTCTGCTCGTTGGGCGGAGAAGGGTGTAAGATAACTCGTTCCTCAAGCCCATGGTTCACATTGTAAAACTCCGCATCCGATTGGTGGCCCAGGATCACCAAAGATGTCCCGCCATCCTCGAACGCCACTGCCATCAGCCAAAGCGAACCAGAGCCGATACGCGCGTAAGAGATTCCAGTTCTCTAAGCGTTAATCGCTGGGTTCAGAAACGCGAAGGGGCGGTCCAATCGGGTCGCCCTTTTTGGTTTCAGCACGCAATCCCTCAGTCCAATTGATACGACAGCCGGATACCCAATGTCTCGATCCCGGGGTTTGTCTCGGATGCGTTTGCGTTTGATCGGTGATCAAAGACGACAGACAGGCTTCCTGTATCTCCAAAATTTATGCCTGCACCAAGTGACCCGCGCCATTGCACCGGGAAACCTAAGTCCGGGCCATCGCCGCCGACGTATAGGCCCGGCATAAGGGACAGTTCGATAAAAATGGGGCTGTCGCTGATCCGTTCCGTTGACCATTTGACCCCAGCACCCACCCAGAAATCGTTATCAGTGGTCAGGCTAGCACCCACCGTGGGCTGAAACGCGCCATAGCGTTTGGGCATGTCGTAGATGGCATAGATTTCTTCGCCGATGTCGTCTTCCTGAAAGAACGTATCGCCATATTGCAGGTGAACCCGTTCAGTGGCTTCGGTTTGTTGAAAGCACTCGGTCGGGCAATCATTAAGGTAGGTGTCCGTGCCACCAATAATCATCAGGAAAACCGCAAATCTGCTGTCCATGTCGTCTCTCTTAGTTGTCGGGGGCGATAAGCCCTAGTCCGCGCAGGTAAATCCCAATTCCTGATTCAAGTAAATCCTCTGGCGGGAAAGGACTTTTCGTGCCGGGGTTGGACCGTGCAAATAGTTCGACCACGCCGTGCGACATGGCCCAGATATGCGCGCTGAACATCTGCGGTGGGGGGCGTTTGTCGGCAGGGATATGCTGTGACAACTCTTCTGCCGCTTTTTCAAGAACACCCATAGCGCGGGTGGCCACAGCGTGGAGTTCAGGTGTGCGGTTGATGGAAATACCGGATTCAAACATCGCGATATAATGTCCGGGATGCTTACGCGCAAAGGCCAAATAGGCCCGGCCCGTGGCCTCAAACGCAGCGAGCGCAGATGGTTGGCCATCGCCGTAGGCGTTCTCCATCAGATCCCCGAACATCTCGTACCCTTGCAGGGCGGCCGCTGCGATCAGGTCTTCGCGACCCTCAAAGTGGCGGTAGACGGCGGCGGGGGTCACACCGGCTTCTCGTGCAGCCTCGGACAGGGTAAACCCTGTCGGTCCACGCTTTTCGATAAGCGACAGGCAGCCGTTAATCAGCGCCTCGCGCAGATTGCCGTGATGATAACCGCGTTTAGGCATGCCAGATGTCCGGGCCCCCGAGGATCTTGTCATCAAGTGGGGCCACAGCCTTGGCGTTTTTGTGGTCGTAATCCAGTTGGCTCAGGATATGCCGGATCACTTGAACGCGCGCGCGCCGTTTGTCGTCGGATCGCACAATCGTCCAAGGGGCGACATCTTTATGAGTGCGTTCGAGCGTTTCCCCGATGGCAGAGGTATACTCATCCCACTTGCCTAGGCCCTCGACATCGATCCAGCTGAGTTTCCATTGCTTCAGCGGGTCTTTCTCGCGGTCCAGAAAGCGTTTCAACTGCGTCGCACGACCGACATTGAGCCAAATCTTAATCAGTTTGATGCCTTCGTTGACCAACATATCTTCGAATTCAGGGGTTTGGGCAAACCAGCGTTCGCGCTGTTTGGGTGTGCAAAACCCGAAAACATGTTCCACCACGCCGCGATTATACCAGCTGCGGTCAAAGATCGTGATTTCGCCCTTGGCGGGCAGATGCGCGATATAACGTTGGAAATACCATTGCGCAGCCTCCACATCAGTCGGCTTTGATAGGGCCACCAATTTCGCGCCACGTGGATTAAGATTTTCACGCAACCGTTTGATTGTGCCGCCTTTTCCGGCTGCATCACGGCCTTCGAAAACAACGGCAACGCGCTGTCCTGTGTCACGCGCCCAAGCTTGCATGCGCACCAGTTCAATCTGCAACGCAGCGAGCGCTTCGTTATATTCACGGCGCTTCCAGCGGGTGTCATAAGGATAAGAGGTATTGATGATGTCACTCTTGCCCGCAGCCTTAACTGCGCTGCGTACATCATTAGGGGCGTCTTCAGTAAAATAGCGACTTATTCCGCCATCAAATGGTAAATCCATGAAAACTCTCCCGCTCTTGAGAACCATATATGGGGGTTTGTGTCTGGAAGCGCAATTCGGCTTTCTGCACGGGTGCCGCTAGGGCTGCAATCCTGCACGCATCGCGGCCCGATTAATCGCGCCAATCACGACCCGAGGGTCAGCGTGATGTGGCATATGGCCAACACCCGGCAGGCGTACGGTATTGACTGAAGCAACGATCTTCTCGATCTCTTCGGCGTGAATATGGATAGGGACTGTCGTATCAGCCTCGCCATGCACGATCTCGATTGGCAGCGTCAGCTCTGGATATCGTTTTGACAGTTCCACCACGTGGGGGCGCAGTGTATTCACCTGCCGGATATTCGCGCGCATGCTGCCAGGCCGCAGCGTCAGACCAGCACCGATGTAATGCGCATAGCCTTCAGGGGCAGTTTGGGGGAAGAAAGTGCCGACGATCCGCTTTTCCACAATGCTTTGCGGCGTGAAGGCTGAAATGACTGGAATTGTCACCGCGCCGCCAAACCCACTGCCATTGACAGTGTAATAAGGGTCAAGTGCGCCTGGCCAGGGCATTGTGACACCTGCCAGAGAGACCACCGCCTTGGCGTTCACCGGACTGCTCTGGTCCAGCCCGGCCACCGCCCACGCATAAGACACGATCCCGCCAAAGCTATGGCCGGCAACGATTGGGTCTGTCACGCCAATCTTTTCGGCCGCTTCACGCAGCATCGCAGCCTGATCCTGCGGGCTGTCGCCCTCGGTTGCCGTGACGCCCGTTTTCACGGCAGGGACACGGTCTGTGTAGCCTAAACCGGGGCGGTCAAAGGCCGTGACGGTGTAGCGGTCTGTTAACCGCGCCATCAGATCAAAGGTGAATTCCCGCAGGTTGCCGCCGGCACCGTGCAACAAGATCAGATGCGGCCCAGAGCCGTCTTGGACATAGTGGACTTTACCACCTGTCACTTCAACGAATTGGCCCAAAGGCGGGAACAGCGTGGTCGCTTGCGCAGCGCGATACTGTGCCGTTATCGCCGTCGCGAGTGCACTGATCCCTAGAACGATTGATAACGTCTTAACTGCCAATTTTATCCAACTCAAAATGGGTGGTCTGGTAAATCTCGTTTATCCAGTTTCCATATAGGAGATGTGCGTGACTTCTCCACCTATTGAGCGGTTGTTCCGTTGGGTCATCACCCGGATAGTAGTTCATCGGCACGTTAATCGGCGTACCATTGCTGATATCACGGTCGTATTCTTGCTTAAGCGTGCCGCTGTCATATTCAAAGTGGTTGAAGATATAGAGCGCGCGGTGCGCTTTATCTTCGACCAATGCAGGCCCCGCGTCATCGCTGGTGATCAGTGTTGTCAGTCCACTTGCCGCATCGATTTCATCCTGCCGCATCTCGGTCCACCGGCTCACAGGGATCACGCAATCGTCCGAGAACCCCCGCAGATAGGGCGAGGCTTCGTCGGTGATATGGTGCCGAAAGCAGCCAAAGGCCTTGTGGTCGAGCATATGTTTCTGGACGCCGTGGAAGTAGTTGATCATGGCCATACCACCCCAGCACACGCCGAAAGTCGAATGCACGTGGGTCTGGGTCCACTCAAAGACCTCGGTCAGCTCTTGCCAGTATGTGACATCTTCAAACGGCAAATGCTCAATCGGTGCGCCAGTGATAACCAGTCCATCAAACTTCTGATCCTTCACCTCAGAGAAAGGCCGATAAAATTCTTCCATATGCTCGGCCGCGGTGTTTTTGGTTTGGTGTTCCGACATCCGAATGAGCGAGAATTCAATCTGCAATGGCGTCGCACCGATAAGACGCGCGAACTGGTTCTCGGTTTGTATCTTCTTGGGCATCAAGTTCAGCAACGCAATCCGCAGCGGGCGGATATCCTGACGCGAGGCGGTATCTTCATCAAGCACCATGACGCCTTCGTTTGATAGAACGTCAAAGGCGGGCAGGGCGATGGGCAGTTTAATGGGCATTGTTCACATCCAAGATAAGAGAGCAGAGATAGGCGGCTTAGCCGCGCATCTCAAGGGCGTCAGCGATCATGCTGACAAAGCCCTCCGTATCTTTGACCTGCTCAACGGCCGATTGAGGGACTGTGACACCCCACTTTTCAGCCATTGCTTTGTACCGCGGCTGACGATGTGCCAGCGCCTTGGCAAAGGCCCAGCGGATGAAATCATCCGGGTTCACCTTGTCAGGGGCGACACTGAATTCGGCCAGATAGGACTGCCATGTCGCCAATAGGAAGACTGGATCATAGGACATCGGTTTTGGTTCTTTATCGAACCGGCGGATCAATTCTGCGGTGTGCGCGTCTGTTCCCTCGATCCAGACCATCAAGTTTTTGGACGACAGATCGGTCAAAATAGGGTCGTTTGGATCATCTGCGTTGACCCATTCACAGATCGACCCCCCGGTGTCGCAAACAAAATGTGGGTATTGATAAAGGCGGCTAGACCGCTCGATGAAATGCCCAGTGTCATGCAGTGCTGCGATTTCGGCCTGCTGGAACTGATCCTGACGGCGGGTATATTCATCCCACGGCAAGCCTCCCAGATCAGGATCACCGGGTTTACCCAGATAAGACGACATCGGACGCAGATCGTTGAACGAGATGTTTGAGCCGATATAGATACTGTCAGAGCGTAAAAGATCACGCAGGAACGGTACCTTCATGGCCTCGCGTTTGGCATTGTCAGCGATCAGCTCGCCCATATACCGCGTACCGATCCGGTAATCGATGGAGTAGTGAAACCAATCGCCAGTGCTGCGAAGCATGTTCGACAGATAGGTCTTGCCGAGGCCGGACATAGCAAAAAGCAGAACACGTTTTTGCGGGGCGTTGCGCCAATCAGATGCGGATGCGTAAATCATGGCGTTTGCGTAACTGGCGACCACGAGAATCGCCAGTTCTTTTTTGAGTTGGCTTATGCCAACACGGATGGCCAGTTTGCGTCAGCGGCCATGATAAAGCCTGGAATGTCACGTTCCCAACGGCGGCGTACACTGGTTGAAAAATTGAGATACAGTTTCCCGTCAACGACAGTCCAAGCCTCGGGAACAGTGGGTGCGGTGTAGCCTTGGCTGACCGCATAGGCGCAGTAGCCGCCGTATTGGGGGGCATAGGCAGCAGGGTCAGCGGCAAAAAGATCTCGGTTGGCCTCGGATGAGAAGCGCCAGGTTGCCCCCATATAGTCAGACGTGATGTTTTTATCGCCGGCAACAGGCGCGCCTTCAGTGAAGTAAGCCACAACGTCGGAGCCATCGACGGCAATGCCGTCTTCGGCGTAGACTTCGGGTTGCGCAGCCATGGCACGAGGGGCAAAAGCTGCGACGGCGGGAACGGCGAGGGCGAGGGTGAATAAGCTACGGCGTGTCAAGTTCATTTTCAGGTCTCCGAGATCGCGTTTACAGTTTTCTTGCATCACAAATGGGACAAACTGGCCCACAAAAGCTAGAGCCCACACAGACATGTGACCTTTCATTGCAATGTGATTGATGAAGTTAGGTGTTTAGTTTCGAACGCTGGAAAACGGGACTGCGTTCTGTTGGTGACGCATGATCAAGCGACTGATCCTCTTGCTGCGCTCAATCGGTCGTGCGGGTTTCGGCGTTTCTTTCAGGATGTCGGGAAAGATGGCCACCAACTCGTCAAGTGCTTCTTCTGGCAGTGATTCTATGGCTTGAGGTCCTGATAAGAGAGTTTCGCTTGGAACACCTTCGGCATAGATGATTTCGTGCTGGTCCGTCATCACGTGAAAATAGGTGACAGGCGTTTCACGTTCCTCAACGAAGACCCCCGGCAATTCGGTCAACTTGATCGCAGGCACAAGGATTTCAGCGCTGTCGAACATGCGCTGACAAATGGGGGATGAAACAAGCATGCGATGTTGGCGCGATACCAAAAGATCGCGGGTGGGGGCGTTCAGCCCGAATGCGCCCGTTGAAATGCGCACAGGTGCCAGCTTGCCAACCGCAGCAACGATACTTTTGCCGACCCAACGTACGGCTTGCAGGCCGTTATCGCGCGTGACGACAAGATCGCCAATGCGGATATCATCGATAGGGCGGTTCCCGTTGTCCGTGGCAATCAAAGTGCCACTGACATAGCAGGTGACAAAATTCTCCCAAGCCTGTCGATCGGCTCTCAAACCGGTTGCATTATTTGTCTGCACACGGTCGAGAGTGAGTGATCGAATTGCAGCAAACTCAAGGTCCGACTGGTCTTGGTTTGGCGAAAACTCAGGCGCGAGATAGGTGTTTCCGGCGGTGTCTTGAAACACGACTGCTGTGATGGTTTCAGTCGATCCGTCGATGTAGGTGATCGTCGCGCGGTAAGACACGGCTGAATCGAACGTCTGGTCCGCTCCACCATTAATGCTAAAGGTATCGCCCGCATTATTCTGGTCATATGATGTGCTGCTACCCGCACCAAAACCAGTGGTGCCTGGCGTCAATGTTTGGGCGGAGTTCAAGAGCGCGTCACCAACGCCGCCAAAAGTCAGTCCTTCAAGCAGATCGGCATCTTCGGCGAGGTTGTTACCCTCGATCGGGTCAATGTCGGCAAAGTTGCCCAAGCTAAAAACTGTAAATGTGGTCGGCATCGCGCACCCTTGCGATTGTTACTCTTTAACAGGCGCAGAACGCCCAACACTGAACGCCTAAAACAAAGGCGCTCCATGATCTACATATACAAAAGGAAGGTAGGCTGAGTTAAGCGCCTCGCCAAATCCAACCGCCACCCAAAACGCGGGACGTGTCCGGATCATAAAACACGCAAGCTTGCCCTGGTGAGACGCCTTGTTCGGCAACCAGCAATTCAACCTCCGCCTCCGTGTCAGAGATCGGACGCAGCACCGCATCTGTCGGTGGTCGCGTGGACCGGACACGTACAGCAATCTGCCGCTCGCCCATATCCATTAGCTTACCACCACCGATCCAGTTGATTTCACGGATCGGCACCCGACGCGTTGCCAGCAGCTCTTTCGGACCCACGATCACCTGCTTGGTATTCACATCCAGCTTCACAACATAAAGCGGATCGGCAAGACCGCCGATCCCAAGTCCGCGGCGCTGACCAATGGTGTAGTGGATCACGCCCTTATGCGTACCCAGCACGTTGCCATTCGTATCGACAATATCACCGGGGGCCGCAGCACCAGGGCGCAGCTTTTCGATCACGGCGGCATAATCGCCATTGGGCACAAAGCAGATATCCTGACTGTCGGGTTTGTCCGCCACGCTCAGCCCGTATTTGCCTGCCAGCGCACGGGTCTCTTCCTTGGAGCCATGGTGGCCCAAGGGAAAGCGGAGGTAGTCCAACTGCTCTTGTGTTGTTGAGAACAGAAAATAGCTCTGGTCTTTGGTCGGATCAGCCGCGGAATGCAGCTCTGCGCCTTCATCACCCATTTTACGCTGGATATAATGGCCGGTAGCCATGCAATCGGCATCAAGGTCTTTGGCCGTTTCCAGCAGATCTTTGAATTTCACGCGTTCATTGCAACGGATGCAGGGAACGGGCGTCGCACCGCCCAAGTAGCTGTCTGCGAATTCGTCCATGACCGCTTCACGGAAAGTGTTTTCATAGTCCAGAACGTAGTGGGGGAAGCCCATCTCCTCGGCCACGCGGCGCGCATCATGGATGTCGCGGCCGGCACAACAGGCCCCTTTCTTGGCCAAAGCTGCGCCATGGTCATAAAGTTGCAGGGTGACCCCAACAACATCATAGCCTTCCTCGGCCAGTTTAGCGGCCACAACAGAACTGTCGACGCCACCAGACATAGCGACAACAACACGTGTTTGCGCAGGCGGTTTGGCAAAGCCAAGCGAGTTCAGTGGCGAATCAAGCGACATTGGAATTTCCCGGAAGTGTCATTCGTTATGGAATATAGGAAAATACGACATATTCTCAAGGGGGCCTTACACCTATCATTAAGTCCTTCACCTCATATTCACCGGCGGAGTGAAAGAAAGGGGTGCGAAATATACTTACGCAAAGTCGAAGGACCAAGATCGGTGGCCTTGTCAGATGGAACCATAATGACGCGGGCGGACCTGCCCAGTGAAAAAACCCACCGCTGGGTCGCATCGCGCAAGGCAGCTGTCGTGCGTGCGGTGTCTGCGGGGCTGATTCTGCGCAAGGAGGCGTTGGAGCGTTATGCGTTGTCTGATGAAGAGTTCTCAGAATGGGAAACGGCGGTGGACTTGCATGGCGAAGCCGCGCTGAAAGCAACCACATTGCAACGTTATAGACAACCTAAAGTTGCGGCTTGTATAAGTGCGTTGGGGGTAACGGGTCATTAACCTATCTTGGTTTAGGTTAACGCGACCGAACTCAAAGCGGAGTACTTTAATGCGTGTCCTACTTGTCGAAGACGATCCTACTACATCCAAGAGCATCGAATTGATGCTGACCCATGCCAATTTAAACGTCTATGCAACTGACATGGGGGAGGAAGGGATCGATCTGGCAAAATTGTATGATTACGACCTGATCTTGCTTGATATAAACCTGCCTGACATGAACGGGCACGAGGTGCTGCGACAGCTGCGCCTGAGCCGAATTGATACGCCTATATTGATCCTTTCAGGGGACGAAGGGACAGAGAGCAAGCTAAAAGGCTTTGGTTTTGGTGCAGATGATTATCTGACAAAACCCTTCCACCGCGAAGAACTCGTGGCGCGTATCCATGCCATCATCCGCCGGTCCAAAGGGCATGCGCAGTCGATCATTCAGACTGGCCAGATTGCCGTGAACCTTGACGCCAAGACGGTCGAGGTTGATGGCAGTATGGTGCATCTGACAGGCAAAGAATACCAGATGCTTGAGTTGCTGAGCCTGCGCAAGGGCACAACCCTAACGAAAGAGATGTTCCTTAACCATCTTTACGGAGGGATGGATGAACCCGAACTCAAAATCATCGATGTGTTCATCTGCAAACTGCGAAAAAAACTGAGCGAGGCCACGATGGGGGATAACCATATCGAAACGGTTTGGGGGCGAGGATATGTTCTGCGCGATCCAGAACCGAGCATAGCGCAAGCGGCGATGGCAATCGGGGCCTAGCTGTCCCAAAGCCTGTACTGGGCACTCCTCCCAAAACTCGACGCTGGACGCCATAGGGCAGCCCGCCTAATTATGGTGGGCAGACCCTTGTCAGGGCGTCGGAATGCGGGAGGCCAGTGTGGTTCAACACAGTAAAGCGAAACATCCACAAACTGGCGGCATTGCCGTGGCAGACCTGATTGCTGCACAAGCCAAGGTCGAGCTCGCATGGTTGGCCGCGCAATTGGTTGCGGCGAATACTGCATACCACCGCGACGACGCGCCCGAAATCAGCGATGCGGACTATGACGCACTCAAGAAACGAAACACTGCGATCGAAGCGCAGTTTCCCGATCTAAAGCGCGATGACAGCCCGTCTGACGTAGTTGGCGGTGCCGTCGCGGATGGATTTGGCAAGGTGCAACATGCCGTGCGGATGCTGTCGCTTGGGAATGCCTTTGACGATGATGATGTGCTTGAATTCGACCAACGCATTCGCAAATACCTTGGTCTCGCAGCCGATACGCCCTTGGCGTACACCGCAGAGCCCAAGATTGATGGGCTTTCGCTGTCGCTGCGCTATGAAAATGGCAGACTGGTGCAGGCGTCAACCCGTGGCGACGGCGAGACAGGCGAGAATGTCACAGCCAACGCCCGGACAATCGCCGATATTCCGCATGTCATTTCAGGCGCCCCTGATGTCCTAGAAGTGCGCGGCGAGGTCTATATGAGCCACGCGGATTTCGCGGCTCTCAACGACCGCCAGTCAACGAATGGCGGCAAGACCTTTGCCAATCCGCGCAATGCTGCGGCAGGATCATTGCGGCAGTTGGATGCCGAGATCACCAAATCCCGCCCATTGCGGTTCTTTGCCTATGCCTGGGGTGACCTGTCCGCGCCTTTAGCCGAGACGCAATCCGGTGCAATCGGCAGATTGCAGGCGCTCGGCTTTGCCACCAATCCTTTAACCAAGATCTGCCAAACACCCGCCGAGATGATTGCGCATTACAAGGGCATCGAGGCACAGCGCGCCAACCTTGGTTATGACATTGATGGCGTGGTCTACAAGGTTGATGACCTGGGGCTGCAACGCAGATTGGGCTTTCGATCAACAACACCCCGTTGGGCAATCGCCCATAAGTTCCCCGCTGAACTGGCGTGGACGGTACTTGAAGCGATCGACATTCAGGTGGGGCGCACAGGGGCATTGTCGCCCGTTGCGCGCTTGCGTCCCGTTACTGTCGGGGGCGTCGTCGTTTCGAATGCGACGCTGCACAATGAAGACTATATCGCAGGCCGCGATGGCAACGGGAACCCCATCCGAGATGGACGCGACATTCGCGTTGGCGATTGGGTGCAGGTGTACCGTGCGGGCGACGTTATACCAAAGATCAAAGATGTCGATTTGGCGCGTCGTCCGGAAGATGCCACGCTATTCGTTCTACCCCAAAACTGTCCTGAATGCGGATCAGATGCGATCCGCGAAGAGGGGGACGCTGTCCGACGCTGCACAGGTGGGGTTATTTGTCCGGCGCAAGCCGTTGAAAAGCTGAAGCATTTCGTATCACGTGCCGCTTTCGACATCGAAGGTCTGGGTGCCAAGCAAGTCGAGCAGTTCTATACGGACGGCTGGGTCACTACGCCTGCCGATATTTTCACATTGCGCGCGCGATTTGGCCAAGGGCTGCAACAGCTCGAGAACCGCGAAGGCTGGGGCGAGAAAAGTGCGGCCAATCTCTTTGATGCCATTGACGAAAAACGCCAGATCCCGCTCGCACGGGTGATTTTTTCGCTGGGCATCCGACATGTTGGAGAGAATAGCGCAGCACTGTTGGCCAATCACTATACATCATGGGATGCGTTTGAA
>Ga0115562_1002069_pt1 | contig 14256 bp, 11 predicted proteins | sample COGITO_mtgs_1105_6_FD_87200 | JGI IMG/M metagenome (GOLD analysis project Ga0115562, IMG submission 87200) | Pelagic marine microbial communities from North Sea - COGITO_mtgs_110516 | ecosystem: Environmental > Aquatic > Marine > Epipelagic | place: Germany:Helgoland, sampling site Kabeltonne...
ACGCCGCCACGGCACTCTCGATTGGATCGTCACCACGATAGGTAACGCCATCCAAGTCGCTGATGATCCCCGAAATTTTTGGCCAATCGCTCATAATTTTCCTCAATCATTCGTGACCATGCCCACGTTCACATAGGCACGCTAGGCAGAGCCATGGTACGCTGCAATCCAAAATATTGGCTAATGTCTTTTGGTCGCGATTCACTACGCTCTGAACCGATATCCGCTACTAAATTCTTTGTTCAATTGTCGAAATGGTTCAGAATTTCATCGCAGACAATTTGCATTGAAGGCCGAAGCGCTTTCAACGACGGCCGCACAGTTCTCGGCCCAATTATCGACAGCGGGGTATGATTGAGCAGCCGTGGTACGATTTCCGCAAACCCGATGTAACCGTCGCAAATGTACTGCGAAGCATATGGGCCCCATCGCAAGGTTTGTTCGTAGGGTTACCCTAGACGTGAACAAAGAGGGAACTTTTGCTATTTGATGTTATGAAGCCCACTTTCTCGTGGCGCTGAGGTGCAATGGACGGGCATTCATGCGTTCAGCAGCCCCAGAATTCCATACAAAATCACCTGTAAGATTGATGTGCATCCAGCCCAATGGCGAAACGTGCCGGAGCAAACTGGGGTCAGCCAATTGGCCCGCCTTCAGAAGGTGTTGAGCTGCCTTATCCATGTACATGGTATTCCAGTAGACGATAGCGGCAATAACAAGGTTTAACGCCATGGCGCGCTTCTGCTGAGCTTCTGCTGATCTATCATGGATACGACCCTGTGAATGAGCAAATACAGCCTTGGCCAGCGAATGACGTGCTTCTCCTTTATTCAACCCGGCTTGGCATTCCATGCGCAGCTTCGGATTTTCAACCCAATCCAGCATAAAGAGTGTCCGTTCAACGCGTCCAATTTCCCCCAGTGCCAGATAGAGGCGGTTTTGTTGTCTGTATGCCCCCAGTTTCTTCAACATGGCAGACGGTTTTATGTCGCCGGTCCTGGCGCTCGCCGCCAGTCGGATGACTTCATTATCCCAGTGGCTGAGAATAACCTCGTCATTGATTGGTTTTCCCATAATCGGGGCCAGCCCCTTCCACTGGCTGGCCTTTCCAAAACACGCAAGTTTTCGGTTTGGGAAGTCCCTTAGCCGAGGTGCAAGCCGCAAACCCAAAAGATGAAACAGGGCGAAGACGTGATCGGAAACGCCGCCTGTATCTGTGTAATGGACAAGCGGGTTAAACTGCGCTGCATTCCCCATCAAACCGTCCAGAACGTAGGGCGCTTCACCTGCCGTGGCCCCAATAACACTTGAATGGAATGACCCATATTGTCCCGACAGAAAGGAATATATTTTAAGGCCCGGGTCTGGACCATACTTGGCATTGATTTCGCCAGCATTCCGGGCGGCAGTAAAAAACGGCCCATCTGAAGATGTATGATCTGCATCGCCCCAAACCCGCGCGAGCGGTAAAGCGTGGTGGGCATCAACGATCTTTGCCAGTGCGTCTGAATAGGTTTCGGGGCGAAGATACCACGAGGAGGCCCATGACAACTGGGCGTGGCTCACATCTTTTGATGCCTGTGCCATCCGCTCAAGCCCGAGATTACTTGCACCTGCCAATATCGCCGCAAGGACAGCCGGTGGGTTGGTGTGATTACGCCCCGATCTCAGGTCCGTAAAACTGTCCAGAAACCCTGTCTGCTGATTAACGTCCCACAACAGATCTGTGATGCGTATGCGGGGCATGACAGCGTCAATTGCCCTGTCCAGCTGCTCACCAGCAGCCGGTGTCACTGGGTCATGGGGCGTTATCTTCAATCGACCACTTTCAAGCCGGACGCCTTCAAGTTTTCCAGCCTCAAGTTTAGTTTGCACATCGCTCAAACGGTAATTTAACAGAGCAGAGCGGTCTTTCAGCCATTCCTTTCCATCTGTGGGCAGACCTGTGGGCCCGAGAACTTTCGCAGCCTCCGGCTTTGACATGAGATAAGCATCAAATCGGCGATAATCACGGCTGCCTTCCACCCAGGCATCACCGGCCCGGAGCCGGTCCCGCAATGTAGCTATAACAGCCGTTTCATAACTTCGTCGGTTCGGCTTGCCATCTTCCATGATCAAGGCTTTCCAGTGTTTTGCTGGGAAAGGCATAGGCACCTTGTCTGGAAGCTTGCGCTTCCCGGATTTGTTGTGTTCCCGCAGCAACGCCAACGACTTTTGTAAATCTGTACCTGCCTCAGGGACGCTAAACGAGAGAGCCTCAATGAATGCTGGTGCGAACTTCCTGAGCTGAACATAGCGCCTGGACGCAAGCGTAAGAGGATCTTCTGTGGCCATATCACCAAGGGCGTCCACCTCTGGCTTTGCCTTCATCAGGCGCTCCCAACCTACGGTCCAGTCCAGGGCCTCAAATGAATCTGACCCATTTTCATGGGCCTGCTGCAAAGATTCCAATGTGCTGCTGAATAGGCGCATCAGACGGCCGACTTTCGACTGGCTGGCCTGCCATGTCTGATCCTGTTTTCTCCGAGAGCGGGTAAAGAGCTGTCCCGTTAGGCGCTCAAACAGGGCAATACTTGCATCAGTAAGCACAATATTGATTTCTGACATCTGCGCCGCCAGGGTTGCTATTCGCCTGCGCTCACCAAAGTCACTCAGCAAATGCGCTGGAGCGACAGCCCCCTCACGGGCAAACTTTAATAACCGCGCTGGATGGATATCCTGTCCAAGGTCAGAGGGCAGATCAAGGGCGCGGACAAATTTTAGGCGCTCAAGGAGGGCATGCAGGCTGGCGGTACTTGTCGAATGGGGCATGCCACGCAACCAGGCCAACTGGGACAGTCCGAGGCCGGGGTTGTTAGAAAGCAGGGCTTTCAGGGCCTCTTTTTGATCCTCACTCAGGGCATCAATCAAGGACTGGGCGGCATGCCGCCGCGCGCGGGCACGGCCGGAAATTCCTATTCTTTCTAGGGTATCAATACTGGGTAAAACTATTCGCGCTTCTCTAATGTTTTGCAGTAGGCTTTCCATAATAACACGGCCATTATCGGTGCTAAACGCGGCCTGTGTCGCCATCTCTAATGCCAGATTTACATCCGAGCGCATGAAAGGCCGGAGCCCAAGATGCTGATAGGCAAGGCTTCGGTGTTGGGCCCTCGTGGCTTTCCGAACCCCGTAAGTTGCCAGTACCTCTGGCGATATTTGAAGTTGCTCAGATATCCAGCCAAGAACAGCAGATGGGATATGCTCCCCTGGTGACCAATCCCTTCCGGGGTGCCGTAAAAGCGCCAACCGAACGGCTAAACCCATGCAGTTTTGGGGCGTGCGCCGTGAACGGATCAGGTCAAGATCATCTTCTGCCAATATATAAAAACGCTCCAGCGAGGCAGGGTCTGATGGGATTTCAAATAGAGCATCTCGAGATGATGCAGAAAGTAAACGGCGGCGGGTCATGGCGTGTCCTCTAAAGGTAGTTGAATGTTTAGAGACAGCTTATAATATAGGGACAATTAAAGGGACAAATTTGGCAACTGTTTGAAGCCCAATTCAAAGCTGGCCAAACGCGTCCCTAAACCGACCGTTAAAAAGACTGGAGATTTTCTATGAAACCCCGCTCAGGCGATATTCTTGGGTACGCCCGCGTCTCAACCGCTGAACAAGATGTGGCTGGGCAAAAAGATAGGCTAGAAAAAGCGGGCGCAATCCGGATATTTCAGGATGTCATTTCGGGTAAGAAATTTGAACGCCCCGGATTAACCGATTTGATCGATCATGCCCGTTCCGGGGATTCCCTATGTGTTGTGCGTCTCGATCGACTGGGACGCTCTCTCAAAGAACTGCTGGAGACAGTCGATGACCTAAAGGGGCGTGGTATCAATCTGATCAGCCTTGAAGAAAAACTCGACACATCCAGCGCCGCCGGTGAACTGGTGTTTCATGTCTTTGGGGCCATCGCTCATTTTGAACGACGGTTGATTTCAGAACGCACAAAAGACGGCATCGCTGCCGCCCGAAAACGGGGCAAAAAACCTGGTCGGCCCTCATTAAACAAGGAGACGGTCTCTGCGTTGCAAAAACTCATTGGAGCCGGGCTGACAGCTGGGCAAGCCGCAAAGCAACTCGGCATAGGTAGATCAACCGCTTACAGGGCCGCACAAACTAAGCAGTGACTTCATTAGTTCGCGCTCTGTTCACGTCTGGGGTAACCCTACGAACAAACCTTGCGATGGGGCCTGATCGCGGCAACAGGCGTCAGCAGTGCGCCGCTCCGAACCCGAGCAGACAGTTCTACACTGAATGAACCTCGGGGTTGCGCGACTGGACAAATCCGTCGGTAAAAAAGCCACTCAACAACTGACTAAGGTATTACCGTCCCGTTGTGCCAAGCCTACTAGCTCACGATTTATCCGGTCAACCAGAAGGCAAGCTGCCGTTCCCGACCCTGCGAAAGCAGCTCAAAAACTCACCTCGCCAAACGGGCACCATCCAGACATGACAACACCCTCATAGGTGCTGACGTCAGACAATAACAGTCATAAGGTGGGGGCTCCGCCGCATTGCACAAGTCACAAATTTGTCAAAGGGCTTGATTGCTTGGATGACTACATGTTAGTAACGAATTGGTTACTTTTGAATTGAATGCATGTTAAAAATTCCAAAGACCGGCAGAGCGAGTATGAGGTATTTAGAATTGAAATTGGAGTGTAAATCTTTGACTAAAAACTTGATTTATCTTTATTTCTTTACGATGAGCCTAAGTGGGGTGGGGGTTTCACTTTTTTTGAGAATCTTGCCGTGTTAGCTGGAAATTCCGTCGCAAACCTCCCCATCAATTATTCTGCTCTCTTAGTATTCCATTGAAACTAGCCGTGTTCCAGTGCTTTGCTGATGACACGTATATTTAGCATTTCGGCGCGCCATTGGGAGGTTAGAATGACCAGCTTATCTCGAAGAGAAATTTCACCAAACACGGCACAAGAACTTGTCAATGAGGCCCTTAGGTATGGGCGCGAGAACAGTTGGGAGATCGCTGTCGCAGTAGTGGATCCGCATGGTTTCTTGGTGGCATTCGGCCGCACAGATGATGTTGCTCCGCCAATTGGTGAGTTTGCTTTGGACAAGGCTTATACTGCGGGGATGCTCCGCAAATCGACGCAGGATTTCGGGGAACGGATGGCCAGCAGTCCAACTTTAGGGCTCGGGTTGTCGACACGGTCTAGGTTTATGGCGTGGGGCGGAGGCGTCGCGGTGTTCGATGGAAAAGATTGCATCGCTGGCATCGGAGTTTCTGGTGCTCAAGACCTCGAAGATATTGCCTGCGCTCACGCCGCAATAGAAGCCGTGGGGTTCCAGAAATGCTAGGGGTTTACACAGACGAGCCGGATGATCGTGTCGATATTGAAAGCGATGCGGCTTTCAAGGGCTTCTTGGGCCGTAAGGTCGCGACGGAAAATGATCGAGCCAGTGAACCTGTTGGTCAGGTAGTAATAGCCAATCGCTGCTATCGTGATGTTCAACTGTACAGGATCAATTCCGCTGCGAAAGACCCCTTCCTTTGCGCCGCGATCTAGCAGGCTACCAACCATACCGACAAATTTCTTGCTTAAATCTCCAATCACATCAGATTTTTTCAAATGCCGTGCTTTGTGCAGATTCTCGCTGTTAACGAGCGTAATAAATTCGGGGTTCTTAAGGTAGTAGTCCCAAGTAAAACGCACCAATTTCTCAAGCGCGTCGCGCGGCGGTAGATGCTCTAGGTCTAGCTGTTGTTCAGCTGCGCGTATGTCAGCATATGCGGCTTCGAGGACGATTTGAAATAGGTCTTCTTTGTTGCCAAAGTAATGGTAAATCATGCGCTTATTGGCTTTCGCACGTTCGGCAATCTCGTCAACGCGTGCACCGCCAAGCCCATTCTTAGCGAATTCTTTCTTCGCGGCATTGAGGATGCGCTGTTTTGTGGCACCTGCGTCTCGTACTTTTCTTGGTGTCTCGATTGCCATTTCCGCCCCGTGCTCCCGACTATTGAGTTGCTTCTTATCCGATTTGTTCAAGCAAGGTCAAAGAAACAAGGTTTTGCACAAGAGGGTTGACGATTCGACCAATAACAAAGTAACTAGTTAGTGCGTTATGTGATGGCCTGAGCTTCCACATGGCATTGACTGATCGGCCAACTGCACGGAAAATCGTGACGAGAGCCAAAAAAATAAGGGAGGAAAGCATGTCTTTCATCAAGGACTATATCGAAAAGGAAACGATCAATCGTCGTAACCTTCTTATTGCTGGGGCCTACGGCCTTGGTGGCGTTGCAGCAGGTGGCATGTTTGGCCCCAGCATGGCACGTGCCGCGATCACTGACCCCACAATCGCTTGGAGCTACCGCAACCGGACGAACCCTTACTGGAACGAAATCGTAACCGGTGGTGAAGCGTTTGTTGAAAGCCTTGGCATGAACAAGGAAGATCTTGTTCACCTGATCAACGAAGGCTCCTCCGAGAAATCACTTGCAGACGTCAAAGCGACGCTCGCCCGGACAAATGGCGATTTGGCTCTGGCAATCGACACCAATGATGCGCCAAACGCACGTCCAATCGTCGAAGCTTGTGCCGAAGCTGGTGCTTATGTCTCGACCTTGTGGAACAAAACCGACGACTTGCACCCTTGGGATTTCGGCGACAACTACGTCAGCCACATGAGCTGGTCCGACGAAGGCCCTGCCGAGCAAACCGCGCGTATCCTTCTGGACGCAATGGGCGGCACCGGTGGCGTTGTACACCTTGGCGGCATTGCATCCAACAACCCAGCCATCGAGCGCCTCCAAGGCCTCAAGAACGCTCTGGTCGACTATCCTGATGTCGAACTGTTGGCTGCTGAGCCAGCTGACTGGGATACTCAGAAAGCGAACCAGGTTATGTCCGCATTCCTGACCCGCTTTGGCGACGAGATCAAAGGCGTTCACTGTGCGAACGACACAATAGCCTACGGAGTTCTTGAAGCACTACGTGCCGAAGGCATCGAAGACATGCCGGTAGTTTCCTACGACGGTAACCCACAGGCGGTTCAGCTTGTTGCAGAGCGCAAGATCCTTGCGACAGTATTCACTAACCCGCATTGGGGTGGCGGCATCACCGCTTCGCTTGCATATCACGCGGCGACAGGGGCCTTCAAACCGTCCGAAGAGCCAAACGAGCACCGCGAGTTCAATGGCCCGTCCATCTTCGTAACACCGGACGATGCTGTCGATTTCAAGACGAACTTCCTTGAAAATGTTCCGGCATATGACTGGACAGACTTTTGGGGTCCTTCCAACGGTCCCATCATCTACAAATAATACAGATCGAAGCGGCGGCGTAATGTTGTCGCCGCTTCGATTTTCGACATCACCGACTTAGCAGCTGGGGAGGCGCGCGTGGACGGCATACTAAACCGGGATACCCTTTTGAAATGGGCCCCGCTTATCGTTCTTCTTGTATTGATCCTGTTCTTCTCGGTGATGGAGCCTCGCTTCTTCTCGGTGCGGAACTTCGCACGGATCGCGATTGCCTCGGCACCAGCTTTGATGGTTGCATTGGGTGTAACGTTCATCATCATTATGGGGTCAATTGACCTGTCGATGGAGGGGACGGTGTCAGTGTGCGCCGTGGTTTTTGCCAAGCTCTTCATTCTAATGGGCGCGACAATGGCCAGTTGGGCATGGCTTGCCTTGCCCATGGCATTAATCGTCGGAGCGGCCATCGGCTTCGTAAACGGCTATGTCCATGTCAAGCTCAAGATCCCGTCTTTTATGGCCTCCCTTGCAATGGGATTTGTTGGCACAGGACTTGCAATGGTTCTGACCGGCGGTGACCGCATCAGGATTGAAGACGAGTTATTCCGTGGCCTGCTGACGACGCGTTGGTTCGGGTTTCCAATCATGGTCTATGTTGCTTTGGCATTCCTACTGATCGGCTGGTTTATTCAATCCAAGACAAAGCTGGGCCGAAACTTTTATGCTGTGGGCGGCGGTGAAGAACTGGCGCATGGGTCGGGGCTTAATGTGAACCGTGTTAGGATCATGGGCTTTATGCTTGCGGGTGTGTTTTTCGCAGTTGGCGCGTTGCTGGCTGTTGGGCGCATCGGCCTTGCGGAAACAGCAACCGGCAATAATTTCATGTTCCTTTCGATCACTGCGGTGGTTGTTGGTGGGACCGCACTTTGGGGTGGCATTGGCGGCGTCTGGAACACGCTTGTAGGGGTATTGATCGTCTTCGTCATCGGTAATGGCATGGTTGTCATCGGACTGCCCGGCTACATCCAAGATGGGGTCTTGGGCATCCTTGTGATCCTTGCGGTAATTCTATCTACGGACCGCCGCGCAATCAGCTTCGTGAAATAGGGGGCAAACATGTATCAACTCAATAAAGTCGATAAGACGTTCCCGGGCGTTCACGCTTTGAAAGCGGTGGACTTCACGATTGGACGCGGCGAAATCGTAGGCCTGGTCGGTGAAAACGGTGCGGGTAAATCTACTCTGATGAAGGTCATCTACGGTGCTTATCAACCGGACGGCGGCAACGTCACGATTGATGGTAAGACGGTGCGCTTTGCAAATCCACGACAGGCCATGGACCATGGCATTGGGATGGTGTTTCAGGAACAATCCTTGATCCCGAACCTGACCGTGATGGAAAATATCTATCTTGGTTTTGAACAGCAGTTCGTTCGGTTTGGCGTTATTGATTGGAAGAAGATGGCTGCCGCTGCGAGCGCGCAGCTTGCGAAAGTCAAACTCAGCATTGATCCCAGCATGACGACAGCCAACCTTTCGTTTGCGCAGCGACAATTGGTCGAGCTTGCAAAAGTTCTAACACTTGAAGAACGCATCGACGGTGACTTGGTGATCCTGCTGGATGAGCCAACCTCGGTGCTGGCGCGCGAAGAAGTAGAATTGTTGTTCAGCCTCGTGCGTGAACTGACAAGCCGTGCGTCGTTCATTTTCGTGAGCCACCGCATGGATGAAGTTCTTGAATTGTCCGACCGCATTTATGTCATGAAAGACGGCGCGGTCGTTGATGTCGTGGCTCAAGCCGATGCCAAAGTTGAAAACATCCAGCACAAAATGGTCGGCCGCGACGTCGACAAAGAGTACTACCGCGAGCAGAAGCAAAAGCCTTATGATCCGTCACAGGTGCTGGCAAGCTTTGAAAACGTGACCGTTACGAGCAGTTTTAAAGACCTTTCGTTCGAATTGCACCCGGGCGAGGTCCTGTGCCTTGTCGGGACCGAAGGCTCTGGTCGGGAAGCAGTATTGCGCACGGTATTCGGATTGGAAAAACCGACCTCGGGCACCGTCGAAGTCAAGGGTTCACCCTATGGCAAGGCTAACGCGCGCACAGCTGTGGAACGCGGCGTTGGCTATGTTCCGCGTGAACGCAAAGTTGAAGGCATCGTAAACGGAATGAACGTTTACGAGAACATGACACTGAGCCAAATGGGCAAGTACTCGACCGGCGGCATTCTTCGTATCGGCGAAGAACGGGCTTTGGCCGAAAAGTGGGTTGAGCGTTTGGCGATCAAGACGCCGAATGTCTACAAGGACTGTGGCGGGCTTTCCGGCGGCAACCAACAGAAAGTTGTGTTGGCCAAATGGCGCTCGGGTGGGTCAGACATCATCCTTCTCGACCACCCAACGCGCGGGCTTGATATCGGGGCTAAAGAAGACGTCTATGACATGGTCCGCGAGATGTGTGACGATGGCGTTGGGATCATTCTTGTGGCTGACACGCTTGAAGAGGCGATCGGCCTGTCGCACACGATCCTTGTTCTTAAGGATGGCGAGTTCCAGAAACGTTTTGACGGGACGCCGGGTGACAAGCCCTCGCTGTTCGATCTCGTCCATCATATGATCTAAGGGGCAGAAACAATGAATTTTGAGAACCTAAGGCCTTATTTTCCGTGGATCACTCTGGTCGTTTTGGTGCTGCTAGTTGGCATTGCCAATCCGGCTTTTTTCGACCCGGTTGGTTTGATTTCGCTGGTGGCTGACATCGTGCCTTTGTTCATTATGGCACTTGGCATGACCTTCGCTATTTACATTGGCGGTATTGACCTCTCTATGCAGCAGGTTGCCAACCTCGTCACAGTTGTTGCAACGGTATATCTGGCACAATTCGGGATCGGTGTTGCAGTCATTTGCATCGTCGCCGGTTTTGGCATCGGTGCGTTGTCGGGCTATGTGACTACACGCCAATTCGTGCCATCCTTCGTTTCGACTTTGGCCACTGGCTTCATTGCATTGTCCGGCGCGAGGTATCTTTCTGGCGAACGTGCCCTGTCAATGGATGCGACAATACGCAACGAAAGCTTCGGATGGATGTTTGGAACAACGGCTGGGGTGCCTCATGAATTGGTCATCGCTGGAGTTCTTTTGGCAATTGCCTGGTTCCTGCAATCACGCACAACGTTTGGCCGGTCACTCAAAGCCGTCGGCGCGGGTGAGCTTGCGGCCGTGTCAAGCGGCATCAACGTTGACAAAATCAAGATCATTGCCTTTGCGATTTCCGGCACGTTTGCAGCAATCGCCGGTCTGATGTTTTCGGTCAAGCTTTCGGGTGGGGATGCAAACCTCGCCAACGGGTTCTTGATCCTTGCGATTGTTGCGGTGTTGGTTGGCGGCACACCTTTGACCGGTGGCGTTGGCGGTGTTTTGAACACATTGGTCGGCACATTGATCGTTGTCGTGATCCGCACGGCGATGGTCTACCTACAGGTGGACGCGACCATGCAGCAGATGGTGTTTGGCATCATTCTGATCGTTGCAATCGCCCTCACGATTGATCGTAGCAAAATGGGAACCGTCAAATAGGGGAACCAATGATGAAAGCTGCAGTTCTTACCGCGCCTGGCCACTTTGCTATCCAAGAACGACCCGTGCCAAAGCCCGCACGGTGCGAAGCTTTGATCAAGATTGCGCGAGTGGGGATCTGCGGCACTGATTTGCACATTTTCAACGGGCATTATGCGGCAGAACATTTGCCAATGGTGCCTGGTCACGAATTTACGGGGACAATTCAAGCGCTGGGGCCTGATGTTACAGGCCTTACGGTTGGTGACAAAGCCGTTGTCGACATGAACATCGGCTGCGGGACCTGTTATTGGTGTCGTCGCAATGAAATCCTCAACTGTGCAGACATGCAGCAGATGGGAATTACAATGGACGGTGCCTTTGCCGAGTATATCGTTGTACCCGCGCGGCTGGTCATACCAGCCCCGGCAGATGTGCCCGATGAAGTGCTTGCCCTGACCGAACCACTCGCCTGTGTAGTGCGTGCTGCGCGTAAGGCGAATGTCACGTTTGGACAATCCGTTGTTGTCATCGGGGCAGGTCCCATCGGCAATTTGCACGTGCAACTGTTGCGCACGATTGGTGCGGCCCCGATCATCGTGGCTGATCTGTCGGAAGATCGGGTCGCAATGGCGGTTGAGGCGGGTGCAGATATTGGCATGTCGGATCCTGCCGAATTGGAGGTGGCTGTATTGGCCGCAACGCAAGGACGCGGTGCAGACATCGTCATCGAAAGCGTTGGCCATTCGGCGCTTTATGCTCAGGCGGTTAAGCTTATCCGTAAAGGTGGACACATCGCCGCGTTCGGGTTGACGAGCGCAGATGAGGAACTGCCGCTGAATATTCTGCAAACGATTCTGGAAGAGAATTCGATCAAAGGATCTGTAGCAGGCATGGGACAAGATATGCACGACGCCCTAACGTTGCTTATTCATGGCCGCATCAAGACGGATGCCTTTACGCAGGCATCTTATGACTTGGAAGACATTCAAGATGCATTTGACAGCTATGCCGAAAGACCTGCCGACCTGAAAACCCAAATCAAAATGGAGAGATGAGCATGGCGACTGAAATCTATACCTCAAGACCGCAGGGCAAGATTCCAAACAGCAGTTCCCGCTCCTGGTTCATCGCAATGCCGTGCCTGAAGGCGGAGCAGACGCGGTTAAGGCACGGTTCCGCGAAAACGGGTGGTCCAACAACTGGGACTATCCTGGAGTATATGTATACGCGCATTTCCACTCCACGACCCATGAATGTCTTGGCTGTGCGAATGGATGGATGGAGTTTAGACTCTCCGTCGGTGACGGCGGATCGACCAATGTACGAATTGAAAAAGGTGACGTGATCGTCATGCCTGCTGGTGTCAGCCACGAAATGATCGGCCAGTCCGACCACATCCACATGTGCGGCGGCTATCCTGATGGGCGGGATTGGGATGACATCCAAGAAGCATTTCTAAGTGACGAAGATTACAAGCGTGCTTGCAAACGCATTATGGGATTACCCATTCCCGAACGTGACCCCGCAACCGGAAATCCGATGTCGCAGTGGCATGCAGCACCCTCGTCTGTTGACGGCGGGTGGAACGATTGGCGGAAGAGTTTGGACTCCGTCTCCTAATACTGGGGCGATTGCCCTTTCGCTTCATGTTCCCGAACGGGAGCATTCAAATTCAGAGGACCTAATGGACCATAGCAGCAGCAGATTACTCCCGCCGACCACCCCGCGCGAGTTCGGATTTTATATTGACGGCAAAACTGTTCCAGCCGGGAAACGCGAAGTGTTCGAGAGGTCATCGCCCGGCCACGGGGTGCCAGTAACACGGGTCCCGAAGTGTTCGACCGAAGACTTGAACACCGCCGTTGCCGCCGCGCGGACGGCCTTTGATGACCGGCGCTGGTCGGGTTTGAATGGCGCGGCCCGAGCAGGCGTTTTGTTGCGAGCCGCTGCATTGATCCGCGATCGTGCCGATGAAATCGCCTATTTCGAAACATTGGAAAATGGTAAACCGATCAGCCAAGCGCGCGGCGAGGTTGGCGGCTGCGCTGACATGTTCGAATACGCGTCTGGCCTCGCGCGGAGTTTGCACGGCGACAGCTTCAACAACCTCGGCGACGGTATGTTTGGTGTTGTGACTCGCGAACCTGTAGGGGTTTGCGGCCTGATCACGCCATGGAATTTCCCGTTCCTGATCCTGTGCGAACGGGTGCCCTATATCCTTGCGTCCGGCTGCACGTTGGTCGTTAAACCCTCAGAAGTGACCAGCGCGACAACGCTGATCTTGGCGGAAATCATGACAGAGGCGGGCTTGCCTGCTGGGTGTATGAATGTTGTTACCGGATCGGGCCGCACAATCGGGCAGGCCCTCATTGAACACAACGATATCGACATGGTGTCCTTTACCGGATCGACCGCAGTTGGGCGTGCTGTTGTTGAAGCCTCGGCGAAAACCAACTTCAAGAAACTCGGGCTCGAACTTGGCGGTAAGAACCCGCAGATCGTTTTTGCGGATGCAGATCTTGAAGACGCCGCCGACGGTGTGGCGTTTGGCATTGCGTTCAACACGGGCCAATGTTGCGTGTCTGGATCGCGCTTGATTGTTGAACGGTTGGTTGCGGACAAATTCGCATTGATGGTGAAGGACAAGCTGGCCAAGGCCCGCGTTGGTGATCCGTTGGACGAAGCTACCCAGATTGGGGCGATCACAACGGACGCACAGAATTCTGTCATCATGTCCTACATTGAAAAAGGTCAGGCTGAAGGGGCTACGCTGATTTGCGGTGGCGAACAGCTCGACTTTGGCATGGGGCAGTACATTTCACCGACGATTTTCGGTGATGTCACCAGTGACATGGCAATCGCGAGTGAAGAGATTTTTGGTCCTGTACTAACCGTCATGCCTTTCGACACGGTGGAAGAAGCAATCGCAATCGCCAATGACACCGAATACGGGTTGGCCGCGAGCGTTTGGACCAAGAATATCGACAAGGCCCTGACTGTGACGCGCCGTGTGCAAGCCGGGCGGTTTTGGGTCAATACCACCCTTGCCGGTGGCCCTGAGTTGCCACTTGGTGGAATGAAGCAATCTGGTTGGGGTCGCGAGGCTGGCATGTATGGTGTCGAAGAATACACGCAGGTCAAATCCGTTCACATTGAAATTGGCAAGCGTTGTCATTGGGTTGAATGATATGGCGCAAGGGTTTGATTATATTATTGTCGGTGGCGGATCGTCGGGTTGTGTCCTGGCGAACCGACTGACAGAGGACAGCAATTGTCGTGTCCTGCTGCTTGAAGCAGGGGGTAAAGACTGGCACCCGTTGATCCACATGCCAGTGGGCTTTGCCAAGATGACCACAGGACCCCACACGTGGGGGTTCACGACTGCACCGCAAAAGCATGCTAACAGCCGCGAAATTCCTTATGCGCAGGCGCGTGTG
>Ga0115562_1002083_pt1 | contig 14170 bp, 14 predicted proteins | sample COGITO_mtgs_1105_6_FD_87200 | JGI IMG/M metagenome (GOLD analysis project Ga0115562, IMG submission 87200) | Pelagic marine microbial communities from North Sea - COGITO_mtgs_110516 | ecosystem: Environmental > Aquatic > Marine > Epipelagic | place: Germany:Helgoland, sampling site Kabeltonne...
GTCACGGCATTTCCTGCCAGAGTTCGCAGATAAGATTGGTGAGATGGAATACTTCAGTGTCTTGAACGACCACCTGACCGACGGATCACACCCCGAAGCGCCCTATAACAAACTGGCCTCTGATCACGGTCAGATCATGGCGCATATGGTGCTGGGCGATCCTGATGCCTGAAGTGCTGCGCGACGGTGTACGCATACACTTTGAGGTCGAAGGCCCTGACGATGGACCACCCATCGTGTTCTCAAACTCACTCGGAACATCGCTACACCTCTGGGATCAGATCCTGCCGTATCTGCCAGAGGGCCTGCGCATTATCCGCTATGACATGCGCGGCCATGGTCAATCCGATGTGCCCGCCGCCCCCTACACAATGGGCCAGCTGATCAGCGATGCAGAAGCGGTTTGCGATGCCTGCGGAGTGCGGGATGCTGTGTTTGTCGGGCTTTCTGTTGGCGGCATGATTGCCCAAGGCTTGGCGGTCAAACGCCCCGATATCGTCCGCGCTCTTGTGCTGTCAAACACCGCCGCCAAGATCGGCAATCCGAAGCTGTGGGAAGACCGGATCAACGCGATCCGCGCCAAAGGTATGGCTTTTGCATCCGACGAGATCATGAAGCGCTGGTTCAGTCGCACGTTTTACGGCACTCCACAAATGGCCCCTTGGCAAGAAATGGTCGAAGCCACAGCCGTGGATGGTTACACCGGTGTGAGTGCGGCCATCGCGGGCACCGACTTCTACACCCCGACAAGTGGTTTGCGCATTCCAACCTTGGGCATTGCCGGATCAGAAGATGGGTCCACTCCGCCGGACCTGGTACGCGAAACTGCGGACCTGATCCCCGGCTCCCAGTTTGCCTTGATGCGACGGGCGGGTCATTTGCCCTGTGTCGAGCACCCCGAGATATATGCCGCCCATTTGACTACCTTCCTCAACAACATTGGGCACCTTTGATGGTTGGTGAATTGCAGCCACATTACATGCCCCGCAGTCAGTGCTTGCAACCTAAACTAAACAGTTTATTTCTGCGCCGATGAATAAACGCCTTGCCGTCACCTTTATCCTCATCTCCGTCATGCTCGATAGTATGGGCATTGGCCTGATCATGCCCGTGATGCCTGATCTGATCCAAGAGGTCGAAGGCCAAGGGATCGGTGCCGCCGCAGTCTGGGGCGGCGTGCTCACGACAATTTTTGCTGCCATGCAATTTCTCTTTGGGCCAACATTGGGAAGCCTGTCGGATCGCTACGGTCGCAGGCCTATCTTGATTATTTCGCTCGTTATCATGGCCATCAACTATGTGCTGATGGCGCTGGCGTTTACGATTGTACTTTTGATCATTGCGCGGATTATTGGCGGGATCACGGCCGCTACCCAATCGACGTCCGCAGCCTATATGGCCGATATTTCCAAACCAGAAGAGAAAGCAGCCAATTTTGGTCTGATCGGCGCTGCCTTTGGCTTGGGTTTTGTCCTCGGCCCTATGATCGGCGGGGCACTTGCCGAGTACGGGACACGTGCGCCTTTCTGGGCCGCCGCTTTCCTCGCCGCAGCCAACGCCATTTTTGGTTATTTTATTCTGCCCGAAACGGTGACCGATGCCATCCGCCGTCCGTTCGAATGGAGACGTGCCAATCCGCTCGGCGCGTTCAAGAATATCGGCTCCCTACCCGGCCTCAAGCGGCTCCTGTTGATCACTTTCGTCTACACCATCGCGTTCTTCGTCTATCCCGGCGTCTGGGCCTATTTCGGGGCAGAGCGGTTTGACTGGGGGCCGGGGATGATCGGCCTTTCATTGGGCCTGTTCGGGATCGGGATTGCTATCGTGCAAGGTCTGCTGATCCGGCCTATTTTGAAACGGATTGGGGAACGTAAAGCCGTGCTCTTGGGGCTTTCTGTTGATGTGCTGGCCTTTGGTGCACTTGCGTTTGTGACCAATGGCTGGGTCGCCTTGGCATTGACCCCACTCACGGCTCTCGGTTCAATGGCAGGCCCCGCCCTGCAAGGGATCATGTCGCGCACGGCGTCCGATGACCAACAAGGCGAGCTACAAGGGACGGTCACGTCCATCAACGCAGTCGCCACGATCATCGCACCCCTGATGGTGACACAGACCTTTTGGTACTTCACCACTGAGGCAGCGCCATTCTATTTGCCAGGCGCACCCTTCTTGCTCTCAGCTATTCTGACAATCGGCTGCATCATTGTTTTCATGCAAACGCCAAGGCCAAAGCGCGCCCGCGTCACATAGCGACGTTTTCAGACTTGCAAGACCTGCAAACCCACCGCAGGTTCAGGCTTGAGATATGAACCAAGGACGCTCCTATGCCACAGATCAAAGCCGCTGTTTGCCGTGAATTCGGCGCACCATTAACCATCGAAACCGTCACTCTTGCGGCCCCGAACATGGGCGAAGTTGAGGTGACGTTGAAAGCCTGCGCCATCTGTCATTCCGACATTTCATTCATTGATGGCGGCTGGGGCGGTACATTGCCCGCGGTCTACGGCCATGAAGCCGCAGGCCATATCAGCGCTGTTGGCGACGGTGTGCGGGGTGTGGCGGTCGGTGATCCGGTGGTTGTAACACTGATCCGGGCCTGCGGCACCTGTCCGTCTTGTGCTGGTGGCAAACCTGTCGCATGCGAAAGCGATATGGTCAGCGGGCCGCTGACAAGTGCGACCGGCGAGGCTTTGGTGCAAGCGATGAACACGGGCGGCTTTGCTGAACGGGTTGTGGTGGACCAAAGCCAGGTTGTGAAACTATCAGACGGGATCGCCATGGAGGCCGCGTCTTTGCTGGCCTGTGGTGTGATTACCGGTGTCGGTGCAGTGGTAAATGCGGCAGGCCTACGCGCAGGACAGGACGTCGTGGTCATAGGGGCCGGCGGTGTTGGCCTAAACGCGATCCAAGGGGCGCGCATCGCAGGTGCGCGGCGGATCATTGCGGTGGATATGTCCGAAGAAAAGCTTGCGATTGCGAAAGAGTTTGGCGCAACAGATGGGGTTCTGGCCACCGACGAAAAGCCATGGCGCGCCGCAAAGAAAGCCATCGGGCGCGGTGCTGATGCGGTCTTTGTGACCGTTGGTGCGATCCCTGCATATGATACGGCACCGCAGTACCTCGCTAACGGGGGCAAAGTGATCATGGTTGGCATGCCGCATTCCGGCGCGATGTCGACTTATGAGCCTGTGATGCTGGCAGCAACCGGGCAAGGCATGGTGGGTTCAAAGATGGGCGACGTGGTCATTGCACGGGACATCCCGTGGATGGTCGACCTTTATGAACAAGGCCGCTTGAAGCTGGACGAGCTGATCTCGGGGCGTTGGTCACTGGAGCAAATCAATGAGGCAATCGCAGATACCAAGACGGGATCAGCCAAGCGCAACGTAATTGTCTTTGACTGACTGTTGCGTGATCTTAAGGTGGACCCCGATCCGCCTTGCAATGCCATAGGAAAGACGCCTTATGAAACTCGCTGATCTTGATGTCATTGTCACGGCCCCACCCGCCCCCGGCTGGGGGGGGCGCTATTGGATCATTCCCAAAGTGACGACTGACACGGGCGTTGTTGGGTATGGCGAATGCTATGCGTCCTCCATTGGACCCGAAGCGATGAAGGTCGTCATCAAGGACGTCTTTGAACGCCACATGGCCGGCGAAAACCCCGAGAATATCGAACTGATGTTCCGTCGCGTCTATTCCGCAGGCTTCACCCAACGACCTGACCTGACCGTAATTGGCGCGTGGTCCGGGCTGGAAATAGCCTGCTGGGATATCCTTGGCAAGGACCGTGACCGCCCGGTGCATGCGCTGATCGGCGGCCGTATGAATGACCGCATTCGGGCCTATACCTACCTCTACCCGCGTCCTTCACATCCGTTGCCCGATTTCTGGTCCAGTCCCGAAATGGCCGCAGAAGTGGCGCTGGATATGGTTGAGAAAGGCTATACAGCAGTCAAATTCGATCCCGCAGGCCCTTATACTATTCGGGGCGGGCATATGCCATCGATGCATGACATCTCGCTGTCGGTAGCCTTTTGCAAAGCGATCCGAGACGCCGTTGGCGACCGCGCTGACTTGCTTTTTGGTACGCACGGGCAGTTCAGCACTGGCGGTGCAATTCGGTTGGGCAAAGCGCTCGAGGCCTATAGCCCGCTATGGTACGAAGAGCCAATTCCACCCGATAATGTGGGTGAAATGGCCAAGGTCGCGGGCGCGGTGAGCATCCCCATTGCCACGGGTGAGCGACTGACAACCAAGGCTGAATTCGCTCCTATCCTGCGATCCGGTGCGGCGACCATTCTACAACCTGCCTTGGGCCGATCCGGTGGCATTTGGGAAACCAAGAAGATCGCCGCAATGGCCGAGGTTTATAACGCGCAGATCGCCCCGCATCTTTATGCTGGGCCAGTTGAATGGGCCGCAAACATCCAGCTCGCCGCCTCTATCCCCAACATCCTGATGGCAGAGACGATTGAGACCCCGTTCCACAACGACCTGATCAAAGGCACCATCACCGTTGAGGACGGCTACATCCCTGTCCCTAAAGCCCCCGGCCTAGGTATCGACTTTGACGAAGACCTCGCGCGGGCGCATCCTTATGAAGGCGACGGATTACACCTGCAAATGCAGGAAGATCCAATTGGCTATCACGGTGTGAACAGCTTTGCAGGTGGGGCGCCAGTTAAGAGTTGAATTCGAAATTCGTGTGTGGGTGGGTTAAACGGTCAATAGGTCAATCTCTGCTATTAGCCCAATGCGGCCATCCTTATCCGGGCCTGTCATTCTGACTGAATTGCTAGAGAACTGAATGAGAAACTTCGGATTACAACAAAAGACGATGCTTTTGATCAGGTTGGACCTTGCGGCAAAGCCTTACGAAATGGGCATGCGATGCTCGGCCATTTCTGCGAACCAGCTACAGCCAAATGGTATTGCATCGTCATTAAATTCATACGCGGGGTTGTGCAAATCAGCACTGTCGCCATTGCCAATGAACAAGAATGCTCCGGGGCGTTCGGCCAACATATCCGCGAAATCCTCGCCGGGCATGACGGGGTCCTGATCGCGAATAACAGAGCCGGCGACGGTCACAGCGACATTTGCTGCGCGTTGGGCGGCCTCGCGGGTATTGATCGTCGGTGGCACACATGGCGTATAAGTCACGACAGCTTCGGCATCAAAGGCCTTAGCGGTATTCTCTGCGAGCGCCGTTAGCCTGCTGATAATCTTTTCTTGAACCATCGGATCAAGATAACGCGCGGTCCCTTTTAGCGTGATCTGGTCCGGGATCACATTGAACGTATCGCTATCACTGCGCATCCCGCAGATCGAGACAACAACGGTCTTCAAAGGATCGACATTGCGCGAGGCGATGGACTGCACAGCAACCACTACATGCGAAGCGGCCAGCGTGGTATCCACCGCCTGATGTGGCATGGCGGCATGGCCGCCCTGACCTTTCACTTTTATCTCGAAGAAATCAGCCGCCGCCATCTGCGGTCCTTCGCGTACGGCAAATTGGCCGACTGGGATGCCCGGCCAGTTATGCATCCCATATACCTCCTGAATGTTCCAGCGCGCCATCAAGCCGTCGTCGATCATCGCGCGCGCACCGCCGCCGCCCTCTTCGGCTGGTTGGAAGATCACAACCACAGTGCCATCAAAATTGCGGGTATCAGCGAGATACTTGGCAGCCCCCAGCAACATCGCTGTGTGGCCGTCATGGCCGCATGCGTGCATTTTGCCCGCTTGTGTCGAACTATGCGGAACGCCGCTTGCTTCCAGTATTGGTAGCGCGTCCATATCAGCACGAAATCCAATCACCTTGCCTGCGGTATTTTGCTTCCCGTGAATTACCCCTACAACCCCAGTCTGGCCAATATTCGTGGCCACTTCATCGCAGCCAAAAGCGCGAAGCTTGTCTGCCACCAATGCAGCCGTGCGATGCACTTCGAAACGAAGTTCAGGATGAGCATGAATATCGCGACGCCAGCCAACAATTTCATCATGCATCTCCGACAGACGGTTCTTGACTGGCACTTGCGGAATTCCTTTTCGCAGAACACGCGCCCCTAAAGGCGGCTGTTAAGAGATCACGGTAGGCGGATCACGCGTGTAACGGCAAGCGTAAGTTGACCCGCCTTCACTACAAACATGCTGTGTTGCAACGAAAGGCAGCGATACTAATGCTGTATTTTGTTGTTGTTGAAGAATCCAAATGTCCAAATTGGGCCGCCCTGCCTGTCGTATCTATCACATTGGAGGTCAGGAAGACCCAGCTTAACAGTCATCATTGCAGTTTGTGGCGAACGGCAGCTCGGAGCCAAAAAAAAACTGCTGCAACCTGTATAATTGGCAGCCTCTAGGAAGCATATCGGGCGTTCGTTTCTGAACTTCAAAGCCGGCCTAAGTAGTTTGCTGACCTTGGATCGGCGTTTATCTAGCCAATAGCATCGCAAGCTGCGCGGCCGATGTGACGCCGTCAATGAGCCGTACAGCTCCAGTTTCACCAAAGTGTGCCGGAATATGGACCATACCGGCGCAGCCAAGGACGACTGTATCGACCTTGTCCTCGGCGACAGCCCGTTTGATTTCGCCAACTACGACCGGTGCGGTTCCGGCTGGATCTGTTTCCAGATCTAAAACAGGAACACCACTGGCACGGACACGGACCAGTTGGGATGTGAAGCCGTAGGCGTGGATGTTGCTTTCCAGTATGGGCACAGAAACAGCTAAAGTCGTCACGACTGAAAACCTGCGCCCCGAAAGCGCCGCCATGTGATAGGCGGCTTGACCGATACCAATGACCGGACAAGATGCCATGTCGCGGGCAGCACCCAAACCCGTATCATCAAAGCAGCCGATGATAATGGCCTTTGCACCGGCGTCTGAGGCTTTACGCACCAGTGCCAGCAAGGGCGGGATGCAGGCCGCGCCGTCCTCTGGACCTTGAATGACGACTGGTCCGTCAAGCGAGGTCCAACCCGTCAGTGTTACACCCGCTTTTGCCGCTGTTTCGACCATGGCTTGGGTCATGGCGGCAGTGCTGTTGGGGTTAATCAGGACGATCATCAGACAGCCTTTCCTGCGTCGCTGCCGGCGCGTGCTTTGCGCCGATTGCTCAGGAGTGCGAGAGCGAGGAACACCCCGATGATCAGCAGGGAAAACAACGTCGTCAGCGTGCCAAGCGCATAAAGCACGGGTGAGGTGACGTTGGTCGTCATCCCATAGATTTCGAGCGGCAAGGTGTTGTAGCTGCCCGCAGTCAGCAAGGTGCGCGCGAATTCGTCATAGCTGAGAGTGAAGCCGAACAAAGCCACACCAATCAGGGAGGGCGCAATGATCGGCAACACAACATAGCGGATTGTCTGCCACGGGGAGGCTCCCAGATCGCGGGCGGCCTCTTCATAGCTTTTGTCGAAACGGTTGAAAACGGCAAACATGATCAGCAGGCCAAATGGCAGCGTCCATGTCAGTTGCGCCCCAAAACCGGAGGTGGACCAATGTACGTTCAGACCGCTTTGGGAGAACAACAGGCCCACGCCCAGCGATACAAGGATCGACGGGATCACCAGCGCCGTGATGATCAGGTAGAACAGGATGCCCGAGCCTACGAACTTTTTGCGAAACGCTAACCCGCCCATGACCGACACGACCACCGTTGTGATCATGACCATCAGGCCCAATACGATTGAACGGCGAAAACTGCCCCAGATGTCGCCTACCGCTTGCTGTTCGAACAGATCGTAGAACCAGTACATCGACACGCCACGCATAGGGAAAGTCAGCCCACCGCCTTCACCTTGGAACGACAGGATGGCTATCGTCAGGGTCGGACCGTAAAGGAACAGCACAAAGAGAGCGAAGAAAGCACTCAGGACGTAAAACGATCTTGGGCGCGGTTCCATTATAGTTCCTTCCGAATGTCGACAAAGCGCAGAAGGATACCGATGGTGATAAGCACTGTTGCCAGCAGAACAATTGCCGTTGCCGAAGCGCTTGGATATTGCAGAAGGGCGATGTCGTTCGAGATCAGGCGACCGACGTTGGCAGATTGACTGCCGCTCATGAAGCGAACAGTGATGAAATCGCCCATCACCAGTGTCACCACGAAAATGGTGCCGATCATGATGCCAGGCTTGGTTAGTGGAATGATCACGTTCCATAAGATTTGCGCGCCGTTTGCGCCTGCGTCGCGGGCGGCCTCGATCAGGCTTTTATCGATGCGCATCATCGTGTTGAAGATCGGGACGACCATGAACAGAGTGTAAAGATGTACAAAGGCTAGGATAACGGCGAAGTCGCTGAACAACAGCCACTCGACAGGTTCATCAATCACGCCCCATGACATCAATGCGGAATTGGCAATGCCATTGCGCCCAAGGAAGGGGATCCAGCTGATCATACGAATGATGTTCGAGGTCCAGAACGGTATTGTGCACAGCAAAAACAGCGCGACCTGCCACGTCAAACTGCGGATATGAAACGCCAGATAATAGGCCACGGTAAATCCCATCACCAAGGTGAAGGCCCATGTGATCAGGGCGTATTTGAAGGTGTTGTAGAAAACCTTGTAGGTCACGGAGGAGCCGAACAGGAATTCGTAATTTTCGAATTCAAATGCGGGGATGATGGAAAATTCGGTGGCCCGCCAAAAGCTGACAATCACAATCAAGATGATCGGCATCACCAGAAAAAGCAGCAACACGGCGGCGAGGGGAGACACCATCAGCCAACCTGTAAAATTGCGATTTTCAAGAAGCTTTTTCATCGGATTCATTAAAGGTGGGCTTTGTATTTAAGGTATTGGGTGGGTGCACCCCGTGAAGGGCGCACCCGTATGTCAACTTAAGCGGCGATAAACTCGTTCCACTTGCGGACCATGTACTGGTTTTCATCCATGACGGAATTCCAGCAGGCCACAGCGCCCATGCGCTCGTTGAACGAGCCGCCATCGCGCACTTCGCCGGCACCTGCCAGTTTGTCACCAAAAGGCGAGGTGATGTCGGCTGTGGCCTGCTTGCCCTCGAACCAGAAGCCCCATTCATTTTCGGACATAAAGCCTTTGGAGGTCTCGGGTACAGCGGAATAGTAGCCCTGCTTCATCAAGAAGCCACCGACCCAGCCGGACAGGTACCAGTTGATGTACTCATAGGCTGCATCCAGCTCCATGCCCGACAGTGCCGCCGAGATCCCTAAACCACCGCCCCATGAGCGGTAGCCTTCTTCGAGCGGCTGGTAGACACATTCGATACCCTGCGCCTTGACCGCAGTGATCGCAGGGGACCACATGGACTGGATCACAACTTCGCCCGATGCCATGAGGTTGACGCTTTCGTCGAACGACTTCCAGAAGGCGCGGAACTGGCCGTTGTTTTTAGCTTCTGTGAAGATGCCGATGGTCATATCGATTTCTTCTTTGGTCATGTTGCCTTTGTCCGGATATGTGTATTCGCCCATAGATTCCACGACCATTGCCATATCCATGATCCCGATGGAGGAAATGTCGAGGATCGAGGCTTTGCCTTTGAATTCAGGGTTCAACAACTCGGACCAGTTGGTGATCGGACGGCCAATCAAGTCAGGGCGAATGCCCAATGTGTCGGCGTTGTAGATGGTCGGGATGAGGGTCATCCAACCGGATTCTTCTTGCACAAAATCAGTGCCGTTCTGCCCGGAAGTAAAGCCGACAGTGTGGGGGGCCGTACCTTGTGCAATCGTGCTTTCGGGTGTCAGTTTACCATCGCGGAAGATGCCGACAATCTTATCGTAGTTTGCCAGCTTGGAGGTATCCATGGCCTGCAGGTTGCCCGCAGCCCAGACCTTCTTACAAATGAAATATTCGATGTCCGCGATGTCAAAGCTGTTGGGCTGAGTGGCGGCGCGCTGTGTCACGCTGTCCGTGTCCAGCGCGGTCATTTCCAGTGTGAAGCCCAGGTCTTCTTTCACCTGTGTTGCCACTTCGTTAAGGTTGGAAACCCCCGTGCCGAACTGGCGGATGGTGATATCCTTGATCTGTTGCGCCCAAAGCATGGGCGCGCCCAACGTAGTAGCGCCTGCGGTGATCGCCGATGATGCGGCACCTTTCAGCAATGTGCGGCGGCTTAGGCCGTTGCGGGATGTAAATTTGGTCATTCGTCGTCTCCTTGTCGGTAGTGAAGTGCCGCGATTTATGCGGTCAATTGGTGAAGATTTTTGGCATCCCAATACAGACCAATCCGGTCGCCGGGGTGATGCGGGGTGGTGAAATAGTCGGCCTCGGGCACCAGCGCTGTGACCTCTTGTTGGTCGCCAGTAATGCGCGACAGCAGAGACACGTGCGTGCCTTGATATTCAACGGCAGTCACCTGTGCTTCCAACGTGCCTTTATTGGGTGCGGTGATTGCGACAGCATCCGTGCGGATCGCGAAATGACCATCGGGCAGCGTGATCACGTTATGACCGCCCATAAACTGGGCAACGAAGCGGGTTTTGGGGGCGTTGAACACATCGCGCGCAGCCCCTGCTTGTTCGATTACCGCGTCATTCATCACGACGATCTCATCGGCCAGCGCCAGTGCTTCGTCCTGCCCGTGGGTGACGTGAATAAAGCTGATACCCAGCTCCTTCTGTAGCTTCTTCAGCTCGCCACGCATACGGATGCGCAAGAACGGGTCGAGCGCAGAAAGCGGTTCATCCAGCAACAAGACCTCGGGGCGTGTGATCAGGGCGCGAGCCAGCGCGACGCGTTGTTGTTGACCTCCTGACAGCTGATCGGGCAGGCGTTCGGCCAAGGCGGTCAGATCCACCAGCTCCAGCATCTCACCGGCTTTGGTGTGGCGTTCCTTGGTGTCCACGCCTTTCATTTTCAAGCTGAAGGCGACATTATCACGTACACTAAGGTGCGGGAATAATGCGTAATTTTGGAACATCATCGCTGTGCCGCGGTTCGCAGGTGGCAGATTTGAAATATCGCGCCCAGACAACAGAATCGCACCTTCGGTCACGCTTTCATGGCCCGCAATCATCCGAAGGGTTGATGATTTTCCGCAACCTGAAGGACCAAGCAGGCAGGTGTAAGAAGACGGCTGGAACCTATGCTGTATCGCATCTACCGCAACGGTCGGGCCATAGCGTTTGGTGACGGCCACCAGTTCCAGATCGTGTTTCAAAGACATATATGCTCCCGTGTTGAGTTCATCAGGGCGCTTATGATGACGTAAGTTCAAACAATGCCTGCGGTTCCCGAGACAAGATCGGGTCGTTGGCATAAAATTGAGCGGATTAATCCTGTGGCGCTCAATTATTGAACACAATATTTATTCATTATTGTATACAATCTAACCGTACCTTGTTCACGCGGCATACCTCTGGCATCAGTGATTCTGAAGGAACTACCCATGTCGGCACTGCCAATCTCCACGCCCAAACCACAAGATGCGACACAAAAGGTGGCTGATGCGCTGGCCTTGGCCATTCATGAACATCGTCTCGCGCCGCGTACAAAACTGGGTGAGGACGAAATCGGCGAAATCTACAACGTGTCTCGCACCGTTGTACGCGCGGCGCTCCAATCCCTCGCGCATGTCCAACTTGTGGAAATCCAACGCAACAAGGGTGCCTTCGTCGCAAGTCCGACCCCGCGTGAGGCCCGCGAAGTGTTTGAAGCCCGCGCCTTACTGGAGCCGCGCACCGCCCGCTCGGCAGCCAGCCGGGCCACGCCACGCGATATTGAGATTTTGAAAGATCACATCGCCCAAGAGCATGCGGCCTTGGATACCGGAGACAATGGTCGTGCGCTGAACTTGTCAGGGCGCTTCCATATCGAGCTCGCGCGGATCGCGGATCAGGACACGATCGGGCGGTTTATCGAAGCTTTAATCGCACGCTCCTCTCTGGTCATAGCGCTCTATTGGCGGCGCGAAAGTGCGCTATGTGAGAGCCACGCTCATCACGCTCTGGTGCAATCAATTGCCGATGGGGATGAACAAAACGCCGAAGAGCTAATGCGCAGCCATCTCGTCGATTTAAACTCAGCCCTCGATTTACGTGACCGTCCAGTTCGGGCGCAAAACCTGCGGGAATTGCTGCAAACGACAGATAAGTAGCAAAGCGATCTGTAAACTGATCTTAACGCAATCCGCGAATATCTGCTTTTGACAAGTAAGCTGGCATCCGTTCAGGAACATGAAACGGCAGGTCTGCCCCGCAAATTAGACCTCAGTAAACATGCGCCGCCCTCGAACCCCTTTCCAATCCAACCAACCTCTCCTATCATTGAACTGCGTTCATTGAGGTGAGGATCAGATGGCAACGAAAACCGAAATCAGACGACAGGAACTGCGCGAAAGCCTCATCATCATCGCAGAGCGCACGATTGCGCAAAATGGGCTCACCGCATTGCGCGCCCGTGATCTGGCAGGTGAAGCTGGCTGTGCGGTTGGCGCAATCTATAACGTCTTTGGCGATCTGACCGATCTTGCGCTGGCGGTGAATGCGCGCACATTCCAACGTCTTGGGGCCGACGTGGCAGAGGCATTGGCCGACGCCCCTCAAGACCCCGTCGAACAACTGGTTGTCATGGCGCAGGCCTATCACCGGTTCGCGGCAAGAAACCACCTTAGCTGGCGTGCTCTCTTCGACGTTGAACGTGCGCCTGGAGAAGCCGCCCCTGATTGGTATCTGCAAGAGATGGGTCAGCTCTTTACCTACATTTCCGATCCTTTGGCGGTCATTTTCCCTGATCGGACCCCAGATGACCTCGCACTTTTGACCCGTGCACTCTTTTCATCGGTCCATGGGATTGTCCTCTTGGGGCTGGACGAAGCCAGCGCAGGCGTTTCAACCGACAACATCGACCGGATGATCGCCCTCGTTCTCAAGCAATTCGCGACTTCTTCGTAATTTTATGAACTATGTTCAATTTTTTCTTGCACTTCAGGAAATGACTCGCTATCTCTAATTTATGAACAGCGTTCAAGCGCTGATATGAAACGGAGACGCCAATGTTCAAGACACTTGCCACGCTGATCAATAGTCAGCATGCACGCGCCGAAGATCTCGTCCGTGACACCTTTGCGATCGAGTTGATCGACCAGAAAATCCGCGAAAGCGAAGGCAGCCAACGCGCGGCCAAAGCAACCCTCGCCAGCCTGATCCAACGCCAACGATCCGAGGGCAAGCAGCATGCGAACCTCAAAATGCGTAACGCTGATCTGACAAAACGGGCCAAGGAAGCCTTGGACAGTGACCGTGAAGACATGGCCACTGAGGCCGCCCGCGCCATCGCCAATATGGAGAATGAAATGACCGCCCGCTCTGAAACACTAGAGCGTTTAGATCAGAAAATCTTGCGCCTGCGCAATTCAATCGAAAGCGGACATCGCCAGATCATCGACCTCAAACAGGGCGCAATTCAGGCCCGTGCGGTACGTCGCGAGCAGAATATCCAAGTGCAGATGACCAAAACTGGCATGCAGAACGGCAGCGCCGAAGAGGCACAAGAACTCATTTCCCGTGTACTTGGCCACGATGATCCATTCGAGCGCACGGAAATCCTTGCCGATATCAACCGCGATTTGAATGGTGATCGCCTGACAGACCGGATGGCCGACGCAGGCTTTGGCGGTGCGACCCGTGCGACCGCCGACGATGTCCTCGCACGTCTAAAATCAAACAAGAAGTAACCCTTCGCGACTCTTCGCTCTTGAAAGGACAATCCAATGTTTAACAATAAATCTGACAACGGCCTGATCATGTTCGTCAATCTGCTGGGTGTCGGTGTCGCCTATGCCATGCTCGGCATCTCGCTCTGGCTCTCAACTGATGTACCGCTTTCGACCAAAGGTTTCTGGGCCATCTCGGTGATGATGCTGACGCTGTCGCTGGTAAACTTTGTCAAATATCGCTTTGACGAACGTATGTCAGAAGACCGCATTCAGCGCCTTGAAGCCGCCAAGAACGAGAAACTGCTTGAGGATTATGTCGGCGAGCCCCTCTAACTGCCCGACATAATTGCCCTGCCCCTTACCCCGGGGGCGGGGCTTTTTTCTTTTCAAACCCATTTCCCTTCGCCAAAGTCGGTTTCATGAAATTCTTGCGCCAATTTGCAGCCCGGATCGTTGGGCAATCCATCCGCATCTTTGCCCGCGCAATCACTGCCGTGCGTGCCGACTGGAAAGGGATCGAA
>Ga0115562_1002085_pt1 | contig 14160 bp, 14 predicted proteins | sample COGITO_mtgs_1105_6_FD_87200 | JGI IMG/M metagenome (GOLD analysis project Ga0115562, IMG submission 87200) | Pelagic marine microbial communities from North Sea - COGITO_mtgs_110516 | ecosystem: Environmental > Aquatic > Marine > Epipelagic | place: Germany:Helgoland, sampling site Kabeltonne...
CGCTGCTACGTGAATTTTACCTTCAACTGCTGCTAGAATTAGATCGTACATATTATTTGTATTTAGGTTGTTTAGTTTGCTTCTGCGTCGTCCACGGTTTGCTTCATGGTCCCGAACGCGGAAAGGCTTGATTAGATTAGTGTGCTTCTTCGTCGTGATTAGTCATCAACCCGATGTAAATAGCGACAAGTAGCGTAAAGATCAGCGCTTGAACCATCCCGACGAGCACTTCGTAGAAGTAGAATGGAATCGGCACGATATAAGGTGCCATTCCTGTCATGCTCGTGAGCAGGTTTTCGCCACCGAAGACGTTACCGAACAAACGGAAGGACAGTGAAACTGGGCGGAATGCAATCGAGACGATTTCAATAATACCAACCATAAAGAAGATGGGCGCCAAAAGTATGTAAATTAGCTTTGGCGTTTCTTTTTTGTCGGCCTTGTTGCCAAACAGCTCCCAGGCAAAAAATTTCGGCCCCGCCACTTTAAGGCTGATCACAAACCACGCGATCATCGACACTAGCGCCATGCCCAGGGTTGCATTTAAGTCGGCACTCGCAGGACGCATCCAATACGTAAAGTGACCGTGCTCAATATGCCCAAAGACCCCAACGCCTGGAATCAGCCCACTCCAGTTATGAATAACAATAAACAGGAAGAGGCCGATCAGTAGCGGGAATGCCAGCGGAAATGCTTTTTTTCCAACAATCGGCACCAGTAAATCGCGTAGTCCATCGATTAAACTTTCAATCACTGCCTGCCCTTTGCTCGGGATCAACTGAGGCGTACCAACCGAAAAACGAATGACCAAAATCAGCACAATTGAAATCACCCAGGTCGTTAGAATCGAGTTTGTGATTGGTAGGCCAAAAAGCTCCGTCAAGTGATACGGAGACGGGCTCACACCACCCGCAGCATGCAGCGCGGATGCCGTTCCAGAAAAAAGAAGGACTGTTGGTAGTAACTTGTTCACGAAGAACTAAAAAAAGTTGTTTGTTGCGGCGAGGAACCGCTGGAAAGGCGAACTTCATGTAGCCGCAACCATGTTGCGTCAACACCTAATGAGTTTTTTAATCTTAGCATTAGTTGGACTTATGGCTTCTATCAATTCCACGTGTTGTATCTAAACTTGCGCCGCAGTGCACATCGCCTAATTGTTATTCAGATTGCAGCATAGCCATGAGTAGCCCGACCAATTTAACCGACAGCATTGCACGCCTCCGCGACCGCAAGGGCGGCTCTAATATTGTCAGCGGAAAGCGCCCAGCAGCAAAACCACCTGCGCCGCGCAACAAACCAAGCAGCGAACGCCGATTCGCGACGGATTCGTTCATGTTGTTTGCCTACATATTGCTAGGCATCGCGGCCGTCTGCCAGTTGATTCTCATCGTCTGGCTGGATATTATTTAAGCCCGCGCGGCTAGACCCGACGCGCCACCACCGAGTGGTAGCCATCCATCAATTCCTGAAAATAGGTCTCCATCTCGTGCGGCCACTCCGCCGCCGTGTCGATCTCCCACTCAGGGTGCGCCTGTAAATGCTCCACCGTCCACTCGTAGTACGGCAAATCGTCTGATCGGAAGCAGAACCGTCCGCCCGATTCCGTACGCCGCGCCACTTCATCTAGAAATGCCACCTGCACCATACGGCGACGATGGTGCTTCGCTTTAGGCCAAGGATCAGGGAACAGGAGCACCGTCATATCAAAGCGTATCCGCTCCGGCAGCACTTCTAGAAATTCACCCAATTCCGCTTTAAAAAAATGCAGATTCTGCAGCTGGCGCTTATCCCGTTTATCGAGACCCTTGCGAATCCGCCAAGAGATGAGATCAATCCCCACGCAGGTTTGCTCGAGGTTTTCCTCTGCATAACTCGTGAGCCAGTGGCCATGGCCACAGCCAGCCTCAAACAAGATGCGGTCGACTCCCTCCAGCGCAGCGCCACACTCCGTTCTCAACGCGGCCTTACGCTCTGTTTGTTTTTCCAATTCACGAGCATGCGCTGCTGAAATTTCCATAATGCCCGTTTATGCACCGCCACACTCGACAAGGTCAAGGCAGTTGAGACCCACAAATCCCCCGTCTCACGACGGAGGCCACCAAACAATGTGACCTCGATCTGTTAGTCGGGGAGCACCATGTGGCATCGATCGTCAGATCGGGGAACAGCTGAGTCCGCGACCCGGCACAGGCACTGCGCCCATCACTCTTTCACCCTGACCTAACCACTAGCATCGCGGGATCAACCAGCTGGCGACGACGATTCCTCCGCTTGCGACTGCTTATAGGGCAGACTAAAATAAAATTTAGCCCCCTGCCCCGCTTCGCTCTCGACCGAGACGCTGCCACCATGCTGTTGCACAATATGCTTGATGATACTCAACCCAAGCCCCGTGCCGCCACTTTCACGCGAACGCCCTTTATCCACCCGGTAAAAGCGCTCGAAAATATGCGGGATGTCCTTCTGTGGAATGCCAGGCCCGTCATCGGTAACCGTGCACAGCACTTTGTTTTTCAATTCATCATATCGAGCAGACACAGTTAGCAAGGTAAAATCAGGCGCATAGCGGAACGCATTTTCGATTAGATTATCAAACACTTGCTGAATCCTAAAGCGATCAAAGGCAAACTCCCCTACCCGCTCATCAAAATCCAGCTTGATTGACTGTTCTTGGGCATTCAGCCGCGATTTATACGGCTCTAACATCTCTTCTAGCAATTGCTGCAGGGACTGCATCGAAGTTTGTATCCGCTCCGGGTTGGACTCCAAGCGCGATAGCACCAATAGGTCCTCCACTAGTAAGTGCAGGCGCTGTGCATTGTTCACAATCTTATCCAAAAAGCGCGCACGCGTCTCTTCGGGTAAGGTGGCATGATCCTCGACCAGCGTTTCCGCAAATCCCTTAATAATCGTTAAAGGGGTGCGCAACTCATGAGACACATTGGCCACAAAATCGCGTCGCACCTCCTCAAGGCCCTTCAACCGGGTGATGTCATGCAGTACCAATAGCGTCGACTCTGTACCCTGCCCAGACACGCCACACACCGCCACGCATGAAACCTCAAACCAGAGGACCTCGCCTAGGCGCTCAACACTCACCTCCTGCCGCTTCGGGTTGTGGTCGTCGCGATACGCTTTTAAAAACTCTAGCAGACTGGTCGAACGCAACGCAGTCTCCACCCGTGCGCCCTTCAATGCTCGCGTTCGCTGAAATAGGCGCTGGGCCGAATCATTCACAAATTCAATTACATGTTGATCGTTAAAGATAATCACCGCCTCTTGAATCGACCCCAACAACGCCTCCAACTGATTCGAAAGCCCTGACTCCACGTCGGCATAACCACGATAGCGAACAATCAAACCATTTGTCTCCTTGATCAGCCCATCAAACCCCAAACGCTTCAACATCGAAGTTGGCTCATTCACCAACATACAACGATTCCGGCGGACCGCATCCTGTAACTCGCGCGCGATACGCCGGGTCTTCAACGCCGTCGTCAAAAGCACGATCAAAGCCGCACAAAGCAGCGAACTCAGAAAAATAACCATTAGATATCGACGGCACGGTAGCCGACCCCGCGAACGGTCTCGATCAAATGTGCATACGCCCCCAACTTTTCTCGAACACGGCGTACGTGCGTGTCCACCGTGCGCGTCTCTATATCAGTGTCATAGTTCCAAACAGCCACGAGCAAATGCTCCCGCGACTGCACGCGTCCCTTGCGCTCCATCAGTAGTTGTAACAAGCGAAACTCGGTCGCAGTCAGGGTCACCTCTACACCATCGATGCTCAACTGATGTAACTCTGCATCTATCAGCACCCCGCTGATTTCGATACGCGTGGACTTAGTCGTCTGTGTCACTGTCGCGCTACGTGCTAGAAGCTTTCCCACACGAATTGATAACTCTTTCATATTAAACGGCTTAGGCAAATAATCGTCCGCGCCCAGCTCCAAGCCTTGAATCCGATCTTCGGTTTCTCCACGCGCTGTCAGAAAAATGATAGGGACATGCTTCAGTAAAGGATCGGCACGCGCCATGCGGCACAGTTGCAAACCACTCAGCACAGGCATCATGATATCAAGAATCATAATCTCAGGCTCAAAGTCACGCGCAGTACTGGCAAATAACAAAGGATCATTCAATGCCTGACAGCGATAGCCTTCCTGCTCGAGTTTATACTTCAATAACTCTGTGACATCAGACTCATCATCGACGACTAGGATACGCTGGGCTTTAAGAGTATGCATACTGTGGAATTGAGAATAATTTATAACAAGCGTTCACCATCGAAAAGCAACGACCGTTCTTTAGGCACTTACACATTTCGCTAAAACAAAAAATAAGTCGCTCTACCTCAACGCTTAAACACTTAAAGAGAAGACACTCAAGAGATTTTACCCAGCGTCACACGATTGTCACGATCACTCCCCCTAGGTTCGCCCTCGCGAACCAAATTAGCAGCTCTCCACTAAGCTTTTTTCTTGTTCGCGCGACGCGCTTCCAGATGCACCATCAGGATGCTAATATCCGCAGGATTTACGCCACTAATACGATTGGCCTGGCCCAGCGTGCGCGGCATAATTTCGATCAACTTTTGCGCGCTCTCAGCCCTCAATCCTTTGACTAGAGAGTAATCAAACCTATCCGGGATGCGGATGTGGTCGATGTGCTTCATCTTCTCAATCTGCTTTCTCTCACGCTCAAGATAACCCTTGAACACGACGCGGTAGTGCACCTCTGCGCGCACCTCTTTAGATTCAGCTTTCAACGCTTGCGGAAAGTCGTCCTGCAAATGAGAACGACGCAAGTGAAGCGCATAGCTCTCCCCTGCCCTGAGTTCGTCTTCCAGCCGCTGCGTCCACTTAGCGACCTTAGCGGCCTTCGACATAATCCGCTTTAGTCGCTGAATACCAACGAGTTGCAGTTTTTCAGAATGCTCCATTAAGCGTATTTCTGCACTCGGATGGTTAAACAAAAGTCGATGCTCGGCACGGCTGGAAAACATCCGATACGGCTCTTTGGTTCCCTTCGTGACTAGGTCATCAATCAATACCCCCAAATACGCCTCGTGGCGCTTGAGCACTAATGGCTCACTGCCGCGCAACTTCTGCACTGCATTCACGCCGGCAATAAGGCCCTGCCCTGCCGCCTCCTCATAGCCAGACGTCCCGTTGATCTGGCCAGCAAAGAATAGATTCTCCACCTTCTTTGATTCAAGCGAAGGAAACAATTGTGTCGGCGGCGCAAAGTCATACTCCACCGCATACGCCGGGCGTAGCATGTGAACCTTCTCCAAGCCATCGATACTCCGCAGCATGTCCAACTGGACACTAAAAGGTAAACTGGTTGAGAGCCCATTGATGTACCATTCGTTGGTATTGCGCCCTTCTGGCTCAAGAAATAGCATATGCCGCTCCTTGTCGGCAAAGCGGACGAACTTATCTTCAATACTTGGGCAGTAGCGCGGGCCAGTGCCCTCGATCTGACCTGAGTACATCGGCGACAAGTGCAGATTATCGGTCACCACTTGCCGTGTCTCCGCCCCGGTGTAAGTCATCCAGCATGACACTTGATCTTTACCCGGCAACCACCCGAGCTTGCGCTGCCCTGGATGTTCCACGTGGAACAGTTCATGCTCTGACTCACGGGCGCCCTGCTCGGATTGTTCCACGTGGAACACATTATCAACCCCGCGGGTATCATAAAAAGCAAACAAGGTCGGATCAGGATCACCCCGCTGCTCTTCGAGTTGGCTGAAATCGATACTACTTCCCAAAATACGCGCCGGCGTGCCAGTCTTGAGCCGCTCAAGCTCGATACCTGCCTCTTGAAAAGAACCCGAAAGCCCTTCCGCAGAGACATCGCCCATCCGGCCACCCTTATTGGTGTTCTTGCCCACGTGCATCAGGCCACGCAGAAAGGTCCCCGTAGTGACCACCACCGTCCTCGCATAGAAATCTACGTCGAGGTTGGTGCGCACGCCCACCACACGCCCGCCTTTATAGATAAGCCCCTGAACCATCGCCTGAAACAAGTCGAGATTGGCCTGAAGCTCGAGTACGTGCTTCATCCGGTACTGATACGCCTTCTTATCACACTGCGCACGTGGCGCCTGCACCGCCGGGCCCTTTGATGCATTTAACAAACGAAACTGAATCGCCGTCGTATCGGTATTAATCGCCATCTCCCCGCCAAGTGCATCAATCTCACGCACCATATGTCCCTTAGCCTGGCCACCAATCGCTGGATTACAGCTCATTTGAGCGACAGTATCTAAATTGCCAGTCAGCATCAAAACATCGGCACCCAGCCGCGCAGCGGCAAGGGCAGCTTCACAGCCAGCATGACCGGCTCCACAGACAATCACATCGTAGGGCTGGTTCGGCCCAAATTTTAATCCGCCACTCATTTTCCGATACAAAACTGTTTAAATAGACTGTCGAGCATACGCTCATTATCCACTTTACCAACTACCTTACCGATAGACTCCACAGCAGCACGCAAATCTGAAGCAATCAACTCAGACAAATCATCCTGCTTCATTTTCTGCGACGCCAACTCTAATGAGTCATAAGCCTCACACAGCGCACTAGCATGGCGGGCATTGACGACGACACCATCGGTCGCATTCGGTTGCTGCACTGCAGACTCAATCGAATCTATCCAAAGCTCGCGAAACGCCTGTAGGCCAGCGTGCTCTTGCAGCGATATACGTGCGTGCTGAAATTCAGGCAGAAAATCGTGATGCTCGCATGCATTTGGTAGATCGATTTTGTTTTCAACCACAATTGTATTCTTAGGCGTCATTTGAGCCAGCAACGACTCGGGCAGGGCAGGGGAGGGCAACGAGGCATCCAGCATCAGCAAAAAGAAATCTGCAGTTTCAGCCTGCTCAATCGTATGGTTGATGCCAATTTGCTCAATCACATCACCGGCTTCATGCAGACCCGCCGTATCCAGAATCTCAATACGCCAAGGGCCCACCATTAAAAACGCTGAGATGTAGTCACGAGTCGTGCCTGGCATATCACTAACAATCGACCGATCCGAACCAGTCAGCGTATTAATCAAACTGCTCTTACCCACATTCGGCTCACCAATAATTAGCGCCTTAACACCCTCGTGCAGAAGCGCTGTATAACGTTGAGTATCAATTAGTTCCGAAATCTCAATGATTAACTTTCGCAGCTCTGCAGCAGGTCCTTGCTGATCCTCACTGGGCAAATCTTCTTCAGGAAAATCAATATATGCTTCGAGATGCGCCATGACACTCAGGAGCCGATCCGTCAACTCACTCATCTTACGCCCAACTGAACCGTGCAACTGTCGCTGCGCTACTTCAATACTGCGATCCGAACGCGCTCGAATCAGATCTGACACCGCCTCGGCCTGACTTAGATCCATCTTACCATTTAGAAAGGCAGTGCGCGTAAACTCGCCTGGCTCTGCCGGCCGGCAACCACGAGCAAAGAGATCCGCGATGATTTTCTGCACGATCAAGGGATTGCCATGAGGAGCGATTTCAAGCATCGCTTCGCCCGTAAAAGACTTACCCAGCTCGAAGTACGTGACAACACAGTCATCAATACTCGCACCAATTACATCCTGGTAAGTGCCAAAATGAGCATAGCGCGGCGCGAGAGCTTGCTCGCGACCTAAAATTTCAGCCGAGAGGCCCGAACAAGCAGGACCACTCAAGCGAATCACCGCGATGGCTGATTCGCCAGCCGGAGTCGAAAGAGCAACTATTGTATCAGTGGCGGGCATAATGCCGCAAAGTTCGTCACATATGCCGTGGCGTCAAGTACACATCTGCAGCGCTCTATTTAGCGATGAATGAGTTCCCATCTAGAGTAGGGCACGTAGAGTGAAAAATAGACCCATCCTTGATGGTTTAAAACCATAAAAATGCACCCTTCGTAGTAGGTGAGAGCTCAAACACTTCTGCAACCTACAACACGGGCAGGGAGGGGGGGCACTGTAACTCGATATCTTTAGCTAGATTACACTCAGCATACTCGCAGCATTAAGCTTACGTGAGACCTGACTATAACTCACACCTTTAGTTCTACTCGGGTTGAGCTACTTCACCAGTCAGTGACTCTCCGCCGCGGACCTGAACTTTGGACATGATCAATTCTGCCAACTCTGCAGCTAGTTCTGGGTTATCTTTAATGTGTTGCTTCGCAGCCTCACGACCTTGGCCGATCATTTCGCCTTTATATGAAATCCATGAGCCCTTCTTCTCGAGCATCTTATGCTCGACGCCTAAATCAACCAAAGAACCCGAGTGCGAGATGCCTTCGTTATACATGATATCGAATTCGGTCTCCGTGAATGGGGGAGCAACCTTATTTTTGACCATCTTAATACGCGTCCGATTGCCGACCACCTTGCCCGACGACTCTTTAATCTGGCCGATTCGACGAATGTCCATACGAACCGAAGAGAAGAACTTCAGCGCACGGCCACCAGGCTGAGTTTCAGGGCTCCCAAACATAACACCAATTTTTTCGCGTATCTGATTGGTGAAGAGAACCACACATTGTGATTTGCTAATACACGCGGTGAGACGGCGCATCGCCTGACTCATCATACGTGCTTGAAGGCCGACGGTCGTGTCACCCATCTGACCATCCAGTTCGTGTTTAGAAACGAGGGCGGCGACCGAATCGACCACGATAATATCGACCGCACCAGAACGAATCAGTGTTTCAGTGATATTTAGTGCATCTTCGCCACTTTCAGGCTGCGACACCATTAAATTTTCAAGATCAACACCCACCACCTTCGCATAGCGTGGATCAAGCGCGTGTTCCACATCAATAAATACGGCGTTGCCGCCTTGCTTCTGAGCTTGAGCAATAATGCTCAAGCAAAATGTCGTCTTTCCAGAACTCTCGGGCCCGTAGATTTCGCAGACACGCCCACGGGGGAGACCGCCAATCCCTGTGGCCAGGTCAATGGCGATCGAACCAGTGGAGATGACATCAATCTCCATTTTTGTCGCTTCGCCCAGTCGCATAATAGCGCCATTTCCGAACTGCTTATTAATCCCCGAGAATGCTAGATCCAAGTTTTTGCGATCCGCTTCGGGATTGCGTGCTATTTTTTTAATTTGTGCTTTTGCGGCCATATCAGTAGTGAGTTTGTTGTTAGTGTTGATTTATAAATTAGATTGAGTACGACTTTGACGATGGCAAGTTTAAATGATAATTTGTTCACTATATTAGTGCCCCACTCAAATCAGCAAGAATTCGGCTGCTACCTACAGACACAAAGGAGCACATCGAAGATCTGTATCACTAGCGAGGGCTTGGAAGCCTTGCTTTTCAAGGGTAGCGCACGCCCTAATACCCGCGAGGATAATGTTTTTCGGACGCCGTTCATGAAATGGTTGCATGCTGTTCAAAACATGTCGTTTAAAGAAAAATGGTCACAACTAGCGTCACAAGGCACTAATTTCCAACAAGCCGTCCGGCGCACGCTGCTCGAAATTCCACTAGCGCAGCGAGTGAACTACAAAGAAATCGCCACTCGTATTGGGCAACCTACAGCCAGTCGCGCAGTCGGCTCAGCAATTGCAGCAAATCCCATTGCATTACTTATTCCATGTCATCGTGTAGTGCCTGCAGTGGGTGGCACTAGAATCTATCGCTGGGGCTTTGAGCGTAAACTTGCACTCGTGGAGGCTTAGCAGTTAGAAAGGGCCGACCTGTATCAACTATTTCAGTAAAACTATGCCGACTAACAAACCAAAAACTCCAGTGCCCGATGGGGTGCGCTATGCTCGTTGGGCAGGGCATGCCCTGGGATGTATTTTAATCTGCGCAGCAATTGTCTCTGTAATCCGAGGTCTAGAGGGGACTTTCAATAGCATTAAAGCCAGCTACTTCATCCTGTATGGTTTCGTGCTAAATATCCCATTTATACGGATCTCAGATGCTCGGTGGAAATTGATCTACGGGATGTTGGTTTTTTGTTCGGTCGCCTTCGTCTTCGTGATGGTAGTATCGGTCATGTTTAACTACATGGATGCGGCAGATCGCGGCGAACGCCTTGGGGTGCCGGGGCTTGAGGGTACTTTAATCTTTCTAGCGCTCATGCAAGTACCAGCCGTCCTGTTTCAACGTAGGCCTGACTTAATTGACTAAATGGGCGCACGGTACAAACACGTCATCTGGGACTGGAACGGCACACTACTCAACGACACCGAGCTATGTGTCGATGTGCTCAATGCATTACTTGCCAGGCGGGGCAGGGCGCCACTCTCAGAGCAAGACTATCGCAATCATTTCGGGTTTCCCGTCGTTAACTTTTACGACTACCTCGGCTTCGACATCGATACAGATAGCTTTGATCGAGTCAGCCGTGAATTCATTGACGACTATCAAGCGCGCTGTTTTGACGAATGTAAATTACATCCCGGAGCAGATCAAGTTCTCACAGATCTTGCGCAACTGGGCATGAGCCACTCGGTGCTTTCGGCCGCAAAACAAGAAGCACTCAACGAAGGCATACGCCATTTCGGCATCCGAGCACACTTTATGGGCCTGATAGGCACAGATAATATCTATGCCCAAGGAAAAGTCGCACAAGGCCACCATTGGATCGAACAACTCCACTGGCAGCCAGATGAGATCGTCTTGATTGGAGATACCTTACACGACTTTGAGGTAGCCGAAGCCATTGGTACGCATTGTATCCTGATGGCACATGGCCACCACAGCTCCGAACGACTAGACCAGACCGGCGCGCCAGTGGTGCATTCGTTGCGGGAACTAGTGCAACTGCTACGATCGCCGTGATACCTTCGTCGTTAGGGCATTGACCACCACCTAGGCTCCACCTACTGTAAATAACACAATGTAGGCAGGCATTGAAAAATACAATTGCCAGAAATCAGTTTAAGAAGTGAGTTAGCCGACATATTGAAATTAGGCAAACTACCTGCGCCTAAGCAATCGACACACTCCAACGCGTTTCTGATGAACCCCACTCAGGGCGTTCTCCGCGAACAGAGCCACTTTCACCATTTTATGGACATTGCTATTGTCACTGGGGCTGAAACTCCACTCGGACTTCGCTTGATCGAAGACCTTATTCGCCAAGGGTGCCGCGTGCACGGGATCGGCAACAATTTTTCACACGTCACTTTTGCACATAAGCATTTTGTTGCACATGCAATTGACTTGAGCGATCTCGAAGTAGTTGCCCACACTGCCGCAGCTATTATCGAGCAGGAACAGGCTATTCATATCCTGATCCATGCAATCGATGTGACGCCAGGCGCTATCTTTGAGCAACTACCCGTCGGCAACCTCGAAGCCATCCTTAAGGTCGGACTGCTTGGGCCCGTAATGCTCACACGCATGGCTTTGCCTAACCTCCTACGCTTTCGCGGCCAACTGATTAACATTATTCCAGCTAATAAGAGCGGCCACATCGCTAGCGCAGTCAACGCCCTCATCGAAGGCGGCTTGCGTGAGATGAACACTGCATTGTTTGATCAGGCACGCGATGCTGGTCTGCGCGTAACAAATCTCATCCTTCGGCAAAATACAGTGACGGATGATGCGACCTTCACTGATAAGCACTTGCAAACCCGCATCGATGCCGAGCATGTCGCCCGCACTGTCGAGCAATTGCTCAATCCGAACGAACCAAACGTCCCCAACGAAATCACTCTACATCCGCGCCTCAGTGGCGCCGCTGAGGAAATTTTGCCTGAAACCGCCTTACCCATCGATCCGTACAATTCCGTGGTGCTACCTCCGCAAAAGTACTGCCCACCAGAACAAGAGGCCATTCTCACTAGAGAACCGGACCAAATCGAGCGCACCATTCCTTACACAGATGAGGAAATAGAGGAGAAAATCGCCTCAGCTATCGAGGACTATGAATCTCAGACTGAGCGCCACAAAGAGCCTAAGGGGAATAAGAAAAATACGCGTAAAGATGGTGACCGTGAACTGAAACAGTCTCGCTCCGGGTCAAGAGAACAGTCTGACCAGCCAAAAAAAGACACTTTAATAGGCGGGGAGCAATCGGACCAACCGAAATCACGTCGTGGTCGTCGCCGTGGCGGACGCAACCACAATAAGAGTCGCGAACAACAACAAGAAGACGACACTCCAAATAGCAACCATGAGCGCAACAAGTCAGCCTTTAAGGAAACCAAATCTCTAACTGGTGACAAAAATAAGTCCTCCAGATCTAAAAAGGGCAAAAATTTAGAGAAAACGCCACGGCCTGGACGTAATCGTAGCCGCAAGCCTGTTGTTAGGCCTGATGAAAAATACGCGGCTTACAAGCCATCTAGTACTCCGGCAACTGAACCCTCCAAAGCTAAGCCTAAACAGCCCAAACAAGATTCATTCCAACCCCGAGAAGTCGTGCTTAAAGCGCCAAACTCTAAAAAGAAGGCTGCCAAGCCGAAAAAAACACCAGCGAGCAAAGCACAAAAGCAACTCGTATTGGTATCTGACACGCCCGCAGTGAAGAAAAAAGCAGCAAAGAAAGCGGCTAAAAAGACCACTAAGAAAGTCGCAGTCGAAAAAGTAGCAGCCAAGAAAGCGGCTAAAAAAGCAGTGGTAAAAAAGACAGCCACAAAGAAAAGCACCCCAAAGACTCCTGCAAAAAAAGTGACCAAGAGGGCCGTCAAGAAAGCAGCGAAAAAAGCCGAATAGAGTAGGGGACTTGCTGGTTACCACTGAAACCCAATTGCGTTGAGAAACGCACTGGCAATAATATTATGCCCGACGGCATTGGGATGCACGCGATCTTCACAAAGTTGCGAAGTATGGTTGTGCTTCAACCAAACATTAAATGCAGCCTGCAGATCGACAAATCGCAACTCATTGCGCTCAGCAATTGCACGAGCGGCGGCTCCATAGTGATCCATCAACTCGCGCATCGGCTCTTTTGCATTCGTCTCCAAGAAGAATGGTGACATTATCACCATGCCTTGCACCTGAGGTAATGTGCGCTCGACCAACCCCTGCAACTTCTCGCTGTAGGCTGACAACGACACTTGCTCATCAAGTGGAGTATCAAACTGACGCCAAACATCATTAATCCCGATCATAACCGACACCCAATCTGGTTGATGCGCTAATACATCCACATCCCAACGCACTTCTAAATCCGTCACACGGTTGCCCGAGATGCCCGTATTCAAATAACGAACCTTTACCTCGGGATGATGCGCGTCTAATAGAGCCTGCACTTGAGCCACATAACCAGCGCCAAGGTCCGCGCCGCCTGATTCGCGATCTCGGCAACAATCAGTAATTGAGTCACCAACAAAAAGTAGGGTGGTTGGTTTAGTAAACAGCATATAATTTTAAAAGTTGTATTTTGCCAGCAACACAAGGGCTTAAATAGGCCAGTCCCCGTTCTGAATACGTGTTGCTGAGAAGCGCTCGAAGGTCGCTTCTGTCATTTCATAAGCCCACACATCGCCGAGACACACCCCGGACTCGTTGAAGCATTCGACGCGCACGCGCACATACTCATTATGCTCATTGGGTCGATTGGGTTTAAATCCTTCCAGCACATCGAGTTGAAAAAAGTCTGCTGGGCGCAGGAATGTCAGCACATAGCCCTGCACCCATGCATCGCCACGTAAAAAAACTCCTGGATAACCAACATGTAAATCGTAGAGCTCACCGCGAATCTTAGCTGGAATCGCCAAGTCAACCTTACCCTCACAGAACTGGGACCAATAAGACCCACCCGGCTTAAGAGTGCCATATACAAAGACTTTTTGCGTGCTATTCTCCATAACTTTTACGGGGGCCGTTCGAGCCCCCGATCACAGGCAAGGATGCCAGTGCGAATCAATGTGACCGATCGATCTCAAACTACTTTTCCGGCTTTGACCAGAATGAGTTGCTGAGGCGATAATTTAGACGCGCGCTAATTTCATTCACCTCCCCCCTTTGGTGGGTCAAATTGTTAGCACTTTTTAAACCACTCTTCACCGCATCTAACGAATCTGTTACCATTGTCTGCATATTCTAGGTTTACAATCCGCGCTAGCTCAACATTCTCCGCACTCCTCATGAACCGGGTCTATATCAAAACCTACGGGTGCCAAATGAATGAACGAGATTCCGAAGCAGTCGCTGCGATGCTACGGGGGAAAGGCTATGC
>Ga0115562_1002090_pt1 | contig 14151 bp, 11 predicted proteins | sample COGITO_mtgs_1105_6_FD_87200 | JGI IMG/M metagenome (GOLD analysis project Ga0115562, IMG submission 87200) | Pelagic marine microbial communities from North Sea - COGITO_mtgs_110516 | ecosystem: Environmental > Aquatic > Marine > Epipelagic | place: Germany:Helgoland, sampling site Kabeltonne...
GCCAGTCACGACGATGCCACGCTGGCGCACATCGAGGAATCGCTGTCCTTTGGTATGTCGATCGCGGAATTCCCGACCACCCTCGAAGCGGCCCAGGCAGCCCATCAGTCAGGTATGAAAGTGCTCATGGGCGCACCCAATATAGTGCGCGGCGGCTCGCACTCGGGCAATGTCGCCGCCGCCGAGCTGGCCCAAGCCGGTGTGCTCGATATTCTGTCCTCGGACTATTACCCAAACAGCCTGTTGGATGCGGCCTTTCAGTTGGCCGGTCTCGACAACCCCTACAGCCTGGCCGATGCAATTCGCACCGTGACCTCAACCCCGGCGGCGGCGGTTGGCCTGACCGATCGCGGCAGCCTGGTGGCCGGATTGCGTGCCGACCTGGTGCGCGTGCGTTGGCAACACGATCATCCGCTGATTCAGCAGGTTTGGAACCAGGGCGAGCGGGTCTACTGATGAGCAGCGGCAAACTCTATTACCTGATCGGTCGTTCCGGCAGTGGCAAGGACGCCATTCTTGAGCGGTTACGTCATTACCCCGGGGTCGTCGTCGCGCATCGCTATATCACACGTGCCGCCGATGCCGGATCGGAAAACCATATCGCGTTGACCGCGGCCGAGTTCAGTCGGCGCGAGCAAGCCGGGGCGCTGTTGTTTGCCTGGCAAGCGCACCAACTGCATTACGGCGTCGGCATCGAAGTGCGCCATTGGCTGGCCGCGGGCCTGCAGGTGTTTGTTAATGGCAGCCGAGACTATCTGCCTGAGGCGCGCGCGCGTTTGGGCGCGCAGTTGATCCCGGTGCTGGTGACCGTGGCCGACGAAACGTGCCGGCAACGGCTGCACCGACGGCGACGCGAATCACCGGCCCAGATCAGCGAACGGATGCAACGCCAGATCGAGGTACCCATTGAGGACGCCCTGGTGATCGACAATAACGGCCCACTCGACGCCAGCCTGGCACAGCTGGCCCGCCAACTGCCGGCCCTAGGGCTGGTGGCAGAGGGAGTCCAATGATCGCGCCAAATTTGGGCACCTCGGCCAAGCCGCTAGCCCATAAGGGGCATGGGTTTACAAGGAGGGGGCGGAATGCCATTGTCTGTCCCGCTAAGGTTAGCGCAGGAGCTAATGGTGTCTGTCCCAGTAAGAAAGATGCCTGTCCCCACAAGGGGTGGCCTGTTCCGCGCTTTGGGTTGATGGTGGGTTTGGGTCTATGAAGCTGCGCTTTTTGGGAACCGGGGATGCGCGGCAGGTGCCGGTTTGGGGTTGTCATTGTCCGGCTTGTGAACGTGCCCTGTTGCTCAGTACGTATCAGCGTACTGGCAGCTGTGTGGTCTTAACGTTAGCCGGCCGCAACTTTCTGATCGATGCCGGCAATACCCGGCTCGCCGAGCGCTTTGCGCCCAATGAGTTGGCGGGTATCTTTCTCAGTCATTTTCACGCTGATCATCTGCTCGGCTTGTTTCATTTGCGTTGGGGGCAGGGTGAGCCAATACCGGTGCACTGTCCGCGCGATCGAGTCGGTTGCGCCGACCTCTATAAAAACAATGGCTTGCTCGATTTCAGGCCGATCAAGAAAGCCTTTCAGACCCAGTCGTTTGCGTTATCGCTGGACGCTGTAACCCAGCCTCAAACAGTGTTGCAGGTCACGGCCATACCGCTCAATCACAGTAAGGCCACCCTGGGTTATTGCTTCGAAGCCGAGGGGCAGAAATTTGCCTACCTGTGCGATACCAAGGGCCTGCCCGCAGCGAGCGAGGAATTCCTGTTGGCCTGGCAGCCGGACCTATTGATTATCGACTGCACCTTTCCACCCGGACTGGCCGACGCCCATGCGGCCAACCACAATGACTTAACGGACGTCCTAGACCTGTCCGCGCGTTTTGCCAGCGCCGGCCAAAGACCCTCGATCTGCTTGACCCATCTGTCGCATCAGATGGATAGCTATCTGATGGCCCAGCAAGACTGCCTACCCGAGAATGTTTGGCTGGCGTACGACAATCAGGAAATTGCCCTTGAACACGGTAATACGCATCAACCTCGGCCCCTGAACTAGAGGCTGTGGTTGGACATAATGGCCACCTTTTGGTGGATCAGGATCGCAAGGTTTTTTAGCCAGTGGAGCCACATATGAACCAAACCCCAATCTCCAAACCGCAAACCCCAATCCCTAATGCAGGGCCTGCACTGCTTGGCGCTAGCCCCCGTATCGGTGCACAGACTGTGTTGCTAGACAGCCACTTTGGCTATGCCAACGAAGTAGGGCAGCGCTGTAAACTTAATAATGTGCGCATGGATGACTATTCCTATATCTGTGACGACTCCGATTTGATCCATACCACCCTGGGCAAGTTTTGCTCGATCGCCGCCCATACCCGGATCAATCCCGGTACCCATCCGATGCACAAAGCGGCCTTGCACCATTTCACCTATCGCAGTCGGCAATTCGGCTTGGCAGATGATGACGACGCAGACTTATTCGCGTGGCGACAAAACAGCCCTGTCAACATCGGTCACGATGTCTGGATCGGTCACGGTGCTGTGATTACCGCAGGCGTCAGCATCGGCAATGGTGCCGTGATTGGCGCCAATGCCGTGGTCACCAAGGATGTGCAGCCCTTCGAAGTGGTTGGTGGTGTGCCGGCCCGAAGGATCCGATCTAGGTTTGCGTCCGAGGTTATCGAGGGTTTGCAGGAGATAGCCTGGTGGCATTGGTCCCATGCGACCCTGGCGGCTGCGATGCCAGACTTTAGAAACTTTGCAGCTGCTGACTTTGTTGAGCGTTATCGTGCCCGGTCGTGAGCTGCGTCTACATGAATTGTATTGGGCATTAATGGCTCGGTGTCGAGTACCAAAAGTGCTTGTCCGATCAATGCCCCGATCAATGCTTTTTAGTGGCCGACCTGAGCTAGGTTTACATGGCAGCTACCCACAAGGTTACCAATATAAAAGTCCGTTCTCACGGCCCCTTTAGCGGCATTTGATAGGTCAAGGCAATGGCCAAGTAGCCGGCCAAGGCCAGGGTAATCACCAGGCCAGTTAGCAGCTGTCGGTCGGGAACGGGCGCCAGGATAGGCGCCACGCCGAGGGCGTTGAAGCGACTCAAACCTGGGCCGCTGGCCACGGCAACACCCAACCATAGCGCCCCGAGCAGGTAGCCTGCCAAGACATCAGTGAGATAGTGTTCAGCCAAATACAGGCGGCTTAAGCCGATAGCCGCGATCAGTGCCAAGGTGGTACAGACCAGGCTGATCCTTTGCCACCAACGGCGGGTTAATCGTATCAATAGATAGCCGATAAAACCGTACAAGGCCACAGCAATGGTGGCATGGCCGCTCGGGAAGGAATAACTGCTTTCAAGATAGATGGCCTGGTCTGGGCGCGGGCGCTGGAAGGCGAGCTTCAATAGCCAAGAGCTCGTGGTGCTGCCGACAATAGTAATGATCAAGGCCATTAAATCGATCCCTTTACGCCACAGCACCAGTAAGATCGCTAGGGCTGAAACAAAGAGTACGACGACATGGCTTTTACCGAGCAGGGTAAGGGCGGAAAATAGCTGGGTTAGAGGTTCGGTGCGAAAAGAGACTAGCAGGTTGGCCAGGCGCACATCGACCGCAATAATAGGATCTGTTGTAATCAGGCCGCCAACTAGGACCAAAGCACAGCTGGCGGCCAGAGTGATCAGCGGTAGCAGGCCGCCCCAATGCCAGCGCTTAAGGCCCCTAATTAAGGTCGACGGCATACTGTTTGAGCAAATCCAACGCGACCCGGTCGAGCGCTCGCAAATGGGTTCGGCGTAAAAACACGCGTGGCGCCTTGTCGTCTTTCATGGCCTCCAACCATCGTGCGGCACACATGCACCAGGTGTCGCCCGGCTTTAAGCCGGCAAAGTTGTATTGCGGTACCGGCGTGGATAAATCATTGCCCTTGAGTTGGGAATAGCGCAAAAACTCTTCGGTCGCTTCGATACATACGGTGTGCGATCCGCCGTCTTCATCACTGCTGTTGCAGCAGCCATCGCGATAGAAACCGGTTAAGGGGTTTTCGCCACACGGGTCGAGTGGTTCGCCGAAGACATTCAGGGATGGGTACATAGCCATAAAAAAACCTGTGTAATAGGTGCATCAATAACTCACACCGAGAAAAGACCAGTGTAACTTTTGGTTTCCTTATAAGCCAAGCATTAGGGGCAACGCAGTACCACTATTTTCGCACCGGCCGGACTCTGAGCCAGTAAACGCTGGGCGGCCGCGAGGTCGTCGAAGTTAAACACCCTAGCAACAGGCAGGCTGAGGCGGGCGGCGGCTGCCAGATCGAGATAGGTTTGCAGCTGCGAGCCATTTAGATCCGCCGCTTCGCCTTGATACGAGGTCAGTTCTACAGCGGTAGGAATATCGACACGAGGGTTGAAATTCTCCGGTGACGCCGGTCCGCCAAGGTTGCCCATCCTGCACACCAGCCCACTCGGGCCGACGCATGCCAATGAGTCCTCCAGCGTGCTATCGCCAACCAGTTCCAGTACTCGATCGTAGGGTTTGAAGATGGAGGCGGCGATCTGTGGCGCGACCTGACCATTGTCGATCCAGACTTCGTCGGCGCCGGCGTGAATCAAATTGGTAATCTGATCGCTGGTTCGGGTCGTGACGCCAACCCGTAAGCCTGCCGCCTTGGCCAAGGCCAAGACAGTCAAGCCAATGGTTGAGGTGCCACCTCGGATCAACAGGGACTCGGCATCCGCTATCGCCAAGCCAATGTGCAGGGCCCCGTGGGCGTTGCGCAGTAATGTCGGCAGCGCCGCGAGGACATCCCAGGGCAGCTGGCTGTTGAGCGGGAATAGATCAGCGTGGGGTACCAGGACGTATTCGGCGTAGGTGCCCTCGCTAGGCTGGGACACACCGACCTTTAATGCAGCAACTCGGGTCCCAACAGGCAACTGCAAGCCTCCGGGGTGCACAATTTCACCGACGCATTCTGAACGATCAAGACCCACGGCTCGCACCCGAATCAGGGCCCAGCCGTCTCTTGGGGTTGGTCTGGGTTGTTCTTGACGCTGCCATTGCGCGCCGCCAGCCGCATCTGTGTTGACCCAGGCGATCATCGCGACGCCTCCGCTGTCTTGCGGTACGACTGTTTGTAAAGCGGAATGAGTGGACTCTTGGTAAGCATCATAAGGACAACTCTCAGTGAGAACGTAAAAGGTCGAGGCAGACTCGCTCTCGAACCAACAGCATCGGTGGCCTAAATAAACTCGCTCAGATGTTGATAACCGCTGACAATTGGAGGTTTTATCGGCCTTAGCAGAAGTTTAGTTCAAAAACGCCCGCCCCGAAGACGAATATGATGACCGCGTTCAGATCTATTACCGGGCCCATTTGGCGGCTATGGGCGCGCTGTGGGTTGCTTATGCCAAGGCACTTTATGACTCTATATTGGTGTTTATCCGAGTTTCGCTCGATTTCTGTAAATTGAGCCTTATAATCGGAACACTTCTCGTTTTTATCCGCTTTATCAGGAATCCCATGAAAAAGACCTTTAGTTTGACCCACCCCAAAATCAATCTGGCCCGTCGGGTGGAAGCGGTCAAACACGAAATTAAGAAATACCAGACGCGTGAGCGCAAGAAGGCCGTGCCGGCCGATACCGATTTTTGGGATTTTGAGTGCAAATTTGGGTCCAGTGAGCAAGACGCTCGCGTGATCCACGTTGCCGAAATCAACAAGGAAATCGACCAATTGGTGGCGGCGGAACAGGACACCTTCTATCTGGAGATTATGGCCGTCGGTCGTCAACGACAGAAGCTTGCGTCACTTACCCAGCCGGGTGATGACGATGATGATCTCGACGTCACCGGCGAGTAGGCCAGTCTGAACGCGGCATAACGATCCCGCTTTCGTCTGCCGCCACTAACACCCGTTCAGCAAAGCTGAGCGGGTGGCTTCCAACAGCCTGCCAAAGCCTTTGCATACGGCGCCACGACGGCGCTGCACTCGACCCGCTCAAAATTCCCAGTGAACCGATGAATCAACCGATTGCGCTTCCGCGCGCGCGACTAATTCCGTATTATTCGGGCCTTGAGCCATTATTCTAAAGCCGGAGATACCTGTGTCTAAAATTATCGTTGCTGTTTTGCTGCTGATCATCGCCTCAGTGTTGGTGAATCGTTATTTTACCAACCGTAAATCGGCCGAGGTCAATAGCGTTGTCGGCCAGGAATATCTGATCGAGAACCTAAAAAACGTCAATGTGCAAACAACCGACTCAGGCCTGCAATACGAGACGCTGGTGCAGGGTGATGGCAGCGTGCATCCTAAGGCGACCGACAAGGTAACAGTGCATTATCACGGCACCCTGATCGATGGCACCGTGTTCGACAGCTCGGTTGAGCGTGGCCAGACCATCAGCTTTGGCCTGAACCAGGTGATCAAGGGTTGGACCGAAGGGCTTCAGCTGATGGTCGTCGGCGACAAGACCCGCTTCTATATTCCCAGCAAGCTGGGCTATGGCACTCAGGCCGCGGGTAAGATTCCAGCCGGTTCGGTGTTGATATTTGAGGTTGAATTGTTCGGCATTAACGAATAATGCATACCGATGCATGAATTTGAACTGATTCAACGTTGCTTCGCCGACTGGCCCGTGCGCCATGCCCAGGTCTTAACCGGCATTGGTGACGATGGACTGGTCTGGCAAGACCCCCGCCCGCTGGTGATCTCTACCGACACCGCCGTGATCGGTCGGCACTTTCCGGTCGATGCCAGCCCCGAACAGGTCGCCGGTCGGGCCTTTCTGCCCGCGCTCAGCGATCTGGCCGCGATGGGCGCCACCCCAGCCTTCTTTACCCTGGCGCTGACCTTGCCGGCGCGCCTCAATAATGCTTCCGAGCCAAACACTGAGAGCTGGATTCAGGCGTTCGCGACTGAGTTGCGTCGGTTGGCCATCGCGCATAAGTGCATGCTGGCCGGTGGCGATACCACCGCCGGTGAGCAACTGACCTTGACCCTCAGTGTGCACGGCACCTGTGCCCAGCCGGTGTTGCGCAGCGGCGCGCAGGTGGGCGATGCGGTGTGGGTGACTGGGCAACTCGGTCAGGCCGCCGCGGCCCTGCCGTTGATCCTGGCGGGCAATGCCGCGGCGGCGCCACCGGCCTGGTTAGCCGCCTACTGGCAGCCCAAACCGCAAATCGCACTGGCCGAGCAGTTAGCGGTTTTCCTGCACAGCGCCATCGATATATCCGACGGTCTGCTCGGTGATGCCGGCCATCTGGCGCGCAGCAGCCAGGTCGACCTGCACCTGAACCTTAACGCGCTGCCGCTCGATGCCGATCTAGTGGCCCTGGGTGATCGCGGCCTGCAATACGCCTTGGCCGGCGGCGACGACTATCAGCTGTGCTTTACCGCTGGCATGAATGCCGGCGAGCAGATCGAACGGATCGCCCAATCACTGGGTGTTCGGGTTAGCCGGATCGGCGAGGTAAGGCGAGGCACTGGCCAGCTGCACTGGTATGATGATGACCGAAAACGGGATCTGCCCTGGCAGAGTTTTGAACACTTTTAATAAGAACTCAACTCAACACAACACAACAATTCTGGAGCCCAAACCCATGATAGAACCTATCGAACGCCGCTGGCACAATCACTGGGTGCACTTTTTTGCCTTCGGTTTTGGCAGCGGTGCGGCGCCCAAAGCGCCTGGGACCTTCGGCACCCTGGCGGCCATTCCGCTCTACCTGTTGCTGGCGCAATTGCCGCTCTATGGTTATCTCGCGGCGCTGGTTGCTACCTTTGCCTTTGGTGTCTATGTCTGTGACCGGGCCGCACAGGACATGCAGGTGCACGATCACGGCGGCATCGTCTGGGATGAGTTCGTCGGTTTCTGGATCACCATGGCGTTCTTGCCGGTGCATTGGGTTTGGATCGTTAGTGGCTTTGTGCTGTTCCGGCTGTTCGACATTCTCAAGCCGTTCCCAATCTCCTGGCTCGACAAGCGGGTCAAGGGCGGTTTTGGCATTATGATCGATGATGTCTTGGCGGGTCTGTTTGCCCTAGCGATTCTACAAGCGATCCGCTATAGCTGGTTTTGATTGGCTCGCTCCGCTTTGCGTCGCTCAGAAAGTACCTGTCGCCGATGTTGGCCGGCACGGCCTTGAACGACCGTTAGGGCCGATGAGACAGCGCAAATGCTGCTCGACCGAGCCTACTAAAGTCATTCAAACTGTTCGGTATAGCCGATTTCACTGAGTTTTTGGCTCAATAGCGCTTGGGTGTCCTTGTCGTTGTCCAACGCAATGGCTTGCTGGAGCAGCGCTTGGCAGTCGGCCATACTGATATGACGGATCAGCCACTTCATCACGGGCAATTTGTAGGCCGACATACTCAGGGTGTGTACCCCCATGCCGAGCAACAGCAGAACAGCGCGCGGATCGGAGGCCATTTCACCGCAGACGCTGACCGGCAAGTCGAGACGTTTGCAGGTTCGGACCAGGTCGTGAATGGCTGCCAAGACGGCCGGATGAAAATGGGAATAGAGATGCGCCACGCGCGGGTTGTTGCGGTCGACGGCGAGCAAGTATTGGGTCAAGTCGTTTGAGCCGATCGACACAAAGTCGATATTGGCGCGTAAGGTGGGCAGCATCCAGATGACCACCGGAACTTCAGCCATAATGCCAACCGGTGGTTTGTGGACCGGGAAACCTTCTTCATTAAGCTGTTTCACAGCCTCATCGATCAGGGCATGCACGCGCACCAATTCGTCTTCTTGGCTCAGCATCGGAACCATGATCTGCAGGTTGTCATAGCCGATATTGGCCAACAACATGGCGCGGATCTGGTCTAACTGGATATTGCGATAATCCAATGTGAAGCGAATGCCGCGCCAACCCAAGAACGGGTTTTCTTCTTTAATTGGGAAATAGGGCAGAGCCTTATCGCCACCGACATCGAGTGTGCGCATCACCACCGGCATCGGCGCATAGGCTTCGAGCACACCGCGATAGATACGCGTCTGTTCCTCTTCGGTCGGGAAGGTGTTGTGCACCATAAAGGGTATTTCAGAGCGGTATAGGCCGACACCTTCGGAGCCCCGTTCCAGTCCGGGTCGTATATCGGCCAGCAGACCGGTGTTGGTATAGAGGCGTATTTTCGCGCCATCGGTCGACTCCGCGGGCAGATACCGCAAATGGGCCAAGTTGGCTTGGCTGGTTCTGTGATGGGCCATCACCTTGAGGTATTCGTTGGTGACCTGGTCCGGTGCGTTGCCAATGACCAGGCCGCGATGGCCGTCGAGAATTAGATCCAGGCCATGCAACACGCGCAGATCGCCTTCACCCAAGCCGACCACGGCGGGAATGCCGAGGGCATTGGCCAGAACCGAGGTATGCGACAGTTTGGAGCCCTGGTTACTGACCACCCCGGCGATGAATTTCGAGTCAATCCGGGTTAGGTGTTCGATGGTGATGTTTTCACCAATCAAGATTATCGGCACATCGCTGGTGATGACTTCCGGTTCCAGGTTCTGTAATTGACGGTAGACGCGCACGCCGAGCACGCGCAGATCATCGGCACGTGCCTTGAGGTAGAGGTCTTCCATCACATCGAACACGGCGATTTGGGTCATCATGCCCAGTTTCAAGGCCGTGCTGGCACTGACGCCATTGGCCAAGTGGCCCTGGATGGCCGAATGCAATTCTGGGCTGGTCAGCAGCAGCTTGTAGACATTGATCAGCGACGTCAGGGTTTCGGTGATGCCGTGGGTGTGTTCATCGCTCTCGAGTTCTTCGAGGGTATTGTCAAAAGCTTCCTGGATACGTTGTTGCTCAAATTCCACACTGGTGCCACTGCGTTCTTCTATATCCTCTAAGCGAATATCATTGCGCACCACCCAGCCGCGGGCCATGGCGGTACCCGGCGCGCCGACGATGCCTGCGAGGCGGATGACGGTATCGGTACTAACCTTAACATGGGCCACCTTCTTGAGGCTGGCACCCTGGCTGGCGACTAGGTGAGCGCCCATCGTGATCAGAAAAGCCTCCTCCTCCTCGGTGAAGCGGCGGGTCTCCTTGACCTGAACCACTAAAACACCGAGCACCGTGCCCAGATGGATCATTGGGATGCCGAGAAAACCCTGATACCGGTCTTCACCGGACTCGACAAAAAATTTGAACTTAGGGTGTTGCTCGGCAAAGGGCAAGTTGAGCAAATGCTGGCGACTGGCAATGGTGCCGACCAGGCCTTCTCCGAGCTCCATGCGAATGATGCCAATGGCCGACTTGGCCAGACCCTCGGTTGCGGTTAGCACCATTTGCTGCATGTCATTCATCAGATACAGACTGCAAACATCTACCTTGAGGGCCGTGCGAATGCGGCGCACGATCATCGATACCAGAGCTTTTTGGCTCTTAACCTGACCGGCGTCGAGCAGGATTTTTTTGGCAAGCAACAATGGGCTTCGCATGGCGGATACTTTTCGAGGGTCTCAGTGCGATTATACCAGATTCGCGCGCAAGGCCATTCAGTCTGGAGCTATTTTTTTACGTCGGGCCAGTAACAGTAGCCCCAGCACCCAGGGCAGTCCGGCGCCGCCTTGGTTTGCCGGGTTTTGCGCGGGCGCTGGCTGGGCCTTTGGTAAGGGTACCGCGGGACTGGCGTCCTCATTATTGAGCACCGTACTGTCCAGATCGGTGCCGGCAAAATCGAGCCGGCTGGTGGCGCTGCGGTTATTGGCGCTGATGATATCGGCTTGGCCACTGTCATCGACGTCGACCATGAGCACGGTATCGGCACCGTCGGTGTCGAGTACGGCAATGGTCACTAAGCTGCCCTCAGACTGAACTTGCATGACTTCCAAGGCACCGCCGGGGCGCAATACGGCCAGGTCATCACGGCCATCGCCGTCGTAATCGCCGACGCTGAGATCGGCCACCGAGCTACCCAATGACTGCAGCTGCAGATTACTCTGTTCATCGGAGTCGACCGTGAATATCTGCAAACCGGCCGGCTGGGCGTTATCGGCGGCATTGATAAAGACAATATCGCTTGCTTCGCCGTCGCCATCGAAGTCGGCCAAACTCATGCTTTCGGTGAGGTCATCGGCCCCGCCCAGTTCGATGCGCTCGAATTTAAGCAGCTCGGTCGCTCCGGCTCGCCCTAGGGCCCGAGCCCACTGGTCCAAGCCGCGATTAAACAACAGCTGATTTGCTTGGCCGTAGCTAGCAAAGAGAATGTCCGGGCGACCATCGCGGTTGAAATCGTGTATCAGCACGGCACGCGCGCGGGTCCGGCCCAGTTCGGCGTGGAAGCTGAAGGTGCCGTCACCATTATTCAGGTAGAGGGTATTGGGGTCATCCCAATTGGCGAAGACCAGGTCAATGTCGCTATCTCCGTCGATATCGCCAAAGGCCACACCTCGACTGTTGGCCAACCCGAGCCGGTCGATCAAGGCGAACTGGCCATTGCCATCGTTGCGATAGACGCTATTGGCCTCGCCGCCCCCATTGGCCAGGACCCAGTCGATATCGCCATCATCGTCGGCATCAAACAAGGCCATGCCATAGCTGTTGGCGGCATCGCCCAAATGGCTGTGTAACACCGGGCGAAACCAGGACCGGTCGAAGCGATAGCTGGTGCTGGCCTGACCTGGGCCATTGGCAAAGAGCAGCTCTGGCCAGCGCCCGCCCTGAATATTGGCGATGGCCAGTGCCCGCACCTGACCCTTGCCGAACGCCGGCACGCTGTATTGGGGAGTTGCTGGGGTGCTGGCGCTAAAGGTCAGGGTGACTCGAGCCTGGTTGTTGTCGGGCTGAACCTCAAAACCGGCGTGTTGGGCGGTGAATATTAGATCGCTGCTGCCGACCGAGTCCTGGCGCACCGCGAGGGTGAGTTGGGTTGAGTCGGTCAGGCTGAGCACGCATGATTGACGCTCTGGGTCGGTCTCGGGCAGATTGCTTGCCACAGGGCAACGGCTGTCCTGGCTGGACCACTCGCCGTTGAAACTCAGGTTGAGCTCGGCCTCGAGCGAGCTTTTTGGCCCCAGATTGGTCAGCGTTAGGGTGACCGGCACCCAGCCGTTGGTGGACCAGAGGGTGCGTTCAACGGCCAGGCTAACGCTCAGATCGCTGGCACTGAGATCATCGAGAATGGTCAGCGTCCGATTCTCGTAGACCGTCGCACTGCCGTCGCTCACGCCAATCTCGAGGCCGAGCTCGCCGACCGCGTGATAGTCCGGTCGAATCTGCAACAGCCCAGTGGCCGACAGTTCGAGCCAGTCTGGCGCCTGGCGCAGACTAAAGCTCAGGGCGTCGCCATCGAGGTCGAATCCGGTTAACTGAACGTCCAGATCTCGATAAATTTGCCCAGTGGGCAGCGCCGGACCGGTCAATTCGGGTAGATCATTGACCGGAAGCACCGTCAGTAACAGTGGCAGACTGTTGCTACTCAGCTCGCCATCACTCAGCGTCAAGTTGATCGATAGGCTGCCAAACCAGTTGGCATCGGGAATGATCTCATCGGCGGCAATCTGATAATGGTCGCCGCGTTCGAGGCTTAGGCTGAAGTCACTGCTATCGGGGTCGTTCAGGTCGAGCAGAGCCTGGGTGACCAATAGGCTGCCGTCTTCATGAATAGTCTGCGGCGCGATGCTCAGTAACCGGGGGGCGTCATTAACCGCCAGCACATCGATAGTCACCAGGAAGGTGGCGCTGAGCAGTTGGCCATCGCTGATCTGCATGGCGACTGTGAGCGGCCCGGCATAGTCGAGCGCCGGTACCAGCCGATCGCCGTTCACCTGATAATGGTCACCGGGGCTGACCACCAGGCTGAAGACGCTCGAGTCGACATCGCTGAAGAGCAGCAGCTGCTCGTCCAGTAACCGATCTAACGGCAACTCGGTGTCTTCCTCGAACTCTATCAGGCGCTGCCCGGTCAGTTCCGGCGCATCGTTAACCGGCGTTACCACGATGTGAGCGATTACCACCTCGCTCAGGGCCAGGCCATCGCTGACTTGAACGGGGACCAGCAACTCACCCGACCAGTTCGCATCGGGCCGAATCTGCGTGCCCATCACCTGGTAATGGCTGCCGCTGCCGAGCATTAGGCTAAAGCTTTGGCTGTCGGGGTCGACGATGTTCAGGTCGGCGAGGCTCAGAGTCAGGCTGTTGTCTTCGAGTACGGTGAAGGCGCCAATGGCCCCAATGATCGGTGCATCGTTGACCGGGCTGACGGTGAGCACAAAGTTAAAGGGCGCACTGCTGTATTCCAGATCACTGACGCTAACCGGAATGGTCAGCGTGCCAGCGAAGTTTGGCGCCGGGATGATGGTCTGCTGGTCGATCGTGTAGGCGCTCCCCGATGAAATGTTCAGGCTGAGACTGGCCGGCGCTTCATCGATCAGTATCAGGTCGGCCAGTGCCAAGGTGTAGCGCCCATCTTCGCGCACCGTCACTGTCCGCTGGCCAATGATTTGCGGCGGCTCGTTGCGGGTCGTCGCCCAACCCAGGTCCTCCAACATGGTCACCGCTAGATCGGTTTCGGGTATGGTATCGTGCAGGTCGACCATCATCAGCTGCTTGGGCAGCGTGCCGTCGTGTAGGTGCAGGCCGGTGAGCTCGGGCGCGTCATAGCTGCGGGTAAAGAGCAGCAGCGCATCATCGGTACGCCCGAAACTCAGACCGCTGGCGGCGGCCCAGCTGTTGTTACCAGCAAAGGCGAGGTCGGAACTGCGATGGGCGAGGGCGCGGATCTCGGCGCCGGTCATATCGACCACACTGCGGCCGGTGACCGAGGACTTGAGCCCAGTTAGATAGATATCGTCCTGACCGTTGAGCCGTTCACCAGTGGTAACATTGCCCAGCGCGATCAGGCCCAGCCCATGGGCCAGCTCCTGCAATGTCTCAAAATAGAGGCTGTACTGGCTGTAGTCGTAATTGGCGTCGTAGCCGAGATACCATTTTTGGCAGGCCGAACGATTGATCATCCGGGCATTGAAGGCAATATTAATATCGGCCGCTCCGGGCAGCAGGTCGGTGCCGGCCAGGCTATTAGCCAGGGCGATAGGGTAGTGCGTGTTGGCCAGCGGCGCTTGGGGAAAGTTGATCGCACTGGCCGGTGGCTGTGTCTGCACTTGGACATTGTAGGAAAAGCTACAGACCTTATCCACGGTTCCGACA
>Ga0115562_1002092_pt1 | contig 14135 bp, 12 predicted proteins | sample COGITO_mtgs_1105_6_FD_87200 | JGI IMG/M metagenome (GOLD analysis project Ga0115562, IMG submission 87200) | Pelagic marine microbial communities from North Sea - COGITO_mtgs_110516 | ecosystem: Environmental > Aquatic > Marine > Epipelagic | place: Germany:Helgoland, sampling site Kabeltonne...
ATGCCACGCCTTCGCCAACCCGTTCGGTGACCATGGCCATAACCTTGACCTTGCCGCCTTCGGGGCCTTCGACCCAGACCTGTTCGCCATCACGGACGCCGAGGTTATTGGCGTCGCGCGTGTTGATTTCGACGAACATATCCTGCTGCAATTCGGCAAGCCAAGGGTTGGAGCGGGATTCGTCCCCGCCGCCCTCATACTCTACCAAGCGGCCAGACGTCAGGATAATGGGATACTCTTCCGAGAAGTCGTTCTCCTGAATTGAGGCGTACAAGGTCGGCACGCGCCAGAACTTCTTATCATCATAAGTCGGGTAATCTGCCACGAGATCCCGGCGGTTTGAATAAAGCGGCTCACGGTGTGTCGGTACAGGGTCTGGGAAGGTCCAGACGACAGCCCGTGCCTTGGCATTCCCGAACGGTGCGCAACCATGTTTGATTGCGACCCTTTGGATACCGCCAGACAGGTCAGTTTTCCAATTGGTGTTCGGACCTGCGACAGCATCAATCGCAGCACGCTCATCTGCGGTCAAATCACCATCCCATCCAAGGTCCATCAGCATCTGCATGGTGAACTCCGGATAGCCATCCTCGATCTCAGAACCTGGGTTAAAGACACCTTCGGCCAAGAGATTGTCGCCATCACGCTCCACACCGAAACGGGCGCGGAAGGTTAGGCCACCTTCTGCAACGGGCAATGACATGTCGTAAAGGTTCGCCGTGCCAGGGTGGTTCATCTCAGCTGTGCCCCAGCAAGGCCAAGGCATCCCGTAGTAATCGCCATCAGCCGGGCCACCAATCGCACGCAACGATGTGCGGTCAAAGGTATGCTGATTGGCCATATGCAACTTCATCCGCTCAGGGCTTTGGCCGGTATAGCCAATCGTCCACATGCCGCGGTTAAATTCACGGGTAATGTCTTCGACGTTAGGTTCCCCGCCTTCGTCAATCGCGATGTTGCGGAAGATTTTGTCGTGGAAGCCAAACTTCTCAGAGAACATTGCCAAGATCGTGTGATCGGGCAGCGATTCAAACAGAGGCTCAACCACTTTATCACGCCACTGTAGCGACCGGTTGGACGCTGTCACAGAGCCGCGTGTTTCAAACTGCGTACAGGCCGGCAGCAGGTAAACACCATCTTCGCGGTCTTGCAGTACTGCCGTCACAGTTGGGTATGGGTCAACGACGACAAGCAGGTCGAGCTTCTCCATCGCTGTTTTCATTTCCTTCTGACGGGTTTGGCTATTTGGCGCATGGCCCCATAGAACCATAGCGCGGGTATTGTCCGGCTGATCGATGTCGGCTGCGTCTTCCAGCACACCATCAATCCAACGGCTGACGGGAATTCCCGTCAGGTTCATCATCGCAGTTTCGCCAACCATTTCGGGCGAGAACCGCCCTTTCAGCCAATCAAGATCTTCCTCCCAGACCCGAGCCCAGTGTGCCCATGATCCAGCAGACAGGCCGTAGTAGCCTGGCAGCGTGTCAGCAAGAACGCCAAGGTCAGTTGCACCTTGCACGTTGTCGTGGCCACGGAAGATATTCGTGCCGCCGCCAGCAGTGCCCATGTTGCCAAGAGCCAGCTGCAGGATGCAGTAAGCACGGGTGTTGTTGTTACCGTTGGTGTGCTGTGTGCCACCCATGCACCAGATCACAGTGCCGGGGCGGTTGTTTGCAAGGGTCCGCGCGACACGCTCAAGCTGGCTGCCGGGGGTGCCGGTGACACGCTCAACTTCTTCGGGCGTCCACTTGGCCACTTCGATCTTGATCTCGTCCATGCCCCAGACGCGGGTACGGATGAATTCTTGATCTTCCCAGCCATTTTCAAAGATGTGCCACAGAATACCCCAGACCAGCGCCACGTCACTGCCGGGGCGGAAGCGGACATATTCATCCGCATGTGCCGCAGTCCGTGTGAAACGCGGATCGCAAACGATCAATGGCGCGTTGTTCTGCTCTTTGGCTTTTAGCATATGCAGCAGCGACACAGGGTGTGCCTCAGCCGGGTTGCCGCCGATCAGGAAGATCGCCTTCGAGTTATGGATATCGTTGTAGCTGTTCGTCATGGCGCCGTAGCCCCATGTGTTTGCCACACCAGCCACTGTCGTTGAGTGACAGATGCGCGCTTGGTGATCGACGTTGTTTGTGCCCCAGTAGGCAGCAAACTTGCGGAACAGATAGGCCTGTTCGTTGTTATGCTTGGCAGAACCGAGCCAATAGACAGAATCCGGACCACTTTCGTCGCGGATTTTCATCATGCCGTCGCCGATCTCATTGATCGCGGTTTCCCAGCTGATGCGAACCCACTCGCCGTTTTCTTTCTTCATCGGGTACTTCAGGCGGCGTTCACCATGCGCGTGTTCGCGTACCGCAGAACCTTTCGCGCAATGCGCACCAAGGTTGAAGGGGCTGTCCCAACCGGGCTCCTGCCCCGTCCAGACACCGTTATCGACTTCTGCAATGACTGTGCAACCGACAGAACAGTGCGTGCAGACGGACTTGATCGTCTCAACCGCGCGCGTTGCGGCCTGTTGCGCTGTCGCCTGGGTGACTGTGCCGCCAGTCGCAGCGATTGCAGCCAAGCCACCGATCGCAAGGCCTGATCCGCGCAAAAATCCGCGACGATCAATTCCTTTGGCCCCGCTGTTCACCACAATCGGTGAGCGGCCGGACCGGCGTGTATACCCGTTGGTCTTTTTCCTCAGCATGGTCTTCCTCCCTTATCCGATCTTGTCGGACGTAATCCTGAAAGCCGCGTTGTGATGATCCTCCTCGACCATCACGGGGGCCTGATACTCGCCTAGAACCGTGTGCTCTCGAAATAGGCGCGCGTGTGATCAGTATCTTGCATCGTCTCAGATGAAAGATCAGCTGGCTCTGCGGCAGCTTGCGTGGCGCTTCCTGCGGCCACAGCAACCGCTGCTGGTGCAGCAGTCCCTGCCAGTTTCAGAAAGTCACGGCGGCTTGCGCCTGCTTTTTTATCCGTCATAGGATGTCTCCCTTTCCTTACTTTGGCGAGCATCCCCGCCGGTTTATGTGGCAAACCCGTCAGCTTGCCGTCATGCGAAATGCTTCTTTTTCGATCTCCATAAAGGCCAATCCGACCGCACCAATTGATGCGTAAAGAATTGAGGACTTGGCCCCTTGCAGATCGTTGAAGTAGTGTGACGCCCATGTGCCGATATGCGCGTTAAAGAACATCTGTTGCTCGGCCACGCTGGCGACCCGGCCAAAGCGGCCAACGATCATGCCGGCCATCATTTCCATCAAAGACGCGATATTATCCTCAGGCTCAAACACGTCATCAGCCCGCGTCATGCCAAAGTCCGCCATCGTGGCGCGCAAATTTGCAAGGGGCTTTTCGTTCAAGAACCCTGTCAGGTAGTAGCTGGCAAAGGGCAGCAATTCGCCCCGACCAAGCCCGATAAACAAGGCGTTATACTCAGTTTGTACGGCTTTTGGCTTTGATATCTTCGCAACCCGCGCCAACCCGTTGATCGCTTGACCAAGGTCCGTTTCATCACCCGAAAGCGCCGCTGATTGATCCAGCAGCAACTGGTCAGGTGGTCCCGCAAGCATCAGGCCCAGATAGTTGTAAAGATCAGCACGCAGGCGATCTTCCTCTGGCACCTCTGCAATTGGAGCGGCAACATTCATACGGTATCGTCCTCAAACTGAAACTGCATGCGACGCGGCGCGACTGGTGCGGGCTCTTCTTCAACTACAGCAACTTCATCGGCCACATCAGTGCATTCATCCAACGTAACCGCGTCCTCCGCGATCATTTCCTCTTCAATAGTGACTTCGGCCTCTGCAACTTTGGGTCCCGCCTCTTTGAGGCGCTCTACTTCCAACAGATGCGCCAACATGCCTTTACCAACCTGATAAGAGGTCTTGATCACACCCTGCCCTAGGCCTTGTGTCAGATAATCGTCATCATAGTCGTTCAACCCGTCCACACAGGCCAAAACTGGATTGCTCCGCCACAACTTACGCAACGCGCGTTTGCGCAGACGTTCTGGCACGGACTTGGACATGAACGCTTTAAAGTCATCGCCCATTTTCAAACTATCAGGATCAGGCAGGCCTAGCTCCTCAAGGATCTCTTCATCCGTTTTCTCTTCTAGCGCTTCTTGCTCTTGCGCAAGCGTCGCTTCCTGCGCTGCAACAACTTCTTCTTCGGCTTCAGCCGCGACAGCAGCGCGACGGCGGGACCATGATGACAGCATCTCGCTCAATTCAGCACCTCTTTGCGGCGCGGTGCGCGATAGACATCACTTGTTTGACGGATACGCGGATCGCCAATGCCGTCCTGGCTTTGATCAACGCGGGTTTTGTTCCGGCGTCGTTTCACAAACGCCTCTTCCTCATAATGTTTTTCAACGAAGGCAGTGATCCATGCACCCAGCCCGTCTGGCATCGGAATTTTTTCCACCAACTCTTCCGCGGAGTCGCAATAGTCCTGCGCTTCATAAGGTGAAGCCGTGACAAGTGCGACTGTCCATGGCACATCGGCGTTGACATCACCGGGACGTAGGACCGCGTATACTGACGGTGTTCGTGCCTGAAGCTCGTGCGCATATGCCTCTGCATCCGAGACATAGAGCGTCAATGGAAGTGTCGCTGCATGGAACTCAGTGACATCATTCTCACTGCGCAGCACTTTCCAATCAGCGGGTCCCGCACCAGGCAATACAGCGGAAGCTTTCCATGCGAACTTTGCCCACCGCGTAACGCCAGCCGACCGCCTGACAACAACGCCAAGTGGTAAGGTCTGAGAATTTGGGTATTCGAATTTCAAGCAAGGGCCCCGTTGGTGCGCGTTTCTTAGGCATAGAGTGGCCCAGATTTTGCAAAACGCAAAGAAACATTTTTGTCCGAAATGTCGCACTCCCATCATACTGCATTGCAGCATGATGGGAGTCCCTTGCAGGCATGAGTATTTGGAAAAATGCAGACACTGATCCTTAAAGAAAAGATTTCAAATGCTGCAACTGCACAGGCAACAGCGTCAGAATCGCGCAGTAATTTGGGTTTACTGTCCCAAGTTTTCCTGCCTAGCTGCGGTGCGACCCGCGTAGTTGAAAATCGAGGTAATCCATGTCGAAAACATTGTTGGTGTGTGACTGCCTCGGGTCTCAGAAAGTGGACGCTGCTGGCTTGGAGCAGGCGACAGGCCTCTCATGTGGGACCTGCTATGCCAGTCTGTGCACAGACCAGATCGACATTGCTGCGAAAGCGATATCGGAAGGCGAGGTCGTGATCGCCTGTCAGCAAGAAGCACATCGTTTTGCGGGACTTGCCGAAGACATGGATGCGGGCATGCCTGACTTTGTCGACATCCGTGACCGTGCTGGCTGGACAGATGATGCAACTGACACCACGCCAAAGATGGCAGCGCTGATTGCTGATGCTGGCTTAATACCACCCGCCCAGAAATCTTTTGATATTGTAACCGAAGGCACCTGCCTGATTATCGGCGCGACCGATGTCGCCATTGCAGCTGCAGAAAAGCTTAGCGAGGCGCTCTCTGTCACGGTCCTGCTTGCCCCCGGCGCGGAGGTTGTTCCAACATCAGCCTACGATACGGTCGCCGGCATACTGCACCAAGCCACTGGCACTCTTGGACGATTTGAGGTGCGCATTGATGACTTCCAGCAGAGTGTCACTGGCGGGCGCGGGACACCTGCGATGACCCCGGCACGCGATGGCGCGTTGTCCAACTGCGATATCATTCTGGATCTTACAGGTGGGATGCCCCTCTTTCCTGCCCCGGACAAACGCGACGGTTATTTGCGCGCCGATCCTAAGAGTCAGGGTGCTGTGGCAGACGCGATCTTTGCCGCAAGCCAGCTCGTCGGCACGTTCGAAAAGCCGTTCTACATCCGCATGGAACCAAGCCTGTGCGCCCATTCGCGCGCTGAAAAGCCAGCTTGTTCCAACTGCCTGAACATTTGCCCAACCGGCGCAATCGTGTCCGCAGGAGAGCACGTCAGCATCGATCCGATGATCTGTGCCGGATGCGGGGCTTGCGCGGCCGTCTGCCCCTCTGGTGCGATTAGCTATGACGCCCCCTCCTCCGACTTTGTCTTTCGACGGATCAATACGCTGGCCAGCAGCTATCGCGCAGCCGGTGGTCAGGATGCCACGCTTTTAGTCCATGATGATCACGGTGCGCAGATGATCAGCCTGAGCGCACGGTACGGACGCGGATTGCCCGCAAATGTGATCCCGATGGAGGTCGAAGCGCTGGCGGGCTTTGGCCACGCAGAAATGGTCGGCGCTTTGGCCAGTGGCTTTGCCCGCGTCGATATCTTGTTGGCACCCAAAACAGAACGTGACGCGCTCGTGCCGCAAACGGAGTTGGCCAATGCAATTTCACCGGGAAAGGTCGCACTGCTTGATATCGGTGACCCTGACGCTCTCTCGGATCATCTGTTTAAGGCGGCCACCCTGCCCGCGATCGCAAGCCCGATCCTGCCGCTTGGCACCCGCCGACAGGTGGCCCGATTGTCGGCCAAAGCGCTCAATCCTGATGCCACCACATTGCCTTTGCCTGCGAATGCCCCCTATGGCGCGGTCATCGTCGATACAGACGCTTGCACATTGTGCCTTGCCTGTGTCTCGCTTTGCCCGTCAGGTGCTTTGGGCGACAACGTTGATCTTCCCCAACTTCGCTTCCAAGAAGACGCCTGCCTGCAATGTGGCCTATGCGCAAATGTTTGTCCCGAGAAAGCCATCACCTTGCAGCCACAGCTTGATCTAACGGATGCAGCATTGTCCCAATCGGTCCTGAACGAAGAAGAGCCCTTTGCCTGCGTCGAATGCGGCAGCCTCTTTGGCGTAAAATCTACCGTCGAACGGATCACTGAAAAGCTGGCGGGCAACCATGCCATGTTCGCGAACCCGGACGCGATCAAGATGATCCAGATGTGCGACAATTGCCGGATCAACGCGCAATACCACTCTGAAAACAACCCGTTCGCAGCGGGCGAGCGTCCTCGTCCGCGCACCACCGACGATTATCTGTCCAAGCGAAAGGACCACTGAGGCCTTCACCCTTGAACAGAAGCTAAAAGACCAAACAATCAGGAGACCCCAAAATGAGCGACGATTTCAACATGTCGATGCGTAAGTTCCTCAAGCAGGTCGGCGTCACGTCGCAACAAGCCATCGAGGAGGCTCTGCGCAAAGCAGGCGACACCAGTGGGCGCAGCTTTGAAGCCAAAGTCGTGCTAACGATTGACGGGCTGGAGCTTAACCACGTCGTCACTGGTACAATCGAAGGGCAATCGTAACGTGGCCATCAGCCGAGAGACAGTCCTGTCCATTCTCAAGGACATAATCGACCCCATTAGCGGGACATCAATCACCGAAGCCGGGATCGTCAAAGCCCTGACGGTCGAAGACGGTGCCGTCCGCTTCGTCATGGAAGTCAGCGGAACCCACGCTGACGCCTACACGGCCCTCAAAGGTGAGGCCGAGGCCAAGATCAAAGCATGTGATGGCGTCACATCCGTATCGGTCGTGATGACCGCACACAGCGCACCTGCGACACCACCTGATCTAAAGCCGCAGCGCGGGGGCGCTCCTGCTGGCCCTGAGAAAATTCCCGGTGTTGACCGCATAATCGCGGTCGCCTCCGGTAAAGGGGGCGTCGGCAAATCCACGGTCGCCTCTAACCTTGCCTGTGCTTTGGCTGCCGAAGGACGGCGCGTTGGTTTGTTGGATGCCGACGTCTACGGCCCAAGCCAGCCGCGGATGTTGGGTGTATCTGGCAGGCCTGCCTCGCCTGATGGCAAGACCATTCTACCGATGCGCAATTTCGGCGTTACCATGATGTCGCTGGGGCTAATGGCCAACGAAGACCAAGCTGTCGTTTGGCGCGGTCCGATGCTGATGGGCGCGTTGCAACAAATGCTGACCCAAGTGCAATGGGGCGCACTTGATGTGTTGATCGTTGATCTGCCGCCTGGCACCGGTGATGTCCAAATGACGCTGGCGCAAAAATCCCAGCTTGATGGGGCAATCATCGTATCGACACCCCAAGACATTGCCTTGCTGGATGCCCGCAAGGGTATTGATATGTTTAACCAACTGGGCACACCGCTGATTGGTATGATTGAAAACATGTCGACGCATATCTGTTCGGCCTGTGGGCACGAAGAACACATGTTTGGGCACGGCGGTGTTGCGAAAGAAGCCGAAAAGTTGGGGGTTCCCCTATTGGCAGAAATCCCGTTGCATATGGATATCCGGCTTGCAGCAGATGGTGGCGCGCCTATCGTAGTATCAAAGCCCGACAGCAGCCAAGCGGCCGCGTTCCGTCAAGTAGCGCGCGATCTGATTGCCAAAGGTCACGCATGATCGCACCGTCGTTTCCACCGCTCTTTTCCGGGCGGGACGCAGAGGGACGCGATCCCTTCGCGCTGGCCTGCACGACGGCAGAGGCCGGTTGCGATGCGGGTCTTGTGATCTATGACCTTGCGCCCGATACATTGCGAGCCGCCATCATTTTTGCACCTGATGTGTCCTTAGAAAAGGCGGCTGTCATGCTGCCTATCTGCGGGGTCGGGTTTCAGAACGCGCTTGGCGCACTTGCCCCACCAGAGGTGGGTGTTCATCTTGGATGGGACGGGACAATCTATGTGAACGGTGGGCGCTGTGGCACCTTCCTGATAGCAGCCTCCGGCCAGCCTCAGGACGAACCTGATTGGTTGGTCATTTCGCTGACGCTACGCCTCTGGCCGCCAAGTGAAGACACGGGCCTCACCCCGGACGAAACCGCGCTTTATGCAGAAGGCTGTGCCGAGGTTGACGCGATTGCCTTGCTTGAAGCATGGGTGCGCCATACGCTGGTCGGGATCAATCAATGGGCCGACACTGGCACGGCGCAACTGCATCGCGAATGGTCCGGCCTTGCCCATGGTTTGGAAGGCGATGTCACATTCGCAGGTCAAACCGGCACCTACACCGGCCTTGACGAAAACCTTGGCCTTTTGCTTAAGATCGATGACAAGATAACGCTTGCTCCACTCACCGTTCACCTCACGAGGCCCACATGAAACTTGCCCGCGCTATCCATTTTGACGAGAGCGACAGCCGCGTCTTCCATAATCCGGCACGCACCGGTGAATGGTGCGTTTCTGGCGGGTTTGAATTTTCAAATTGGGGAGAAGCCGATCTTGTCGGCAAGGCCAGACAGGCATTTTCCAACGGCTGGATGGGGTGCGAGACTTTTGGCAGGGTCAGTTTTGTAGCAGTCACTCAGATCGAGACTCAGGAGCATGAGGCAATCGCCGGGCTGCTCGCCCAGCACTTCGTCGATATTTACGGCGCACCTTCGATGGATGCGGCACGGGTCGTTGCGATGGAAGAAATCGACCAGATGGCCGAACTTTGCGCCGACCATGCGCCTAACACCCTGTTAACAGTGGCCCGCGAACTGACAGAGGCTGGCGTGAAAGAAAGCTACCGTGTCATCGAACCTCAGGACGCGGACCTGAACCAGTTTGCGGTGCATGGCTCACTTGATGAGCCGCACCAGCACTGATCCCTCAGTTTAGGTTCATGACCACAGGCGCATCAGAATTGTAGGATATAATCTGCGCCCTGCATAAAGCGGCGATGTGGAGATCAAAGCCTACCAAACCTGATGATAGAGCCCCACAATTTCATCTGCGGTTGGAATGCGTGGATTATTTTGTGGTGAGCCGGATGCGAGCGCCTGTGTCGCCATGAGCTGCAACATCTCCTGCGATGCAACATGCCCCAAGTCGCCGACCCGCGGCACCTTTAGATCAGTGTTCAAAACCTTCAGCTGTTGGACCAGTTTTTCGCAGGCCACTGCATCTGCGTCACCATCTTCCGCCCACCCCATCACACGCGCGCATGTTGCATAGCGTGCAGGTGCAGACCCGATTGAAAACTCTGTGATTGCAGGCAACAGCATTGCATTCGACAAGCCATGCGCCACATGGAAATGCGCGCCGATTGGTCGGCTCATCCCATGTACCAAAGCCACAGAAGCATTAGAAAAAGCCATGCCGGCTTGGGAGGCGGCCAGCATCAAAGCAGAACGCGCCTCGGCATTGTCGGGTTCTTTGCAGGCAGTACGGACGTGTTTGGCGATCGCCGACATGGCAGCAAGCGCGAAAGCATCCGTGTATGCAAAGGCCTTGCGGCTCACGTAGGCCTCAATCGCATGGGTCATACTATCAACAGCCGTATCCGCAGTGATGCGCGCTGGCTTGGTGGTTGTGAACGTCCAGTCGATCAACGCCGCTGTCGCGACACAAGCAAGCCCCGAAAGATTGTATTTCTCAGGCTGCGCTGTGTCGGTGATCACGCACCAACGCGTCAGTTCTGATCCGGTGCCCCCTGTGGTCGGGATCAAAATCACAGGCGGCCCGCAGCGATCTATCTGTCGGGGTGCTTTGTAGTCTCGGACGTGGCCGGGATTAACGCTCATAAAACTGATCGCTTTGGCAGCGTCCATCGGGCTGCCGCCGCCAAGGCCAATGATGCAATCAAAATCTCCGCTTTGCAGCGCGGCTAGACCCGCGTCGACACAGCTATCGGTAGGATCCTCCACGACTTGATCAAAGACCTGCCATGCAATGTCGGAGGCGTCCAAAACATCCGTGACCGTCGCGACATGTCCGAGTGCCATCAGATTGGTGTCCGTCACAATTAAAGGGCGCGAAAGACCGAGTTGCGTTAAGACCTCAGCTATCTCCCGCGCGACACCGCCTCCGATCCGTATGACACGCGGCGATTGCACCCGCCCGATTGTATCCGAAAACATCCGCGTACTCCCTGACCTCGTTCCTGAGTGACAGTGCTACAGCCGTTTGCGCCAGAACTCTACTTTCATGCGATTATCGCAGACAGAAAAATCCCGAAACCGCACAAAGGCCACGATGTGTCGAGTTTAGAACGCGCACTTTCAAACGGTGATCGCAAGACCATCCGCGTCGAAGCTATGGAGACTTTCGGTCGGGAAAGACAATCCTGCTTTGGTTCCGGGCGTCAATGTTGTATCGCCCTTGATCCGGACGGTTACTTGGCCCGCATCCCCACACGCCATGATCACAAAGGTGTCCGCGCCTAGGTATTCCAGCACATCAACCGTACCTTGCAGATGTCCTTCGCCTTCACCGACAAGTGCAATATGCTCTGGCCTAATGCCAAGTGACACAGCATTTTGAGGTAGCGGCGCCTTTGGTACAGCCTTTGCGGGCATAACGTTCATGCGTGGTGAACCAATGAACTGCGCTACAAACAGATTTGCAGGTTTTTCATAAAGCTCACGCGGGCTACCAACCTGAGCGATCTTTCCGGACTCCAGCACTACGATCCTGTCGGCCAGTGTCATCGCTTCCACTTGGTCATGGGTGACGTAGATCATCGTTGATTTCAGCGTCTGGTGTAGCTTTGCAATCTCGTAGCGCATTTCGACGCGCAACGCGGCATCAAGGTTGGACAGTGGCTCATCGAATAGGAACGCCGTGGGGTCCCGGACGATAGAGCGGCCAATGGCCACCCGCTGTCGTTGTCCGCCAGATAGGTCCTTGGGGCGGCGGTCCATATAGTCGTCAAGCTTAAGCACACGTGCCGCTTCGGCGACTTTTGCATCTATTTCGGCCTTGGGCAGTCCTGCTGATTTGAGCGGAAACCCAACGTTTTCGCGGACTGACATATGCGGATAAAGCGCATAGGATTGAAAAACCATCGCAAGTCCACGCTTGCTGGGCGGTTCGGCCGTCGCGTCTCGGTCTCCGATGAGGATTTGACCGCGAGAGGTTTCTTCCAATCCGGCGATCATACGCAGCAAGGTGGATTTTCCACAGCCGGATGGCCCAACGAAGATAATGAATTCACCTTCTTGGATTTCAAGGTCAACGCCCTTGATGACCTGCACGGCACCAAACCACTTCTCAACAGCCTTGAGTTCAATTGACGACATCAGGCGGCCCCTCTGGCTTGTTCGCGATCACGTCCTGCCCATGTCAGCCAGATTGCGGCCGTCCATGTGAAGTTGTCACCACCGCATGGCGTTGCATCGGTTGGATCGAAATATTCATAAAAACCATGTTTCTCGATAAGTTCTGCAGTTTCTGCGCGGAGTCTCGCTTCGAGGTCGTGCCGCCCGGCGTCGCGCAATCCAATCGCCATCAATGCATTGACGACTGGCCATGTTGGCCCGCGCCAATAACGGCGTGGATCGAAAATGGCCGCCTCTGGGTCGGCTGACGGAATGCCGTACCGCACGGCGTCCCAGACGCGTATCAACTGCGCGTCCAGCTCTGGATTTGAGGCGCCTGCCAAATAGGCCAGAAAGGCACCGGAACCGAGCACACCTGCAAACTGTCCCGTACGTAGATCTTTGGCGTCATAGGCGCCCAGTTCTGGGTTCCAGATCAGCGGCAACGCATTGCGCAACTCTGCAGCCCAGCTCTCAATTTCGGTGACGTCTTCATCCAAGGCCCGGCCCAAGACCGCCAAATCGTCATGCGCGCGCAGCAATACGAACGTGATTCCGGGGTCTGCCATAAGGAAAGGCCCTTCAGCGACAATCCGCGCTTGATCCCATCCAACAGATACGCCGAACTGAACCATCGCAATGTAGCGATCATATTCGGCCTTGCTTGGGCGCATTGAAGGATCAACATGTCCGGTGTCGCGGCGCGTATAGTCACCCGCTTTCGATCCATCGACACCCGCCATGCCAATGTCCCAATCAGGGCAATTGTCACGCCCACTTTCCCATGGGTGCGTGATCGCAACCGGACCGTAGGTGCAGCGCATATCATGCCACCAGCGATGCCATTTCAGCAATTTTGGATACAATGTTTTGATCTGATCTTGGCCCGCTATCTTGTCCTGCTCCCAGATCAATCGGGTCAGAATTGCGGCAACGGGTGGCTGCGAAATGCCAGACGTTGCCGGTGTCTTTTCTGTCGCCCAAACATCTGGTCCAGGAAAATATCCAGGATCGGACTTGTGGAAGACGATATGTGGCACCATGCCATCCGACCATTGCGCGGCCATCAGTGTTTCAAGCTCTAGCCAAGCGCGCGGCAGGTCAAAAGTCGCAAACCCCCATGCAGCAAAAACACTGTCCCAGTTCCATTGGTAGGGATAAAGGCCGTCGGTGGGGACCGTATATCCGCCACGATCGTTCTGTTTGAGTATGGCACGGGCTTGGTTATCGAGAGTTGTCATAGCATTATCCTTTGACCGAACCGGCGGTCAGACCTTTTGTCATGAAACGTTCCAACCCCAAAAACAGCGCCATAATAGGGACGGTCGCGATGACCGATCCGGCCATCAAGTGTTGCCTTGGGATTTCGGATGAATTGAGCGCGGCGATCCCGCGCGTCAGCGTGAACTTTGTCGGGTCATCAAGCAGCATGAAGGCAAGAAGAAATTCGTTCCAAGCGATCATAAAGACATAGAGCGAAACCGATGCGAGAGCCGGCAGAGACAGCGGCAGAGTAATCTTCCAGATAACTGCCAGTCGCGACAATCCATCCATTAGCCCCGCCTCTTCGATTTCAGCAGGCAGGCCGCGGAAATACCCCTGCAGCATATACAGCGCGACCGGGATCGTTGTGACGGGGTAGATCAGAACAATCCCTACGAAAGAATTGCGTAGGCCTGTCATCGAGAAGGCGATGTAGATTGGCAGTGCAAGCACGATCATTGGCACCATGTAGATCAACAATATGGATCGCGAAAACGCAGCTTGCCCACGGAAGCGCAAACGGGCAACTGCGTAGGCCCCCGGAATGGCAAAGGCCAGCGTGATGAATACCGTCAGCACCGAGATAAAGAACGAGTTGAACAGATAGGTACCAAAGTTGAACTGCGTGAAAAGCTCGTCATAGGAGCGAAAAAGTTCGACGCCTTTTGAAAGATCTATCGAGAAATCTAGCGGGTTCTGGATCAGCTCAGATTGGTTTTTCAGGCTGGTCATGACCATTACATAGAATGGGATAAGGACAATCGCGGTAAAGAAGATGTAGCCAAACCCAGTCAGAAACCTGATGACGGCCCCTTCGAATTCGTGTCGGTTTAAGGCCCCCGGAACAATCTCATAGAGAATGGCTGCCAATGACACCGCAAACCCTG
>Ga0115562_1002093_pt1 | contig 14121 bp, 8 predicted proteins | sample COGITO_mtgs_1105_6_FD_87200 | JGI IMG/M metagenome (GOLD analysis project Ga0115562, IMG submission 87200) | Pelagic marine microbial communities from North Sea - COGITO_mtgs_110516 | ecosystem: Environmental > Aquatic > Marine > Epipelagic | place: Germany:Helgoland, sampling site Kabeltonne...
AAGGAATTATCTGCATCGTTAGTTCCATTTCCGTTTACCAAAGCAAATGTGAAGCTAGATGAATCAGCGTCTTCACCTTCTAATAAAGCTGCAACTGTTCCTATTGCTGTTGCCTCGTCTATATTTGTGTCTGATGTAGTTGTGCTGTTAGAATTTAAATTACTATAATTATGCTCTATTTCACTTTGAGAAAGAGCTCTATTATAAATCAATTTATTTTTAATTTGACCATTATAAAAATACCTATTGTCACTTGTTCGAGAATGTAATTTCCCCATTGATGCACCTGAATTTCCATTCTGTGGGCCAGCATAATATGACCCTGCATTAGTACTGTTTTTATAAGTTTTGTCTATGTATAATTTTAAATTTGATCCATCATAAGTAATTGTTACCATTTGCCACTGACCTTGAATAATATCTAGCCCTGATAAATCACCGCCATTTCCGCCATTACCATAATGTCTCCAACTTAGGGTACCATTTGTATTAAAATGCCACCATATTCCTTTATCTGACCTCCAGGTATTATAAAATAGATTTGATCCATTCCAGTTTATATTTGTGGTTTTTATCCATCCTTGCATTGTGTAAGGGCTATCAGTTGTAAGAACATCGCTGGACCAACTAAACCAGTCGTTTCCATCTAACAAATAGTAAGAAGAATCAACCAAAGTAGCACCATTAATTGTCGCATGATTGCCATTTCCAGATAAATCACTCCATTGATTTGTGCCTCGGGAGTTTTCGTTTGTTGCGTCTAGATACATTAAAAGCCCATTTTGCACAACTTCATCATTAAAACTTATATTTGTCGGCGCTTCGTTTACATTATCAACTGTAATGGTAAACGTTTTAGAATAGGTTGCTGACCCATCGGATGTTTGAATAACGAGACTATAACTGCTTTTAGCCTCAAAATCTAGCTCAGCAGCGGTGACTAAGTTAGCACCACTAATGGAGAAACGATCATTATCGCTCCCACCACCAACAAGGGTATAGGTATGAGTATCTCCACTATCGACATCTGTAGTGGTTAATCCACCTACAGTAGTCCCAATAGTAATATTTTCGTCTACAGCGTTAGCAGATAAACTAATATCGGTAGGCGCTTCGTTAACATCGTTAACGTTAATGGTCATCGCTTTAACATAAGTTAATGATCCATCACTTACTTCTATGTTTATTTCTAAACTTGGATTTTGTTCAAAGTCAATATTACCATTAACCACTAGTTGATTTCCAGAAATTGTAAATAAGGAATTGTCAGCATCGTTTGTCCCATTTCCATTAACTAAACTGAAAGTAAAACTGCTCGTGTCAGAGTCCGTCGCATATAACGATGCTGCAACTGATCCTATACTAACTTCTTCATCTATCCTTGTTGTACTTGAGTCAAGGTTACCATCAATGTATCTATTCTTATAGTGGTCATACAGCGATGTTCTGTCGATTTGATCTAGGGCTCTATTATAAATCATCACTATGGGAATATTTCCTTGAAAGTGATCGGTGATATTCCCGCCATCATATTCCTGCCCAATTGATACTTGACCAACACTGTTAAAGTCTACTCCATTAGTAATGGAACCGTTAGACACTCTAAGAATATCATCGATATAAACTTGAGCTTCTACGCCAGTGTTTTTAGTAATGGTTACATTATGCCATTGATTATCGTGTAAGTTTATCTGACTAACACGCCCTTCAGACGAGCCGGTACTAAAATTGTAATACAAGCCTCTGTTGGAATCCGGTGCAGCACCAATTCTATATCGATTGTCCCCATTGGTGTTATGCATAGAAAAAATGGCATTGTTATGAATACCTCCAGAAGGGTTTGTTTCGGTTGACTTAAACCATATGCTTATGGTATAACCACTATTGTTTGTTAGTACCCCTGCGAATGAATTAAGTTGTATCCATTGGCTTGAACCATTAAGACCAATGAGTCCACCACTAGAACTTGAAAAGGAAGGTGAATTCATTAAAACTGCGTTGTAATTATTTTCACTTAAATCATACCATGTATTCCCTGAGCCCGGATAAGAGGATGAATTCCCGCTGTCTAAATGTAAAATAAGTCCATTGTTCGAAAAGCTTTCTTCACCAAAACTGATATCAGTTGGCGCTTCGTTTACATCGTTAACAGTAATGGTAAAAGCTTCTTGATACGAATCTGTTCCATCGGATGTTTGCATACGGATGTTGTAACTGCTTTTGGTTTCATAATCCAGAACAGTATTGGTTAACAGATTGGCTCCGCTTATGGAGAAACTTGCATTATCATCAGAACCCACACCATCAACTAGGGTATAGGTAAAGCTGTCTCCATTATCGCCATCTGTAGTGGTCAATCCCCCTACAGTGGTTCCTGAAGCAAGGTTTTCATCAACAGAGGAAGCAGTTATGGCAATATCAGTGAGAGCTTCGTTTACATCGTTAACATTAATGGTCAGTGCTTTGTCATAAGTAAACTGTCCATCTGTAACTTGTACTCGAATATCCAGCACCTGTGTCTGCTCATAGTCAATCAAACCGTTTACCAAAAGGTTGGAATTGGATATACTAAATAAGTCATTATGCGTGTCTCCATCTCCACTAACTAGTGTAAACGTATTTGTGGAATCGTCCTCATCTGTCGCAAGCAAACTACCCACCAATGTGCCTATGCTTACACCCTCATCGATAGAAGAGGAGGAAGAAGATGCGGAACCGCTTTGAAATACAATTGATGAATTTTCAACTTGGGTAAAAGAGTGAATGGTGTATCCACCACTTTGGATAACAGTACCACCGGTAGCTATTTGGTTTCCACTATATCTTATGACGACTATTCCATTTGCACCATTTCCTCCAGTATAGTTAGTTCCACCAATTCCACCATTACCTGAGTTGCCTGTCTGATTAGGTGGATTATAATTTCCATATGCTCTTCCAGGTCCTCCATTTCCTCCAGCAGTATAAATTGTAGTTGAGCCACTTATGTCGTTTGAGGTACCCGCGCCTCCTCCATCAATGGTACCGGCATTTCTAATAGCGCCGTTAGTTCCGGCAGACGATGAACCACCGCCACCGCCACCATTACCATTTCCGGGTGAGTGACTTATCCATCGTCCTGTTCCTCCATTATTTCCTTGTCCTGTGGTTCCTGAACCTCCAGGTCTATCTGTGCCACATCCTGAACCTCCCCCTCCAGAAGCCCCATTAGAACCTGTTGCGGAACCACAAGCTCCACCGCCGCCGCCGCCAAGAGCAGTGACAGTAGTTATATTTTGACCTGCTAGAGAACTATTTCCTCCATTGCCTCCTGGATTACTTGTAGAATTAACTCCTGTTCCACCAGCTCCTACTGTAACGACGAATGTTTCACCAAAGATTGAAGTAATGGTTCCCGTTAAGTAACCACCAGCACCACCGCCACCGCCACCTTCATTTGAATTACCTTTTCCACCGGCACCTCCTCCTCCAACAACAAGATATTCAAGGCTTGAAGTACCAGCAAATCCGATGTCTGTAGGCGCTTCATTTAGATCGTTAATGGTAATGGTAAAAGCTTCTTGATACGAATCCGCCCCATCGGATGTTTGCACACGGATGTTGTAACTGCTTTTGGTTTCATAATCTAGAGCAGTATTGGTTAATAGATTGGCTCCGCTTATGGAGAAACTTGCATTATCGGTATCTCCTGTTCCCGAAACTAGGGTATAGGTGTGTGAATCTCCGCTACCAGCGTCGGTAGTTGTTAAACCGCCGACTGTAGTGCCTATTGAAACATTTTCATCGACTGAAGTCGAAGATAATGAGATGTCAGATGGAGGTGACGATAAACTATTTGAGGACAATGTTGGTGGGCTGGAAGAATCGTATGAAAGATAGTTTGATATTGCACGGTCAAAAGAATTATTACCAACCGTAAAAGATGGCCCATAGTTCCCCGGGATAGTAATATTACCACTGTTCACAAAAGTATTCCCGTCAAATGAAAAATGATCTGAACACAATATCTTGTTTCCCCATCCACCTGTATTTGATTGAATCCAACTATAAAAGCTAAACCCTCCAGTGTTTTCAATGTTAGAACCTAAAACTTTATAGACATTAACTCCTCTAAAATAGGCGAAAATGTTACTGGTGTTATTTGCGATATTACAATTATCAATTTTAACGAATCGTTCCGTCCTGAAAACAACACCAGAGTTATTGGTGATGTCAGAATTCTGAATTATAGTTTTGTTGGTAAATACAGATTCGTTTATTGGACATCCTTCGGGTGTATTTCCCCAATCAGATCTAAAAAGATAGTTTCCTGCATTATTGTCAATTTGAGAATTATTGACGTTAAGTGTTCCTTTATTTGAGATGAAAGAAATGGTATGGGAACACTCTGTTATTAAAACATCATTTGTGGTAATACCTCCAGTAACATTATTTAAATAAAAAATAGATCCCGCATTACTTCCGGGACTTCCATTATTTTTTAGAGTCAATGAGTTTAATGTTAGATTACCGTTACCACTTACGCTAAACATTCTAGAGGAGCTTCCTCCACCGCTGATTATGGTATTGGTTTTACCGTTACCTATGATTGTCAGATTTGATGTTATGTTAGTAAATCCAGATGAAATTGTAATCGTTCCATTTAAATTATTTGCAAATACTATTGTTCCTCCTGAACTTGAATATTGATTTATTGCATTTCCGAGAGAACCAGACCCTGAAGGGTTTAAATTAGTTACGGTTATTGTTTGAGAAACAGCAAAGTTTGTCCAAAATATAGCGAATAAGATTAATTGAAGAATCTTTAAATTCATAGTAAGCTGTTGTGAGTAATTAGAAGTTAAACTCAAATCTACAATTTCCTTATGGCACAAAAGGCTCTAACCGCCCCCTGTCCCTAGAGTTGCCGACTAAAAGAAACCCATTTGAGCGATATGAAACAACAAGACCGAGAAGGTTTGACGGTGATCGGAATCAAACTAGAGATATGGTTAATTTTCTCTTAATATGAAACACTTTAAAAGGAGTAGAATTGTTTCATTATCACTACTTGATCTGACTTGAGGCGTTCTAATACAATTAAAAAGGATTAAAGTTTGAGTGATACTTACACATAATTTCACTGGCATAAGCACTACTTTATGTTTAATTCTAAACAGTTTTTTTCATTAAACACCTCGCATATTTTTTTTTTAAGTGCTCAGTAAATACTGCATTTTAACGGCCGATGTTCAACTTATTCATTATAAAGTTTTTGGTAATATGAAACATATATGAATCATGAAATATTTACTATATTTATAAAAATATGTTCGTAAATAGTCTTTTTGTTACAACAATACTGATTGGGTCACTTTTGATCTTAATCATGTTGCTTTCTGGACGAACAAATCTCAAGGTGAATCTCTATCTTATATTGTTGTTGTTCCAACTTATTTTACACCGCATAGTAATTTTATATTTCTCAACAAATCTGTATGATGTTACTATATCAGATAAGTACCCTGCTATCTTATCGATTATGTTCCTTCCCTGCTGGTATTTGTATATCCGTACATTAGTATCTATGCAGATTCAGTTTTATAAAGACCTTACCCATTTCATCATTCCTTTTTTTATTGCACTAACCAGTTTGGTTCTTTTTGAAACGCCCTTTCAGTATAACATAATTGCGGTGACTATTTTTGGATTATATTATAGTGTTATCATCTTTAGATTTATAAAAGGTAGAACAGACGCCTTTCTCTTGAAAGACAAATTTCTTGAGCGATGGGTTTACATATTGTATTTCGTCTTTCTTACCATATATTTTTCTGGATTAATTTTAAAATTTTCTTCTAAGGTTGATTCAGATCAATGGTTAATGGATTTCTATATTTTAACGTCAATCATTTGGTTACTTGTATTCCTTTATATTTTTTTAAACCCGATCATCATGTACGGGAGAATTTCATTAATTCAAAACCTTGTTAAACAAGAAAATAATACGCGTTTTTGGAAGTTTGACACGTCAAAACAGGTTGCTAAAAAGCAGCAGTATATCCAAAATATACTTAAAGAAAACATTCCCGATTTGATTTATAAAATCATTGCTCTTCAGGCTGACGATAAGTTAATCAAGGAACATGATTTTAGTGTTGATTTTATTGCATCCCAATTAGCAATCCCAAAATCTCACGTGAGATATTTATTCAATTATCATTGTTTATATCAGGGTATAGATTATATCAATCTGGTCAAAGTTTTAAAATCGATGCGGCTCATTACAATTGGGTACTTAGAGTACAAAACAATTGATTCACTGTCTTTAGAGTGTGGCTTTAATTCACGCATTACTTTTTTCAATAATTTTAAAAAATTAAATGGTATTAGCCCTAAAGCGTTTGCAAAAAGAACGTTTATTCAAACCAAGTAGTTGTTTAACCTCTTCTATGCTCACCAAAAACAAAGGGTATTTCTGTCATTTTTTATAGATGCCCCTTGAGGCTATGTAAATTCAATAAACCAATGAAGGTCAATTCATTGCAAAAAATGCGTATATTCCGCTGTTAAAAATAAAACACAATGAAAAAACGCCTCCTTTTCCTACTTGCCTTAATCGTGATTCTTGCTGTCTACTTTTTACAAAGAGAAACGCTCCCAAGCTATTCCCCATCGCGAGATTATGTTGATTTAGAAGCAGAACTGGTCGAACAATTTATCTTAGCTAAAGACAGTTCTGTAATTGAGTTTCCTGCCGGACATTTCTTGTTTTCTCAATCCCTGAGCCTAGACAATAAAAGCCACCTTACCATCAAAGGACAAGGCATGGATAAAACAGTCCTTTCGTTTAAAGGGCAAACTTCTGGGGCTGAGGGAATAAAAATAACCAACAGTAAAAATATAGTGTTAGAAGACTTTGCCATTGAAGATGCCGTTGGAGATAACCTTAAAATTAGTGATTCCGATTCTGTAGTCATGCGCCGCATTCGATCCGCCTGGACGGGGCAAGTTTCGGTTCAAAACGGAGCTTATGCTTTATACCCCGTTTTGTGTTCTAATGTTTTGATTGAAGAATGCGAAGCCATAGGTTCTTCTGATGCAGGAATTTATATTGGCCAATCGAATAATGTCATTATCCGAAACAACAAAGCCTTTTACAATGTGGCTGGAATTGAAAGTGAAAACAGTAATAATGTTGAAATTTATGGAAATGAAGCCTACGAAAACACCAGTGGTTTATTGATTTTTAATCTTCCTGAATTAACGGTATATGGTTCTAATATAAATGCCCATCACAATAAAGTGTACAATAATAATCTCACCAATTTTGCGGTAAAAGGATCCATTATTAGCGCTGTACCCAAGGGGGCAGGAGTGGTTATAATGGCCACCAAAGATGTACAGTTTCACAATAATGTTGTTGAAAATCACAAAACAGTGAATCTCTGTGTAGTGAGTTATGAGATTTTTGCGGCAGATGAAGACGAACTTGGACAAGAGACCGTTACTGACGAAGCCCTGGCAAGAGGATTGCGTGCCATCGAAAACGATTATGCAAAGGACGATAACTACAACCCATATCCTGGGCGGGTTAGTATTCATGACAACACCTTCAACAATGCAAACCTTCTGCCCACCTTTTCCAACGACTTTGGCTTACTTTGGTTGTATAAAAACAAAGCCTCAATACCAGATATCGCATATGATGGGATCATCTCTCCAGACGGATCTTTGCAAGATGATGAACACAAACTATGTATTCGCAACAATGCAAATGCTTCTTTTGTTTATCTCGATGCATCGCATGATTTCGAGGGTTTTACCTCAGATAAAACACCCTTTGACTGTAAACTGAATGAGTAAAAGAAGAAGCGAGCATTTGGGAAAATCCCTCCTTGTTTTTGTTGCCCTTGTAGCAATGTACAGCTGTGGTCAAAAAGAGAATAAGCGAACAGCTCCTGTAGCCCGCAAAGCAAACATTACCTTAAAAGGGAAAACAATTGAAACCAATGCGCTAAAACAATTATCGGACTATGGCTTTTTTAAAGGGCAACTGGCTGAGTTGAATCCCAGTGAGCACGTTTATCCTTATGCCATAAATACCCCACTTTTTTCTGATTATGCTCAAAAAGCGCGATTCATTTATCTTCCCAATGGAAAACAAATGGATTTTAACCCTAATGGGCCCCTGGACTTTGAGGATGGTGCCATTTTGATCAAAAACTTTTATTATCCAAAAGATGAACGAAACCCAGTAGCCGGACGTCGTATTATCGAAACCCGCCTTTTGATGAAAGAAAAAGGCGAATGGAATCCATTGAATTATCTTTGGAATGAAGCACAGACAGAAGCGAATTTGGATTATGTAGGAAAAAGTGTAGCCGTAAATTGGATCAACCCTGATGGTGTAACCAAAAAGATAAATTATGTTGTTCCCAACCAAAATCAATGCAAGAATTGCCATAATGCCAATAATAAAATCGTTCCCATTGGCCTAACAGCTGCACAACTCAATCAGCGATATCGATCTTTACAAGAAGACATCAATCAATTGGATTATTTTAAGCAAGTTGGCATTCTCAAGGGTTTATCGACCGCTGAGCTACACGATAAAATGCCGGTCTGGAATGATGTTTTGACGGCATCGGTAGAAGAACGGGCTAAAGCCTATTTAGATGCCAATTGCGCCCACTGCCATTCGGCACAGGGAAGTGCAAAGAACTCGGGACTCTACCTTAATTATCATGAAAATGACCAGCGCAAAAGAGGGGTGTTTAAACCACCAATCGCAGCTGGAAAAGGTTCTGGCGATCATCAATATGACATTGTTCCTGGGAAACCTGAAGAGTCCATTTTTATGTACCGTATGAAAAGTAATGATCCCGCTATTCGGATGCCAGAAATTGGTCGCTCAGTCGTGCATGAAGAAGGGGTTGATTTACTGCAACAATACATTAAGGGCTTGGTACAAGATTAATTTTAGAGCTGCACATTCTCGACAATTACTTGTCCTAAATTCCAAGAAGGGACATAGTAAGTGTAATTGGTAAAATGGAGTATTTCCTCAAAAAGGCGTTCTTGCAAGACAGTAGAATTCCCTGTAATAATGGTCAATGAGAAAGAGCCTTTTTCGTCTCGCTTGGCCAGGGTGTTTCGCACCAATTCCAGTGCTGGTTTGTGGCGTAATCCATGTAGATCAATTTCGTCGGGTTGCGGTTTGCGTTTGGCCATAAAAGTTAAAATAGGTTACAAAAGTAATAACCCCCGCTTAGTTTATGAGAACTAAAGGGGGGAAATTATCAACCAAAATCATTAACTAATACATGAAAATTATACTACAAATATAGTTGAGACTGGTTTTTTGAGCTGTTAAAGCCCTTATAATGTTTTCCCAAGAAAGCGTTAAAGGTTGCTGTAGAGTAGATAGCTGAGATATAGGTTAAGGATAAAATAGAAGAAGGCGGGAAACGATTGTATGAAAGTATCCCGAATTTTTAATCGAACGCTAAAACCGAGAAGCATCAAAAGTGTAAGCCCAATACTACTCAACAATTGAAGTGCTGGCCACCAAAAACCAATGCCTATTCCTAGCGCACCTAAAATTTGTAAAACCCCAGTAAGTGTTCTAAATTGAGGCAATCCATAACGAATGAATTCAGTCTTTAGATGAGCGCTGGCGAAGCATCCTATGCCAAAGAATAAAAAGGAAGTTCCCGAGAAGAGAAGGAGGTAATCAAGTAGTAGCATCCGCAAATGTACATAATTCCTCTAGTGAAATATAATCGAGCGTTTTTTGGTGAGTGGCTTCGAGTTTGATCTTAGGTGCAACTCCAGCACGATAGGCCTCTAACCAACGCGATACGCATAGACACCAATTGTCTCCTGGTAAAAGACCTGGGAAATTATAGTGCGGCAAGGCACGAGTCAAGTCATTCCCTTTTGCTTTCGAGAATTCTAAAAACGCTGCGGTCACAACAGCACAAACAGTGTGTGTTCCAGCATCAAAAGGACCAGTATCACAGCAGCCATTTCGGTAGGCACCTGTCATGGGTTCTGTTCCACAAACAACTAAGGGTTCTCCAAAGACATTCAACGACGCTTCTTTCATATAGGCAAGTTAATCAAATCCTTGCACTCCTTGTACAGTAGTATATTTTAATGTAAATCGTTTTTCTGGATGAATGATTTTGTAGGCCGTTTGAACGGCTAAGGTGGCTTCGTGGAAACCACATAAAATTAGTTTTAATTTCCCAGGATACGTATTGACATCTCCGATCGCAAAAACCCCAGGGATATTGGTCTGGTAATCTAGTGTGTTATCTACTTTGATAGCGTTTTTTTCAATTTCTAGTCCCCAATTTCCAATAGGGCCCAACTTTGGCGAAAGGCCAAATAGCGGTAACCAAGTATCGACCGCTACGGTTTTGTTTTCCTGTCCTTTTTGTTTAATTTCAATAGACTCCAAGATGTTTTCTCCATTGAGGCCTACCACTTCAGCATGGGTGTAGAACTCTATTTTCCTTTCTTTTTCTAGCTGGTGGACTTTTTCAACAGAATCTTTGTGTGCGCGAAAGGCATCCGATCGGTGGATTAATCCAACAGGACTGACATTCTTTTCAGCAAAATAGATGGCCCAGTCGAGGGCGGAGTCTCCACCTCCAGAAATAAATATTTTCTTCCCTAAGAAGTTTTCAGGCTCCTTTACCATGTATTCTACGCCATTTTTCTCAAAACGTGGTAGGGAATCAATTTTGGGTTTTCTAGGTTCAAAGCTTCCTAAGCCTCCTGCAATCATAACCACTGGAGCATGATGAGCAGTTCCTTCACTAGTGGTCACAATAAAGCTATCATCTTCTTGCTTCTCTATGGTGTCGGCTCTTTCACCCAAAGTAAATCCTGGCTTAAACGGAGCGGCTTGTTCCATCAATCGATCAATCAATTCTCCGGCTAAAACAGTGGGGTAACCGGGGATGTCATAGATAGGTTTTTTGGGGTATATTTCGGTTAATTGACCGCCTGCTTGAGGTATGGCATCAATGAGATGGCATTTTAGTTTCATTAAACCAGCTTCAAAAATAGCGAAGAGCCCAACGGGTCCAGCTCCAATAATAATAATATCCGTTTTAATCATTTCTTATCTTCTAATAGTAATTTTGTTCGTTCATTCATTTCAATGACTTTTTCCTCGAAATCAGCTTTCAGCGTTGTCCTGTATTCCCGAAGTGTCGTGAGTAAATCATCAATCTCATCGGGTAATAATTCTTCTAAAAATTGACGGATTCGTTTGGCCATGGTAGGAGATTTCCCATTGGTAGAAATACCAATTTTTAAATTCCCTTTGGTGACGATACTGCCCATATAGAAGTCACAAAGGTCGGGAGTATCCGCAACATTTACTAATATTCTTCTTCGATTACATGCTTTTCGTACCTTTTGGTTAATTGCCGGGGCATCTGTGGTGGCAATAACAATGTTTTTTTTACGTAAATCCCACAGGCGAAATTTTCGCTCAATGATTTTTACGTCTTTTCCTTCAATAAACTTTTTTGTTTCTGGACGGAAAAAAGGCGCAACCAATGTCACCTTTGCATTTGGGCTAGACTTGAATAAAAATTCCAGTTTTTCCAAGGCCACATAGCCTCCACCTACAATCAGAAATTCCAATTTGCACGCTTTCAAAAAAATGGGATAAAGCTCATTTAATTCACGCATTCGACTGACTTTAAGTGTTTAAAATGCACCACTTGATCGGTAACTGCATGACCGAAAATAATATTCGCCGGATTACCAATTTGATGTTCCTCTACGCGTTCGATGATGTTTTCGAGCGAACCAACAATTGTTTTTTCTGCCGCAGTCGTTCCGTTTTGAATGATGGCAACAGGGTAATCGGCAGGCTTATAGCGTTGAAATTCGTCGATGATTTGATTTAAGAAACCCATCCCCATGAGGACTACAACGGTTGCTTTAGATTGGGCAGCGACCACAATGTCGGAGGAAATTTCTCCGTCATGGGTGTGTCCATTTGTGATCCAGAGACTTTCATAGGTAGCTCTTTTGGTTAAGGGAATTTGATGTTGAGCAGCAATTCCGACAAAGGACGATATGCCAGGAATAACCTGTGTGTGAAGACCAAAAAGTTGTGCAATAGCTAACTCCTCTGCTGCACGTCCAAAAATAAATGGATCACCACCTTTTAGGCGAACAACCTTTTTTCCTTTCAGCGCATATTCAACCAATAACTGATTGATTTCTTGTTGGTTCTTTTTTACATAACCACAGCGTTTTCCCACAAATACTTTTTCTGCATGACTATTGTGTTCCAGTAGCACAGGATTGATCAATGCATCATATAGAATAACATCTGCCTTTCGGATGGCGTTTAACCCTTTTATGGTAAGCAATTCTGGATCCCCGGGTCCTGCCCCCACTAAAATAATTTCTCCTTTATTGCAGTTGCTCATCTCGTTCTTTTTTTATCCAAGCGATGGTGTTAAGTGTTTTTTGAACGAATTCTTGGGCAAATGCCCGATCGGCTGATTGGGAAGTAAATTCCTGAATTCCTCTTTTAAAACTCTCGTCAAATGTTTTGGCATAAGCAGGGAAGTGTTCATCAAAACCTTCTATGATTGAGGCATGACTGTTGGTTTTTGCCTGTACAGAGGTAAGGAGTGCCTTTGCGGCTCGAATACGTCCATTGTAAGCATGATATACAGCATCGCTAAACCTCTTTTGTTCTAAGGCGGAGAGTGCCCAACTATAGGCTTCTTCTGCTTCGAAAAGGAGGGTTTGGATAAGGTCAATGGTTACTCCAGCGCATTCTCCAATTCCAATGGCTTTTTCGTATTTAACTTCATTTCCCCAGTCGATAAAGTCTTCAGGTGCTAGTTGATCCGTTTCGCTGTAATGTTTAAGGCTTTGATAAAAGTAATCTTTTGTCTGTCTATCATAATAGCCAAAGAAGTCTTCCGCTTCCGTTTTGTTGACTTCAAAATCTGTTAAGATCCAGCGAAGTACATCGGGTGTTTTTCTAGCAGGGACTTTCAATACTTTATCGGCAAAACGTCCTTCACCATTGCCTAAAACACCTCCACCCAAGAGGATTTGTGTAGCCGGCGCAATGTTTCCATTGGCCTTAAGTGTCATTCCTTGAAATCCTATGTGTGCCAGGGTGTGTTGCCCACAGGCATTCATACATCCACTGATTCGAATTTTAAGATCATGCTTTTCGATAAATTGATTGAATTCTGTTTCTATCACACGTTGTAATTCGTTGGCTAAACCATAGCTACTGGCAATTCCCAGGTTACAGGTGTCTGTACCTGGACAAGCCACGATATCGTTCGTTTTTTGAAAACCAATACGATCAAACCCTAGCTCTTTTAATGCCTGATATAATGACGCTAGGTGTTCTTCTTTCACATCACGTAAAAGAACACTTTGTGTAATGGTAAAGCGATTGTCATTTCGGGTGTACTGTTCAATAAGATCAGCTAAAAGGCGGGCTTTTTCAGAAGATATATCTCCTGTTTGTACAGCTATTCCCACACTGTAATAACCCGTTTGTTTTTGGGGTAAAACATTAACATTTTTCCACTTTTCAAATGTTTCATTGGTTGCTAGATTAGCTTCTTGCGCGTTGTATTGCGCTAGCTCCAAAGCACGTTCAGTAGGATCTATAGGGTGACTTTGCTGCAATAAAGCGTTTTTTTTCTCTTCTATAAGTTGAAGAAATGGAGCCAAGCCGAGGTCTTTTACTAAAAACTTTAAGCGGGCCTTGTTGCGTTTGTTGCGTTCGCCATAAAGATCAAAGAGACGAATAATGGCTTCACTGTAGGGGATGATTTGATCAGTGGTTATAAACGAAAATAGTTTTTGTGAGGGCATGGGTTGTGAGCCTATTCCGCCACCAAGCATCAGTTGAAAGCCTCTTTGGTTGTTTTCGATTTTAGGAATAAATCCAAGGTCGTGAATAAAGGTTAGGGCATCGTCTTTTTCGCTGCTCGAGAAGGCTACTTTAATTTTCCTTCCCATGTCTTGACAAATTGGATTGCGAAGGAAGTAGCTAAAAAAGGCTTCAGCATAAGGGGTAACATCAAAAGCTTCATTGGGATCTACTCCAGCCATGGCCGAGGCGGT
>Ga0115562_1002119_pt1 | contig 14055 bp, 11 predicted proteins | sample COGITO_mtgs_1105_6_FD_87200 | JGI IMG/M metagenome (GOLD analysis project Ga0115562, IMG submission 87200) | Pelagic marine microbial communities from North Sea - COGITO_mtgs_110516 | ecosystem: Environmental > Aquatic > Marine > Epipelagic | place: Germany:Helgoland, sampling site Kabeltonne...
CCGCCGCCCTCGCCCGCGCCGAGGGCGAGGGCCCCGCCGCCCTCGCCCGCGCCGAGGCCGCCGGCGACGACCTCGTCAAAGTCAAAGCCGAAGCCGCAGCCGCCGCCGACGCATATGGAGCCACTAAATTCTTATCCAAAACCCTAACAAAACATGCCGCCATGCAAGAATATTTTACAGAAACCAATATACACGATATATTGGAGAAAATTTTTGATTTAAAAATAACTAAATCACATGGATATCAAGAATCTACGGCTAGTGGTTACACAATACATTTTGATAAAATAACATTAATTAAAAATCAGAAAAAATATAACGTTAAAGTTCATGTGGCCATTAAAAATGAAAATAATTATCATTTTTATGAAACCACTATAAAAAACAAAGATGGAAATGGTGATTATTTATATTCAAACACTAATTTGCTGGACCAGGGCGGTGACCAACCGATAGAGTTATATAGTAAGGATACAAAATTTGAAAATATCTTAAAAGAGATCAGTGCACAAATCACTATTACTTAACCACAATGGTATGTGCATCCTACTAAACACGTTTTTCTAACTACACCATTTAACAGTTTTTCCACAACACGTGCCGAATCAGAAAAGTCCATATTTTCGGTGATTTTGGCGACGGTGTAGGAGTGTAATATATCATCGTCCTGCTTTATTCCATAACCTTCATCGTGACTGGTGGTTATGAAATCCCCATTTTCAAAATTACCGTTAGAATCAGTAACAAGAACAGCACCTTCTCCTATACTATTAACCCAGCACCGCTGTTTAAATATACTAGACGATATTTTAGTAGACCAAACACCTTCATTGTAAATATATTCACCGTTACTACGATGAACTTTAGTAGCATAAGACACTACGCCAAAACATCGTTTATCATTTTTAATATTAGTGTATGAAACCAACGGAAGCGCTTCATTCATATTTGGTAAATTTTTTAAACTCCCCGAAGAAAAATTATTATAATTACCCAAACTGACTACAATTTTACCAACTTCGGTTGTAGTGTTATTAGATAAAATAACACTATGTTGCCCTGTAAAACTTGTAATATTAATGGCACCTGGAGACCCTTGGTCGTTAGAACGAGGATCATTTCTAAGGTAATAAGCATTACCTTCAGGAGATATAAATATCAAAGCTTTATTAATGTTCTGACTCTGTGCATGCTCATCATTAGCATGTAATAATATTTTCCACGAATAAGGATCAACACCGCCAGAATCAAGTTTAATATAGTTTTCAGCACCATAATAACTTAAACCGTCCGAAAAGGACTCGTTACTTTGTGTAACTAGATAATCTTTCATATTATTGAAAACAAACGTACTATTGGAAATATCTAAACCAACATTAAAACCATTATAAACATTTAAGTGTGCATACGTTTTTAAACTATCGTGTAAATTATTGCCTATATAAATAGTATTATTATTATCAATTTTAATATCATTACCTACGACGATATTGTTAGTATTGTTATTATTAGAAAAATCTATACCATTCCCAATTAAAATATTATTATTATAATCAGAATAAGACGAACTATACGTGTAAGGGCTTTCAGGTTTATTACCTATTGCTATATTAGAATTACCTGCCAGATCTTTTAATGTATGATAACCGAGCGTAATATTAGATTCACCTGATATATCTCCATATTCATTGTTGTCTCTAAATACAATTAGATTTTGTGTCTCTGTTATATTTTTATATTTTAATGTATTTTCTAGAATAATTGATGTGATATTGATATCTTCCTTAATATCAAGGAAACTGACATCCAAATAATTTAAGGGTACTCTATCTGTAGCTAAGATTTCGGTTGCTTTTTTTAATTCAAAAAATCTTTTATAAGCATTTAAATCAAATATATTGGTATCTTCTGTAAAAGAAAAATTTTTTATAAATCTACAACTATTAATTGTAGACTCGTCTAACGCATATAATTTCCCACTAACTTTTAAGTTTTCAAGAGTACTACTCTTTAAATTTTGATTAATACCTCCAAACTGCAAATAAGACATTTTCTATATAATATAAAAGTTTTTAATGTTAAATTGTTTTATAACTTATGTAAGTAAATTTTACCTACATAAAATATATAAATTAAAATATTAAGCATATGTAATGGGGTACACAATTGAAATATCGTTAGATCTAATGAAGCAACAAAACGTCTACTCATTTAAAGACGTATTGGTAGAAAAGGCAAATAAATATAACTGTAATAATATTTATTGGTTTCATGAGGTAGAAAATACGGTAAAGAATAAATATAAAAACAACATTATAGGCTGTTTCTCGTTTGATTATGATACTATAGATAAAGCGAATAGTTTTATAAACTATATAAAAACCTTGCATAGCGTACACTTAGAGTGTATTTATGAAGACGACATTTATAAGTTGCTTTATGTATCAAGTTATTATTTAAAAAAAATGAATAAAGAATATGCAAAATTATACAAATCAAATAATCAAACAAAAAAATATACCCCCAATGAAGAAGTTCTTTTAAAAAATATCATAAAAATACCTCATGCTGCTACTTTATAATATATTTATTTACATTTATCCGACGCGAACGCGAACGCGAAGGCGAACGACGCGAACGCGAACGACGCGAACGCGAAGGCGAACGACGCGAACGCGAAGGCGAACGACGCGAACGCGAACGACGCGAACGCGAAGGCGAACGACGCGAAGGCGACCGCGAAGAAGGTGAACGTCTGCGATAACGGCGCGTACGCGTACGCGCACGTGGACGACGGCGAATGCGGGGTTGCATAGGCTTATGTAATATTAGACGTGGTTGCATAGGCTTATGTAATATTAGACGTGGTTGCATACGCTTATGTGGCATTATCCGTGGATTTATACGAATAGGCTTCATATTGCATTTTTTAGTTTTTTGTTTTTTTCTTTGCATATGGTTTCGCATATGTAGTGGTTTATTGTAAAAGTCTTGCATATTAGTTTCAGGAATTATAAATTGTTTTTCATAACCATTATCAATTACATTTAAAACCATACGATGCCCGTCTGATTCTCCGTCATATTCAATGCGCTTAATTTTTTTACCATTAAGTCTCACACTGCTAGTGCCATATACTTTTTTCATCCCGAACATATATAATAATACTATATAATAATACTATATATGGATAAATTTGATAAACTACCAAAACAAAAAATTACAAAGATTATAGAGAAAAATTTACAAGAACAATCCGTAAAAAAACTATACGAGAAAAGATATATAGACGAATTGATTGATGAAGAATTCATGAAAGAATATTTTAAGAATTCTAATAAAAAATTGATATAAAATTGTATTATTAGATAATAACATGAGTAAACGAACAATGAAGAAGAAATTGATTATAATACGAAATAATGAAAAATTTGGTAACATGCTTGGGGAACTTGAAGATATAATGAATAGACAAGGGAATCTCTTTCAAGCACGTGCTTATAAAAAAGCACAAGAAACCATAATGGAAATGAGCGAAGAACTTCTAAGTGTAAAACAATTAGAAAATAAACCAGGTATAGGTAAATCTATTACATATAAATATGAAGAATACCTTAAAACAGGCACACTTGAAGTTCTTGAAAAAGAAAGAAATAATCCTGTGAACGTTTTAACGAACGTTTATGGGATAGGTCCTAAAAAAGCAAATCAACTAATAGATGACGATAATATCACAACAATTGAACAACTATATAAAAACAAAGACAAATTAAATGACAAACAATTAATAGGTCTAAATTATTACTATGACATACTAGAGAGAATTCCACGTGCAGAGATCATAAATTATAAAAAAGTTTTTGACAAAGTGTTTGAAGAAACAAAAGAACCAGATGCACAATATGAAATAGTAGGCAGTTTTAGAAGAGGTGCCACCACATCGGGTGATATAGATATTATTGTAAATGACGAAATGACATTTAATAATTTTATAAAAGAATTGATAAAAAGAAAGTTAGTGATTGAAATGCTTACAGATGGCAAAGTAAAAAAACTAACAATAGCACAATTACCAGGAAAGAAAGCCAGGCGTATAGACTTTCTTTACTCTCCAAAAAAAGAATATGCATTTGCTGTATTATATTTTACAGGTAGTAAAGCCTTCAACGTCGCCATGCGAAGACACGCAACGGACGTTGACTTAACTTTAAACGAACATGGATTAAGCGAATTCAAAGGAAAGGTAAAAGGCGATATAATCACCGATACATTTCCCACCGAAAAAAGTATATTTGACTTTTTGAATTTGAAATTTAAAACACCAATAGAAAGAAAAGATGCCCGAGATATAATTATAAAAACACCAAAAGCCAAAGTCCTATCAGAAGCCAAAGTCCTATCAGAAGCCAAAGTCCCACTAGATGCCAAATTAAAAATAGTGCATAAAATAGAACCGGATATAGAAACAGAATATACAAAAATACTATATAAAATAGATAATAAAGATAAACTAAGACAATGGAGAGTTTTGGTGGAAGGCAACAAAATGTACACAGAACATGGAGTTGTAGATGGTAAATTGATAAAATCTAAACCAACAGAATTAAAAGACGACGATAAGGCAGTAAAAAGAGCATCTAAGTTATGGGATGACAAAAAAAACAAAGAATTATATAGTTTAGATGCATCAAAAAGTGTAGTTTCATTTAGACCAATGTTGGCAAAATCATTTGATAAAGAGAAAAATATAAATTATCCGTATGCCTGCCAACCTAAATTAGATGGTGTACGTTGTATCGCGTATAGAGAAGGTGATACTATAAAGTTAGAAACGCGAACAGGTAAACAAATAGGTGTTTTAAATCACATAAAAGAGGCATTAAAAAAATTCAATATACCAGAGAATTTAAAACTGGATGGAGAATTAGGTAGTTTTGGAATGAATCCTAAACTAACGTTTCAACAAGCAACAGGTATAATCAACAGTAAAACAGAAAACTCAGAAGAGGAAAACATAGAATACCACTTATACGATATTTATGATACAGAAAATATAGAAACTATATTTAAAAATAGATGGATGTTGCTAAATAAAGTAATTAAATCACCTGATATTCCTATTCAAATTACCAAATTGATACAAGTAAATAATTTAGATGAACTAGAAAAAGCACACGAAGATTATGTAAAACAAGGATACGAAGGATTAATAATTAGAACAATAGAAGGTGTATATCAACCCGATCACAGAAGCTCCTCACTTCTCAAATATAAATCATTCCTTGACGATGAATTCGTAATTACAAACTATAAAGAAGGGAAGGGCAATGACAAAAATACTGTTATATTCACATGTAAGACAACCGACGGAAAAACATTTGAAGTGCGACCAAAAGGAACCCGCGAATATAGAGGCGAAATGTTAAAAAATGTCGACAAATATATTGGCAAAATGATGACAGTAAAATATTTCGAGCTTACAAATGATGGTATACCAAGATTTCCAGTAGGTATATCTATTAGAGATTACGAATAGATTATAAATATATATATATTTATAATCTATATATGAGCAGTATTTTAGGAAAATTAAAATTCAATAAAATTAACAAACTGGATGATGAAGACGACGATAAAATAAATAAAAAAGATGTATTTAGTGGATTATCAAACATCATAAATATTCTTATGGGAATAGTTTTTGTAATGTCTTTTTTTTATTTTTTATATGGATTAACTAAAAATAATTTTGGAATAGTAAATAAATCTAAAAATTAAATCACTTATTAGCCAAACATTTTAAATCATTAAAAAGCATATGTTTCAGTTTTTGTAAAACACTTTTAACATCACAATAAATTTGTGTGTTAACATCAATGTATAATAGCATTATTTTATCAGATCCATCTTTATAACATTCATCTTCCCAGTTTACAAAATATGCGATTAATGATTTAATAATAATTTTAAACATATTATGAACGTTATTACTATCTTTGTCTAACTCCCATATAGTTCCGTTATAAATATAGAATGTATTGAGTTTTTTAGCAAAGCATCTTATTGGTGGATCAGTATTATCAAAATAATTATAAAATGTTCTTTTTACTGTTTCAAATAAATTATTATTGTATAAATATTCAAATACTTCTTTGTGTATAGTAAATATACCTGATGAATCGCAAAATTCTTGAAAAGATTTCTTAGGTTTGTATTCATCCAACAATTCTATATAATCGGTGCGTTTATTCATTTCTTTTAACTGTTGTTCTACTTTTTGCAAACGTTGAGATAACATTTCATTTTGTTTAATTAACTCAAACATTTTTGTGTTAATATAATTCAGGTCTGTTAAACCAGGCAAAGAAATATAACCATGTGTACGATCAAAACGTATATCAGGTGCCGTTGCACCTAATTTACGTGCCTCTCCTATTGTAGACGCAACCTTATATTTTTCGTATCTGTTGTATGATGAAGTTCCATATTTTTTTGGATTTTCGGTTTGTACAAAAATACGTAAATCATCGTCAATACTACTTGGCATATTATTTATATTACACGATATGATGTATATATTATTTATTATTTATTATTATTCAATTTTATATACACCCATATATATGAGTGAATGTTTGTATGACTCGCAAAAGTTGTTAGATCAACGTCAAAAACAAATACAAAATGTTGTGCGTGTTTCGTCCAGTGAATATGCTATGAATCTTTCAAGTAATGTAGTATATGACAATACAGGTATAAATAAAATGGCAGACAGAACAGCCACAACAGGGTCTGCCCAGCAAGTAGCAAAAAAAGGGGTGAGTGTAAAACATGATTCGTATGCACGTTATTTAGCAAAAAAGAAAGGTAGAGCGGTTTTAAAAGCTGATAATCCAAACGGCACACGTCCAATAGCACAGAAAGGCGGTAAGAATTATAAATTTTCAATAGTTAGTAATTGCACATGCTAAAGAGAATAATAAGCATCACATAAGATAAATATCTGATCCAACTATATAAATTAATAAATTCTTTCACCATAAATGTCTCTTTTTCGTGATAACCACGTGCACGATAATAGTATTTAACGCCTTCACCTGAAATAATTGCCACTCCTTTACAATTATTTAAAAACGCGATTCTCTCCGCCTTTTTAAGTAAAATTTTACCTACTCCTTTATGTTGCACCGCAATATTAGTATTATTTTTGACGCCTACAGGAATCAAATTTCCATATACATGCAACTCTCTAACCAACCCCTTATTTTTAAGACATTCAAATAGTGGCTTGTGATCATGCGGAGGAATTCTCAACCGAATAAATGCAAACAATGAAACTTCGTCCTTACTTTCCAATGAAATAAAGAATTCCCAGGAACCTGATGCATAATACTTTCTAATAACATAAATAGCGTCTTTAAGAAGATAATTAGGATTTCTTCCAGTTTCACGAGTGCGCATATCCTTACAATGGATACCTTGACTTTTGAATTTATCGTCAATAATTTGTCTAAGATTAGGATACATGTTTCCAGACTTTACATAATGCAGTGGAATATCTCTCACTACGCGCGGTATTCTTACCCAAGGCGGACAAATCTCCATCCCATATTTAACCACGTCCACCAAACTATCAGGGTTGGTTTCTGCATATGGCGTATACTTTCCGTCATTATACCATTTTTCAATAACAGTGTAAGGTGTAACTTCACAAGGATATATCTTTACTTGATCAGGCTGTATATCGCTTTCTAAAAATGTATCCCGAAACATCTTTTTATCAAGTTCCGGAGTAGAGAATGGCAAGTCAGGCATCAAATGAAGATCAATCTTAAAACAATTATCTTTAAGGACTTTAATAATATCAACCGCGTCTTTTACTGTATGACCGCGATTTACTTTTTTCAAGATCGCATCATTTGTATGCTGCAAACCCAATTGAATACGTGTAACACCCCATTCTCTAAACGAAATTAACCAATCACTATTAATAGCATCAGGGCGTGTTTCAATACATACACCAATAATAGGAACTTTTGCAGTTTGGTTAATAATAATTTCATCTTTAACAGATAAAGGTTCACGTTTAACGCTATCAAAATATGTATTTGCTGCCCAAAATATATCTCTATGAAAACGTTTCAAGTATTCAGTTGGATATTCGGTGTATGTACCACCTTCCAAAATAATTTCTAATTTATCTACTTCGTTACCGCAGTTGTATAAGCTATTTAGGCGGTCCAACATTTGACGTACCGCATCCCAACCATTGCGAAATCCACGTTGAACCGCTGGTTCCCAAAGTAAATAAGACCGCGGCATATCCTGTTCAGCACCATTTTTCTTAGATTCGTCAGGACAGTAATAACAATTGTGTTTACAACTAAAAGGTTGCCCATCAGGAAATGGATCAAGAAGCAATGTAATAACACATACACCCGACATATTTCGTGTTTTACATTTCTGTAAAAGCGACCATACAGTAATATTTTTGCTGATCTCACCCGTATTAATCATTTTACGATAAACCAAAATAACATCGCTTTTACGAATCATTCCTTCTTTACGTCGCATCATTTTTAACAAATCCTTATTCAATTGTTTAACATCTGGAACTATTGCTTGCTCAGTTAATTCGGTAATTTTAAAAATGATTTGCTTACATATTTCAGTAAGTTTATCAGGAGCAATATTAGATTTGTGAAAATCTTCTTCAATTTCAACAACCTTAGACTTGCAAGCCATTATGCTTTACAATTTAACGTAATAATCAACGATGAATAATAAGATTCAATTTAAATATAAATAATATCAATATTATTTATATTTAAATGAATAAGTTTGAGTTTGATATTAATAAGTATTCAAAAGAGGATTTAGAGGAAATGTTATCATTAATAAATCCATATACCAATCAAGAACTTTTTAACAAAGTGCAAATAGTTCAAACAGAATCATTAAAAAAACGTCCCGAGGTTAAAGAAGAGTTGGAAGAATTTTTATCCGATGTTAAACAAAAGTTAAAAAAATATGATAATTTTTTGATTGAGCATCATAATGAAAGTAATGAAAATAAAATGAATCCAATTTCTGTAAATACACTTAATAAATACCTTCATTTTGATAGTAAATTTCGTAAAAATTATTATAGTACAAGTGCTTCTGATGTAACATTTACACTACCATATGTTATTAATAACGCGATTGAAATGTCTTTACATGAAATTGACATACCTGACTCCTACTATCAAATATCCGAATTGTTAGGTAATAACAGTTTTATTATAGTAGCCAAGAAAGGAACCGAGGATCAAGGAGGTGTAGATACTTCTGTAAACTACTTTACGTTTGACGTATCAATACCAGACGGAAATTGGACCATAGATACATTAGTTTACTATTTGAATAACAATGTATTTACAACGGATTGGGATGCTGCAATTACTGCTAAGCATACAAGTTCAACGCCATTAGACAATTATTACTATACACGACCCATATTATCAAACAGTACATCCACAGGTAATCAAAGAATAGTAGCAAATTATTCAAGCTATTCTAATAAGATAACAATAGGTGTAAACAATATAAACACAAGTGATATTTCTGGATATGCTAATCCAGATGTAAGCTACGTTGAATTGTCAGGAATTGAATTATATTTTAATTTAAATCCAGGTACTTCAGTAGATATAAGTAATGGAACATTTCAAAATACATATTCAAATTTATCAGTAAGAGAAAAACTTGGATTTATGATGGGATATAAAAGTGCAAAATATACCGGTTCTACGAGTTATGTAGGAGAATCGCCAGCAAACTTATTATCAAGTAGTTATTTTTATCTTGTAATTGATGATTTTATAGGAAATCATATAGAATCAAATATTATTAATTATACTGATTCCTATAATTCAAAAGACATATTTACAAAAATAAGTAAAAATAACATGACACCTATAAGCATAACCAAAAAAACATTAGATGCACAAAACAGTAACCCATTATATTTGGTCTCACGTAAATATCTTGGACCGGTAACCATTAAAAAATTAAAACTTTCAATCATTGATGAATTTGGTAGAATTATAGACTTGAATAACTTGGACTGGAGTTGCACCCTTAGATTCACTTACATGTATGATTAAAATCCTCGAACGCAACAAATGTTATCTCATCATAATACTCTTTCCAATTCTCAGGTGAAACCTTCGTTTTGCCTTTATAATCTACCGCTAAATGAATTTTTAATAACCAATCATTAATACATTTATTATTATAATAAATGATTGCCAATAATCTACCATATTTATCAGATTTGATGATATTTAAATCAATATATTGATTTAAAATCAACTCTTCCAATTTGTTTTTTACCTTGATTGCATATTCTTTTTCAATTTCATTACTCGTTCTTATTTCTGGACAATCTATATTTGCAAGTCTTACTGAAAATCTATAATAATTAGAATCCATACAATGGATTTTGGAAGCAATTGTTATTGTATCACCATCATATACCTTTATCACCTTAGCCCTTTTTATATTAGGTACAAAAGGTTTCGTATTTTCCCAATTAATATTTTTACAACAAAAAGTCAAAAACGACATAATAATTAATATCATTTATATATTAAATAACTTCAATTTAATATATGAGAATTATACATATAAGATGAAAAGATTAGAATCTAATGTAACATCAAATTCTGCTAGTGATAGAATTACAAAATTAAAAAATAAAGCACTCGGAACAGATACATCTTGTAATATTATTAAAAATCAAGATTATACATTAACAAAGAAAAAAACTAAGAATTTAAGAACTTTTGAGAATGCAAACATAATCAAAAATTCAAGCGAACAAGTTAAAGCAATCAAAAATACCTGTGTATCAGAAACAAAAATAAAAAAACTAACTGATTGTAGTAATATTATTTATACAGATAAAGATTACACCAAAAAAAAATATTCTATATTAAGAACCTATACAAATGATACACAAGAAAAATTTTCCAGTGATAAAATCAATATTTTAAAAAATAAAGTACTCGATATATCAACAAACTGCGATATAAAAAAACCTAAAGAAAATACCATCACATACAAACATATTGCAAAAGCATCCTATCGCGCATATGAAAACGTAAAAAGTATTTTTTCTTATTCAGAAAGACATAAAAATTTAACAGAAAAATGTACCAAAAAAAACGTTAAACCAAGCGGTTCTACAATTGGTGTTATTAAAAAAATGACTGATTGTAGTAATACCGAAGCCGAATCCAAAGCCGAATACAACGCAGAATCTGATATTACTATCAGTAAAATATCTTATAGTAAAAATACATCATATGAACAAGATTATCCAACCTTAGATGCAGGCGAATTTACCGACGTTGTTAGGCAAAAAACTAAAATCAAAAACTTAAAGGATGATGCGACCATTTTATATAATGACAACAATAACGAAGCTCTTAAATATCAAGAAACTAAAATAAATGACACAGGTGAATTGAATTATGCCGAAAGTTATTCTCAATTATACGATCTCGCAAAAGGTATCACATTATGTGGTAGAGATACAACCGAATGCTTTTTGAATACTTTTGTAAATGTGGATCCAAAAGATTCTTGGGCATCTGAATATACCGAACTAAATTTCACAGGATACACAAATGTCTCAGATATATCTTCAGACGGCACACGCGTTCTAAACAAACTAAATGAACCTTCCGTTGAAAATACTATGCTGAAAAAAATATCACAATCTACAAAACCTACAGGTTTAATCGGTATGCCTAATTATAATATTTCTTATTCGGCAGGTTTAAAAACTGATCCAAATAACACCATATTTTCATCTAAATACGAAGAAAAAAAAACTAATCAATGGAAAGACCTGTTATCAATACAAGAAGAACAAACTATCGCATGGAAAAACACCGATTTTTATAAAAAATACAAAACAAGAACTAAAAATATTCCGATTAATGTAGAAATACCCAAAAAAATTAAGATACTGAATATAGATAATAGATCTGTAAAAGTAATCGATGGTTATTTGGCATTTGCTACAATCAAAGTTTACAATCCGAATGATTACTCTATAATATACGACGGTGTTTCTGCCAAACCGAATTTGACATCTACAACCGATGCTAATGGCAAATTATTTATTAATGTTGCGGTATTAAAATCCGTTGGATTAAATTATGCGCGATTAGTTTCTAAAGGTGGTTATGAAGTGTCGTCAGGAATAGCATTCAATGGAGAAATGTCTGCGATAGTAGATTTAAATCTTGATACATTAGTAATTTCATTTTTAACAACAATTGTTGAAAAACAATACACACCTAATCCATCAGTAATAAATCCTGGAATTAATTTAACTAATATTAAAACAAATGTTGAAAGTAAATTTAATTGTAAATTAGAAATAGACCCTATATCCACAGGAGACGTTCAAACATTTAAAGCCATATCATTACTAAATTCTGTAAGAAAAGCATTGACAAGCAACAGTCCTCTAACAGACACCGACGTAATTAATTCCATGATAACACAAATTAACACCGAGTCTTCTATATCAGGTGTATCAGATTATATCAAATTGACTAACAACCTAGTCGATAACATTGAAATGAACCAAATTTACTCAAGAAATCAAATTAACTCAACATTAACAACCGTTATGAATGATATTATTACTACCACCAGTATTGCAAAACTATTAAATGTTGTTGAAGATTTTGACGTTGCCCTTAATAATATACCTGCCGAACCCGAACCAGAACCCGAACCTGAACCCGAACCCGAACCCGAACCCGAACCAGAACCCGAAATATTTCTACCGCCCACCAAACAGCCCCCCACTATTCCACCTGAACCCGAACCCGAACCCGAACCCGAACCAGAACCCGAACCGCCCGAACCCGAACCAGAACCCGAACCCGAACCCGAACCCGAAATATTGTTTGAAGTTGAACCTGAACCGCAATTGCCTATTTCCATTAACCCATTACATTGGTTCAGGGCACAAAATTATGACATCGGTAAAAATGTCTGGTATAATATCGGTTCCGGTCCTAATTTAACGAATGCACTTACATCGGGATATTTATCGTATCAGAACAGCAATATGTTTACAAAAGGAACGGTTAATCGCGCCGTTGAAAGGACGGTACCAGAACTCGTGGGAACAACCGAAACCGAGCTAACATTTCCAACATTACCCGAAAAATATACACTATGTGCTTTAATACGATACACCGGAACCAATAATACAAGACGTATTTTAACAACGGATTTGTCTAATGCAGAAACATATAGTTCTGGTAATACAAATGAGTTTACAGGTGGAGCGACATTCTTTGGTCATCATGGTGACATCTCTAATAATTCCACTAATGCTTATAAACGCATAGGTACCGTTTGGTCTCATGGTATTCCGGATGCATCTTACGAAAACCAAAGATATGAAAGTAAGGCTGGATTTCTAACAACGCCTTGGGCCGATTTAAGTAACAACAATAATCCTAATTCTTACTGGTACAATAATCAATACAGAATTGATACAGATAATTTCTTATTCCCAAAACCTAATACACAATTTGGAATCGTACAAGAACTTACAGACTGGCTTATTATCCAAGTAACAAATGGAAGTGATGTTTCTAATACAAAGATACCTTTCAATGTAGTAGCAAATGGTCATGCAATCGGTATGCGTTATCCATGGACAGAAGATAATACGTCATACGGCAAAGCCGGAGCGGGACATAAATTGATGATCAATCCTCGTGATTCTTCATACAACAGTGACTTCGCCATATCAGAACTTATGATATTTGATCAAGAATTGTTTCCTTCACAGATATTTGAAATACATAAATTCATGTTTAATCCTGATTATAATCGCGAACAACCCATTCTTACACACTTCAATCCTAGCAAGATTTCATACAGTAATAATTATCTTGTTAGAGCAAATACATCGCATACAAGAATTATTTATCCATTACAACCCGAACCCGAACCCGAACCCGAACCCGAACC
>Ga0115562_1002124_pt1 | contig 14040 bp, 13 predicted proteins | sample COGITO_mtgs_1105_6_FD_87200 | JGI IMG/M metagenome (GOLD analysis project Ga0115562, IMG submission 87200) | Pelagic marine microbial communities from North Sea - COGITO_mtgs_110516 | ecosystem: Environmental > Aquatic > Marine > Epipelagic | place: Germany:Helgoland, sampling site Kabeltonne...
AGAAAGCATGAGTATGAGTGCTGGTCAAGGAGGTGAAGGTGATATGCAGTTACCAGATATCATTATGAGTCAAGAAGAGCTTAATAAGATGATGGAAGAGGGTATGAAAAAAGGAGAGAAAGGCAAGCCCAAAGAGGAAGAAGGGAAAAAAGAGGGTGAAAAAGGTAAAGATGGCAAATCTGGAAAAGATGGTAAAGAGAAAGGTAAACAAGAAGGTAAATACGGTCAACAAACTGGTGGTGAAGGCGAAGGGACTAATGAAGATCAAAATGGACTACTTTATCAAATTTATCAGCAACAGCAACAGCTCCGTCAAGCACTTCAAGATAAGCTAGCAAAACAAGGTAAAGGAGGAAATGGAGCCGCACTAGTTAGAAAAATGGAAGAGATAGAATTGGATTTATTGAACCAAGGATTCACCAATCAAACCCTTCAAAAAATGATGGAATTGAAGCATCAATTATTGAAACTTGAAAATGCTACGTTCCAACAAGGAGAGGATAATAAACGGGAATCTGAAACTAATGTTAATAGATTTGATAATACTACGAGTAACCAAATCCCAACGGCAAAACAATATTTTCAAACTACAGAAATATTAAATCGACAAGCTTTACCTTTGCAGCAAGTTTACAAAAAGAAAGTGCAAGAATATTTCAAAAAAGCTAATGATTAATTTCAATTACGAAACAGAATTCAAATTAGATTCAGAAGATCATATTTCAAAATGGATAAGTGATGCTATTAGTTCTGAAGATCACAAATTAGAAGAGATTAATTATGTGTTTTGCAATGATGACTATCTACATAAATTAAATGTAGAATTTCTAAATCATGATACGCTAACAGATATTATTAGCTTTGATTATTCAATAGGAAAAATTATACAAGGTGATATTTTTGTGTCTGTTGAAAGGGTGGCGGAAAACGCTAAAGAGTTTAAGGTTTCATTTGAAGAAGAATTGCAGCGCGTTATCATTCATGGTGTACTTCATTATTGTGGCTATAAAGATAAAAGTGCTGAACACGCTAAAGTGATGCGGGAAAGGGAAAATCACTATTTATCTCAATTAGGTTAGTATTTAAGTACAGTCCTGAGAGTTTACTGTGGGATGTCAACGAAAATGTCGTTCTCTCGAAATCGAAGATTCAAGAATTCAATTGTTTATAGTATGCGTCAATGCATAAAGTTTAAATTGAAAACACAGGTTTTGTCTTTGATTGGAATCTAATGTTTTAAAGATTTCGACGTATATTTGCAAACTCAAATTAATAAGATGTTCCACGTGGAACATGTTTTTTGAAAATAAAAATTATGTTTAACGAAGTTTATGATGTTATAGTTGTGGGAGGTGGGCACGCAGGAAGCGAAGCCGCTGCCGCAGCTGCTAATACAGGAAGCAAAACACTACTTGTCACCATGAACATACAAAACATTGCTCAAATGTCTTGCAACCCTGCTATGGGAGGTATTGCAAAGGGTCAAATTGTAAGAGAGATTGATGCGCTTGGTGGTTATAGCGGAATTGTTTCTGATACATCTGCTATTCAATTTAAAATGTTGAATAAATCTAAAGGGCCTGCCATGTGGAGTCCTAGAGTGCAGAGTGATAGAATGCGTTTTGCAGAAGATTGGCGATTACTTTTAGAAGGAACACCTAATCTTGATTTTTATCAAGACATGGTTTCTGGATTATTAATAGAGAATCATAAAGTAATTGGAGTTAAAACATCTTTAGGAATCGAAATAAAAGCTAAGTCTGTTGTCTTAACAAACGGAACTTTTTTAAATGGATTAATTCACATAGGTGACAAAAATTTTGGTGGAGGAAGAGCAGGCGAAAGAGCTGCAACTGGTATAACGGAACAGTTAGTTGATTTAGGTTTCGAATCTGGGAGAATGAAAACTGGAACACCGCCAAGAGTAGATGGAAGATCGTTAGATTATTCAAAAATGCTAGAACAACCAGGGGATGTAAACCCTGAAAAATTCTCCTATTTAGATATCACAAAACCACTAGAAACCCAAAGGTCATGCCACATGACTTATACTAGCCTTGAAGTACATAATTTACTTCGTGAAGGTTTTGATAGATCTCCTATGTTTAATGGTAGAATACAAAGTTTAGGACCAAGATATTGTCCTTCAATAGAGGATAAGATTAATCGCTTCGCGGATAAAGATCAACATCAACTATTTATTGAACCTGAGGGCTGGAATACGTGTGAGGTTTATGTAAATGGGTTTTCTACATCCTTGCCAGAAGATGTGCAATTTAAAGCATTACGCTCTGTGGTTGGTTTTGAAAATGTGAAATTTTTTAGACCGGGTTATGCTATCGAATATGATTATTTTCAACCAACACAACTAAAGCATACTTTGGAGACAAAGCTTGTTGCAGGCTTATATTTTGCGGGTCAAATTAATGGAACGACAGGTTACGAAGAAGCAGCATCTCAAGGATTAATGGCGGGTATAAATGCGAGTTTAAAAGTTCAAGAAAAAGAGGCTTTTACGTTAAAAAGAGATGAAGCTTATATAGGTGTTCTTGTTGATGATTTGATAACGAAAGGCACAGAAGAGCCTTATAGAATGTTTACATCACGGGCTGAGTATAGAACCCTATTGCGTCAAGATAATGCGGATAAAAGATTAACTCCAAAAGGTTATAAACTGGGTTTAGCTTCAGAAAAGCGGATGAAGCGCATGGAAGAAAAACATGATGCAGCTGAGAAATTTGTTAAGTTTTTTGAGGTTACAAGTGTTAAACCAGAAGTGATTAATCCGATTTTAGAATCTAAAAAATCTGCGGCGGTAAAACAATCCGGGAAGCTTTTTAAAGTTTTTGCTAGACCAAATATTGATATGGTTGATGTCAGGAAAATCGAAAGTGTGGAAGCCTATATTCAAGACAATAATCTCGATAGAGAAGTTATGGAACAGGCCGAAATCCAAGTAAAATATTCTGGCTACATCGCTAAGGAAAAAAACAATGCTGATAAATTAACTAGATTGGAGTATGTGAAAATTCCAGAGAATTTCGACTTTTCACAAATCAGATCTATGAGTTATGAAGCGCGAGAAAAGTTGAAAAAAATCCAGCCGACAACCGTTTCTCAAGCTTCTAGAATCAGTGGTGTTTCACCTAATGATATTTCAGTTTTGTTGGTTTATATGGGGCGATAGTTTTTAACGTTCCACGTGGAACATCTATTTTGATTTCCTTTTTTGTCATTCTGGATTTGTTTTAGAATCTATTTTAAATGAAAAATACACCTATTTTTTTAGAAGTAAAAGACCACTCCGTTTCAGGAGAAGTGTTTGAATTAGTTCAAAATACTGAGCATGGTTTTTTAGAAACAACGCCACAACCTGCTTCAGACAAATTACTAGAGTATTATAAAAGTGAAGACTATATATCTCATACAGATTCTAAAAGAAACCTTTTTGAAAAAGCGTATCATTTAGTGAGAACCATTTCACTTAAAAAGAAATTACATTTAATCAATTCTTCAGATTTAAAAAGTAAACACCTATTAGATGTTGGGTGTGGTACAGGTGATTTTTTGCAAATCGCTCAACAAAATAATTGGTACGTTTCCGGAGTTGAACCAAACAAACAAGCGCGAGATATTGCCAATAAAAAAACCAATAATTCCGTGTTCGAAACAGAAGCACTATTAACGTTTGAATCAAATAGTTTTGATGTGATTACGCTTTGGCATGTGCTAGAACATTTACCTAATTTAGAAGACCACATAGGTGTCTTTAAAAAACTTTTAAAACCAAAAGGGACTTTATTAATAGCGGTACCAAACTATAATAGTTTTGACGCGAAACATTATAAACAGTTCTGGGCAGCATATGATGTTCCAAGACATCTTTGGCATTTTAATCAATCGTCTATTTCCAAATTGGTTTCAAAATATGCTTTGCGGGTGGAGAAAGTAAAACCCATGTGGTTTGATGCTTTTTATGTGAGTATGCTTTCTGAAAAATGTAGAACAGGAAAAATAAATCCTATTAAAGGGTTTTGGATTGGATTGTGTTCAAATATAAAAGCACTTAGCACAAAAGAAGCTTCATCATTAATTTATATCATTAAAAATAGCTAAAATCAATTTCTAAAAAGCTCAGTCTGTTTTTAACTAGTTAAATACAATATCACTTGTCAGTTTTTTTAAAGCCCTTTAAATCGCCTTAAACGCATTTGTTTTCAATAGAAATTAACTATTATTTTATATTTTATCTATAAGATTTTATTATGTGTTAAAATCAAAATAATTTGACTTCATTTTTAATCTTACTTTATTACTTTTGTTCGGATTTAAAATTCATATCAATCAAAAAAATATAAACTGATGAAAAATATTATTTATGTAGTACTAGCGATGTTAATTTTCGCTTCTTGTGAAAAGCCAAACAAAATTGGTTTTGTTGATAATGGAACTGTAATTAATGATTACCAAGAAAAGAAAGATGTTGAAGCAGCATTTCAACTAAAAGAAGATGCTTTTAGAAAAAGAGCAGATAGCATTAGTATAGCTTTTCAAACAGAAGCTCAAAAGGTTCAAACAGAGGCTCAAAGAATTGCAAGAAGTAACAGAAAGAAAGCTGAAGAGCTCATTGGAGGTTTGCAACAAAAGCAACAACAATTACAACAGCAAATGCAAGCTGAGCAGCAACAGCTAACACAAGCGTTTCAAGCAGAAATTGATTCTGTTATCGTTAATGTTAAAGGTTTTGTAAAAGACTACGGAAAAGCGAACGGCTACAACTATATTTTAGGAACTAGTGATGCCGCAGCTACAGTGATGTATGGCGATGATGAAAATGATTTAACTCAAACTATCTTGGAAGCACTTAATGCGGATTATAAAAAATAATAAAACATATAAATATCTGATTAACAGTATTTTAAATCGCTATTAGTGCAAGCTAATAGCGATTTTTTTAGCAATAAAAAGAAAATGCTTTTTTAATAATTGAGACTTCTATGTTCCCCACACCAATAAGCTCCCCGTCTGCTTGAATGTAAGGTGGATTTTTTTGATTAATTTGAATAGTAACAGACTCCGTTTTGAAGGATGTCACTTTTTTATAATTAATAATTGTTCCGTTAAAAAGCTTCATTAAATTTTTGATGATTTCAAATTTGTTGAGATCTTTAGCAACGGTTACATCTAATAAACCATCAAAAGGATCTGGATTTTTTGTGAGTTGCATACCACCACCAGAATATTTACAGAGGCCAATTAAAATCATAAGTGTTTTTCCTGAAATGGCTTCTGAATTTGTAAACACCGTAGATTCGAAATTTTTAAAAGAAAATAAACTCACTAAAGCGCCATATAAATAGGCTAAAGCACCTATATGTTTAAGTGTTTCAATCTTACTAACCACAAAGCCATCAAAACCAACACCGGCTAAATTATTATAGAACACTGGAGGTTTTGGGCTATTTTGAATAACCAGCTTACCGATATCTTGGGTTGCTAAAGAACCATTTTTGATTTTTTGAACTGCACCTTCTAAATTTAAAGGGATGTTATGGGTCTTAATCCAATCGTTCCCTGTTCCAATGGGTATTATTCCAACATTAATTTCTGAAGTCGGCACATTATTTTGCGACATAATTCCATTTATGATATTATGTAATGTACCATCGCCACCAACAGAAATAATATTTTTTATATTGAGGTCTATGGCATTTTTAACATACTCACTACTATTTTTTTGATGAGTAGTAAAGACAAATTGAAAATTAAAATTGTATTTTTCTAGAAGCCCTTTAATTTGTGGCCATTTTTTCTTGGCCGAACCATTACCCGAAGTTGGATTTATAATAACGTACCAAGATTTTAATGGAGCATCCATTACTCTGCTTTTTTGTGAAGTAAGCGTGTTAATTTTATTGACAAATCGGTCAAAATAATTTTAGAATTCCCGTTACGCTCTATATGATAAATAGCATCTTGTAATTCGTTGCTAATATCCATAATGTTATTACCATGTACAAAAGGCGCAAAATTTTCAAGCTTAAATTTGTCAGTCTTTGGTTCTAAATACACCAAATCGGTAGCGTTATAATTTAAAAGTAAGGCTTGACGAAAAAAATCTAAACAAAAATTTAAAAATTGCTTTTGAGTTTCGCGTCCTGTTTTGGCTATATCTTCACTCCAAGAAATTAAATCGTGAATAGCAGCTTTATTACCTTTTGCCTTAAAAGCACTTCGTATCCAGAAAACAAACCAAGTTTCAAATTGGATATCTTCAGAATCTTGATATACTAAATCGCAAGCCTTATTATAATTGCCATTAGATTGATGTGCTATTTTTGTAGCCACACCAATATCTATATTATATTGTTTTACTAAAGCGTTTTTAATAACATCTTCAGCCAAAGGCGGGAAATGTAATATTTGGCAACGTGAGCGAATGGTGCTAATAATTTGCTCTTCATCTTCAGCAATTAAAAGGAAGATAGTTTCGTTTGGTGGTTCTTCAATTAACTTTAAGAGTTTATTGGCACAGGCTGTGTTCATTTTTTCTGCCATCCAAATCAACATCACTTTATAACCACCCTCATAAGATTTTAACACAAGCGATTTTATAATGTCATAGGCTTCATCAACACCTATTTGCCCTTGTTTGTTATCAACTCCAAGTAGTTTGTACCAATCAAAGAGATTTCCGTATGGTTGCTCGTTTAAAAGTTGGCGCCATTCTTCTAAATAAAAACGAGAAACGGGTTTACTTTTTACCTTATCGCTAGTAGTCACAGGGAAAGCAAAATGTAAATCGGGGTGCGAAAAGTTTTTAAATTTCAGGTTACAGCCTTCGTTCCCTATGTTGTTTTCTCCTCCAGTATTTGAACATAATATGTATTGAGCATAAGCAAGGGCCATAGACAAGGTTCCAGAACCTTCGTTTCCGACAAACAATTGCGCATGAGGTATTCTGCCATTATCGACACTTTGTGTGAGATGGTTTTTAATGTGATTCTGACCTAAGATATCTTCAAAAAGCATAAAAGCAAAAGTAAATGAATTTTTTCGTTTTGAAATTCAAAAAATTAAATGAAATAAATTTGTTGACTAATGCATCGACTACTGGGGTAAAGCAAAATTTTTATTTCACAGAAGAAACCTACATGATTTTTTGCTAATAAATAAAGCGTAGAATATTAAAAGAATGATGCTAAAACTATTCTTTTTTAAGTATTCAAAAATTCTTTATGAGCTATATCGTTTTCGTAAAAAAACACGTTTTAAATGGCTGTTTAATTAGTTACATTTGTAAATCAAATACTTAAAAGACAAAAACATATACATATATGAAAACGCTTAACGATTTTAATTTCGAAAACAAAAAAGCATTAATAAGAGTAGATTTTAATGTGCCTTTAAATGAAAAATTTGAAGTAACGGATGCTACAAGAATTGTATCTGCAAAACCTACAATTATTAAAATTTTAGAAGATGGCGGAAGTTGTATTTTAATGTCGCATTTAGGTCGTCCAAAGGATTTCAAGATGCCTTTTCATTAAAACATATTGCTAATAAAGTTGAAGATATTTTAGGCGTTGAAGTAAAAACAGTTGCAGATTGTATTGGTGAAGATGCTGAAGCTGCCGCTGCAAGTTTAGAACCAGGTCAAATTTTATTATTAGAGAACTTACGTTTTTATAAAGAGGAAACTGCTGGAGATGTTGGGTTTGCTGAGAAATTATCAAAATTAGGTGATATATATGTAAACGATGCTTTTGGTACTGCGCACAGAGCGCATGCATCAACAACTATTGTAGCTCAGTTTTTTGAAGGTAAAAAATGTTTCGGAAAGTTATTAGCTCAAGAAATTGAAAGTATCAATAAAGTCATGGCGACAGGCGAAAAGCCAGTTTTAGCAATACTTGGTGGCGCTAAAGTGTCTTCAAAAATCACTATTATTGAAAATATTTTAGATAAAGTAGACCACTTAATTATTGGTGGAGGTATGGCATTTACTTTTGTAAAAGCTCAAGGTGGAAAAATTGGAAATTCAATTTGTGAAGATGATAAAATGCCTTTAGCCTTAGAGATTTTAAAACAAGCCAAAGCAAAAAATGTTCAAATTCATATTCCTGTGGATACTATAGCTGCAGACGCTTTTAGTAATGATGCGAACACACAAGTAGTAGATATTAATGAAATCCCTGATGGATGGGAAGGTGTTGATGCTGGGCCAAAATCTAGAGAACAATTTCATAAAGTCGTAATGGATTCTAAAACTATTTTATGGAATGGACCATTAGGTGTTTTTGAAATGGAAAGTTTTGCTGGAGGAACTATCGCATTAGGAAATTCAATTGCTGAATCAACTAAAAACGGAGCCTTTTCACTAGTAGGTGGTGGCGATTCTGTAGCAGCAGTTAAACAATTTGGTTTTGAAAACAAAGTGAGCTATGTAAGTACTGGCGGAGGCGCTATGCTTGAAAGCTTAGAAGGAAAAACACTTCCTGGGATTGCTGCTATTTTAGAATAACACCAATAAAACTTAATTAAGTTTTCAAATTCCCTTAAAAAATACGATTTTAGCCATAACAGCGTTCATTAATGAATACAGTTTATGGCTTTTCGGTTTTTTATAATATCATGTCTTTTTAGTATAAGCACTTGTTTTTCGCAAACACAGGACTCCATTTCGTTTCTAAATAATAAAATCAAGGACAGCATTGTGGTCCAAACCACAAGTATTAATGAGGCTATAGTGGTAGATAATACTCATGTTGTTAAGGTTATTAATGCTGAAATAGATAGTACATCAATTACCGATTTAAAAGATAATGAATTTGCTTTAAAATTAGATGAGGCTTGGTATAACGAGTTATATAGTAACAATTTATTTGATACGATATACAAATCAGTTACCGAGCTAAAGTATCAACCTGTTGATTATCCTGAATTATCTACAGATACGCTCAAAGCACGCTTAAAAGAATTGGATGCCAGAACGCCATTTAATGTAGAATATAATCCATCTTTAGAAAGTGTTATAAAATCGTATTTAAAACATAGAAGCAACTCGATACAAAAGCTATTAACGTTAAGTGCCTTTTATTTTCCGATGTTCGAGGGAGAATTGGATAAGCACAATATTCCATTAGAAATAAAATACTTAGCCATAGTAGAATCTGCATTGAAACCAAGAGCAAGATCTCGAGTAGGCGCTACAGGTTTATGGCAGTTTATGTTTGGTACAGGTAAAGAGTATGGTCTAGATGTAAGTAGTTATGTAGATGAGCGTAGCGATCCTATAAAATCTACCGAAGCGGCTGCAAAATATTTAGCAAGATTATATAAAATTTTTGGCGATTGGGATTTGGCTTTAGCAGCGTATAATTCGGGCCCCGGAAATGTTGGGAAGGCTATTCGCCGTTCAGGAGGTTATAGAAACTACTGGAACATTCGTCATAATTTACCACGAGAAACGGCAGGATATTTACCTGCATTTTTAGCCAATATGTATATTTTTGAATATGCCGAAGAACACGGTTTTAAAAAGTATAAACCAGAATTGGCTTATTTTGAGACAGACACCGTTAGAGTAAAACAGATGATAACACTCGATCAAGTTTCAGAAGCTACAGGAACACCAATTGAGGAACTTCAGTTTTTAAATCCGTCGTATAAGTTAGATATCATTCCGTTTATTAAAGAGGAAAATTATGTGTTAAGATTGCCTATTGATGTCGTGGGTAAATTTGTAAATAACGAAGATAGAATATATGCATATGCTAAAGCAGAATTTGATAAACGCGAAAAACCCATGCCACAATTTTTAAAGGCTGATGCAAAAGTAACGTACCGTGTAAAGTCTGGTGATTACTTAGGCAAAATATCTAGATTGTATGGGGTTAGGGTTAGCAATATCAAAAAGTGGAATGGATTAAGAAGTAACAACTTAAAGATTGGGCAAAGATTAACCATTTACCCACGAAAGCCTTATGTAACGGGTTCTTCTTCCGCTAAAGCGACAATAAAATCAAAACCCATTTCCGGGGAAGTTATTGTTTATGTCGTTGAAAATGGAGACTCACTTTGGAGTATTTCTCAAAAACTCCCTGGAGTTTCTATTCAAAATATTAAAGATTGGAACGGTATTAGTGGTAGTAAATTAAAACCAGGAATGAAACTTAAAATTTCTAAAGGTTAAATTCTTAAAACTTAAAATATATTATGCGGTATTTTCTTTTATCAGTATTATCCCTAACATTATTAATGTCATGTGGTGATAAAAAGTCAAATGAAAAATTTCTTCCAGATGCCTCGGGAGCTATTAATAATGTATCTGTTGTAACAGAAAATGATTTGTGGGATGGACGTGTTGGTGAAGCCATAAGAAATGTGCTTGCAAAACCTATTTACGGTTTGCCACAAGATGAACCAACATTTACAATTAGTCAAATTCCAACATCGGTTTTTTCTGGGTTTGTGACTAAAAATAGAACGGTTTTGAAAATTGAAACGAATAAAGAAGCAGGTATAACTATTTCGGATAATGTGTATGCCAAGCCTCAAAAAGTTATAGTGGTATCAGGAAAAACTAAAGAAGAAATTATTGATGTGCTTAAAGCAAATGAAACAAAGATTATAGACATTTTTAGAAATGAAGAATTAAGTGAACGATTGCGTCAAATGGCAAAATCGCCACACAATTTTGAGACTATTAAAGAAAAACTAGGTTTAACTATTGAGTTTGCTTCCGTTTACAGAAAGGCCAAAGAAACCGATAACTTCTTTTGGATTAGAAAAGACATCACAACAGGCACAACTAATTTGATGATTTATGAATTGCCATATGATGCCATCAAAAGAAACGATAGCGTTGTTAATCAAATAATCAAGATAAGAGATTCTATTGGTAGAGCCTATATTGAAGGACCTGTTGAAGGCTCTTATTTAATTACTGAAAATGCCTATACGCCTTTTCACGGGGAAACCATTATAGACAATAAACCAACATTAGAAACCAAAGGTCTTTGGGATGTAAAAAATGCCTTTATGGGTGGACCGTTTATAAATTATGCTATTGAAGATAAAATCAACAAACGTTGGGTGGTTGTTGAAGGGTTTGCTTTTGCACCATCTGTAGAAAAACGAAATTATATGCTAGAACTTGAAGCCATTATAAAATCGGTTAAAATTCAATAGTTATTGTACATTTTAAAAACAAAAAACCAGCTCATTAAGCTGGTTTTTTGTTTTTAGATAAATTAAAATTTATCCTTTTTTATCTTCTGTAGATTCTTCTTCTTCTTTGCTAGCGTCCTTAAACTCCTTAATTCCACTTCCTAGTCCACGCATTAATTCAGGTATTTTTTTACCTCCAAATAAAAGTAAAACAACAATAACAATTAATGCTATTTGCCAAGGTCCTATGGCTAAGGGTAACATATATAAGCTCATAATAATGATTTTAAAAAGCAAAGTTAATAATTAAAGTTAAATAAAACCGTTTTAAGCACAACTTTAGCATACAGACAACGAAGTCTTGTTATAAATTTATTTATTTTTGTTTTTAACATGACAGACAAAAAAAAGAAACCAAAAAAGATAAAACGAAAACTACTAGATAAGTATCGGTTAATGATACTTAATGAAAATACTTTTGAAGAGCGCTTATCATTTAAATTAACGAGATTAAATGTTTTTGTAATGAGCTCGTTAATGGCCATTTTTTTTATAGCATTAACGTATTTACTCATTGCATTTACGCCGCTTAGAGAATACATTCCAGGATATTCATCTACTGCATTAAAAAAGAAAGCAACAGAGTTAAGTTATAAAACAGATTCGTTACAGCGTGTTATTGTTATGAATGATCGCTATTATGAATCTATTAAAAAAGTACTTACAGGCGATTTAGATGCCGTAGATTTTAATAAAGATTCCATCATACAAGCGGTGAAATTAGAAGCGAGCGAAGTAGATTTAAGCCCAATAGCTGAAGATTCGTTGCTTCGTGAAAAAGTGGATAAAGAGGATAAGTATAATCTGTTTGAATCGGCAACCTCAGCAACTAATTTTGTGTTATTTCCTCCAGTAAGCGGTACGATAAGCGAGGCCTATAACGCTAAAGAAAAACATTATGCTGTTGATATTGTTGTAGCGAAAGATACTCCAATTAAAGCAACTGCCGATGGTATTGTGGTTTTTGCCGAATGGACCGCGAGTACAGGTTATGTTATTATAATTGAACATAGTTATGGCTTAATTTCAATTTATAAACACAACGCATCCTTAACAAAAGCTCAAGGTGATTTAGTTAAAGCGGGAGAAGTTATTGCTACCGCGGGTAATACAGGCGAATTATCAACTGGACCACATTTGCATTTCGAGCTTTGGAATGATGGCTACCCAATTAACCCAACAAATTTTATAGATTTTAAATAGACTATGCTATCATTAAAGTCGGCTTTAGCAAAACCTTTTGCAAAACATATTTATAAGAAAGTTCAAAAATGGGCAAATAACCCTATTGAAACTCAAAATAAAGTATTTCAAGATTTAATTTCAGAAGCAACAAGCACACAATTTGGACAAGATCATGATTTTGTGAGTATAAATAATCATGAAGATTTTGTAAAACGCGTTCCTGTAAGAGACTATGAAGCACTAAAGCCTTATGTTGAAAAGATGGTTGCTGGTGAAGAAGATATCCTTTGGAAAGGAAAACCCATTTATTTTGCAAAAACATCTGGCACAACATCAGGCTCAAAATATATTCCTATCACTAAAGAAAGCATGCCGAGTCATGTTGAAGCGGCAAGAAATGCTATTTTGTTTTACATTCATGAAACGGGTAATAGCAAATTTGTAGATGGTAAAATGATTTTTTTACAAGGAAGCCCTGTTTTAAATGAGCAAAATGGAGTGCAACTTGGACGCTTATCTGGCATTGTAGCGCACTACGTGCCCAAATATTTACAAAAAAACAGATTACCTTCTTGGAAAACCAATTGCATTGAAGACTGGGAAACGAAAGTCGATGCCATAGTTGAAGAAACCTTACCAAAGAATATGACGATTATTTCTGGAATCCCTTCTTGGGTTCAAATGTATTTTGAAAAGCTTCAACAGAAAACGGGAAAGAAGGTAGGTGATATATTCAAAAATTTCAATCTATTTATTTTTGGAGGAGTTAATTACGAACCTTACAGAGCAAAATTTGAAAACCTTATAGGTAGGAAAGTTGATAGTATTGAGTTATATCCAGCAAGTGAAGGGTTTTTTGCCTTTCAAGATAAACAGAATGAAAAAGGGATGTTGCTTCAGCTTAATTCAGGAATTTTTTATGAGTTTATTAAGGCAGATGAGTTCTTTGATGAAAACCCAAAACGAATAACCGTTAAGGACGTTGAAGTTGGCATAAATTATGTCATGATAATCTCAACAAATGCCGGTTTATGGGCTTATAATATTGGAGACACGGTTGAGTTTACTTCAACCAAACCCTATCGTGTTATTGTTTCTGGTAGAATAAAGCATTTTATTTCGGCTTTTGGGGAACATGTTATTGGTAAAGAAGTAGAACAGGCGATGCAAGAAGCGACATTAAACTCTAATGTTAGAATTTCTGAATTTACTGTCGCGCCACAAATTAGTCCTAAAGAAGGACTTCCATATCATGAATGGTTTATTGAATTTGAGAATGAACCAGAAAACTTATCTGCTTTAGCAAAAAAAATTGATGAATCCCTTCAAAAGCAAAACTCATATTATTTTGATTTGATAAAAGGAGGTGTATTGCAACCCTTAAAGATAACCAAAGTGAAACATGGAGGTTTTCAAGAGTACATGAAATCCATTGGGAAATTAGGAGGACAAAACAAGCTTCCTAGACTTTCAAATGACAGAAAAATAGCTGCCAATTTTCCGTATGTAAATTAGCTCAAATAGTATTATATTTGGCCTTACTAAACTAAAACTATGAATAGTAAAAAACATCATGAGAGAACCCGTGCTCAAGAAAGTTCAAACGCTATTGAACGATTGTAT
>Ga0115562_1002125_pt1 | contig 14039 bp, 10 predicted proteins | sample COGITO_mtgs_1105_6_FD_87200 | JGI IMG/M metagenome (GOLD analysis project Ga0115562, IMG submission 87200) | Pelagic marine microbial communities from North Sea - COGITO_mtgs_110516 | ecosystem: Environmental > Aquatic > Marine > Epipelagic | place: Germany:Helgoland, sampling site Kabeltonne...
TATCAGTTTGTGGCTCCGGATGACTGGAAGCAAAGCGAACCGACCTCACCCATGCGCAAAGCACAATTCGATCTTACCAGTGAGGATGGAAAGACCGCCCAACTCGTCTTCTTTTACTTTGGTCCGAGTGGCGGAGGCGGAGTGCGGGCAAATATCGACCGTTGGATGAAACAATTTAAAGACATGCAGGACCAGGACATTAAAGAAGAAATCGTCAACGAAGTGAAGGTAACCTATGCCCGGGCTACCGGAACTTTTCTCAGCGGTTCGCCATTTGGTCCAAAAACGCCCAAACCGGGCCACTCTCTTCTTGGATCTATTGTAGAGGGCAGGCAGGGATCGATTTTTCTAAAACTTGTCGGGCCTACCAAGACAGTGAAGGCTTATGATCAATCGGTCATAGAAATGATCAAACAAACCTTGGGAAAATAATACTCCTTATCCGTTTATTCAGCCGACCAATTTTGTAAACCCAACAGAACCGCCTCGGTATACTCCGAGACCAAACCAGAAGTATCATCCTCTCCTTTCTTGATCCATTTTTGAACACGTGGATAAACGGAGGAGGAATTGGCAATGTAAGGTTCGAGAAATACGACCGGGCAACGATATATTCGGTTAGCCAATAGGTTACGGGCCCACACTCCGGGAACTTCTCCAATTTTCAGAGCATTGGGTCCCTTGTAAGAAAAGGTCGGCATGCCGGTGACTTGAGAAAAGGAATGCGAAAGGGCTTCCGCCAAGCCCTGCTCAATAACAGACCATCGATTGAGCAAGCGCCAGATAAGTTCAAACCTCTGATCATCATAGGCGAGTTCGCCACCCATGTAACATCCATTGACCAGAATATGGTGGTCATTCCGATCCACCAGTTCTCTTTTTTCCGAATCCGGCCAGGCGGCGGCATTAAAATGAATGGAGATCACCAAATCCGGCTTGATTGAATGATTGATTAAATCTGCACGTGCCCTGATTTCATCCACCCGGTAAAAAAGCAATTCCTGGCGTTCCCGAACGAGGATATTTTTTTTCTCCGTATTATTGTAGTCTTCGCCCAGCACTGTTTGTGCCCACTGCTTTGCATCTTCGTGAAAATGATCCGGTCGGTTCTGGGTAACAGGTTCGGCTTTTTTACGGACGAGCACAGGGATGGCTCCCAACTGCTTGAGAGCAGGAACTAAATTTTTGGCCACTGCCAGGGCAAGGTCGCCTTCTTTCACCGGTTGGTCATCATTCAGTGAAAAATGCCTTTTTTCCATCGCAGACCAGGCTCCACCAATATGCCCGGGGTCCAGGGCGATAATTAAGCCACGCAGGTTTGTGGAAATCGATTTTGCCTTGGTGGACGAACTGGGTGTTTTTTCATCTTTCTTAAAATACAAATCGTACCACTCGTCCTGTTGTGGGAATTTTCGTATACTTACTTTATCCTCCTCGATACTAATCCAAGCAGACCACCACTCCGGTCGTGGGCAATAAACGGTGTTTAAAAAATGAATAAATTCACTACGGGTTATGGACTCCTGAAAAATATCCAGGTCTGACCATTGCGGAACTTCGCCCAAAGAAGTTGTTTTGGCTTTTAAGCCAAACGAGAAAGAAAAACATAGTAAAAGATAGATTAAATTCCTGTCCACACCGTCTAGCATGAATCGGGTTAAACCATAGGAAAAGAAAATTCTCAGGTTCATAAAAATACGCATTTACCAGCCAGGGATAAACAACAGTACCACCGTCCACTTACCTTCAATTTCTAGAGAATATTTGAAGGCCGTTTGAAAAAATAAGCTGACCACTGTGTTCGTCGAGAAATATTACCCATAAATTTAATAATTCATGCGTAAATATTCCCCAAATACATCACAAAGTGAGGATAATTAATTATTATTAAATTACACTAATAACTACCCATAAGCCACTTACGATATAATAAAGATATTGCATAGAAAATGAAAAAGTCCGGTATTATTAATCACTAACCAGTCAAAATTATGAAAAAAACAACACTCACAATCATTCTAACCAGTATTCTAGCGTTTAGCGTTAGTTTTGGGCAAGAACATCCCAGACTAGCTAAGTTAATCGTTGCGAAAGCCATAAAAGAAAAAGTTAGTTCAGGAGATATCGTAAGAAAAGATAGACCAGAACTTTCCGATGAAGCTAAAGATCAACTTGGTGAATTAAAAGGAAAGAAGGAAGCCCTACGTGCCGAACTCAAGGAAAACATTTCCAAACTTGGAGAGGGTGCAACTAAAGAAGAAATCAAAGAAGCAACACAAGCCTTCAAGCAAGCAAATCAAGACCGTTTTGATGAGGTCCAGGAATCCTACGAGTCCATTCGTGGAGAGATCAAAGAAGCACGCCCACACCGTCAAGAGCGCCCACAACTTAGTATGTCTGATGAACTGAAATCTAAAGTTGTAGCCCTAAAAGAAAAGCGTGAAGAAATGAAGAGTTCAAGAAAAGCTCTTCGTGAAGATCTCAAAAATGCAAGTACTGAAGAAAAGCAAGTAATCATTGCAGAGTATAAAGAAAGCAACCGGGCGAAGAATCAGGAGATCAAAGAAAATGCTAAGGCTTTAAAGGAAGAAATTCGCGAGAATGTAGAAACTGAAGCTACGAGAACATCAGATCTCTGATTTATCTATTCATTAACAATATGTTAGATCTATCAACATCAAGTCGGAAATACTCAGCTCTTGTGCCATGTATGCTCCTAATTCTTTAGCAATTTTTTGATCGAGTGAATTCAAACCGTAAAGAGACAGATAGAATAATGACTTTAAAATCACCCAGTTCCAAAGCTACATCTTTTGTAAAGGTTGATTGACTCAAAAAAGAATTGCGGTTCATTTCATCTTATCCATGCAAACTGATCATACGCTTAAAGGAAAAGAAGTCTTGTTACTGGAAGATGACCTTCTTCTAGGCAAACGCATCGAAGCTTATTTATCCAATTTAGGGTTGGAGACCACCCGCGTTGAAAATTGTGCCCATGCGCAGGATGCTCTTCAAGAAATGTTTTTTGACTTCGCACTTTTTGATCTCAACTTACCTGATGGCGAAAGCCTGAGTTTATTGAAAAACGGGTATGTTCCCGACAATACTCTCTGCATTTTAATGACCGGAGAAGGTGGAGTTAAATCTGCCGTTGAATCCATTCGGCTTGGAGCTGCGGATTACCTATCCAAACCATTCGATATCGAAGAACTGCCCCTGGTTTTCCAACAGGCACAGGCAAACCTGAAAAATAAGAGATTGGTTGAGCATGAAGAAAGAGAAAGGAAAGAAAAAACAGATATGCTCTTCTTTGAAGGTGCATTTGCCGAGGACCTCGAACAACTAAATAAAATACTGGCGGCCGATAGTCGGTTAACAGCCAACCTTCCCCCTTTGCTTATTGATGGCCCCACCGGGGCGGGCAAATCGACCTACGCCCAATGGATCCATGCAAATGGACCACGCAAAGAACAACCTTTTGTTGCCCTTAATTGCTCAGCCATCTCGGAAAACCTCGTAGAGTCAGAATTATTTGGTCATGAAAAGGGAGCCTTTACTGATGCCGGAAAATCCCGCATCGGATTATTTGAGGCCGCCGACCAGGGAACCCTTTTTCTTGATGAGGTGGCCAGCCTATCCCTGGCTGCTCAGGCCAAACTTCTACTTGCCATCGAGAGCGGGAAAATTCGCCGGGTCGGAGGAAGTAAGGACCTGTCCACAAATGTGCGCATTATTGCCGCGGCCAACCAAGACCTCAGAAAAATGATTTCAGAGGGTCAGTTCCGCGAAGATTTATTTCACCGTTTAGACCTGTTACGTATATCCATCCCCCCCCTGTCCCGACGTGGAAAGGATTTGCCCAAACTCGCCGATCATTTCCTCAAAGCCCTTTCCCAAAAATACCGACTGCCTAAGCCTCAAATGGATGAATCCTTCCAAAAGTATCTTTGCCACCATAGTTGGCCAGGAAATATCCGTGAACTTTTACACGAACTCGAACGCGCCCTTGTTCTTTGCGAACCAGGGAACAAACTTTCGTTGGCAAATCATGCCCTTCCCACTGTGACCAACCTGGAACAAAACGGAACAACTGACTGGCTAAATGAAAATTTTGTCTTTCCTGAAAAAGGATTTGATCTGGAACAAGAAATTCTGAGATTCATCCAATTGGGTATCAATCAGGCCAATGGAAATGTGACTGCTGCTGCACGCTTACTCGGCGTTCCCCGGGATTATTTGAGATACCGACTGAAAAAATAATTTTAAATTAATGAATAGGGAAATATTTCCCATTAGTGGCCCCCTTTATTGGTAAATATTTCCCAAAACTTGAATACATCAAGGATAACCAGAGATTAATAAATTCGTATTTAATTACAAGTGAACGACTTATGAATATTAAATTAATTGGCACAAGTAATGGTTAAGTAGGTAACCCAAGTATTCCATCTAACCCAATAATGACATGAAAAAAATTGCTCTTTCTATATTCCTGACCGCAACATTGCTTTGCTGTAATGCATTTGCCCAAAAACCCGGAGGTTTACGTGGTGAAAAACCCAGTGCTTCCCGTCCAGATGCCAAACCCGAAGGTGCTAGTGAGTTAGGTAAGCCCGTTGGTCGTATAAGCAAAGATGCGATTAAGGAAACATTAAAAGCTGCGAAAGCAGGTGAAATTACTCGAGAAGAAGCTCAAAGTAAAATTAAGGAGATTCGTAAAGGATTGAAGGAAAAGGGTGAAATGAAGGATATTAAAAGACCCGAAAAATCCGAACTTTCCGACAATGCAAAGTCGGTGCTTGATGCCCTTAAAGAAAAACAGGATACCCTTCACTCTGAACTCAAAGAAAACCTTGCCGAGTTAGGTAACTCTGCGACCAAGGAACAGGTAAAAGAAGCAGCCCAAGCTTTTAAAGAAGCAAACAAGGAAAGATTTGATTCGATCAAAGCGGAGCATGAAGCCATTCGCGAACAATTAAAGGCCGCCCGCCCCGCCCGTCCAAAGCGCCCAAAAATTGAATTATCCGAAGAATTAAAAGCCAAAGTGGAAGATATCAAAGCCAAGCGTGATGAACTGCATGAAGCAAAAAAGGCCCTTCATGCCAACCTCAAGGACTCAACTGTGGAAGAGAGAGAAGTTATGATTGCGGAGTTTAAGGAAGCCAACAAAGCCAAGCATCAGGAAATCAAAGAAAATACAAAAGCGGTTAAAGAAGAAATTCGTGCTCAGGTTGAAACTGAAGCTACCCGGTCCTCCGATCAATAATTGATCGATAATTTAAAAAAGAGGCTCCTCTACGGAGGAGCCTCTTTTATTTTGTTTTCCAACGAGAAATACACTCCTTAGAGTTAACCAATGCCAAGGTTGGTCCAAAATAAATACTCAAAAATTTCAGCTTACTGCCGTTTTCATCCTGTAATCCTTGGCCTAATTATTTTACTGCCTGTTCTGATTGCTCCTGCCTGGTCCAAGGAACCAAAGCCTTTTGAAGAATTTCACTCCAACTTAGGTGAGGTTTTAATACTTCCCCTCTATGCCCGCCCAAAACCTCCTACCCAGAATCAACCAGGAAAGCCTTTGGACATCGCTACGGCCCCTGAGAATAGTCAAACCAACGAAAGGAAGTTAGATTCCCCAACCAACCAGCCCGAGCCTGCTCAAACCAAGGATATCGAGCCACAAGAATTATTGACGGACGAAGAAATTACTGAACTTCTTTTTGGCGATTTGGATGAATGGGGAAGCGAAGAGGAAGTGGAAGAAGAAGTGGAAAAGGAGGAACTTTTGCTCCTTGAAACAAGTGGATGGCTCAATTTTTACCTGGCAGAATTTGGCCTAGGATACTCGGACAATCCTCTCTACGCCGCCTATAATCCAAAGAGTAGTCGCTATGGGGAATTTACCCTGGAAAGCTTTTTTTTGAGTCAACACGACCCTGAGCAAAAAGCTTTGGTATATCTCTATGGAGAAGGCAAAAAATTTGCTGATCTCGAGGAGGATATGTCAGGTTTGCTCCTAGCTTTGGTCGACTATACCTTTGCACCCTCCACAAGTTCTTTATCTTATGGAGGTAAAGTACAACACACCTATTACGACCAAGGAATGGACTTTTCTGACCTCGGTTCCACAAATCGTTTAAAGATCACCTCCAATAAATCCATGATTTCTCCTTTTATAAATTGGGTGGATGATGATGGATTGTCTGCTAAATTTGAACTTGGGTGGGGCAAGGAAGCCCTGAGGCAATTTGCTGATAAAAACTATATACGAACACTCTCATTTACCTTGGGAGAAGAAGGCAATGAATGGATTGACTGGCAGGCAAAATACGACCTCTCCAACACCGAATACCAAGACCGAAATGCCAAGGATGGCACAGGAAACATTATCCCTGGAAAGGTAAAAATCCGAAAAAATGGAGCCTCAATTTTGCTATCTCCACAAAAGGAAAATTTGTGGACAAAGGGGACAAAATTAAAGGCAGGCTATGTAAAGGCGAGAAATTCGGATGGTGCTTATTACGATTACCAACAATGGAAATTTTCTTTGGGTAAAGAAATTCAATCCGAACCATGGGAAAGTGATCTATCTGTAGGTTACAACTCCACCCACTATTCAGATCGATTAACTTCTAAAAATGCCTTGTTTTTAAAGGATGGTGTCAGCTTGGATCTTCGCATTACTCGTAATATTGATCCTCATTGGAAAGCCTTTATCAAATGGGCTCGGGAAGAGGATCGATCCAATGACCCGGAATATTCTTACCTGAGCAATTTTTGGTCTATGGGTCTAAGTTGGGAAAAATGAACATTCTACCAGAAAGCAACCTATGGAAGTCCTTTAGCTGGGTGGCACTTATTCTTGCTGGAATGGTTATCGCCCTGCTGTTTGTTTCGCGATCACAACTCCATCGGCAAGTCATCGAGTCAGAAGCCATGTTCCTAAAAGCTCAGTTCGAACAATCCATGAATACATTACTGCTCGATGAATTGGATGAGGAAATCGCCTGGATAGAAGGAAAGAGCCTAGAGGAAAGATTAATTAATCAGGCGGCTCTTGAAAGCTTGGGTATCCCCCAAGTTGAAGGTGTCCAGGCTTACAACCATGAATTTACTCCCATTTCTCTAGCCACTGCGGTTGGCTCGCCCGTTTCAGGTAATGAACTTTTTCAAAATGCCAGGCTGGAGGGTTGGGTATTACGGGTACTCCCAAGTGGTTCGTTTGGCTTAATGATTCACCTGCCCGATCAGCAAGATTCCTACTACATTGAATTTCAATTAAATGGAGAGCCCCTACAAGATGCGTGTAACCGTATCGATACAACCCTGGTCAAACAGGGTTCGGGATTGATGATCTTTGCCGTTGTTCTGCTATGGTCGATTTTTCTGATGATGATTCGTCGGATTCAGGCAAAGGAAAAATTGCTTATCGAAAAAACTGAGGTTCTTAAACAAACAAACCAAGAATTATCGAGGGCGTACAAAACCACCAGCCTGGGAGCTCTAACCGGTCATTTAATGCACGCCCTGAAAAGTCCGCTTACTGCACTGAATGATTTGGCTCGTAACCCAGATTCCCTAATCAAAGAGGACAACTCGGCTGATATCCGTTCCACCATTCATCAAATAGAAGGATTAGTTCATCAGGCTCTAGAAACGATTAAGGAAACCGAAAAGGGAGAAATTTCCTATTGTCTGACCATGAAAGAATTGCTTGCAATCCCCCGTCAAGAATTTGCAAAAAAATACGCTCTGGCCCGTTTAGAAATTAACGAATCATACTCACTATCAGGTTTGGTTAACAACCTACAGGGCAACCTCATCCTTGCCATCCTGAGTAATCTTTTTCAAAACTCCGTAGAGGCCAAGAAAGATGTCTCTCTTTCTATTGACTGCCTCGAAGAAGACGGGAACTGGATTCTGTCTCTCACCGACAATGCCGGAGGAATTCCCACGGCGTTACAAAGGCAACTTTTTTCTCCCATAATCAGTCGGAAACCAAGAGGTTCCGGAATCGGGCTTGCTCTTTGCAAACAGTTGGCCGAGAGCATGGACGGTTCCCTCAGGTTGGTATCTTCAGACAAGCAAGGATCGTGCTTCAGATTGACTGTCCCAAAACTTGAAGGTTCAACATCCCCAATGTTTGCAAGCATTTGAGATTGTTTTATAGTAAGCTAATGAAAGGGGACCTTTTGAAATCAATCAAAGACCTGTTCCATGTATTTGTACCCGCTTTGATCCTGGGCATGATCTGTTCCTTTTCTATTCAAGCTCAGTCTATACCGGTTTCCCTAAACTGGAAGTTATCCACCAACGGGGTTATCTTTTCTTCCCCTGCGATTGATGAGAACGGGGTAATTTATGTGGGATCAAATGACAACAACCTCACAGCCGTAAATTCGAATGGTTCTATAAAATGGACCTTCCCAACCGGAAACTGGGTGGACTCATCCCCTGCCCTGAGCCACGATGGCACTGAGGTTTATGTTGGATCATGGGATAACAAACTCTACGCCATTTCAACCACTGATGGTTCAGAAGTTTGGTCCTACGAGACCAATAGTTATGTAACCTCTAGCCCTGCAGTTGGTATAAATGGGCGGATCTATTTCGGCTCGATGGATTCAATCTTTTATGCTCTGGAAAACAACGGTTCCAAAGCCTGGGAATATTTTGCGGGGCAGCCCATTTTTTCCTCTCCATCCATCGGGCAGGAAGGCACCATTTATTTTGGTGATGAAAACGGCACCCTTCATGCCGTCAATCCTGATGGATCGGTTAAGTGGACTTATGAGGTGGAAGAGGTAGCAGACACTAACAAATCGATTCTTTCATCCCCTGCCCTTGACGCCTCTGGGAACATCTACTTTGGCAGTGGTAACGGATATTGCTACAGCTTATCCGACGACGGCGAACAAGCCTCTCTTAACTGGAAATACCAGACGGGCGACCGGGTGGATGCCTCCCCAGTTTTGGGATCTACGGATGAAGTTTTTTTTGTTTCCCGGGATGGTTATTTAAGGTCCCTGCCACTCTTTTCTGCCACCACTGATAACCTGGCTAATTGGGAGGAATTTGTGGGGGATGTCTTCTACAGTAGTCCCGTAGTTGATGCCAATGGCAGGGTCTATGTAATTGGATATACTGGTGGGGGTGAAAATCATCTCTTTGCCTACGATGCAAATGGTAGCAAGGCCTGGGATAGCAATGTCAGCGATCCCCCATTCTCCATAGATGCAGTGGTGGACTCGTCACTTCTGCTTGATCAAAATGGTGCTCTTTATTTTGGTTGCTTCGACAAAAAACTTTACTCCCTAGACCTCGGTGTGGGTCGATTAGACTCCCACTGGCCGATGTTTAAAAGGTCCAATAAACGAAACGGGGACTGGCCAAGCTTCAGCCTTTCCCTTGAGTCATCTCCCTTATCGGGTGGTTCAACCGAGGGTAATGGATTGTTTTACCAAGGTACTTCTGCTTCCATTTCCGCAACTCCAGATACAGGATATTCCTTTTCCGGATGGTCGGGGAATGGTGCAGTCGACCCCAACGCACCTTCCACCTCCGTGGATATGTCTCAGGCTCGTACTCTTTCCGCTTCCTTTTCTCTGAACTCCTACGACCTAACCCTGCTTGCAGAATCGGGTGGTTCGGTTACCGGTAGCGGTTCTTTTTCCCATGGGTCCAATCCATCCATTTCTGCAACTCCAGACACTGGATATTCTTTTGACGGATGGAACGGCGAAGGCACCGCTGATTCCAATGCCAGTTCCACCACTGTAGATATGTCCCAGGCACGGACTCTTTCCGCTTCTTTTTCTCTGAACTCGTACGACCTAACCGTGCTTGCTGGATCGGGTGGTTCGGTCACAGGCAATGGGTCTTTTTCCCATGGGTCCAATCCATCCATTTCTGCAATTCCAAACACTGGGTATTCTTTTGACAGATGGAACGGCGAAGGTACCGCTGATTCCAATGCCAGTTCCACCACTGTGGATATGTCTCAGGCTCGTACTCTTTCCGCCTCCTTTTCCCTGAACTCCTACGACCTAACCGTTCTTGCTGGATCGGGTGGTTCGGTTACCGGTAGTGGTTCGTTTTCCCATGGGTCCAACCCGTCCATTTCCGCAACCCCAGACACTGGTTATTCGTTTATCGGATGGTCTGGCGAAGGCACCGCTGACCCCAATGCCCCTTCCACCACCGTGGATATGTCTCAGGCTCGTACTCTTTCCGCCTCCTTTTCCCTGAACTCCTACGACCTAACCGTGCTTGCTGGATCGGGTGGTTCGGTTACCGGTAGTGGTTCGTTTTCCCATGGGACCAACCCATCCATTTCCGCAACCCCAGACACTGGGTATTCGTTTAACGGATGGAACGGCGAAGGCATCGCTGATCCCAGTGCCCCTTCCACCACCGTGGATATGTCTCAGGCTCGTTCTATTTCCGCTTCCTTTTCCCTGAACTCATACGACCTAACCGTACTCGCTGAATCAGGTGGTTCAGTCACCGGTAGTGGTTCTTTTCCCCATGGGTCATTGGTCAATGTATCGGCGACTCCCAATTCAGGATATTCTTTTGTTCAATGGGTGGGTGCAGGTATTTCAGATTCTACTGCCCCAAACACGACTTTAATAATGAACAGCGACCAATCAATTACCGCCCAATTTGCCCAATCCGAACAATCTCTTTTTTCATTAGTCCTGCAAGCAAACCCTCAAAGTTCTGGTATACTCATTGGCGATGGAAACTATCCACAAGATCAGAATGTTTCAATTTCAGCTGAACCTATCGCTGGATATTCCTTCGATCGGTGGGAAGGCTACCCAATCAATAATTCTCCAGATTCCAACACTTCTTTAATCTTAGATTCAAACATCACTATCACCGCCCATTTTACCCGCATAAACTATTTAATTAACTTGGATAGCCCTGGCGGAGGAACGGTTACAGGTTCAGGTACATATGCATTTGGAAGTGAAGCTAATCTTTCTGCCGAGGCTTCCACCGGTTATCAATTTGATTATTGGAATGGCACGGGAATCCCTGACCCATTGGCTCCTGTCTTGTCCTTAACCGTTTCCCAAGATCTTTCATTGGAAGCCATTTTTTCTCCTCTACCTTACACGCTTACTCTCAATGGATCATTGGGTGGAAGTGCCTCTTTTTCAGGAACCAATCCTTTTTCGTATGATAGTAATGTATCCATTACCGCGACAGCCAACGCGGGGTACACCTTTATTGGTTGGACGGGGCTAGGCGTAACCAACTCCGATGCTAGTTCCACCACGGTTCATATTACCCAGGACCGTAACCTGAGTGCTACTTTTGAAACCGTTGATTTCTCACTTATTGTCCTCAAAAACCTTAGCAATGCGGGCACGGTTACTGGTGGCGGGTTTTATCAGGCTTTTGAATCTATCCCGGTATCTGCGTCCATCAATCCCGGCTACCAGTTTTCCCATTGGTTAGGATCGGGCATTGAAGAACCCCTAAATCCACAAACTCGGATTTTGCTAACCAAGGACTCCTTAATTACCGCTTCTTTTTCTTTATCCGAATTTTCTCAGTATATTGAAGCAGTGGCGTTGAATGACAGTTGGTTCTCTTCTTGGTTAGGATCGATTTTTCAGAGCTCTACGGGTTGGATTTATCACTGGTCCTTAGGTTGGCTTTTTCCCCAACTGGATGAATCAGGAATTTGGATATGGCAGGAAGGACTTGGCTGGCTATGGACGCAAAAAGAAATTTTCAGCCAGAATTTCCTGTGGCAATCTTCTATTGAAAATTGGATTTATTTAAATTCGGAAGAAACAACCGGTCCCAGGTTTTTTGATTACCAATCAAACAGTTGGAAAGATTGGTAAATTACGGGGAGCAAAGAATGCTTACATGGACTTACGACCATCCAAGGCACTTCTCAAGGTAACTTCATCCGCATAAGTCACCCCGCCACCGCTGGGTAACCCAAATCCAATTCGGGTAACCTGAATCTCCCTTTTACCAAAAATTTCCTGATTCAGGTAATGGCAAGTCGCCTCTCCCTCCATATCATTTCCTAGAGCAAGAATAACTTCCTTAACCTTTCCATCCTCCAAGCGGTTTTCGAGCGATGTGAGATTGAGGTTTTCCGGGCCAACTCCGCGAACCGGAGCCAGTTTTCCGTGTAAAACATGATAAAGGCCGCGAAAAATTCCAGCTCTCTCCATGGCGAATAAATCGGTCACTCCCTCCACGATACACAATTGGGAACTGTCCCGCTCCTCAGAAGCACAAAGGCTGCAAAGTTGATTTTCAGCCAAGTTCCCACAGGTATGGCAGGGTCCCAGAGCTTCAGCCGCCTGGGTTAAACAATCAACCAGGCCAGTGCTGGCCTTCGGGTTTTCTACAATTAAGTGGAGTGCGACTTTCTCCGCTGAACGGTATCCCAATCCGGGCAAGCTTTTAAGTGCCTGCACCAAAGCTTGGTACTGCGGAGTCAAATTAGCTGATGGGATTAAAAGAAGCCGGGCATTTGCACGCCACCGGTAAGACTGCCCATGGCATCGTCTCCCTTCTTTTTTGCCTGTTCGGCGGCATCGACAACTGCCTGAAGAATAGCTTCGGAAACAAACTCCGGATCTTCTTTGAGGAATTCTGGATCAAGTTTTAAATCCTTAAACTCTCCCTGGCCTGTTATTTTAATAGAGACCGCACCGCCACCACCACTGACCTCGAGAATCTCCTCGGAGAGTTTGGCTTGTGCCTCCTCCATCAGCTTTTGCATTTTTTGTGCTTGTTTAAGAAGTTTTCCTACGCCTGGCATGGTTTGAATAAAAGGGTTTCAACTACTCGCTGGCAAGAAAATCTTCGTACCCGGTTTGAAAATCAGAAAACTGTGGAACCCACCCAAAAACTTTTTTAATTTTGGAATTTTCCACCCGTCGGTTCGGACCATGATCTTCCGAGGCACCAATGAACTCGGGTGCTTGTACCCCCACCCGATCCGCCACCCAGTTCGCAATTTCTCCCCGGGTTGCATGTTGTCCATCACAGGCATTAAAAATTCCTCCATCTACCGAATCCTCTGCCTCGAGAATAGCAAGCAGGGCAGTTGCCGCATCGTCTCGATGGATAAGATTAAGTATCCGTTGTGGACATCCAGACATCGGGTCTCCCCGGCGAATTTTATCGACCAACAAATGCCTACCGGGCCCGTAAAGTCCAGAAAATCGAATCACGCTGCGCCTCTTGGCAAGCTCTGCGGATGCATGCAGGCAAGCCTGCTCAGCATTGACCAGAATTTGACCACGCTCGGATACACCACTGGTGTCAGATTTTTCATTAACTAAACTCCCGTCGGTTTGTGGATAAACCGAGCTGCTGCTGGTAAAGACAAGGTTATTTACCCGGCTTCCATTCTGCTTGATCCATCCAAGCACCGAGTGCATTCCCTTGAGGTAGGAATCCCGGTATCCATCAACACTGGGAGAAGCTGCTCCCACACAGTTGACCACATGATCAAAATTATCCGGTAATTCATCCCACCAACCACTTTCATGCAAGTTTCCCTGTACTGTGTGTAGGCCAAGATCTTTGGCCTCGGCCACTTTTTGTGGGTTTCGTGTTAAGGCAGAAACCGACCATCCCAGTTCCATGCATCGGCGGGCCAATTCCATACCCACGAAGCCACATCCAAAAATAATTACTGAATTACTCACGAATGCGTATCCAATGGGCAGAGGATGGAATGTCAAGCCACCTACTTATACAGCCCCCAAAGTTTACGTCTTGTAAATCTCCCCATTCCTTGGCACATCCTTATTCCCTATGCATGTTTTGTTTGTATGTTGGGGAAATATTTGCCGCTCGCCCGCGGCTGAATGCACCTTTCGAAAGTTGCTCGAAGAAGGCGGACTTTCGGATAAGATTACCTGCGATTCTGCAGGTACCATCGGTTCCCACCAGGGAAACCCGCCCGACTCGCGCATGCGTCAGGCCGCCCAGGCTCGGGGCCTCACCATTACCGGTTCTGCCCGTATGATCAATGATCAGGATTATCA
>Ga0115562_1002131_pt1 | contig 14017 bp, 9 predicted proteins | sample COGITO_mtgs_1105_6_FD_87200 | JGI IMG/M metagenome (GOLD analysis project Ga0115562, IMG submission 87200) | Pelagic marine microbial communities from North Sea - COGITO_mtgs_110516 | ecosystem: Environmental > Aquatic > Marine > Epipelagic | place: Germany:Helgoland, sampling site Kabeltonne...
ACCAGCTCAAAGTTATAGGGTGATCCGGTGTTGGATCCGGTAAAGTCGCCCAAGGTCCAAGCATAGCGGGTGTTGATGCCGATATCGGCCTCGTCATAACCGTACCGGGTCCCAAACAGCCAATAGCAGGTTAGCCGAGAGCGGGTCACGCCAAGGTAGGAGTCCGATGGCTTGTATTCGAAATAGACTTCGTTGCGACCATTGGAACTGTTGTGACTGCCGTCGGTATCGCGGCCGACATAAAAGCGGAAGTTACTGCCGCGAATGGCATTCCACTCGGCCATCTTATATTGGGTCCGCAGGTCCCATTGGGAACCGATGGGGAAGGAGGTGGTGGACAAATACATGTTGGTCCAATCGCTGCGCCAGATCTGTTTGTTGCCGTTGCAAGTGCGCCATGCGGCGGCATTTGCAGTCATCGCCAGCGCGGCCAAGGAGGCTATTAGCGCGCCGGAAAGCATTAACTGAGTTCGTTTTTTCATGGTGAGAGTCCTTGTTAGTGTCTGTCTGCTCTTATTCAGAATCGGTCAACTGATTGGCTTCCGGTTCGGCCAGCGGTAATACCGGTCGTGCTTGCGGATCCGCCAGGGTCTGCCGGTTCAGTGTTCGCGTTCCGGCCAGTTGGGCATCCCGTTCGGTCGCCACCAAAGTGCTAAGCGCCGGCAAGCTAAACAGGTCCTTGGGGCTTACTTGGGTCGCAATCGACCCGCCATGAACGTGCAGTTGTTGGGCCTTGCGTTCTTGGATCATGGACACAAAGTTACGCACATCGACCGGGGCATAGGCGCGCGGGCGTTGCATCAGCGCAGCCCTATTGGTGGCCACTGAACGGTGCACTAAGCGGTCCAGGCCGCCATCAGAACTGAGCAGCTGCACGCCCTCGGCAGACTGTTGCTCGGCTGTTGCGCCGGTAGCAAGCAATTGGCCGCGGGCCATTAAACCCTGTGCCGTTTCGGTAATAAGATCGGCACCCTGAAAACCAACGATCGGCTCTTGCTGCGCGGTGAGCACCTCTTGGCGGCCGTTGACCTTGAAGACGCCCTGACTGAAGCCGACGAAGGGCATGTCCGCGACGCCATTATGGCTGACAAAGACCACTAGGCTGTCTCCCAGACTGAACTCTGGTGCACCGTGGGTGAGTAAGGTTTGTTCGCCGACCTGGCGCTGTTGTTTGTCCAGTTGCGCAACGGTGCCGCCCTTAAAGCGCAGGCTGACCGCCTTGGCGATGGGTGTTGAACCCGCGGCCGTGATACGCGCCGCATCGCGCAAAATTAGGGTGGTGTAGATGTCGCCATTGGCTGCTTGGTTAGCGTCCATCTGGGTGACCACGCCAGTCAGGACATGCTGGCTGGTGTCGATCAACTGATTGAAATCCTGATACAGCACAGTCGTGGCCTGCGCCGTGCCGAATAGCAGGCCAAACAGCAAGCCAAACAGGGTGACGCTTATCGAGGTTAATCTCATGGCATTTTCTCCTTTGCTTTTTTATCAACTTTAAAAAGTTTCAGTGCCGGCAAAGGACGAGTCATCAAACGGAGCGGGGAACAGCGCACTGCACCCAGAGCGGGGCAGGCAACGTAAGCGTGGGCTAAGGCCAAAATACAACAAACGACATTCAGAAAACCTATCCCAGAGTTGGACCGTTTTTCGTGAGCAATCCTTTGAAGCCAAACCATTATAAGAGTGTGCGTCCGGTATTTTGAGAAGGTGATCTAAAACTTCTGAACTCTATTGTCCATTTTGGACTATGGATATTCAGTTAATTGCGCAAGCTCAATGATAGTTACGTGATTGCAGTTCCAGTTCGCCGAGGACGTGGCTGAAGCCCTTAATTTCTTGCGCGATCACATGGATCACATCGCTGTCGGGCGCCTTCTCGAGCAGGCCCTTGATGATCACCAATGTGTCGGTGGTCAGGGTGCGCAGATGCTGCTGGGCGACAGCCAGCCAGACGATGACATTGATATTGCCGGTATGGTCTTCCAGAGTGATAAAGGTAACCCCAGTCGCGGTTTTGGGCATCTGTCTGTTGGTGGTCAGGCCGCTCACTACTATGGGTATTTGCACCTTGGCGTCCTTGAGCCGATGGGGTTTGCGTTGCGCGGTCAGGGCCAGGTCGAGCAGTTGGTCGGCGGTTGGCGTGGCGGGCAGTAATTCCTTTTCGCGCAGCAGCTGTAATATATGTTTGCGCAGCGATAGGCCGGTACTGTTCTGATCCGCAATCAGGTTTTCAAACTCATCCGGCGCCGCCAGACTGTGGTCGTCATCCGTAAAGGCGGTGCTGAGCAGATCCTGTTGCTGATTCAGCGCGGCGGTCTGCCAACGGGCCTGAAAGCGATGCCCGCTGATCTGGGCCAAGGCATCGGCGCTGGCCAAGGCGTCCAGATCGGCGCGGCTTAGACCGGGTACCCGTTCGAGTTGGTGAATTTGCTGGTAACCGGCGTCGGGGCGGTGCAGCAGCAAGCTCAGTCCGGCACTGGCGCGCAGTCCCTTGATGCGCCGCAGGCCGATGCGGATCGCGGTCGCGCCGGTCGCGCTGGTGGTCAGGCAACTGTCCCAGGCACTGAGGTTGAGGTCGGCCGGTAGAATGGCCACCTGATGGCGCTGAGCATCCTGCACCAGTTGCGATGCGCTGTAAAAGCCCATCGGCAAGCTATTGAGCAGGGCACAACAGAAGGCCGCCGGATAATGATATTTCAACCAGGCTGAGATATAAGCGATCAACGCGAAGCCGGCGGCGTGCGATTCCGGAAAGCCGTATTCGCCAAAGCCTTCGATCTGCCGGTTGATGCGCTCGACATAGTCCAACGGATAGTGATTGGCGAGCATCTTGTTGGTCAGCTTTTCGCGTAAGGTTTGGATGTGCCCAGCGTTCTTCCAGCTGGCCATCGAGCGGCGTAAATCGTTCGCCTCGTCGGCGCTGAAGTCGGCCGCGACCATGGCCAAGCGAATGATCTGTTCCTGGAAAATGGGGATGCCCAGGGTACGTTCGAGCACCGGGCGCAGTTCCGGTTTGGGGTAGTCGACCGCTTCCAGTCCGCTGCGGCGCTTTAAATAGGGATGCACCATGTCGCCGTGAATTGGCCCCGGTCGAACGATGGCGACCTGGATCACCAGATCGTAATAGCAAGCCGGTTTGAGGCGCGGCAACATGTTCATTTGCGCGCGCGATTCAATCTGAAACACGCCAACCGTATCGGCCTGCTGAATCATCGCAAACACCGCCGGATCGTCGCGCGCTATATCCTGAATGCGGATCGGGGTCTGATGAAACTGGCGAATATAATCGAGTGTCTTGCGCACCGCACTCAGTATGCCTAGGGCGAGTATATCGACCTTCATCATATCGAGCGCTTCCAGGTCGTCCTTGTCCCATTGGATAACGGTGCGGTTGGCCATGCTGGCGTTCTCAATCGGCACCAGGTCGGTGATGTTCCCCTCGGTAATCACAAAGCCGCCGACATGTTGCGATAGATGGCGCGGAAAACCGCTGATCTCATCGAGCAGCTGTTTAAAGATTTCAATTTGATGCTGGGCTAACCCGAGCCCGTCGTTGACGATCTCATCGATCCAGTTGCTGGCCCGATAACGCCAGCCGTAATTGGCGATCTTCTGCTCGAGCTGCTCAATATTTATGCCCAGTGCCTTGGCAACATCGCGCAGGGCACTTTTGCGTCGGTAAGTGATTACCGTGGCGGCGAGTGCGGCGCGCTTTCGGCCATAGCGTTGGTAGATGTATTGGATGACCTCTTCGCGCCGTTCGTGTTCAAAGTCGACATCTATGTCGGGCGGATCATTGCGGCTTTCGGAGATAAAGCGTTCGAACAACAGCGATGCCTCCTGCGGGTTGACCTCGGTAATACCCAAGACATAGCAGACGATCGAATTAGCCGCCGAGCCCCGCCCCTGACAGAGAATGCCGCGCCCCTTGGCAAAACGCACTATGTCGTAAACGGTTAAAAAATAGTGCTCGTAATTTTTCAGCCGGATCAGACCGAGCTCCTTGTCAATCACCGCGAGAATTTCCGCTCCGGCCTGCTGACCGAAGCGTTTCTGCACGCCTTGGTTGACCAGTAAGCGCAAATATTCGACCGCCGTATATTGGCCGGGCAGGGTGTCTTTCGGGTAGTTGTAGCGGATGCTGCGCAAATCGAAGTGGCACTGCTCGGCGATCTCCAAGCTGGCGGCCAACCACTCCGATGGGTAGATAGAGGCGAGTTTTTTGCGCGCGCGCAAATGGTTCTCGGCATTGGGTTTTAACAGCTGGCGCACCGACTCGATGGCCTGATTGGCGCGGATCGCGGTCAGGCAATCGTGCAACGGCTTGCGGCTGGGGCGGTGCATTAGGGCATGACTGCTGGCAACAATGGGCAGGGCGGCAGCGCGGGCGGTCTCCACTACACGGGCTATATATTCGGCGTCACCATTGGCGAGTAGATTTTCCGCTAGCAGCCAGAGGCGCTCGGCATAGTGTTGTTGCAGATGCATCAGAGTCGACTGAACATCGCCGTGGCGGGGCAGGGCATAGAGCAGGATACAGTCGGATGTGCTCTGCTGGTTAAAGTCCTTCAAGTAAAGCAGATAGGCGCCCTTGTCGCTGCGCCGCCGTGCACGGGTGATCAACTGACACAGCTGTTGGTAGCCGCGTTGATTCTTGGCCAGCAAGACCAGGTTATGGCCCTCGACATAAAACTCAGAGCCGATGATCAGTTTAATCTGGAGCGCATTTTGCTGCACGCCGCGCCAGGCGCGCACGACGCCGGCCAGCGAACATTCGTCGGTAATTGCCAAGGCGCGGTAGCCCAGTTCGGCGGCGCGGCTGATCAGCTCCTGTGGGTGCGCCGCGGCACGGAGGAAACTAAAGTTGCTCAGGCAATGCAATTCTGCAAATTCGGGATCGGGTGTCGACATGGCGGCTCAGAATAAATACTGGTTATCCATACAGTATCAGATTTTCACCCCGATGCGACAGTCCCCAAGCAAGCTATTGTGCAGCGATTTGTATCCGAGGTCCTATGCTGCTCGGATCGATCGGCCCTGGATCTTAGTGCTAGCCTTAGGTCAGGGGCCCAGAGAATCATTTGACCTGTCTCGGATCTATGGCATCCTCTATGCTAGCCAGGTCACCCTATTGAGGGCCCTCTCTATCGTCTTCCGGAAAAGTTTTTGACCATGCTAAAGCCCTGGCTACTGGCCATTCGTCCTAAAACGCTGGCCGCCTCGGTCAGCCCCATCCTGCTGGGCTCGGCCCTGGCCTATCACGATGGCCTATTACAGCCGTTGAACCTATGGTTGGCGCTAATCTGTGCCCTTTGTCTGCAGATTGCCGTCAATCTCGCCAACGACTGGTTCGATGGCCGCTCCGGGGTCGACACCGCCTTGCGTAAGGGCCCGACTCGGGTCACCCAGGCCGGGCTGATGTCGCCCTTTCAGCTTCTGCTGGGCTTGGGCCTGGTCAGTGCGCTGGCCATCGCCAGCGGCCTCTGGTTAGTCGCGCTGAGCAGCTGGGGCTTGCTGGCCTTTGGTCTGGCCGCTCTATTGGCGGTATTTGCCTATAGCGGCGGTCCCTGGCCTCTGGCCTCGCACGCCTTGGGCGAGGTGACGGTGCTGCTGTTTTTTGGCTGGTTGGCCGTGGGCGGCAGCTATTATGTGCATACCTTGCAGATCAATCCTGTGGTAATGGGCTATGGCACCGTTGCCGGCTTGATCAGTGCGGCCATTATGTTGGTCAATAATATCCGCGATATCGCCACCGACCGCCCAGCCAATAAACATACATTGGCCGTGGTGCTGGGGGATAATCGAGCGCGTCAGCTCTATGTTGGCCTGCTGATCACAGCCGTGGTCGGCCATCTGGTGATCAGCTTTCCCTTGGGTCTGGTGTCATTGATTCCGGTCTTGATGATGACGCCCTTCTTGCGCCGGTTGGTGGGCGCGATCCGCGTGCGTCAAGGTGCTGGCTTGAATCTGCAATTGGCTCAAACGGCTCAGTTGGTGCTGCTCTATTGCCTGGCCATGAGCGCGGTGCTGGTGGTGTTTTAACACGCCGGGTCAAAGTAGGGTTGGCAAGGCCGGTCAGAACGTCTAAAATCCGCGGCCGTTTTATTGCTGTGAGCGTGACCTATGTCGCTATGTGGTTTGGATTTTGGTACCTCAAACTCGACCGTGGGTGTGGTAATTGATCAGCGTGCAACCATGGTGCCGCTGGAAAAACATCCGCGCACCGGTGCGCTGGAGACGACCCTGCCGAGCGCACTGTTTTTTGATTTCGAAGGCGATAACATCAGTTTCGGTCGTCATGCCATTGAGGACTATACGCGCGGTGATTTTGGTCGGCTGATGCGCTCGATGAAAAGCATCCTCGGCTCTCGTCAAATGGACGATGGCACCCAGATTAAAAACAAGCTCTATACCTTTAATGACATCATCGGCTTCTTTATGCAAAGCCTGAAACAGCGCGCCGAACAGTTTTCCAATCAGGCGCTGGAGTCGGTGGTCTTGGGCCGGCCGGTGCACTTTAACGATCACCATCCCGATCTCGATGCCGCTGCGGAAGCCCGGCTGAGCGAGATCGCCCGGGCGGTTGGTTTTAAAAACATTTCCTTTCAGTTTGAACCCATAGCCGCCGCTTACGACTACGAACAGACCGTGGATCGGGAAGAGATTGCCTTGATTATCGATATAGGCGGCGGTACCTCTGACTTTACCCTGATCAAGCTGTCTAAGGCCAACCGCGAGAAGACCGATCGACAGGCCGATTTACTGGCCAATCACGGCATTCATATAGGCGGCACCGACTTCGATCGCCACTTGAGCTTGGCAACGGTGATGCCGCACTTTGGCTTAGGCGTGCCCTACAAGGACAAACCCAATCTGGCCATGCCGATTCACTATTATGTCGATCTGGGTACCTGGCATCGTATCCACTCTCTCTATGACCCCAAGGTGTTGCGCGATCTGGCCGACTTGCGGCTGAATATGGCGCATCCGGACGCCATCGCACGGCTGATTCAGTTGCTCAAACAGAAGGACGGGCATCGCTTGGCCGGGCAGGTGGAACAGGCCAAGATCGATCTGGCCGATCGGCAGGAAACACAGATTGACTTGAGTTTTTTAAACCGCGACTCAGGCTCTGGCGACGTCCTGGCCCATCCGGTCAACCGGGCCCGACTCGATGCGGCGATTCAGTCCGATGTCGATCGAGTCTTTGCCGCCGTAGCGGAAACCCTGGCGCAGGCCGGTATCGGCAAGGGTGCTATCAATACCATCTTTACCACCGGCGGTTCGACCGCCTTGCCCTCGGTTCGGGCGTTAATTCAAAGCCAATTTCCGGACGCCAACTGGGTCAGCGGGGATCTCTTTAACAGCGTCGGTAAGGGCCTGGTATTGGAAGCTCAGCGGCGCTATTGATGCCTGCGGCCTAGGGCTAGGCCGCGAAGTCGGCCAGAACCGCGAGAAACGCCGCGCCATACTGTTCGCGTTTCTTGTCACCAATGCCGGCGATGCTGCCCAGTGCCGCCAACGACTGAGGCCGGACGCTGAGCATCTGTTGCAGGGTGGCATCGTGAAAAATCACATAGGGCGGTACCTTCTGTGCCTTAGCGATGGCCGATCGGCATGCTCTAAGGGCATCCCAGAGGGCGCTGTCGGCGGCCGGAATGTCGACGCTGGTGCGTGACTTACCGGGTCGGGTGGTTTTGCTTGGCGCCTTGTCGAGGCGCAACTCGATCCGACTCTCACCCTTGAGCAGGGCGCGACTGGGTTCAGCCAATTGCAGCTGGCCGTATTCATCCAAGACATTGATCAAACCGCGCGCCACCAATTGGCGATACACCGACCGCCATTGGGTGTCGCTGAGATCCTGGCCGATGGCAAAGGTCGAGACCTGATCGTGGCGAAACTGGCGCACTTTGTCGGTATTTTTACCGCGCAGCACATCGATCAGATGGCCCACACCAAAGCGCTGACCGGTGCGAAAGACACAACTGAGCGCTTTGCGACTGGCGTCGGTGCCATCCCAGGTTGCTACCGGGCTCAGGCAGTTGTCGCAGTTGCCACAGGGCTCGGGCAGTCGGTCACCAAAGTAGCGCAACAGCACCTGGCGTCGGCAGCTGGTGATCTCGGCCAAGCCGAGCATGGCGTTCAACTTCTGCTGCTCCAGCCGTTTAAACTGTTCATCGCCGTCCGAGCCGGCCATCATCTGCTTAAGCTTAATCACATCCTCAAGGCCATAGACCATCCAGGCGGTGGCGGCCTGACCGTCACGTCCGGCTCGGCCGGTTTCCTGATAATAGGCTTCGACACTCTTGGGCAGATCCAGGTGGGCGACAAAGCGCACATCGGGTTTGTCGATGCCCATGCCAAAGGCGATGGTGGCGACGATAATCACCGCCTCTTCGGTGAGAAAGCGGCGCTGATTTGTTTGCCGTACTGTCGCATCTAGGCCGGCATGGTAGGGCAGGGCATTAAAGCCCTGCTGCTGCAACCAGAGCGCCGTGGTTTCGACTTTTTTGCGCGACAAACAATAGACGATGCCGGCATGCTCGGCATGTTCTTGGCGAATAAAGTCGAGCAGTTGATCCTTGGGTTTGAGCTTTTGGCTGATCCGATAATCGATATTGGGTCGGTCGAAACTGCTGATAAAGGTGCGCGCATTGCCCAGTTGCAGGCGCTCGATAATTTCGGCCCGGGTGCGTTCATCGGCGGTGGCGGTCAGGGCGATGCGCGGAATGGTCGGGAAGCGTTCATGCAGCAGGCTGAGCTTGAGATAGTCGGAACGGAAGTCATGGCCCCATTGCGACACGCAATGGGCCTCATCGATGGCGAACAGTGAGATCTGCAGCTGGGCCAGCCACGTTAGGGTTTGCGCCTGGGTCAGTCGTTCTGGCGCTATATAGAGAATATCGATATCGCCGGCCACGGCGCGACGCTCAATCTCGGCGTTATGGCCCGGCGGCATGGTCGAGTTCAGGCAGGCGGCGCGTACGCCGGATTGGCACAGGGCATCGACCTGGTCTTGCATCAGCGCAATGAGTGGCGAAATAACGATGCCGATGCCCGGTCGTGCCAGCGCCGGAATTTGAAAACAGAGCGACTTACCACCGCCGGTGGGCATCAACACAAAGGCATCGCCGCCGCCGAGCAGCGTCTCGATGACCTCCCCCTGCGGTGGGCGGAAGGCGGTATAGCCAAATACCTGATTCAGAATTTGCGTCGCGTCCTGCATTTTCAATGGGCTCCTGGGGTCGATGTGCCGGGCAATATAGCCTGTCTGGACGCTGACGACCAGCCTGTCGGGCCCGGCTTTGGGCACTGCGTGACAGGCGTCAAGCAAACAGACCGTGCAAAAACCACGCGCCATCGTCGCGCCGAAACAGCCAGACGCGCTGCTGGCCCTGTTGGCCAATGTAGTAGTCGCGTCGAACCCGGCCATTATCCCACCAGCCCCCTTCGATGCGCTCCGGACCGCTGATCAGCTGGTATTCCTGAACCGGAATGGCCTTCGGTTCGGGCATCAGCAGGCTTGGCCACTGGCGCATAAACTGTGCGCTGCGCGTGCTGTGGGAATTTTGCAGCTGACTGGCCACCTCCGGGCGAGGGTCGGCTTCGGCCTTTAGGGTCTGCACCCGGTCTTCGCCGAGTCGGGCCAATAACAGAGCATGCATCCGATCGGCATCGCCCTGCAGATAGCGATCGCCAACCAGATCGGCGTTTTCCGCCTGCATGGGTAAAAAGCCCTTGGCGCGCAGGGTTAGGCTGACCACCGGATCGATCAGCTGGGTCTGATCAAGCTGCAGCTGCAGCAAGGCTAGCCAGTCGCTTTGCCGGTAACAGCCGCGCACCGAGGGTATCGTTAACAGACTCCTGCGGCCGTCACGGTGCGCCAACCTAATCAGTAACTTTTCACACACCCGCTGACGCGAGAGCAGATAGGCTTCGAGGTTTAACAACGCGCGGCGCAACGGAAACAGCAGACCGCGCGCCTGTTCGGCGTCATAGTTGAGATGCATCACCTGCGCAAAACGCTCGGGCAGCTTAAAACTGACCGGCGGTCGGTTGTCGGTTTCCAAGCGCTGCAGGCGTTCAACCAGGTCTATGCCAAAGCGATAACCAAGCTCCTTGCGCGGCGTGCTCTTGAGCTGACCGTATTGGCGAATGCCCATGGCTTGCAGTTTATCGACCAATGGCGCCGGCAAGCCGAGCTGTGCCACCGTCAGCTGGAGCAGGTTTTGTTGCAGAACCTCGATGTCGTCGCTGCACAGGCCAAGTCCGGCCTCGGCGAGAATACGCGCCGCCGAGGGCGTATGGCCGGTCGACATACGGTATTCGAAGCCGCTGCCGTCGAGGCGCTTAGACAAGTCGTGCCAATAGGCATCTAGGCCGGCAAAGAGCGGCAGCATGGAACCGACTTCGAGCAGTAAGCCCTGAGGTGGCAATAGGCTGATTTGCGCCGCCTGATGGTAGCAGAGCAGGGCCAGTTGGTTGAGTGACTCGCCTTCTAAATGGCTGTCATAGTCGGCGATGGCGCAGTCGGCGAGCAAGCAAAAGGCGGTCTTCTTGTTCATGCCGACCCTTACACCCTGGCTGACGGCGGCGGCGTTGCATTGCACGATGGTGTGCTGACCGGGAATCAGCAGCAGTTGCGGCAGCGGTCGCGGGTCGGCCATAAACTGCGCTTCTAGGGCTAGGCGCGGAAAGTGAATATGCAGCCAGAGCATGTTAGCAACCGACCCGATTGAGCGGCAGGCTGATCTGTAGATCATTGACCGGCCAGCCGGCCCGGCGTTTGATGATATTAATCCGGCCCTGGGCGTTAATCGCCAGGCGCAACGACGCGACGCTGGGCTGATTTTCAAATTGGCTCGGTCGGAGCATAAAGACTGCCACCCGGGCGCTTTCGGCGGCCAGCTGGATGCGCCGCATCAAGGCCTTGTCGAGCTGCGTCAACCAGACCACGGCGGCTTGGCAGCCGCCACTCTGAAGGCTTTTTTCCAGGCTGTGGCAGACATCGACCGGCCGGCTGGTATGGGCCAGCAATAGGCGCCGGGTATTAAAACCCCAATGCTGTAGGGCGGGGACACAGGGTGGCAAGGGCACATTTAACCAGAGTTGCCAGCGCTCGTCCTGCTGGCTTAATCGGGCCAAGGCCGGCAGCAGCAGGCGCAACTCGCCGCAGCCGAGCTCTGGGTAGAGGATCTCGGTCACAGCCCCTAAGGGCCAGCCATGACCTGGCAGCAGGGCATCCAGCTCGGCATAGCCGCTGCTTATGGCGGCGACGGTCGTTTCCCGTGCGTCCCGCGCGGTCCAGATCCGGCCCTGTTCGGTCAGGGTGTCTACTAAGCTCACGCGAGGAAACTCATGGCGCATGCCTTTTGCTGTATGGATATACAGTATAGCGAAGCGCGATTGATTTGCCAGAGAATAAAAAGGTTGCATTCATCTTGATTAAATATACAGTTGTATATTATTTACTTGAGACCGGCCCATGACTGAACTACTGCCGCGCTATAGCGCCCTAGAAGAATGGGCCAACAGCCTGACCCACGGTATCGGAACCGTCCTAGCGATCGTTGGTCTGGTGGTGCTGTTGATGGTGACGATCCCAACCGAGGATCCATGGCAGGTGGTCAGTGCCAGTATCTATGGTACGACTCTGGTGTTTATGTTTTTGGCCTCGACCCTCTACCATGCCATTCAGCCCGCGCCGATCCGCAAGGTACTGCGTCAGATCGACCATCTCGCGATTCTGTATCTCATCGCCGGTTCCTATACCCCCTTTACCCTGATCAATCTCAGGGGCGTCTGGGGTTGGTCGCTGTTTGGTGTAGTTTGGGGTTTGACCCTGATCGGTACCGTGCTGCAGCTGTCGCCGGCACGCAAGATTAAGGCGCTGATGGTAACGCTCTATTTGCTAATGGGTTGGGCGGTACTCGTTGCCATTAAGCCGTTAATCGCCAATATGGCGCCACAGGGTCTTACCCTGTTGGTTGCTGGCGGCCTAGCCTACAGCGGCGGAGTGGTGTTCTATGTTAATAAACGCATTCCCTTGAACCACGCCATTTGGCATCTCTTTGTCCTCGCCGGTGCCACGCTGCACTATTTTGCTATCCTGTTTTATGCCTTCTGAGTACCATTCGCCGTTCGAACGGCCGCACCCCTAACGCAATCTAAGGATTGGCTGACCTTGAGTTGGCCAATCCTTATCGCTCTACGCCAGAAGAGGGATCGCTTTTCTCGGCCATTAGCATTAGAGTGAAAAATAAAACTATGACGGCAACCAAACTCTACGATCTCGATCGAAAACGGCATTATTGGCAACGTAACTCTGGGCTCTGGCTGTTAGCGGCCGTGCTGGCCGTGGGGGCCTTGTCGAGCCTGTTCGAAATAGGCTATCGCCAGGGCTATGAGCGGATTCTCGAGCAAGCCCAACGCCAGGCTGACTATGAGTTGGCGTTGCAGGTCCAGATATTAGAGAGTCGCTTGGAAAAGTATCGGCTCTTGCCCGTGCTCATCGGCCGGCATGGCGATCAGCGCAATTGGTTGCCCGATCTAGTGGATGGCAATGTCGGCAGCGTCTGGCTGCGTCAGGTGCGCTATCTCAGTGGTGCACAGAATGTCCTGCTGCTGGCAAAGGATGGCCGTATCATTGCTTCAGCGCAGGATGCCGAGGCCTCATTGCCTGCCCTTGAACTGGGTAAGTTGGCCCAGGCCCCGGCTCAGGGGGTGTTGGGCCGGCAATATATCTATGTCGACCAGGAGACCCAACTGTACGGGTTCTCATCGGATTTACAGATCAATGGGACTGCCCGGGGCGTATTGGTGTTCCTGCTTGATCTGGCCCCGGTGTTTCAATCCTGGACGCTATCGGCCTCGGACATCATTGCCCAAGACGCCAATCAACTGATTACCCTGTCGAGCGAACAGCAATGGATTGGCCAGCGGGCCGACCAAATTGATTTTTTCACCGACCAGACCGCTTATGCCCGTGCGGAAATGGAAGTGAACACCATCGGTTGGCATGTTGCGGTCTACGAACCGGTCGATGAGACCGCGCTGATCCGACAAACCCTGCTCAGCGCGGTGGTCTTGTGCATGCTTATTATCATGATATTTATTTTGTTGATCCGCCGCCGTGAGCAACAAATTAAGACGGTGTTGCGCGATAAGATTTACGCCGCCGAACTGGAGCGGCAGATCAAACACCGCACCGTTGAGTTGCAGGCGGCCAACCTGCATTTGACCCAAGAAGTGCACGATCGACGTCTGGCCGAGCAACAGCTCAAAACCACCCAACAGGAATTGATTCACTCCGCAAAATTGGCCGCGATCGGCCAGATGAGCACCACCCTAAGCCACGAATATAACCAGCCCCTAGCCACCATGCGGACCTATGCCGAGAACGCTTTGCGCCTGCTCAAACTCGATAAGATTGCCACCGCCGAGGACAATCTGCAGCGCATTATCGCCCAGACCGATCGGCTCGGAAACCTGTCAAAGGTGCTAATGTCCTTTGCGCGCAAGCCGGCCAGCGGCTTTACCCGGGTTGATCTGAATGCCTGTGTCGAGGAGGCCATTATGTTGGTCCAACCGCGTAATAAGAATCGCGCCATTGCCCTGACCCATCAGGTCGGTGAGGGTTACTACGTGCTCGGCAATGGCGTGCAAATTAGTCAAATTCTGCTTAACTTGCTGACCAATGCCATCGACGCCATTCAGGGGCAAACGCCCGGACCGGAACGCGATAGTATCACCCTGAGAGCGGCCCTAGACGGCGATCGGCTGACCCTGACCATCGAAGATTCCGGCCCGGGCATCGACACCGATTTGGCGGCCGTGGTGTTCGAACCCTTTATGACCACGAAAGAATCAGGCCAAGGGTTGGGCCTGGGTTTGTCGGTGGTTAAGGACATTGTCAACGACCATCAGGGCGAACTGCGGCTGTCCACTGCTGCCGCCGGTGGCGCGCGCTTCGATATCAGCTTGCAACGTTGGTCGAATGATTCACACTCACCGGACC
>Ga0115562_1002138_pt1 | contig 13980 bp, 13 predicted proteins | sample COGITO_mtgs_1105_6_FD_87200 | JGI IMG/M metagenome (GOLD analysis project Ga0115562, IMG submission 87200) | Pelagic marine microbial communities from North Sea - COGITO_mtgs_110516 | ecosystem: Environmental > Aquatic > Marine > Epipelagic | place: Germany:Helgoland, sampling site Kabeltonne...
AAATGTCGACAATCTACATCAAAACTCTGGCTTGGCTGAGGATAAAATTGTTGAGCTGCACGGCAATGCAACTTATGCCTCTTGTTTGAGCTGTGGGCTGCGTTACGAGCTAGCAGAGCTTAAAGCAGAGTTTGAGAAAAACCAAAGCGTTGGTGCGTGCCATAAATGCTCTGGAATATTAAAGACTGCGACCATTTCATTTGGTCAGTCCATGCCGGAAATTCCTATGCAACGAGCTACCGCTATGGTGGAAGCCTGCGATTTACTTATAGTATTGGGTTCATCTCTAACAGTTTATCCCGCAGCTGGATTTCCTGAATACGCTAAACAGTTGGGAGCCAAGCTGGTCATTATCAATCGTGAAGATACGGGTTTGGAAAACACTGCTGATTTAGTAATTCAGCGGCAAATTGGTTGGGTGATGCAACAAGCGTTAAAGCTTTTGTAATTGTTAAGTTGTTATACCTATAGTGCCGCTAAGCCTACACCATTATTTTGTTTCAAAACGTGTTCAACGCTCATTTGAACGCCTGTGTGATCAAAGCCCGCAATTGCAGACGCGTTGGTTGCAGATGGGTGTTGCGGACCGTTCCCTGAATTATTACGACTTAAACAAATTGATTGGGGAGGAATTGCTACCTCGAGATCTATGTTTGCTGGCTGGCCGTCAATTTCAGATTAGCGAATATGGTATTTTAGGTTACGCGATGAAAAGTGCTCAGACGCTTTCCCATGCATTGCGCTTGGCCGCCAAATACTATCCTACAGCTTCGCCACTATTAGATGTGAAATTCGCGATTGAAGGAGATTCTTACCAAGTGATATTGGAAAACACTTCATCGCCTAGCGCAGATGTGTTTTTGCTGCTTGTAGAAGAGTTGATGGCTAGCTTTCCCCAAGTTATTTCTCAACTCACAGGGGAAGAGATTTTTGCGCAAAAGATTGAATTGTCATATTCAGACACAGGACACCTGCAAAGTTACCAGAAAGTATTTAACTGTCTGCCCAATTTTGGAGCCAATAGGTGCATTTTCTCAATCCCTCTTAGGGCACTTGATCTACCGCTGTTGGCTACAGATGCTAATATGCTGGAGTTACTGGATCGTCGCTGCCAAGACTTACTAGATTATGGCGGCGAAACGAAAGGTCTGAGTCAGCGTGTTACGCGCTTACTTTTACAACAACTTGCCTCGGTGAACAGTGCAAACGATGTCAGTAGCTTGATGAACATTAGCGAGCGGACGTTGCGGAGAAATTTGGCTAAAGAAAATACTTCATTTCAGGCGCTTTTAGACGATGTTCGTCAGCGTTTTGCAGAAGACTGTTTGCGTACCACTACCCTCTCGGTTCAGGAAGTCGCCGAACTGGTAGGTTATACTGAGGCATCAAATTTCCGCCGCGCTTTTTACCGTTGGACGGCCCAAACTCCTGACAATTTCCGCATCGGTGCAGTGGCGATCCAACAATCCTCGGCAGCGCAAGTATAGTGAGTGTAGAGGTTCTTCCAACGACCATTGTGGTGTTGTCTGCGCAAATTCGCGCGCTGCTTCCAGAGTGGCTGCAGTATTCTTTGCATGACTTTGAATTTCTTTCCGGGGGCTATAGCAACGAAAACTATGCTTTTTCGGTAGATTTTGGCGCGTCGAGAAAAAGCTATGTTTTGCGTCTGCCCAAAGTACAACAACCCTTCGTGAATCGTGAGCTGGAAGCTCGTTGGTATGATGTGCTTCCCGATCACATTGGAGTTAAACCCGTCGCGTTAGATACCGTTTCTGGAGCGATGATCACTGCAAAGTTAGATGGCCAAATTTTGGCTGAAGTCTTTGCCGATAACTTTGCCGAGCAGGACCTACTAAATTACGTAAAAACTTTACACGGATCGTTGCCGAAAATTGAGCGTCACTATGACATATCCGAACTAGCAAAATTATATGGTGTGCGCGCGCCTGAGTTTGATGCTCTTCACTTGGGCCAATCATGTCATAACGATTTAAACCCATGGAATATTATTGTCACTGAAGATGGGTGGCGCACAATTGACTGGGAATTTGTTGGCTTAAACGATCCCCTCTTTGACCTCGTAGCCTTGCACCAAGGTCTAGAACTACCAGCAATTGAGCTTGGGCAGTTGTGTTATGAATTCATTGGCTACGTTGACGAAGATAGATTAACTAATGTGCATTGGGCTTTTTGGTATCGGGAATGGGCTTGGGCAGATTTTCAAATACGCTCTGGCAACCTGCGAGAGGAAATAGTTCAACAACGTATTGTTGCAATGAAAAGATTGGCGAATTTTTAGCAAAACTCCAATGAAGCTTTAATGGAAACCCAAGGAAACTAAAAGCAGGCGCACCAGCGTGCTAAGCGCACGAAACGCCGTCTAAAAACTAAACTTTCAGTGCCGCTAATGCACATTCAAGCCTACTGTCCCCAGCGCCCTCAATTACACTGAAAGGCAATTTTCTGCCCTCAAGTTCGCGTTGGTATACATCGAACAAACGCTCACGATCGTGTGGGTTCTCTCTAAGCGGGTCTGGGTGCCACTGGATGTCTGGAGCACAGAGCAGGTATTGTCGAGGCGACTGAGTTTTCATCGCAGTTTGAAAAGCTGCTGGCACTGGACCGTATTTTTCTCGCCACCAAATAATTAGTGTTAGTAAGTCAGTATCTAAAATCAGTTGGCTTGCCTTCTTCTCCGCCGCAATTTGTAGGTCTAGTAGATTGAGCAAGTCTGAAGGCTTATAGTTGGACCTTGACTGCATATATGCCCGTGCTGGCTCGTCGATCACCGGCTTGTTTAGGTGCGCCCCCAGTGCACTGCACAAAGTAGATTTTCCACAGGACTCCGGCCCTGTAACAACAATGATCACGAGGTTGTCCGCATACTCTTGCGCCAAGACCTAAAGCCTATGACCGCCATAATCAGATAAATCCCATACAACCCAGCATAAAGGAATAACCCAGGTTGGCCATCGAAGCCCTTGAATAGATAGAGGGTAATTTGCACGACATCAATCACAAACCAAGCAACCCAGCTATAAAGGTGCTTTCTTGCTGTCATCCACATAGCAGTGAAGCTGGCTACAGTTGTAAAACTGTCTGCGTAGGCTAGATCGGCGCTTGAAAACTTGGCAAACAGCCAGCCCATTAAGATGCTGCCAGCTATAGTGACTAGGAGGAGGTATAGATTGCTCTGCTTTGATGTGACAACAGGTTTGAGCACGCCCTGCTGGCGCTGAGCCTTGCCGCCATAAACCCAGTAGTACCAACCATAGGCGTTCATGAGTACGTAATATAAGTTGAGGAGTACGTCTGCGAAAAGGTTCGCTCTAGCTACCACAATGACAGTGATCAAGGCGTAAAGTAAGCCAACTGGAAAGGTAAGCACGTTTTCTTTGATGAGTAGCCAAACGCAAAGCAAACCGCTGGCAACACCAACGACCTCTAACCAATTATTTACAAGATAATCTAGCACTGCAATTTAGCCCTAACGGTTAGGCGTCTAGACTTAGACGCTTATTCAACGGAGGTGCAAAATAGCAAAAGATGGAGGAAAAGACTCGTTAAACCTAGATGTGGAGTTTAGGGCCGGTGACCTGCTATGCGGCAGCGACCGGTAGCCACTGCTTTTCTACAAGCACTTCGACCGTCATGTACTTTAGATCGAAAGGAACTAATTTGGGGCATCTATTTTTAGCATGGACCCGACGGTTGGAAGTAGATTTGCTCAGTTGATCTAGAATCTCTTCGCTAAAAGGTACAAAGGCTAAGCTTGGTTTGCTTGTTTCAGTATTCATGGTCCACATAATCTTTATCTAGGCGGCCAGTAAACCTAAAGATACTCAAGGGATATGCGACGAATTCGCGAAGGACAAGTGAATAAAGTGAAGGAATATTGGACACCCGTACGCGTTCATAATTTTTCTCATAGCGCCTAGTGACATGCCCAAATAAGAGGCGGCTTGGATACCTAAACTTTTCATCATTGCCGCTAAACCAGCTAGAATGTTCACTATTCACGAAATTAAGGGTATCTGTTTTGGCGAAAAATATCGTTATTGTTGAGGATGATCCAGATCAGCGGTCAAACTACATGGATGCCATATCCAAAAAAGGATATACGGTGCGAGCCTTTGGTAGTCGCGAAGAAGCCCTTGAAGGGTTTGACGAGGCGTTACCTGATTTAGCAATTTTGGACATAATCTTGGGAGAGGAAGTAGATGCCGGCTTCCAACTTTGCCGAGAGTTGTTGGCCCGGGCGCCGGATTTGCCCGTAATTTTCCTCACTGAGAGGATCAATGAGATCGATAAAATTTCCGGTTTGCGCCTGGGTGCGTGGGACTATTTACCCAAACCAATCTCACTGGATTATTTGGCTGAGCGTATTTCATCTTTGCTACGCATCAACGAGGTGCGTAGCGACCAAAATCGTAAAGAAACATCTTCAGAGAAAAGTATTGGTGAACTTGCTTTAGATCAAGATGCCTTATTAGTCGCTTGGCGCGGTGAACGTATCGATCTGTCAGGAACAGAATTTCGTATGCTCGCTAAGTTAGTACGTATGCCAGGTCATGCCGTGAGCTACGAGACGTTGATGAATGCAACCATGCAAAGTTTGGTGACAAATAATACGATCAACACCCATATGAGAAATATTCGTAAGAAATTTGAAAAAATTGACAATGAATTCTCCTGCATTAAGAGCGAGTACGGGTTCGGTTATCGCTGGTTAGATCAATAAGGTCTGTAGCAAACTAGATGGCGTTCAAATTCAAATTTCGCGGTCCAAGGTTAGGCACCAAACTGGCAATGATGGGTTTGGCGCTATTGGTCATCCCATGGTTCAGCTATTTGCAGCTAGTGGAGATGGAACGATTACTTATTCAAGGGCAATCCCAAGCCCAGCTCTTGACCGCTGAAGGCATCTCTACATTGTTTAATGGCCGCGAAGATCTGTTCAACGACCTACCGGTAAACGTAGAAGATTTTGAGCCGCTTTATGCCCTACCCCTGCAAAGTACTATCAGGTTAGATGGTGATGCAGATGATTGGGGTGATGATGCGCAAAATGCCTACCTCCAGTTTGGTTCAAGCGTAGGTACAAGTGACGGCGACTTTTCTCTACTTTTGGGTGAGCGCGCGGAATACCTATATGTTCACATGCGTGTACAGGACCAAGCGATAATCTATCGAGATTCTGAATACCTGCGTTTAGATAATGCTGACCATATTCGTTTGAATTTTATTCGCACAGATGGCGCGGATGGGCGTGTCTCGTTAGTGTTTCAAGAGACCAATGTCATCACTGGCTTTTCCATGGACGAGCAGTGGCGATATTCAGATACCGGTAATGCAGATAACCGTATTCAGGGGGTGCTAAAAAAAACTCCAGAAGCAGATGGGTTCTTTGCTGAATTCCGGATTCCCCTAGATTTATTGGGTTCCAGAACTTTTTTTGGTATGACCTTTGTCGACATAGATGACAGTGTTGCTCGAGAAGTGGTTTCAACTACCCAAAGCTTACCTCCAACAGAAAAGCAAAACTTCAATTTGGTTGTTCTGCGCACGCCCGAAGTACGCAAAATTGTTCAAGGTCTTGGTTATGCGGGCGCGCGAATATCGGTGATTGATAGCCAACAACGAGTGCGTGCTGAGGCCGGTAGTATTCAAACTGATGCGGACAGCGATGATGAACAAGGCTGGTTTCCTTCTGCGACAGGATGGTTCAATAGCGTGCGCCCACGACTTCACCAATTGATCACTGGCGAATCACTTGAACAGACAATTGCGGGTGAATTTACTGCTGAAAAAGGTAGTGCAGCTAACCCAGCGGATAAGGCTATTGCAGCGAGCTTAGGTGGAGTACCCATTACGTTGCGTAATCGAATTTCGCAAAACCAAGAATTGATATTGGCCGCTCACCCAATAGTTTCCGCAGAGGAAGTCATAGGGACTGTGATTGTCGAACAAGATATTGATGACATATTGCGTTTCCAACGTTCGGCACTGCAGCAGGTACTATTGCTATCTGTGCTCAGTTTGTTCGTCATATTTGTTGCACTACTTGCCTTCGCAGGGCGCTTGGCTTGGCGTATCCGTAATCTTCGGCGTGAGGCTAGTTCAGCGATTGATGCGCGTGGACGATTAAAGAAATCGCAGTTGCTGAGTGAAATGAATGCAGGCGACGAGATTGGCGATTTAGCGCGAAGCGTTTCCAATATGTTAGAGAAGCTCAATCAGCACAACACTTTTTTGGAAAGCATGCCTCGTACTTTACGTCACGAAATCAACAATCCGCTGAATACTTTAAGTACCTCTCTGCAGAATTTAGCCGAAGATTATCCTGGGATCGATGAGAGCAAATATTTGGAGAGTGCACAACGCGGTGTGAATCGCATAGGGTCAATCGTACAAAATTTGGCTGACGCGGCGAACCTTGAAGAGTCGTTGGAAGCTGAGGAGTTAGAAAGCATTGATTTAGATATTTTACTCTCTAGTTATACAGCCAATTGCTCGCTAAGCCACCCGGGTGTTGATTTTGCCTACCGAGGATCTAGCAAGCCCGCCCACGCTCTTGTTTCGGATTTTCGTATAGAGCAACTCATGGATAAGTTAATTGATAACGCGGTAGATTTTCATCGGCGTGACACCCCTATTCGGGTACAACTTGATTGCTTCCGCGAAACGTTACAAATATCGGTTGCTAATCGAGGGCCGACATTAACTGGCGAAGTGCGTAAGTCTGTATTTGATTCTATGGTCAGTCATAGAGGTCAAGAAAACCGCTTACATTTCGGTTTAGGTTTATACGTGGTACGCATAATTGCCGAACACCATGGCGGCGCCGTTAACGCATTGAACCTACAGGATGATACCGGTGTGGTTTTTTTGGTCCAATTACCTTTAGCGCGCTCGACTGACCTCGAAGAGCAGGTGTATAGAACAGACACCCTGCCCCCTCGTTGATGACTAAAGAAAAAAGTAGGGGCCGAACCCCCACTGTTTTTACACTGCAGTTCACATGCTATTGTTAACGCACTACTTTCCACATATCGAAAATGGTGTGCTGAGAAGGCAGAGCGTTACAGCTGGATCGAGGTTTTTTTAGGCTAAGCTGTAGTCACTGTCCATGGTTACGCCACTGCTGCCTATTACGGTACCTTTCTTAACTAGGTTCTCCATTGCTGCAAGCACGCTGCGTGCGGCAGCTGGATACATAAACTCTGGCGTGTCTTTGTACATCAGGGGAACCATTTCGCGAATTTTAAAAGTACCGCCTTCAATGCAGTTAATAATCTGTTGTTCGCGCTCTAAGCGGTGGGCTATATAGGCCCTGACATGTGCCTTGGGTTCGTCAATACATGGGCCGTGAGTTGGCCAGTAAATTTCGTCGTCTCTTTCAAGCAGCAATTCCAAACTCACCATATAGTCCGCCATATCACCATCCGGAGGCGAGATAATGCTGGTTGACCACCCCATCACATGGTCTCCGGTAAACAGCGCTTTTTGTTCTTGAAGCTGGAAGCATAAGTGGTTAGATGTGTGGCCTGGGGTATAAACGCATTCTACAGACCAGTCTCCACCCTCAATGATTTGGCCATGTGTAGCCAAGTGATCGGGAGCAAAATCCATATCGCCACCTTCTTCCACTTGAACCCCTTGTTCCATTTTGCCAGCACCATGGGGTCCATAAGCATAGGTGGGCGCGCCTGTTTTGGCCTGCAATAGCCGACAACCGGGACTATGATCCATATGGGTATGAGTTACTAATATATGGGAAACCGTTTCACCGGGAAGGCATGCAAGGATGGCATCAATATGCGCTTCGTCGTCTGGACCAGGGTCGATTACGGCTACGCTACCAGTACCAAGAATGTATGTTCCAGTACCGTGAAAGGTGAAAGGCCCTGGGTTATTGGCAATAACCCTTCTTATGCCAGGAGCTAAGACTTCAGCTTTACCGTATTCAAAATCCAACTGACGACGATAGGGAATTTCAACGGCCATCTTGTATTACTCCAAAGCAGAAAAACTAATCCAGCAATATAAGAGTCGCGCTAAACAAAAGCAATCGACGGCTTAGATCTTTGGAAGCCCGTTATTCTAGGTTTAGCAGGAATCTTGTGGTGGTTATGCTAACTAATCACTCCCCCACTTCTCTCTGAGTGCAACCCATTCGACAACATCTGGGTTTATCGTCAGCGCCAAGTCCATATACTCTTTCGCCGTATCCCGCAGTTTGTATTCGTAGGCTTCTTGAGCAGCCTGGGAAAGTCGCCGTGCACAAACATTAAGCAAATTTTTAGCTGGTGTATTAGAAGGATCTAGCTGCAGGACTTCGCGTAGCAACGCCGTTGCATTGTTTTCTATTGGTGCGGTTAGGTAGCCTTTAGACATCAGCTCTTGGGATTGCTCGAGCAATACAACCACTCTTGCTTGGCGGCTTCGTTCATTTTCAATACGCTGTCTTAACTCGCTGATGGGCTGGGCCGGCAGACCGGCAGCCGATGCTTGGTCCAATAAATCTTCAGCACTATCCAGTCTACCTTGAGCTAATTGCTCGCGAACGCTATTCGATATTTGCGCTGCAACTTCGTTCAGGCCTTGTAAGGCGACCATATTGTTGGGGTCTGTTGTTAATACTCGTTGATACAATTCCGCTGCATTTGCACCGGCTGGTTGAATGAATAAATTCTCTGCCCGCAACCTGCGTGCTTGAACCAGTAGTTCATTGATAGCGGCTTGAGCGGTCGCAGCCTGGGATATTAGTTTACGCACGTCGTCTAATTCACGCAGATTGTTATTGGCGGCAGAAGCGCGTTCCAAAAGGCTAATGGCATTATTAACTTCACCGCCCTCTGCAGCGACTTTTGCTAGGCCAATATAGTGAGCGGACAATTCGGTTAAACCCCGCTCAGCACCGGGGTGCTGGGGTGCAATACGCAATATCTCTTGGTACGCCTGAATAGCCGCTGCGGCGCTAGGCAAATCGGACAAGCCATGGCTGGCAAGTAGCGCCTGGGTACTTTTAAGTAAGCGTTCGGCTCTATAGCGATTTTGCAGACGAAGCGACAATACAGTTAATTCTGGATCCTCGCCCAGCACGCTGACAGCCTCTTGTAGGCGTAATTCTGCTGTTTCAAGGTTTCCGGCGGTCATCGCTAAATTGATACTGTATCGCCATGACTTTAAAACTTCGTCCAGGGCTATTTGTGCTTGCATATCGTTAGGTTCAAGGAGAAATATTCTTTGGTAGGCTCCAGCAATTGCTGCAAGGCCTTGGTTTGGGTCTTGGCGCAGCGATTCAGCCTCGGTTCTAGCAAACACCAATTGCGGATCTTCGATTACGCCCAGAGAACTCCCCACATTAGTAAGAGAGGCAGTAACCTGTTCACGCAGTAAAAAGGCGACTCCAAAAACTACGCCCATAATGAATAACGTTGCAAAACTCTGTAGTGCAATTTTTCTTCGGCGCTTGCGCCGCGCTCTTTTTTGCTGCTCTACTGGATCTAGTGCAACCGTTCTTAACTCAGCCCGCAAGACAGAAATTTCTTGAGTTTTGATAGCTTGGGTCTTGATTGCGACATCTGGTAACAATGCATCGGAGGCGATAGCCGAGAGTGCATAGCTGAGATCCTTGCCGCTTTGGTAGCGTTTCTCAGGTCTCTTAGCTAACAAAAGATCAATGATAGGTTGAAGTGTAGCAAGATAGTTGGGTAAGCGCGGTATTGGGTCCTGAATATGCTTTTGTAGCATAGTCTTGGCATCTGGATCAGTATATGGCAGCTGTCCAGCTAGCATCTGATAGAGCAAAACACCAAGACTGTAAAGGTCTGAGCGACCGTCTAAACTCTTACCGATAATTTGTTCTGGGCTAGCGTATCCAGGTGAAAGCGGGTCTCTTTGATCAGTTGTAGTGTCGGTTTGGGGCGGCTCTTTTATGGAGGTTGCACTACCGAAATCTATCAGCCCAGGGCTACCCGTGTGCGTAAAAACAATATGCTCTGGTTTGATATCGCCATGGACGTAGCCAATTTCGTGCAATTCATCGAGTGCCAGCGCAACCTGACGGACAGTAGATATAAGCGACTGAAGACTCATACCATTGCCAATTCGATCTAATAAATCGCCGCCGTCAAAATCCTGCAAAATGGCAAAGAACGAACCTTCGTGTTCGCCCGAGGCAAGTAGCATTGGGAACACAGGACTTCTAGTCAGCGTCAAAATTGTGGTTTCGGGCAAGGCTTGAGCAGAAAACTTAATAACTGCCTTTTCAAGATCGATAACCCTGGTTGCCCTGTAAACTCGAGAGTCCTCCTCCGAGGGGTTAGCGGCAGATAATCTATAGCCGTCTATGATGTGGTCAGTTAGATCAACCACTGCCGAACTCACTAATGCTTGTGTCGGGGTCCACTTCGGGTATTTCAAGAACGCTTCCGCTGACCATTTGGCCAAGAATGAATTTGCCCTTGGGTATAAGTAGGCGTCCATCTAAGCTTACTGCAAGGCCAGTACCGTGAGCTAAACCATTGATGCACTGAGTAGAGTCAAACATCCATTGGCGCCCCATATGGCTTAGTGAACAGGTAACGTTTTCTACTAAAATGCGCTCTAATTGAAGCGCACCCGAACGCCATTGTTGAATCTCTGGTTGCCCGCCGGGCTGTTCCTTGATGCCCCAGCCACTCTGACTATTCTCAAAGAATTCACCGCGATAGATGGTTCCATCGCGCCAATGAATGACGCCTAGGCCTGTGCGGTTGTCCTGCACAAATGCACCGGTATAGCGATTACCATTTGGCCAATATAATGTGCCTTTGCCGGTGCGCAGCCCTTGGGCAAACTCGCCAATGTACTGCCGACCATCGGAATAAACTAAATGGCCTTGTCCATGTGGCGTGCCGTCGAGAAAATCGCCCTCGTAACTTTGACCTGTATGCCAGCGCATTTTACCCTTGCCTGAGCGCAGATTAGCCACAAACTCGCCATTGTAGGTGTCTTGATTTGCCCAAGAAAATTCGCCTTGCCCTTCTATACGATTGGCTTTGAAACTACCCTTGTATTTGTCGCCATTGGACCAAGTAAGTACCCCAATGCCATGACGTTTGCCTGCTAAGAAAGTGCCTTCATAGGATCTGCCATCTACCCATTGATAGGTGCCTGTGCCATGGGGTAAATCATTCAAAAATTGACCTTCATAACGATCTCCACTTGCCCAGACATATAGGCCACTACCCTCAAAAATACCGTCTCTAATTTCACCTTCGTAGCTGTCGCCGTTACTCAGCGTGATAATTTGCGTGGCCGGGTATCCAGCCAAGGGCAGCAAGGTCAAATAGAAGAGAAATAATTTCCTCAACATCTTCAAGGTTTCGTTATACACGCCAGAAAACTCCGGTAGACTGCCTGCTAATGGGTATGATTGCTCGCCGCTCACATTACTGTAATTGGAAACTTATTTCTTCATCTCCTTGTGCCTGATCCTAGGCTTGTCCAGTGGATTTCTGGGTGGGCTTTTGGGTATTGGCGGCGGCGTAGTAATTGTGCCGGTTTTGTACTTTTTGTTCACGCTCAGCAATCAATATCCGCCAGAACTTGCCATGCTGGTTGCAATTGCAACCTCGCTATCCTGTATCGTTCTAACCTCTGCTTCAGCGGCGCTAACGCAAATTAGGGCCCAGCGAGTTCACTGGCATATTGTTTACAAACTACTACCTTTTTTGCTGCTGGGTAGTTTTTCCGCAGGCTATGTCGGGCCTAACTTACCCGATGATAGTTTGCGTTGGTTTTTTGCTGTATTCATCGGCTTGGTAGCCATTATTATGCTTACTAGTTGGAAGCCAAAACCCAATAGAGCCCTTCCAGGTTATATGGGTAGTTCAGTGATCAGTGCGCTAGCAGGCCTAGTTGCAGGGCTGGCCGGCATTGCTGGTGGTAATGTGATTGTGCCAACTCTTATTTTCTTTAATGTCCCCGCACATAACGCAACCGCCACAGCAAGCACACTGGGCGTACCCATCGCCGGTATAGGTGCTATCGGTTACTTCGTTTCGGCTCCAGCGAACAATACCCCCAATTTGTTTGGCTACATTGATGTATGGGCGTTCGTGTTGATTGTTATCGGCGCGGTAATAACCGCACCAATTGGCGTGAGGTTCGCTCAGCGCGTGCCAGCTGAGCGGCTCAAAAGAGTTTTTGGAGCGATGCTAAGTGTTGTAGCCCTGCGCATGCTGTTAGAGCCGTTTTTACTCTGATTCAGCTTCTGTGCTTGCCATGATAGATCTAATTTGAATCGCCTCTGTAGGTTGATCTGCTAACACATCAGAAATGACGACGACCTTATCGTTGGCAGCAAAGCCTTCCCTTTCACGCAGTACATCAAAGGCTCTTTGCAGAGTTTTCTCAGGGTCGTTACTAAATGCCATGCGATGAGCATAGACCGCCCTATTCAGCGCTAGCCTGCGACGCGATTGGCTGTTGTTAGTGAAGGCATAAATTGGCACGTGCATTGGTCTTGCGCTAGTCACGTAGTCTGCGGTTAATCCACGGCGTGTGATAACGACTATGCCTTTTGCGTCTAATGCTTCAGCTAGGGCAACAGCGTGGATGGCAACATGTTGCTTGTCTTCGCTCACCTCAAGGGACTTTTCATAGCCCAGCCCAGGAAAACGTTCTGACTTCCCGGAAATATTATCCAGTTGTTCTACACACCGAATAGGATACTGACCTACGCCGGTTTCACCAGATAACATTACCGCGTCCACACCCTCATAAACAGCATTGGCCACATCTGTAACCTCCGCGCGGGTCGGAATTGGATTGTCGATCATTGATTCGAGCAAGTGAGTTGCGACGATACAGCGCTTGCCACCTTTGGCGCAGGCATGGACAATTCTACGCTGCACGTTTGGGAGATCAGCGATATCTGTTTCGATACCTAGATCACCACGAGCCACCATTACACCATCTGATAATGCGACGATCTCGTGGATATTATTCACGCCTTCTTGGTCTTCGATTTTTGCAATGATCTTAATACTTTGCTGCTTTTCTGCTAACAGCTCACGTAATTCGACAATATCGTCAGGGCTACGAACAAAAGACAGTGCAATGAAATCTACGTCGTTGGCAATGCCGAAAGCGATGTCTAATCTGTCTTTTGCGGTTATCGCAGGCAAATTCACGCGTACCCCTGGAAGGTTAACGTGTTTTCTGCTGCCAAGAGTACCGCCGTCTATAACTTCACAAGTTAGCTGTCGGTCTTTTTTCTGCAGCACTTTGAAGTTCATCAAGCCGTTGTCGACTGTAATGATTCGCCCTACTTCCACCACATCTACAAGCTCTGTGTAGTTCACATGGATCGAGCGTTGTTCAATCATGTCACCGTCTCTGACCGACAATGTAACTACGTCGCCGGTGTTCAACTCCATTGGGTTTTCTAATACACCGGTTCTTATTTCTGGGCCTTGCGTATCTAGCAGAATTGGAATGGGGTAAGTAATTTGTCGATTTAGGGTTTTGATCCAGTTAATCACCTGCAAAGCACTGGCGTGATCTGCGTGCGACATATTGAGGCGGACCACATTCATACCTGCTTCGTAGAGCTTTTTAAGCATGTCAAAGCTGGCTGTTGCGGGGCCTATGGTACAAATAATCTTGGTTCGTCTAATCATGGCGTTAGCTTAGTCTTCGCGCGGGGACATGTCATGCGACCAGAAGGAATTAACCGAACTTTTTACTTCTTTTAGCGTAATTGTCTGTGGCCGCCAATAAGATGGGAAGAAACTTTGCAGTTCGACCTGCTGAAAGCGCGGATCGACTAAGCAAATTATGCCACGATCATTTGGTGAGCGAACTAAGCGCCCCGCCGCTTGAATAACCCTAGCCATAGCAGGTTGGTTGTACGCCATAGTTTGTCCAAGACCTTGGCCGCTCTCCTGCATAGATTGAGTAGACTGCGCATAAAATTCAGCCATTAGA
>Ga0115562_1002153_pt1 | contig 13937 bp, 10 predicted proteins | sample COGITO_mtgs_1105_6_FD_87200 | JGI IMG/M metagenome (GOLD analysis project Ga0115562, IMG submission 87200) | Pelagic marine microbial communities from North Sea - COGITO_mtgs_110516 | ecosystem: Environmental > Aquatic > Marine > Epipelagic | place: Germany:Helgoland, sampling site Kabeltonne...
CTGGTGTTTTTGGGAAGAGGGCGCTGGAAAATGGGATGAAATTGTATCTAACACTTGGGAAAAAGCTGTCTTTAAAGCAGACGGATTTCATTCTGAATTTGACCTAGCGCCCTACAAATACAAAATGATCAAAGGGATTGACTTCTACCAAAAACTATATCCCCAACTCAAGAAAAACAAAAACCTGTATTTCCTACAAGAAGAAATAGAAGACATTATTTCCAGCCCAGAAAACTGCATTGTTCGCACCACTTCAACAACCTATTCTGCTCCCCGTGTATTTTCGAGTATTCCCACAACAGCATATAAAAATCAAACACGTTTTCCTGTTTTACAACAGCATTTTATTGGGTGGATGGTCAAAACCGAAGTACCCATTTTTGATCCCCAATCAGTCACATTCATGGATTTCGAGGTCCCACAAAAAAACAAGACCCGCTTTATGTATGTGTTACCCTTTTCCAAACATGAAGCCTTGGTTGAGTATACCCTTTTTTCTAAAGACTTGTTAGAAGATAAGGAATATGAGGTAGCCATTCAAGACTATTTAAAGGACAAAAAAGCGGGGGACTTTAGCATCACTGAAACCGAGAAAGGAAGCATCCCCATGACCGCTTATGATTTCAGTCAACACAATACTGCTAACCTAATGTATATTGGAACAGCTGGGGGGTGGACAAAAGCAAGTACCGGTTATACCTTTCAAAAATCTGTTCATAAAGTAGATCAACTCATTGCCTTTCTAAAAAAAGACAAGCCTCTTAACGAGTTCAAACAAAAATCAAAATTTAACTTTTACGACCTCTTATTTTTGGATGTTTTAGCAAAATACAATGAGGAAGGAAGCCTGCTCTTCAAACAAATGTTCCAAAACAATCCATCTAAACGCATCTTTGCTTTTCTTGAAGAGAAAACAAGTTTGTGGCAAGATGTAGCCATTATGCGTTCTTTCCCCGTAAAACGTTTTGTTATTGCCCTCGTAAAGCGCCTTTTTCAATTATAATTTTCGCTCCATCAACTGTACCGAAAAGGCTTTAAACGCTGCTTTCTTTTCTGAAGAAATTTTGAATTTCTCCACCTCTTTTAAGGCGCGCTGCGTATAGGTCTCCATCAATGCTTGAATGGAGTTATCTGCTCCTGTAGACCGAAAAATTGCTTTTGCCTTTTCTATTTTTTCTGTCGAATCTTCTGGGGTGGTTGTAAACAAGTCCATGAGCGTGGAACGCTGCGCTTCATCCCCCTTTTCAAGGGCAAGTAAGTACAAAAGTGTTTTCTTGTTTTCAATGATATCTCCGCCCACTTGTTTTCCAAAAGTAGCTGGGTCTCCAAAAGCATCGAGGTAGTCATCTTGCAGTTGAAAGGCAAGGCCAAGTTGTATCCCAAAGGCATAAAATGGTTCGCTCTCACGGCGACTCAATCCGCCAATCATGGCGCCCATTTGCAGAGAACAACCCAAAAGCACAGCTGTTTTCAGTCGAATCATCTTCAGGTATTCTTCCTGCGATACATTTTCTTGTAGAGGGAAATCCATATCATATTGCTGCCCTTCACACACCTCACGAGCGGTTTTACTAAACAATTGTGTTAGCTCGGCAAACAATGCTGGGGGGTAGTCGTTCAAACATTCATACGCCATGACCAGCATCACATCTCCCGACAAAATACCGGTATTGGCATTCCACTTTTCGTGAACGGTGGGCTTCCCTCTTCGCAAAGGCGCCTCGTCCATAATATCATCATGTACCAAACTAAAGTTGTGAAACACCTCTACTGCCAGTGCGGCCGGCAAGGCGCTTTTAAATTCTCCCCCCACGGCATCTGCCGCCAACAAGGCCAAAACTGGACGTATACGCTTGCCTCCTAAACCCAGAATATAGTTGGCAGGTTCATATAATGTACTGGGTACTCGTTCAGTTAAACTTTCTTCTAAGTAGGCTAAAAAAGCCTGTTGGTAGCTTGCAATCACGGTGAAGTATTTTTACAAAAATAGCCAAAAAAAATGGCTAGAGATTGTCCTTGAATAAACTTTGGAAACTAATTTGGTTTTTAAAGTTTCCATCCGTACTTTTGCAAGACAAAAAAAAGAAAAAGTGAAAGAATCTATTGTACAGAAAACCAGTACACTATTTCTTCAAAGAGGATTCAAAAGTGTAACCATGGATGACATTGCTGAAGCGATGGCTATTTCCAAAAAAACACTGTACACACATTTCGAAAACAAGGAACAACTGGTGCGTGACAGTGCTAATTTTGTTTTTGATCGTGTATGCCGCGAAATCGAAGACATTAAAATCAAAGCTGCTCATCCCATCGAAGAGCTATACAGTGTCAAATCGGCTGTCCTAAAATACCTTCAAAACGAATCTTCTTCGCCGGCCTATCAGCTTCAGAAATATTACCCTGAAATCTATGCCGAACTCCGCGATGAAGAGTACAATCGCCTGGGTGTCTTGGTACAATCAAGCCTGAGTTTAGGAATAAAGACTGGGCTTTTTCGCCCCAATATCAATGTTGATTTTGTCTCGCGTTTGTACATGAACGGGATGCGTGGAATTCGAGATATCGATATTTTTCCCATCGCACAATTTGACATCAATACACTCTTTGAAAATTATTTAGAATACCACGCCCGGGCCATTGTAACCCCCAAAGGCCTAACGGTATTGAATGAATTTATTGCAACCACTGAACAAAAATAAATGAAAAAAAACCTGCTTTACGTCTTTTTCTTGGCTGGCCTGCTTGGCGTTGCCCAAGACACCCCCGTCTCTTTCTCGCTCGATGAAGCGGTCGAGTGGGGAATGAACTATAACCGTACCCTAAAACGCGCCACTATTGAGGTGCAAAAAGCCCATAAAGAAAAGTGGAAAACCCTCTCCATTGGATTCCCGCAAATTCAAGCCAATCTTGCCTATCAAAACAATATTGAGCAACCCGTGTCGCTTATTCCTGCACAACTGTTTGGTGGGCAAGCCGGGGAGTTTTCCGAAGTTGTTTTCGGAACCCAGCAAACCGCCATGGGAATGATTGAGTTAAATCAGCTCTTGTTTGATGGCACCTATGTGGTTGGAGTACAAGGCATTCGTCACTTTATTGAAACCGCAGAGAACGTCCTGGAAAAAACCCAAATTGAGGTCAAAAAAGCCATCGTTACGTCTTATGTTAATGCACTTGTTGCACGAGAATCGCTGGGGGTATTGGAAAAGAATGCCGCAGCCTTGGGGAAAAATATCGAAGAAGCGCATCAATTGTACAAGAATGGTTTTGCCGAAGAGGAAACGGTAGAGCAACTGCGCTTAACCCTTTCAAGCCTTAATTCGCAAATTCGCTATGTGCGTAAATCCGTCGAACTTGCCGATAATGTGTTTAAACTTCTCTTGGGAATTGAGGTACAAGATGAAGCCCACCTGTCTAACTCCCTAGAAGAATTAGCCACCTTACATTTACTGGAAGAAAATCCAGCGGACAATTATGATAATAATATCGATATTCGTTTGGCCGAAAACGAAGTGACCACAGAAGGCTTTTTGTATCGCCTCGAACGCGCAAAAGCACTGCCTTCTTTTAGTGCCTTCCTCAACGGAAGCTATATGGGAAACAATGACGAGTTTGGTTTTACCAATTCCACCCAAAAATGGTTTGGGGCCTCGGCCTTTGGGTTCAAAATGAGAATACCTATTTTTAGTTCTTTTGGACGAATGGCCGGTTCCCAAAAAGCAAAATTAGCTGTTTTACAGGCAGAAACTAAACTCATCGAAGTTAAAGCACAAGTCTTTGTGAACTGGCAAAATGCCATGAACAACTTTGCGCTCGCTAAAGAAGAATATACCACTGCGCTGGAGAATTTAAGCCTTGCCGAACGTATTGAAAAGAAAAATACTACTAAGTTTTTCGAAGGCCTTTCAGGGAGCTTCGACCTTCGTCAAGCTCAGCTTCAATTATACCAAGCCCAACAAAATGCGATTCAAAGCATGCGTCAAGTTATCCTTGAAAAAACAATTTTAGACACCATCATCAACAATGCACAATAATTTCATCATGAAAAAAACGCTACTCATATTCACAAGTATTTTCCTTGCCCAGTGTGGATCATCCGACAAACAAACGACTGCAGAAATCATTGAAGGAGGTAATTTAGCCGCCATTCAAACCAAGAAAACAGAGGTGGTTAAAACCATCAATGCACTTCAAACTGATTTGGGTTTATTGAACAATGCCATTGGTGAAGTCGACACGCAAAAGAAATTTCTCTTGGTCTCTTCCATCACTGTTAACCCATCCTCATATACACACTACGTTGACTTTCAAGGAACCGTTGAAACGGACAAAAACATTGTGGTTTATCCAGAAATTCCTGGACTCTTGAACACCATCCATGTTAGCGAAGGAGAAAAAGTAAAACAAGGGCAGCTCATGGCGACCCTGTCAGACAGTGGACTAATTGACCAACTGGAACAATTGGAATTACAATTGGAGCTAGCACAAACCACCTACAAGCGTCAAAGTCGCTTATGGGAACAAAAAATTGGCTCAGAAATTCAATACCTACAAGCCAAAACCCAATTCAAGAGTTTAGAAAAAAGTGTAGCACAAATGAAGGATCAAGTGGCCAAAACAAATCTTGTTGCTCCTTTCGACGGAATTGTTGATCATATCATGGCAGATCCAGGAAGCAATATGGTGCCAGGAATGACCCCTGTACTTCGCATCATTAACCTAGATAACATGAAGGTGAGTGCCTTTATTCCAGAATCACATCTGCCAAATATTGCTGTCAATACCCCGGTGGTGGTAGATATTCCTGTTATTGGAAAATCCTTGAATGCCAAGATTTCTTCTGTAGGAAACTTTATCAATCCCAACAACCGTTCTTTTCGTATTGAAATTGAAATGCAAAATCAAGAAGGTGATTTAAAACCAAACATGACCGTCCAATTGAGAGTCAATGACTACCTAAATCCGACAGCACTAATGGTCGCCTCTAAAAATATCTTAGAAGACCAAGCAGGAGCGTATTACGTTTACATCCTCGAAGAAGTCGCTGGAAAAGAAGGTGTTTTTAAAACAGTAAAAACCTTTGTCACGTTAGGAAAATCTTCCAACAATCAAACAGAAATTTTAAGTGGTCTACAGGCTGGAGATTTATTGGTTGAAGACGGTATTCGTCTAATCGAAGACCAACAATTGGTTAACGTAACGCAATCTTAAGCAGCCCCAAAACATGAAAAAATCATCACAACTCAAAGAATTTTCACTTTCCTCTTGGGCCATCGATCACAGCACAGTAATCTATGTAATCATTGGGCTGTTCTTTATTTTAGGCTTCTCCTCCTACCTCACCCTACCACGTGAAAATTACCCAGAAATCAATACGAATGAAATTTTCGTCAGTTCCATCTATCCAGGGAATACTGCTGAAGACATTGAGCGCTTAATCACCGATCCGCTAGAAGAAGAACTCAAAGGAGTGCCTAATTTGGTTGGCATCGAATCAACTTCATTGGAGAACTTTTCGCTTATCACCATTGAATTTGACGAATCCATTTCCAAAGAAAGCGCAAAACTAAAAGTACAAGACAAGATCGATGCGGTTACCTCTAGTGCTGACTGGCCCACCTTTAACAACGCCAAGGTGGAACCCACCGCCTTCGAGTTTAGTTTGTCGGAAGAAGTTCCCATTTTAAACATTGGTCTGAGTGGGGATCTTCCCATTGCAGAAATGAAATTCTATGGAGAATTGTTGCAAGACAAGATTGAGCAAATGGCCGAAATCAAGGAAGTTGCCCTGCGTGGAGTGCAAGACTTTGAAATTGAAGTTTCCTTGGATCTCTTGAAAATGAATGCCGTTACCCTTTCTTTTGATGATGTCATTAATGCCATTCAAAGAGGGAACAGCACCGTCTCTGCTGGAAACATTGAAGGCAATGGTCTTCGCAGAAACCTCCGTGTTATTGGTGAAATTGAACGCCCCGAAGACTTGGAAAAGTTTGTGTTGAAAAACCAAAACGGAACCGTATACATGGGAGATATTGCCGAAATCTCCTTCAAAGAAAAAGAAAAAAACTCCTTTGCACGCTCTGACGGAAAAACAGCACTGGTGCTGGACATCAAAAAACGCAGCGGTAAAAACCTTATCCAAACGGTAGAGAAAATAAGAGCCATTGTTGCCGATGTTGAAAAAAATGACTTCCCCACCACCATTGAAGTAGACATTTCTAATGACCAATCCAATGCCACCAAAAACTTGGTGAGTGATTTGGCCAACAACATCATCTTTGGAGTACTGCTTGTCATTACTGTATTGATGTTTTTCTTGGGCTTCCGCAATGCTTTGTTTGTTGGTTTTGCCATCCCCATGTCCATGTTCATGTCCTTTATGATTCTTGGGTTTTTGGGACAAACCATCAACACCATGGTTTTATTTGGCCTCATCATGGGACTAGGAATGTTGGTCGATAACGGAATTGTTGTGGTCGAAAATGCCTATCGTTTAATGGAAAAAGAAGGCATGTCTTCCATCGAAGCAGCCAAAAAAGGGATTGGTGAAATCGCCTATCCCATCATCATCTCAACGGCAACCACCATCGCTGCCTTCTTACCTCTAGGCTTTTGGCCGGGCACCATTGGAGAATTCATGATCTTTTTTCCCATTACGCTATCCATTGTCTTGGGGTCTTCTTTGATTGTGGCCATTTTCTTCAACTCCATGCTGGTCTCGAAATTCATGGAAATTGAAGACCGCGAACTCAGTAAAAAGAGCCTCTGGCGCATGACCTTTATCTTGGGCGGATTAGGAACTCTGTTGATTTTTAACGAGGGAACCCTGCGTGGTTTGGGCACCATAATGCTCCTTACTACCCTTTTATTTTGGGCTTATAAATATTTCATCAAAGGCTGGGCGACCTACTTTCAAGATGTTTCATTGGTTCGCTTAGAGGCAAGTTATTCCAAGGTACTGCGCTATGCCCTAACTGGAAGAAGACCTTATGTTTTCTTATTTGGCACCATTGGACTGTTGTTCTCCTCCTTTATTATACTGGGCTTAGCTGCGCCCAAAGTAGAATTTTTCCCAGAAAATCAGCCGCAACAAATTTTTGTTTATGCCGAGTATCCCGAGGGAACGTCCATTGACAAAACCAATGCAACTTCTAAGCGAATTGAAGCTGAAGTAGCCAACGTTATAGGAAACAGCAAGTACATCGACGGAGACACCAACTTCATGATTGACTCCAATGTGGCCATGGTTGGATTGGGTGCACAGAATCCCGAGACCGACAAAGGTGGAGATCAGGAAATGCCCCACAAAGCAAAAATCACCCTAACGATGGCAGAATTCAAATTCCGTCGTGGTTTTTCAAGTGAAACCCTACGCCAAGAAATTCAACAAGCCCTAAAAGGGAAATTTGCTGGAATATCCATCTCGGTAGAAAAAGAATCTGCAGGACCCCCAGCAGGTTACCCTGTTAATATTGAGGTGAGTGGTGAAGATTACAACGAATTAATTCAAGTGGCCGAAGACCTGAAAACCTTTTTAAACAAAGAAAGTATTCTTGGCGTTGAAGAAATCAAGGTCGACGTAAACAAAAGCAAACCCGGTTTAGTGGTCAATATTGACCGCAGAAAGTCGGGAAGCCTTGGGGTTGCCGCGGGGCAAATTGGACAGCAACTGCGCCGTTCACTCTTTGGAGAAAAGGCGGGGATTTATAAAAAAGACGGTGAAGATTACGACATCAACGTTCGCTTCGAAAAAGAAGACCGGAACGATACAGGCGTCTTACTTGACCAATACATTGTCTTCCGTGATCAAGCCACAGGAAGAATCAAAGAAGTGCCGATTAGCGCCATGGTTAACATCGACAATTCGACTTCATTCAGTGCCATTAAACACAAGGACTTACGCCGAGTCGTAACGGTTTATTCGGCTGTTTTGGCCGGTTATAATGCCAATGAGGTTGTCGATCATGTGAAAGAAAGTATCACTGGCTTCAACGGTTTCCCACGAGGAGTGGACTATACCTTTACTGGGGAAGTTGCAGAGCAAGAGAAAAACATGAGTTTCCTTTTGGGTGCGCTTGGAACTGCCCTTGGATTAATTCTTTTCCTTTTGGTTTTACAATTCAATTCTATTTCGAATCCGTTAATCATCCTCCTGTCCATCTTCTTGAGTTTTACGGGTGTCCTTTATGGCATCAGTGGTTTTGGGATGCCATTCGTTATCATGATGACCATGATGGGGATCATTTCTCTTTCGGGGATCGTGGTCAACAACGGTGTTGTTTTAATTGACTATACCCAGCTACTCATTGCGCGCAAAAAAGAAGAATTGGGCATTCCTTTTGAGCAAATGCTGCCGCGCTTAGAAGCACGAGAAGCCATTGTTTTGGGAGGTGCAGCGCGTTTACGCCCGGTACTTTTAACCGCCATCACCACCATTCTAGGCCTAATTCCATTGGCTACTGGACTCAACATTAACTTCCTAACCTTAGTCACCAATTGGGATCCTAACATCTATGTGGGAGGAGACAATGTAATCTTTTGGGGGCCCTTGTGTTGGACCGTTATTTTTGGATTAACCTTCGCGACCTTCCTTACACTTGTTATTGTACCAGCTTGTTTTTACTTGGTCTACCGATTAAAATTAAGGATAAACGCCTGGAGAAACCAATAAGAAGAAAAACTTAATACCTTTGCCAAGAATTCAATTTCTATGTTAAGAACAAACAACTGTGGGGCATTGACCCTTGCGCAACTCGGAGAAGAAGTAACCCTAGCAGGATGGGTACAAAAAACCAGAGACAAAGGTTTTGTCCTTTGGGTCGATCTACGCGACCGCTATGGCCTTACGCAAATCATTTTTGATGAAGAGCGCACGTCAAAGGAGATCATGGAGAAAGCCCAAAGCTTAGGAAGAGAATTTGTCATTCAAGTACAGGGAACTGTCATTGAACGCGAATCCAAAAACCCCAATATTCCTACCGGTGATATTGAAATTCTGGCGACCGATTTGACGGTCCTCAATGCCGCCAAAACCCCACCCTTCACCATTGAAAATGAAACCGATGGAGGGGAAGAGTTACGCATGCAATACCGCTACCTTGATATTCGCAGAAAGCCTGTGCGCGAAAACTTGATCTTTCGTTCTAAGGTGAGTTTGGCCATTCGCAACTATCTTTCTACCCACAATTTTATCGATGTAGAAACACCATATTTAATCAAATCTACCCCAGAAGGCGCCCGCGATTTTGTCGTGCCTTCACGCATGAATGCTGGTCAGTTTTACGCCTTACCCCAATCACCACAAACCTTTAAGCAATTGCTTATGGTCGGGGGAATGGACAAGTATTTCCAAATTGTAAAATGTTTTCGCGATGAAGATTTGCGTGCCGACCGCCAGCCCGAATTCACACAGATTGACTGTGAAATGACCTTTGTCGAGCAAGAAGATATATTGCAGCAGTTCGAAGGCTTGCTAATCCACCTGCTCAAAGAAATTAAGGGGGTAGATGTCGCTTCATTCCCACGGATGACCTATGCCGAAGCCATGCAAAAATACGGGAACGACAAACCCGATATTCGCTTTGGAATGGAGTTCGCTGAACTCAATGACTTGGCAAAAAACAAAGGCTTCAATGTCTTCGATCAACAGGAATTGATTATTGGAATTGCCGTACCAAAAGCCGCCACCTATACCCGTAAACAAATTGACAAACTTATCGATTGGGTCAAACGACCACAAATTGGTGCCAACGGCTTGGTTTGGGTAAAATACAATGAAGATGGAAGCTTTAAATCTTCTGTCGATAAATTTTATTCACAAGAAGACCTTGCCCAATGGGCCACCGCGACCAAAGCCAACCCCGGAGACCTTATCTTGATCATGGCGGGAGGAACAAACACTACCCGAACACAACTATCTGCCCTCCGTATGGAATTGGCTGAACAACTTGGCTTGCGTAATCCCAATGAATTTGCCCCCCTCTGGGTGGTCGATTTTCCTTTATTGGAATGGGACGAGGATAGTAAACGCTTCCATGCCATGCACCATCCGTTCACCGCACCTAAACCCGAACAAATGGACCTACTGGCCAGCGATCCGGGAGCGGTCAACGCCAATGCCTATGACTTGGTCTTGAATGGAAATGAAATTGGCGGTGGATCGATTCGAATCCACGATGCCAAAACACAAGAAAAAATGTTCGATCTCCTTGGGTTTACGCCAGAAGAGGCCAAAGCACAATTTGGTTTCTTGATGGAAGCCTTTCAATATGGCGCACCTCCTCACGGTGGAATCGCCCTTGGACTCGATCGCTTGGTCGCCATTTTGGGTGGACAAGAAACCATTCGAGATTTCATTGCTTTCCCCAAAAACAATAGCGGACGCGATTTAATGATCGACGCTCCTTCGCCCATCGATGCACAGCAATTGGATGAATTAAGCATACGTTTACAACCCAAAAAAGACTAAGGTGCGCTATCTTTTAAACATGTTGTTTTGGGGCTTTGTAGGGGTACTTTTCTATGGCTTCTATCACAAGGCAGCCATCGATTATGTCGCTGGTGAAAAATGGATTGGAAGCGCTGTTCTTGGCCTGACCTTTATCTACCTTCCCCTCTTTCTGGTTTACAGATGGAAGGATAAAAAATTATCAGATTACACCCTTACCGACGATAATTTTAACAAAATGAAAGAGAAGAAGTCACAAAACACTGGTAATCAATAATCCCACTTGATTTTGTTTTTCTTCACAAGTGGATGAAATAAACTTTTTCTTAACTTTGTACTTTAATACATTTGATATGACGGGTACAGTAAAGTTTTTTATCAGTTCAAAGGGGTATGGATTTATCACCAATGACGAAACGGGCGAAGATATTTTCGTTCATGCTACATCTCTCAACGGAGAAGATCTCAACGAGGGTGACAAAGTAGAATACGTAGAAGAAGAGGGTAACAAAGGAAAGGTCGCAGCACAAGTCCAACGTCTCTAGTTATACAGTAACTTATTTTGATTGAAAAACGCGCTCCATCGAGCGTGTTTTTTTTATCTCTTTTTTTGAAAGAAACGCGTCAATAAAGCACTGGCTTCTGCCTCCATAACTCCCCCCAAAACAGTTGTTTTTGGATGTGGTGCAACGCCCTTGGACAGATAGCCACGTTTTAGATCATGCGCGCCAAAAACCACGCGATCTAATTGCGACCAGTACAATGCGCCCATGCACATCACACAGGGCTCAAGACTGACATATAGTGTACAGCCTTTCAAGTATTTCCCGCCCAAAAAATTAGCGGCTGAGGTAATGGCCTGCATTTCGGCATGGGCTGTAACATCGTGCAAGCGCTCGGTTAAATTGTGGGCGCGGGCAATAATTTGTTGATTAATCACCACCACTGCTCCTACCGGCACCTCATCCATAGCATAAGCCGCTTCGGCCTCTACAAGGGCTTTTCGCATAAAATACTGATCATCTAATTGCATGCTTCTTCACCTAAAAATGTGGTTATGTTTTGTGCGATTCCAGCTGCATCCAAACCGAGTTGTTGCTTTAACACCGCTGGTGCGCCATGGGAAACAAAATGGTCTGCAATGCCAATCTGTTTCATTTTAATAGGGTAGCCATTATTGTTTGCCCAACTCAGTAGTGTACTTCCCACACCACCAATGAGGCTTCCCTCTTCAACACTAATTAAGTAAGTAAATTGGGAACAAATGGCATGCAGTAACTTTTCATCCAAGGGTTTTACGCAGCCCAAATCATAATGCGCAATTGACTGATCCAGCTGGTCGAGGGCCTGGGTTACCTCAACAGCCATGGTCCCCACAGATATAACTGCTGTGCGCGCTCCTTCCCTTAAGCAAGTTCCCTTGACATAATCGACGGGGGCAAAAGGGACTTCCCATTCGCTTAACTCACCACTGCCTCTTGGGTAGCGAATGGCTACTGGGCCCTTGGGCGGAGAAGTGGCAAGGGTATAGAGCTGCTGGCGCAGTTGAATCTCGTCTCGTGGAGCGAGTAAGGTCAACCCTGGAAGGGTTTGTAAAAAGACTAGATCAAAAACACCGTGATGTGTTGCTCCGTCGTGACCGACCAAACCAGCACGATCTATGCAAAAAACCACAGGTAATTTCTGTAAAACCACATCGTGAATAACTTGGTCATAGGCCCGTTGTAAAAAGGTAGAATAGATCACACAAAAAGGCAAGAGCCCTTGGGTGGCCATTCCTGCAGCCAAGGTTACGGCATGTTGTTCGGCTATCCCTACATCCAAACATCGCTTGGGGTATTTCTCCATTAGCTCCACCAAACCGCTTCCCGTTGGCATGGCCGGACTAATGGCCATCAAATGGTCGTGATCGGCAAAAAGTGCGCTAAGGGTTTTTCCCACCACGCTTTGAAACTTGGTTTTCCCCGCTTTGGGTTGCTTTGTTAGTTTTCCCGTCTGGGGATCAAATTTTCCGGGCGCATGAAAAACGATCTGATTTTCTTCGGCAGAGGCCAAGCCTTTACCTTTTATGGTTCGAAGGTGGACCAAGCGTGGGCCCTTTTTCTTTTTTTGTTCGTTAAAAACCGTACACAATGCCGCTAAATCATGGCCATCAATAGGACCGGTATAGGGCAGGTTCAAAGACGCAAAAAGACTGTTTTGTTCGGAGGTATTTTTCGCAAATGAATCTTTGAGGGCCCCCACGCTGGGATCAATCCCCATGGCATTGTCGTTCAAGACAATTAACACATTGGCTTGGGTAGTCCCCAAATGATTAAGGGCCTCAAAAGCCATCCCACTAGCGATAGAGGCATCGCCAATAACCGCAATGTGCTGGCGCTCTTCTCCTTGGAGTTCCGCGGCCAAGGCCATGCCAAGTGCAGCCGATATGGAGGTCGAAGAATGTCCTGTTCCAAAAGCATCAAACGGACTTTCTTCCCTACTCGGGAAACCACTTAGTCCCTCCCACTGCCGCAGACTATTAAAGGCTGCCCAACGCCCCGTAAGCATTTTATGCCCATAGGCCTGGTGGCCAACATCCCAAATCAATTGATCGTTGGGGGTGTCAAAAATTGCGTGCAAAGCTACCGTCAATTCAACAACACCAAGGCTTGCACCCAAGTGTCCTTCGCGTTCGGCCACAACTTCAATAATTTCTGCCCGTAACTCATCGACCAATTGCTGTAATTGTATTTGGCTAAACGAACGGAAATCCCGCGGATGAGAAATGGAAGACAGAAGTTTTTTAGTCATGAGGCAAAGGTAAGATAATTAGGAATTAAAAATTAAGACACGAGCGAAGCGACTGGTTGAACGCAGTGAGACAATTAGGACACCGAGCTTGTCGAGGTGTTGAGGTGTCGAGGTGTTGAGGTGACATGGTTCGTGAGCCACGCCAACGATACTCAACAACCCAATGGTCATTGGGTGAACTGGCAAAGCAAATGAAAATTAGGTATAGGAAGCGTTTAATTAGAAATGAAATTAATTCGTAATTCCTAATTCTCAATTCTTAATTCCCAATTGTCAATTCCCTATATTAGAGCTTTAAAACAATCTGCCATGTCAGCACAAAAAAGGCTCTTTTTACTCGATGCATTTGCCTTAATTTTTCGGGGCTATTACGCCTTTATAAAAAACCCGCGCATCAACTCCAAGGGGATGGACACCTCCGCCATTTTTGGGTTCATGAATTCCCTCTTGGATGTGATTAAAAAAGAACGTCCCGACCACTTGGCGGTTTGCTTCGACAAGGGCGGGTCTGTTTCACGGACCGAACTCTTTGGGGAATACAAAGCCAATCGGGATGAAACCCCAGAGGCCATCAAAATTGCGGTGCCTTTTATTCAGGAAATACTCCGCAAAATGAATATCCCGGTGGTCGAAATGGCCGGCTTTGAAGCCGACGACATCATTGGAACCCTCGCCAAGCAAGCCGAAAAAGAAGGCTTTA
>Ga0115562_1002157_pt1 | contig 13929 bp, 10 predicted proteins | sample COGITO_mtgs_1105_6_FD_87200 | JGI IMG/M metagenome (GOLD analysis project Ga0115562, IMG submission 87200) | Pelagic marine microbial communities from North Sea - COGITO_mtgs_110516 | ecosystem: Environmental > Aquatic > Marine > Epipelagic | place: Germany:Helgoland, sampling site Kabeltonne...
CCAAATTCTTCGGCCAAAGTGGTGAAGATAAAGTCTGTGTGTTTCTCGGGCAGAAAATTCAGTCGCGACTGCGTGCCTTGCATAAACCCACGCCCCGTCCACCCGCCTGACCCAAGTGCGATCTTGGCTTGGGTAATATGATAGCCTGCCCCGAGCGGATCATTGGCCGGATCAAAGAAGGTATCGATCCGGCGATACTGATAGTCTTTCAGCAACTGCCATGTGGTGCCGCGACTTTCAAAAACTGCAACGATCGTGGCGACCCCAGCGCTGAAAACGGTCGCAAAGTAGGCCCAATGCACCCCCGCCAAGAACATCACGGTCGCCCCACCGATCATCAATAGCAGGGCGGTTCCCAAATCAGGTTGGTTCAAAACGAGCATCGTTGGGGCAAGGATGAAGAAAACCGGCAAAAGAACCCACAATGGATGCGAGGTTTTTTTGTTGGGCAGCCAATCATAATAGGCGGCCAGAAACATCACGAGCGTAATTTTGGTCAACTCAGAAGGTTGCAATCGCATAAATCCGATATCGATCCAGCGCTGGGCCCCCATGCGAACTTCGCCAAAGAACTCGACGCCTAGAAGGAGCAGTAATGATCCGCCGTAGGCGACAAAGGCCATGTTGCGCCAGAACCAGATTGGCACTATCGCAACGCAGAGCATCAGCACCATTCCCATCGCAAAACGCTGCATTTGGGGCTCGACCCAAGGCGTCATTGACCCACCCGCGACCGAATAAAGCATAAGAAAACCAGCGCTTGCCACCGCGATCAGTAACAAAATGATCGGCCAATTCAGATGCAGTACCTTGCGCAATCCGGTCGGGACGTACTTGGTGTTGTACTCAAGATAGCTCATACGCGACTGCGCCCTTTTGCGCCCGGTGGGACACGCGCCTCAATCCGGCGTTGTTGTTCGGCGATCTTGTCACGCACTCCGGTCGGGTAGGCTTCTAGGGGCGGTGGCCCGCCGTATTGGGCTTGCAGAATGATATCGCGTGCAATGGGTGCCGCTGCCCGCGATCCGCCACCCACGTGCTCTACGATGACTGACACCGCGTATCTGGGATTGTCATAGGGGGCGAACCCGACAAAGAGCGCATGATCACGACGTTCCCATGGCAGGTCTTCGTTTCTTGTGACACCGGCGGCGCGTTCCTCTGGCGTAATGCGACGCACCTGACTGGTGCCCGTCTTGCCCGCCATTTTATGCGCATCATCCGTAATCCGTGATCCATAAGCGGTCCCGCGACGGTGGTTGCACACATCATTCATCGAGGCACGGATGCGGCGCAGCGTATTTTCATTGATGCCTAGGCTGTCGCCCAAGCCTGAGGGCTGTTCTACACCGTCAATCAAGCGGATCAGGCGCGGCGTCACAGTACGCCCTGTTGCAATGCGCGCGGTCATCACAGCCAGTTGCAGCGGCGAGGTCAGGACATAACCCTGACCAATAGAGGCGTTGACGGTATCACCGATCCGCCAGTCCTCTCCGCGGACGCGCGCTTTCCATTCTTTGTCAGGGGCGAGGCCCTGAGCGACTGCTGAAATCGGCAAATCATGTCGCACGCCCAGCCCAAGTTTGCGGGCCATTTCAGCCATCTTGTCGATGCCGACGCGCTGGGAAATCTCATAATAATAACAATCACAGCTTTGCTTAAGGCTTTCGTGCAGGTTGATATTGCCATGTCCGCCACGTTTCCAGCAGTGGAAGCGGATGTTGAAAACATCCGTGTAGCCGGGGCAATAAACGGTTTCATCCGGCGTAATAAAGCCGGCCTCCATCGCTGCCATGACCGTCACCATCTTGAAGGTCGACCCGGGCGGATATGTACCCTGCACAGCCTTTGCGGCCAGAGGGCGGTATTTGTCTTCGTTCAGCCCGGTCCAATCGGATACCGAAATACCGCGCACAAACAAGTTCGGGTCGAAAGCGGGGGCTGATGCGATGGCGCGCAAATCGCCATTCTCAAGATCGATCACCACCGCACCGGCGGACTCACCATCCAGTCGTGCCTGCACATAGCTTTGAAGGCGACTGTCCAAAGTTAACTGAACGTCCTTGCCGGGATCCCCTTCCTGCCGGTCCAGTTCGCGCATAATCCGGCCAGCGGCGTTCACCTCGATGCGGCGGGTACCGGCGCTGCCACGTAACGTGCGTTCGAGTTTATTTTCTGCACCAGTCTTGCCGATCTGGAATTTGGGAATTTGCAAAAGCGGATCTGGGTCGTCAATGCGGCTCAGATCATAGTCACTAACGGGACCAACATATCCCACCACATGCGCCAAATCTGCGCCCCACGGATAAACGCGGCTTAGGCCTACTTCGGCCTGAATGCCGGGAAGGGCGGGGGTATTGAGGTTGATCTGGGCTACATCTTCCCACGACAGGCGATCAGCGATCGTCACAGGAACGAAGGGCGAGCGGCGCTGCATTTCTTCCATCGCGCGTGACAAGTCATCGGGGTCGATATCTACAATCTCGGTAAGCTTTGCGAGAACCTCACCGACATCGCCCGCATCTTCGCGGACCATGACGACACGATAATTCTGCTCATTGGCTGCAATGGCAATGCCGTTGCGATCAAAAATCAGGCCGCGCGAGGGGGGCAACAGCCGAATGTTGATCCGGTTCTCTTCGGCCAAGAGACGAAATTGGTCTGCCTGCTCAACTTGCATGGATTGCAGGCGCCACCCTAACGCGCCGATCACGCCAAGCTGAAATCCACCCACGACCAGCGCGCGGCGGTTGACGATGCGCGCACTTGTTATGATGTCCTTGGGTGGCCGTTTCATAGCACTTGTCCCCTGCTGCCGACTTCGCCCGGTGACGTACGCGTAACCCCAAACATAACATGCGCAACGAACATGACGATAGGATAGGCAAGTATAGTTGCAATCATCTCTATCAAGGTCAGGGCCAGTGGCGCTTGCGGTGCCATTACGATTGCAAGCACCACACGGTTCGCAATCGTGATGGCCAGAATGCCGAACGCGATTGTGCCCCATTCGACCAGCAGTGGCATATTGCGGAAGTCACGGTTCTGGCTGCGGATCACTTCGGTCAAGATCACGACAAGGGCCGCCCAGAGACCGGGGGGCCGCATGAACAGAAAATCTGTCATCAGCATTAGAATTGCGATCACCAGCACCGGCACGTAGCTTGGTTTGCGGGCAACCCAAACGAGCGTTGCCGCAAGCAACAGGTCAGGTGACACCCAAAGCGAGGGGCGCATGTCCAGCGGCACAAGATCAACGACAATCAGGACAAATGCCAAGACGACAAATACTCCGCGTTGAACCCACGTTCTATTGTCTGTCCGCTCAGCCATCTGTCAGAGCCGATGTGTTGAGTGATGCAGGGTTAATTCCTGCGGGGCCAAAGAACTCTGCCTCAGGCGCAAGAAGGTTGTCGGGATCAGCGATCTCTTCATGTGCTTGCGATCGCAAGACACGCAGGAATTCAAGGCGCTGGTAATCTGCGGCCAAACGCACACGCAACCTGTCGTCGGTCCCAAGTGCGACTTGCCCGACCAACAGATCCGCCGGAAAGACGCCGCCATCGCCCGAAGACACGACCCTGTCGCCCGGACGGACAAGGGCGGTGTCTTCGAGAAATTCCAACGGTGGATTGAGAGAGTTGTCACCAGCAAGAATAGCCTTTTGCCCCGAGGGCTGGATCGTCACAGGGATTCTGCTGGACGTATCTGTCAGCAACATCACACGGCTCGTGTTCTGGCCGACACCGGCGATGCGGCCGACAAGGCCAATCGCATCCATCGTGGGCCAGCCATCGATAATACCATCGCGCGCGCCCACGTTGACAAGTACGGATTGCCTGAAGGGCGATCCGCTATCGGTGATCACAACGCCAGTGACTACGGTCAACTGTGGATCAAGGCTTACATTGTTCAGATCAAGCAGTTTGGCATTCTCTTGCTCCAACTGAAGTGCCGCCTCTTTCCACGCTTTCATCTGCTGCAGTTCGCGGCGCAAATCGCGGTTTTGTGCGCGCAGTTGCTGGTAGCTTTGAAAATCACTGATCAGGTTCGCCGCGCCAGTAATCGGCGCCATTGCCCAGTCAAAAGAGGGGACAACCGTATCAATCGCGGCTGCGCGCAGGCGCTCCACCCGTGGGCTATCGATCCGCCAAACCAGAAACAGACCGACCAACGCCAAGACTAGCACCCCGACCAGCAGTCTGCGGATCGGGCCAATAAAGTCTTCGCTGTTCTTGTCGCGTGCCAAGGGCGGATGTTCCCTCGCGTTGGTGTTAGCTGTCGTAGTCTATCACATGCCGGAGCTGTTTTTCATATTCCAATGCACGACCGGTGCCCAATGCCACGCAATTGAGTGACTCGTCGGCGACAGAGATTGCCAGACCGGTTTGTTCACGCAGCGCCAGATCAAGTTGGCCAAGCAATGCGCCGCCACCAGTGAGCATCACGCCACGGTCCACGATGTCTGCTGCAAGGTCGGGTGGAGTGGCTTCCAAAGCAGTCATAACCGCTTCGCAAATCTGCTGCACAGGTTCGGCAAGGGCTTCCGCCACTTGGGCCTGGGAGATTTCGGTTTCCTTAGGCACACCATTCAGCAGGTCACGTCCACGAATATGCATGGACTGGCCGCGGCCATCGTCGGGCATACGCGCGGTGCCGATGGATGTCTTGATCCGCTCGGCGGTGCTCTCACCGATCAGTAGGTTATGCTGGCGACGCAGGTAGTTGATGATCGCTTCATCCATCCGGTCACCACCGACGCGGACAGAGCGAGCATAAACGATGTCACCCAGTGAAAGAACGGCGACTTCGGTCGTACCGCCGCCAATGTCCACAACCATATTACCGGTCGGGTCCGTGATCGGCATGCCGGCACCGATCGCCGCCGCGATAGGTTCTGCGATCAGACCAGCACGGCGCGCACCTGCGGACAAAACCGACTGACGGATTGCGCGCTTTTCAACTGGCGTGGCGCCATGAGGCACACAGACGATGATCTTGGGTTTTGAGAATGTGGACCTGCGGTGCACCTTGCGGATGAAGTGTTTGATCATCTCCTCGGCTGTGTCAAAGTCCGCAATCACGCCGTCGCGCATTGGACGGATCGCTTCGATGCTGCCGGGGGTCCGGCCCAGCATCAGCTTGGCGTCTTCACCGACCGCCAGAACCTTTTTAACGCCGTCTTTGACGTGGTAGGCGACCACCGAAGGCTCGGACAAAACGATGCCTTTGCCCTTGACGTAGACCAGCGTATTCGCAGTCCCAAGGTCAATCGCCATATCAGAAGAAAACAATCCGCCGAAGCTTGCCATTTGAGTGGCCTTCCCAATCCCAGTGTGTCTTTGCCGCGAATGCCCTGTTTCGCGGCTTTCATCTGGTTATAGAGACAGTAGGGTGGGGATAGAAGCCCTCCTGAAAGGAAACGCGGCAGCAATCTGCCGCTTAGACTTTTCTGCGCAAAATCGTGGGCAATTTCCGCTTAACTGGAGCGAATCTTATACTTTCTCAACTATTCCGCTGGCGCGCGCGCATTCACCAGCGCATAGAACCCGTCCTGATACAAAAAACGGCGGCCCAAACGAATGGGCCGCCGCTATAGGACTGAGTCGCACTTGATGCCTTATGCGTCTTTGTAGCTGACGCCTTTTACGTCATAACCGGGTTCCGATTGTTCGCGGCGGACCAGCAAGCGGTTCAGCGCATTGATGTAAGCTTTGGCGCTGGCGACAACAGTATCGGTATCCGCTGACTGGCCGGTCGCGATGCGCCCGTCCTCTTCCATTCGGACCGAGACCGTCGCTTGTGCGTCGGTGCCTTCGGTGACCGCACTGACCTGATAAAGTTGCAGCCGCGCGCCGTGAGGAAAGATGGCCTTGACCGCATTGAAAGTCGCATCCACTGGACCGTCGCCCGTGGCCGATGTTTCAACATCGGCACCGTCAACTTCCAAGACCATGTCTGCTTTTTGCGGTCCTTCGGTGCCGCAAACGACACGCAGGGATTTCAGTTTCAGCCGGTCATCCTCTGCAGTGTTCTGTGTGACCAATGCCATCAGATCGTCGTCAAAGACTTCTTTCTTGCGGTCGGCCAGATCCTTGAAACGGACAAACACATCGTTCAACTGATTGTCGGCCAGATCGAACCCCAACTCTTTCAGCTTGGCACGCAACGCGGCGCGACCAGAGTGTTTGCCCAGGGGCAGGGATGTTCCCGCCAGCCCCACATCCTCGGGTCTCATGACCTCGAATGTTTCGCGGTTCTTCAGCATGCCGTCTTGGTGAATGCCACTTTCATGAGCGAACGCGTTCTTGCCGACGATAGCTTTGTTGTACTGCACAGCAAAACCAGACACGGTTGCGACACGGCGCGAGATGTTCATGATCTTGCGTGTGTCGATTTTGGTTGAATAGGGCATGATGTCGTTGCGGACTTTCAGCGCCATGACGACTTCTTCCAGCGCGGTGTTGCCCGCACGCTCGCCCAGGCCGTTGATCGTGCATTCGATCTGGCGCGCGCCCCCTTCGACAGCGGCCAAAGAGTTCGCCGTCGCCATGCCAAGATCGTTGTGGCAGTGGGTCGCAAAGATTACATCATCCGCACCGGGCACTGTGGAAATCAGATTGCGGATCAGATCGGCACTTTCGCGCGGGGCCGTATAGCCAACCGTATCGGGAATGTTGATCGTTGTGGCACCCGCCTTGATCGCAATCTCAACGACGCGACATAGATAGTCCCACTCGGTGCGGGTTGCATCCATCGGCGACCATTGGACGTTGTCACACAGGTTGCGGGCATGGGTAACCGTATCGTGGATGCGCTCTGCCATCTCGTCCATATTCAGGTTCGGGATCGCGCGGTGCAGAGGCGATGTTCCGATGAACGTGTGGATGCGCGGGGATTTGGCGTGCTTTACGGCCTCCCAGCAACGGTCGATGTCTTTGTAGTTGGCGCGAGACAGGCCGCAGATCGTCGCTGATTTCGCAAGTTTAGCGATCTCGCTTACTGCCTGAAAATCGCCCTCAGATGCAATTGGAAAGCCCGCTTCGATGATGTCGACACCCATGTCGTCCAGCATCTCGGCGATTTCCAGTTTTTCGTCATGTGTCATGGTCGCGCCCGGTGATTGCTCGCCGTCGCGCAGGGTTGTGTCGAAAATCAACACTTCATTAGATTTGGTCATTTTTGAATTCCTTTGGTCCTTAGCTTGTCTTGGCGCGTTTCACCCTCTGAGCGGTCGCGCCGACAGGCACGCTCAGAGGCAGCTAAGGAGTAGGATGTCGCGCGAAAGCAGCCCCTTGGAGGCGATGCTTGTGATATGTGCACGGATCATCATGCGCGTGACTATACCGTGGAAACTTTTGTTGAAAAGGGCTTTGTGCGCTTCGGGGGGCAGTTTTTCACTGCTTGTCTTTGACCGGCAAAGTTGACGCCACCATACAACAATCCGACTTGCCCCTGCGTGTGTTGGTGCTACGTCGCGGCAGACGATAGGAGACAAAGATGCGAGCATTGGTAATCGGCGCAAGCGGCGGCATTGGGTCGGCTGTGTCGCAACAATTACAGCAGGATGGTTGGGATGTGACCGGCCTTTCGCGATCTGTTGATGGCTTTGATGTCGCAAATGCTGCTTCGGTTGAACGCGGGATGGCACGTCAAACCGGCAGTTTTGATCTGATATTTGTGGCTGTTGGCATCCTGGCACCTCTTTGGGGGGCGCCCGAAAAGGCGCTTTCGGCAATCAAGCCCGAAGACATGGCGCGTGTCTTCGCGGTCAACACAATCGGTCCCGCATTGATCCTTCGCCATGCGGCACGCCTGTTGACGAAAGACAAACGCGGTGTGGTTGCGACGCTCTCTGCACGTGTCGGATCGATTGGCGATAACAGTATCGGTGGCTGGCACACTTATCGCGCCTCGAAGGCAGCGCTTAATCAGATCGTGCATGGTGCTGCGATCGAGCTCGGACGCTCTCATAAACAGTCCATTTGCGTGTCGCTGCACCCCGGCACAGTCGAGACATCTTTTACAAGAAACTATGTGGGCCGCCATAAAACCGTTCCTGCAGAGCAAGCCGCCGCTAACCTTCTTGGCGTGATTGCCAAATTGAAACCAGAGCAAAGCGGTGGATTTTACGACTATGCGGGACAGGAGATCGTTTGGTGAGGTTGGTACTTGTTCTTGGTGACCAGCTTTCGTCAGGCCTGTCGGCCCTTCTCAAGACGGACAAGACGCAAGACATTGTCGTGATGGCAGAGGTAATGGGCGAGGCGACGTATGTTCCCCATCACCCCAAGAAAATCGCATTCACTTTCGCAGCGATGCGCAAGTTTGCAGAAAGGCTCCGTGCCGAAGACTGGACCGTTGCTTACACAAAGCTGGATGATCCAGAAAACACAGGCAATATTACAGGCGAACTGATCCGCCGTGCGGCTGAACATGATGCTACGGGCGTTGTCTACACCGAACCCGGCGAATGGCGCTTGATCGAGGGATTGGGTGACATGCCTTTGAAGTCGCACAGCCTTCCTGACACGCGCTTTATCGCGACCCATCAAGAGTTTGAGGATTGGGCCGAAGGCCGCAAGCAACTGCGCATGGAGTATTTCTACCGCGACATGCGCCGTAAGACCGGGTTGCTGATGGATGGTGACAAACCCGAGGGTGGCAAGTGGAACTATGACCATGACAATCGTAAACCTGCCCCCGATCAGGTGGATTTCGGCGGTCCGATGCAATTCACCCCGGACGAAACAATTAAGGACGTGCTTTCGCTCGTTGACGAACGCTTTGCAGAGAACTTTGGTGATCTAGAACCGTTTTGGTTTGCCACCGAAACGGGTCAGGCGCGGCAGCATCTGGCGCATTGGCTCAAAGGGGGATTGCCGAAGTTTGGTGATTTCCAAGATGCAATGCTGAATGACAACCGTTTCCTCTACCACGCGGTGATCGGGCTTTATATTAATGCAGGCCTGCTTGATCCGCTCGAGGTCTGTCAGAAGGCCGAGGCCGCGTACCGCGAAGGCCATGCGCCTTTGAATGCTGTTGAGGGGTTTATCCGCCAGATCATCGGATGGCGCGAATACGTGCGTGGGATCTATTTTCGTGAAGGGCCGGATTATACCTCACGCAATGCCTTGGGCCATGACCGCAAATTGCCAGCAATCTATTGGGGTGCCGAGACGAAAATGAACTGCATGGCCAAAGCAGTAGAACAAACCAAGCAAGAGGCCTACGCCCACCACATCCAACGTCTTATGGTCACTGGCAACTTTGCGTTGCTGTCAGGGGTTAAACCGGCGCAGGTCCATGAGTGGTACTTAGCCGTATATGCCGATGCCTATGAATGGGTTGAGGCCCCCAATGTGATCGGCATGAGCCAGTTTGCTGATGACGGCATCATTGCCTCGAAACCCTATATTTCGTCGGGCAATTACATCCACAAAATGTCCGACCACTGCGGGTCTTGCGCGTACCGGGTTCAGGATAAGACTGGTGAAAAGGCCTGTCCCTTTAATCTGCTGTACTGGCATTTCCTTGACCGACACAGAGAGCGGTTCAGCAACAACCCCCGTATGGGCAATATGTACCGCGTCTGGGACCGCATGGATGAGGCGCGTAAGGAGAGGGTGCTGCGCGAAGCAGGCCAGTTTCTTGCCAAAATGGACGCAGGCGAAACGGTCTAGGCCCAAAGAAAAAGCCCGCGCGACGGCGGGCCCTTCTAAATCAATTTTTCTGAGTTTACTCGCTGCCAGCAGTTTCTGAAACCAGCGCGCCATCAGACCAGACGCCCACGCTTTCTTGGCCTGTTGCATAACGCATCGTGCCTTCGCCTTCGCGGCGGCCGCGTACGAAATTACCTTCATAGACGTCGCTATTGGCATAGGTCGCCAGACCTTCGCCGCTGATCTCGCCGTCTTGCCACTGACCCACATAGTTGAAGCCATCTGGCAGGGTAATCTCGCCATCACCATTGCGCTGACCGTTCAGGAATTCGCCCACATAGACTGTGCCATCCGCATAGACAGCACGGCCCAGACCGTTGCGCTGCCCTTCGGACCATTGGCCTTCATAGACATAGCCGTCCGCATAGACCATTTTGCCCTGACCGTGGTTCTTGGCATTCAGAAATTCACCTTCATAGACCAATCCGTTGACATAGGTCGCAACGCCCTCTCCATTGATCACGCCGGCTTCCCAGTTCCCTTCATAGGTGGAACCGTCAGGATAGGTGATTTTGCCTGTGCCATCGGCCAAGTCGCTCGCAAAGCCACCGACATAGACGGAGCCATCGGGATAGGTCACTTCGCCTTGGCCCGAAATCTGACCTTCGACCCATTCGCCGACATAAACATATCCATCTGTGCCCTGAAATGTGCCAGTGCCGTGGCGGCGGTCACTGAGGAACGAACCCTCATACGTGTCGCCATTGGCGTAAACAACCGAACCTTCGCCTTCACGACGCCCATCCACGAGCGCGCCTTCAAAGACGTCTCCGTTTGGTTGGGTCAACGTCCCGGCACCTTGAATTTGTCCATCAACCCATTGGCCGCTGTAAACCAGACCATCAGCCATCGTCAGCGTGCCGGTGCCATCGCGCTCGCCTGCTTTCAAAGTGCCTTCGTAGATCGCGCCATCGGGGTAGGTGATCTTTCCGGCGCCCTCTTTGGCACCATTCACCCAATCACCTTCATAGATATAGCCACCGGGGCTCGTCATTGTGCCCGTGCCGTTATGCATCGCGTTTCGGAATTCACCGTCGTAAATCACGCCATTGGCGTATTGGGCGGTTCCTTGCCCAGTGATGTTGCCATCGACCCATTCGCCTTCAAATGTGCCGCCATCTGCGAATGTGATTCGGCCTTGGCCTTCGGGTTTGCCGGCAGCAAAGGACCCCTCATAGACAGACCCGTTTGGAAATGTCGCAATACCTTCGCCGCGAATTTCGCCTTCAACCCATTGGCCAGTATATTCATAGCCGTTGGGGAGACGGTAAGTCCCGGTGCCGTCCTGCTTTCCATCAACGAATGTACCTTCATAGATACCACCGTCATCATATTGCTTTGTTTGAACTTCTTGGGCTATCGCACCGGATGCAAAACTTGCTGCAATAATGGCGGCTGCCACAGCTTTAGGTAATCCAAACATCGTCATCAGTTTCTCCGATCGCATCATTGTTCGCGCAGCTTAAGTGAGGAGTTGTCACCTGACAACGGCTAAGGGCCGATCACGTCAAACGGCTTCCCCCCGCGCATCTTTCTGCTACATGAATGGCAAGCCATTTGGACAAAACTATGACAAAACATTTTCGCCTGACAATGGCACAGTTAAATCCCACGGTTGGGGACATCTCAGGCAACGCCGATCTTGCGCGCGCTGCCTGGGCCGAAGGCAAGGCTGCAGGTGCTGATCTGGTTGCTTTGCCCGAGATGTTTTTGGTGGGTTATCAAACACAGGACCTCGTGGCGAAACCGGCTTTCGCGGCTGATGCGATGACGCATCTGATGGCGCTGGCACAGGATTGCGCTGACGGTCCAGCTTTGTCCATCGGTGGTCCGCTGGTCGATGACGAGCGGCTTTATAATGCCTATTTCACGCTGCGGGGCGGCAAGATCGCCTCTTGCGCGCGCAAACACTTCTTGCCGAATTTCAATGTTTTCGACGAAGTCCGCCTGTTCAAGAGCGCCGACATCGAAGGACCTTATGCCCTTAACAACGGTGCACGCATCGGCAACCCGATCTGTGAAGACGCATGGTATCCAGATGTCTGCGAAGCCATGGTCGAAAGCGGCGCAGAGATTCTGGTGGTGCCGAACGGCTCGCCCTATTTCCGCGGGAAATTTCCGATCCGCATGAACAACATGGTTAGCCGTGTCATCGAAAATAATGTGCCTTTGGTCTATATCAATATGGTCGGCGCACAGGACGATCAGATGTTCGATGGCGGGTCGTTCGTATTGAATCGTGGCGGAAAATTGGCCGTGCAAATGCCAATGATGGAAAGCGCGCTGGCCCATGTCGATTTTGAACTGACAGACGATGGCTGGGTTGCGCTGGATGGCGAAAAAGCTACTCTGCCAAACACCATCGAACAGGATTATCGCGTGATGGTCGAATCCCTGCGTGACTACATGCGCAAGACCGGCTTCAAGAAAGTACTATTGGGGCTGTCCGGCGGGATCGACAGCGCAATTGTTGCAGCGATTGCGACGGATGCTTTGGGTGCGGAAAACGTCCGCTGTGTGATGCTGCCGTCAGAATACACCTCACAAGCGTCTTTGGATGATGCCGCGGCCGCCGCCAACGCACTGGGATGCAAGTACGACACCATTAGCATTGCAGGCCCACGTGCTGCGGTGACGGATGCGCTTGCGCCACTCTTTGAAGGATTGGGCGCGGACCTGACCGAAGAAAACATCCAGTCCCGCATTCGCGGTCTTCTGTTGATGGCGCAATCCAACAAGTTTGGCGAAATGTTGCTGACCACCGGCAATAAATCCGAGGTCGCCGTCGGCTATGCCACGATTTATGGCGACATGGCCGGTGGCTATAATCCGATCAAAGACATGTACAAAACCCGCGTGTTCGAGGCTTGCCGCTGGCGCAACGCCAACCACCGTGACTGGATGATGGGCCCCGAAGGTGAAGTCATTCCAGTCGCGATTATCGACAAACCACCCTCGGCTGAATTGCGTCCTGACCAAAAGGATGAAGACAGCTTGCCGCCTTATGATGTGCTCGACGGAATTTTGATGATGCTGGTTGACGGCGATGCATCGGTCGCGGATTGCGTGGCCGCCGGATATGATCGCGACACGGTGAAGCGTGTTGAACACCTGATCTACATCAGCGAATACAAGCGCTTTCAATCCGCACCAGGCCCTCGCTTGTCTGATCGCGCATTCTGGCTTGATCGACGCTACCCCATCGTCAATCGTTGGCGCGATGGGAGTTAATCAAGATAAGTGGCAGCGGGACCGCTCTTTCGGTTGTGATGACTGACACAGTCATCAAAGAAAACCTCAAGATCCGGCAACTTGGAGGCAGACTGCTGATCCTTATCAGCCTCCCGCTGACGCTCCTGTTTTTTCTGTTCGGCCTCTCTTCTTTACGGAGCGCGGCAGATATTGCGTTCTTACTACCCGGCCCTCTCTTGCTCGTCGCAGGGCTCTGGGCGGCCTTCCCGCGGCGCCCGCCAAGAACAAAACTCATTATCAGCGATGATGCGCTTCACATAACTGCGCCCGCTAAAATCATACCCCTGGGCGACCTATTACAGGTTCGCGAACACATCCCGATCTACGCCAAACACACGCGGCTCATCTTTGGCACAACACAAGGGGGGACAAACTTTGACGTGGTAAACCTCACCCACCAACATCAAGACATCATCAATTTGATCAGTGTTCGGCTGGAAAAACAGGGCAAATACCTGCGCGAAGGCAGAACTGATGTTCGCGGTGCGCCCAACGGGATCTGGGAGGTCCGAGAGGGACTGCCCTTTGAGGCAAGCGCCAGTGATGCTAAACTTACGCATGACCGAGAACAAAACCCAAGCAACAGCGCAAAACGTCAGTGACTTCATTGCAGCCGTAGATCACCCAACGCGGCAGGCCGATGCGCGCGTGCTTGATCAGATGTTTCGCGATATAACAGGCTGGCAGCCACGCATGTGGGCCCCTACGATCATTGGATACGGAACGTACCACTATACCTATGACAGTGGACGTACTGGTGATTTCCTTGCCACTGGTTTCAGTCCGCGCAAGGCGAACCTGTCGTTTTACATCATGCCGGGTTATGCCGACTTTCAGCCAATCTTGGATCGCCTCGGCAAGCACAAGTGCGGCAAAGCCTGCCTCTACATCAATAAACTCGCGGATGTTGATTTGACGGTTGTGGAAGAGATCATTCGCGCTGGTCTAAATGATC
>Ga0115562_1002176_pt1 | contig 13887 bp, 16 predicted proteins | sample COGITO_mtgs_1105_6_FD_87200 | JGI IMG/M metagenome (GOLD analysis project Ga0115562, IMG submission 87200) | Pelagic marine microbial communities from North Sea - COGITO_mtgs_110516 | ecosystem: Environmental > Aquatic > Marine > Epipelagic | place: Germany:Helgoland, sampling site Kabeltonne...
AGTCCGCCAACAGACGCACGAGCAATGACCACTGCTCTTGATCTACAGCCTTGGCATCATTAACCACCAGCAATTTTACCGGTGAGGCTGGGTCGGCGGGCTGGCGCGCACGCTCCATACTCATGCTGGCAAGCATTTCATTGAAGCGCTTCAATAAGCTATCGGTGTTGGTCGGTAAAAACACTTCTACCTGAAAAATATTGAGATCGCGAAGGCGGGCGACCAACATGCGACAGTAATGGTCGAGAACCGTTTCATTGGTGCCTATAACCGCGAGGCCTAACTCATCATCAACAACCGCATCGAGAGCATATTGAAAACGCTGTTTGTCGACCTTGCGATAAAAAATATTGCCACCATCAAACCAGTTTTGAAATTCAAATGTCGGTTCTTTTTTATTATCTACCATTCCGTCTCATCCTTAGGCATCATAGGCTTAGTCAGCCAAAGTACCATCTGTGTTGTAGCGCATCCCAGCGGGAACTTCGGGCCGCGGCTTATCTGCCACCGACGATCCTGGACCTAAACTATTAAGGCTAAATACATAGGCTATAACCTGAGCTACTGCATAGTATAGGGATTCTGGAACACTTTGGTTTATATCAGTCGTAAAATAAAGTGCTCTGGCCAGTGTCGGCGATGAGAATAGTGGCACACCATGCTCGGCGGCTCGCTCACGAATACCCTGAGCCATAAAGTCAGCACCTTTGGCCACCACCACTGGTGCGCCATTACTCGATGGATCATAGCTTAGGGCAACAGCAAAGTGCTCGGGGTTAACGATAATGACATCCGCATCTGCCACCGCTTCCATCATCTGCCCCATAGCCATTTCACGCTGTTTACGCCTTATCTGTGCCTTAACTTCAGGTCGACCCTCGGTGTCTTTAAATTCGTCTTTGACCTCTTGCTTGGTCATCTTCATTTTCTTGTTATATTCGTAGATCTGGTATGGCACATCAATGGCTGCAGCTACAATCAGAGTCAGTGTCACCAACACCGTGCCCGCGGCGATCATGTCACCCGCTTCGGTCATAGCCGGCCTAAGATCCATAAAGCCCAATGAGACAATTGCGTTAAAGCTTTCACTGACCACTAGATACAGTGTCACGCCAACTAGGCTGAACTTGGCCAGTGCTTTACTCAGGTCAACCAGCGCTTTGGTACCAAACATACGCTTAAGACCGGACATAGGGTTGATTTTACTGGCTTTTGGCGCAATTGACTTAAAGGAAAAAATATAGCCGCCGAGTACGCCCGCAGCTCCCAGAGCTATCAGTACGGCGAGGATAAAAATGGGTAAAACTACCATCATGCTTTCTAATGCATGGCCACCAAAAGCGACGGGCAGCAGGTTGTCGGAGTAAACATCGTTGTGATCAAAGGTGAATCCGGAAACGAAAACTTCACTTAGCTGAGTGATTAGATAACCACCAAACAGATACATAAAACAGGCCACACCAATCATCATTGCCGCGACCGACAGCTCCTGCGACCGCGCTACCTGCCCGTCTTCCTGCGCCTTTTCAAGGCGTTTGGCGGTGGGTTCTTCTGTGCGTTCTTCAGTCGTATCCTGTTCAGCCATCAGCTTAGCCCCGCCGCCTGGCTCAATGTGTCAAAGGCTTGACGCCAGAGCCACTGAATACGAAAGCCAATACTGGTCATCGACATGGACAAAAGAATAATACCGGCCAAAATCATTGCTGGAAAACCGACAGCGAAAATATTCAGCGCCGGTGCCGCTCGAGTAATAACGCCTAAGCCAATATTAATAAATAATAGCGATACCATAATTGGCAGGGCCATTAACACAGCACCCAAAAAGATCATGGCGCTCCACTCAATGACCAGTCCGATCAAAGGCTGCATATTGATCACTTCGCCAATCGGAATTAAGTTAAAGCTTTCGAGTAATAGGGTAATCACCAGTACATGGCCACCCAGCCCCAAAAAAATAAGCGTCGAACAAATAATAAGAAATTGAGAAATAACTGGTACATTGCCCATATTGGGGTCAACCATATTGGCCATACCCAGGCCCATTGAAGCTGAGATCGCCTGACCTCCAACAACCAGCGAAGAATTAACCACCTGTAGTATTAAACCCATCAGCACGCCAATAAATACCTGGCTAAAGACCTCGCGCAGGCCTGCCGCAGAAATCGGATCCACGCTTGGCCAGTCGGTCAGTGGATAGATCATCCAGGTTAACAAAATAGCGAGTAACACGCGGATTCTAACGGTGACTGCGCGCAGAGAGAAAAAAGGTGCCGACAATAAAAACGCCGAGATGCGGATCATCGGCCACAGCAACATGTAGAAGCGCTGAACAATGTCGGCAACCAAGAGATCCATTACATAAACAACTCTGGTATACGCTCAAAAATACTGCGGAAAAAATCGACCATAACCGCAATTTGCCAACCACCAAAAACCACCAGGGCGAGTATCATTGCACCCAGTTTAGGAATAAAACTCAGCGTCATCTCCTGAATAGAGGTTGCTGCTTGTAAAATGCCTACCAATAAACCAACAGCTAGGGCAACGCCTAACAGGGGCGCCGCCACCATAACCGCAATCCAAAGTGACTCGCGACCTAAATCAATGACCTGTGCTGCGTCCATCTTCGTCTCCTACGGCATCGCAAAGCTTGACGCTAGCGACCCCATTATTAAAGTCCAGCCATCGACCAGAACAAATAACATTAATTTAAATGGCATCGAAATCATCATGGGTGAAAGCATCATCATACCCATAGACATCAGCACGCTGGCAACTACCAAGTCAATCACCACAAAGGGAATATAAATAAGAAAACCGATGGAAAATGCACTCTTTAATTCGGATGTAATAAATGCCGGCACCAATGTTGTAAAAGGCACATCAGCAGGATTGTCAAAATCATCGTTACGCGCAATCTCTGCGAACATTGCAATATCTGTTTCGCGGGTTTGATTGAGCATGAAATTACGAATTGGCAATTCGGCTTTTTCCAGCGCCGTTTCAAAGCCAATGGTCTCTTCAAAATAAGGAGTGACCGCATCATCGTAAACCGCACTGATTACAGGGGCCATAATGAATAAGGTTAGAAACAATGCCAGTCCAACCAAGACCTGGTTTGGGGGCGTCTGTGCGGTACCCAGTGCCTGACGCAGTAACGACATAACAATAATAATTCTCACAAATGAAGTCATCATTAGCAACAGTGATGGCAGCAGAGTCAGCACTGTCATCAGTGCTAAAAGCTGCAGCGTTAAGCTGTATTTCTCGCCGCCACTACCGTCTTCGACCATATTGACAATCGGCAAGCCGACCTGTGCAAATGTTGGGCTAGTGAGAAGAAGTCCCAGAAAAAATATGGAAATATGAGTAGCTATTGTGTGCTTTTTTAAAAATGAAAAAGCCACGGCTTAATCCTTTTGTTTTTTGATAGTTTTAGTAAGCAGCTGCTTGAAATTTTCTACAGGGTTTGAGCCAGTATGCTCTTGGCTTTCCTCTATACCCTGCTCATTAATCTGCTCCTGTTGCTGCTTATCAAGTGGCCAGCTGCCAAGGCTAGTCATACCCTGCGGCGATATACCAATTAATACCTGATCAGAATTAACGCGCACTAGTAACAGTTTTTGTCGGCCACCGAGATTTTGAATTTCGATTATTTGCATGCGCTTATTTGCTGCTTTGCTAATGCCTGGCCCCATTTTCTTAATAAAAAATAAGGTCGCCATTAGAAGGCCTATCACTAATAGGAATGAACCCATCATTGACAACCAATCCATTAATCCAAATTCACTGACCATGACCAATCGCCCTAGAGATTCTTAACGCGATCAGCTGTAGGTACAACGCTAGTAAGACGTACGCCATACCGCTCATTGACCAATACCACTTCGCCCTGCGCAACTAATGTATTGTTAACTAAAAGATCTAGCGGCTCACCGGCTAGTCGATCCAACTCAACAACACTACCTTGGGTAAGGCGCATCAAGTCACGAATTTTCAATGAAGTGCGTCCTACCTCTACCGAAATAGTCACAGGTATATTTTGTAGCACTTCTGAATTAATTTTGTTTTTTATCGCAGCTTCTGGAGAAACCTCTGTTTCGGTTATCTCTTCTTCTACTGCGCTAGTTTCTGTATCTGCCATTTTTTTACTCGCTATATTTAGGGCTACTGTGCAGGAGCCAGGGACTTCACAATCTGTGCGGCCATATGAGAGTTACTGCTGCCGATATCGGCATCAAAAACTGGAATATCATTGACATAAATTCGCGCATGATCTGTCTTTTTAAGATAAATAATATCGTCTTCTTGGAGTGACTCAAATTGTTTTAAGGTAGTTTCGATATCGGCTAAGGTTACTTTGATATCAAGTTCGGCATCTATCGCTGCAGACTTCAATTCTGTACTCCAAACCTTATCGGACGCATCGTTGTCGTCACCGGTCTGAACTCGGCTACGCAATAATTCACGAATTGGCTTAAGTGAGCTGTAGGGATAGACTAAATCTATATTACCCTTTACGTCGCCGCTCAGCTCTGAGGCAAAGCGACTCACCACAACCAGGTCATTTTCGTCAGCTATCTGTGCAAACTGAGGATTGATTTCTGAACCCACATGCTCACACTTTATCGGTAAAATTGGCGCCCAGGCTTCCTGTAAAGAACCAAAAAGAACATTCATCATAATTTTAATGATGCTGGTTTCTGTAGGGGTAAATAATCGTCCTGGAGGTAGAGCGTCAATAGCGCTGCCAAAGCCACCAAAAAAATTATCCAGAGAAGAAAATACAATGGATGGCTCAATTACCACCATTGAATATCCACGTAGTGGACTCATACGAATGGTATTAACTGCTAGTGGTGGTGTTAGATCCTTGAGGTAATCACCAAATCTCATGATTTCCACATTCGCCATATTCACTTTTGGCGTGGTTCTTAATACCTCTAAAAGACCGAGTCTAAACTGACGCACAAAGCGCTCATTGATCATATCTACCGCGCCAACATTCACCCCCAACGAAGAATCTTCGTTGGTCAGATCATGTTTTAAAACTCGTGCTTCAATATTTAGGCCGGTGTCAGCTTCAATAGAACCATCTTGGAGACCGGCGGCTAGTGCATCCAGTTCTTCGGGAGATAATAGATTTGTTGTTTCAACCATGGGTCTACTCAATTAATTAACAGTTGCCTTAACAGGGCCGTCTACTGAACCACAAATTCTGTGAGATAAACGGCTTCAATACCGCCGAAGTCTTCTAGTTCTTCAAGTTTTGCGTTCATGACAATCTTTAACTCTTCAGCAAGATTATTACGAAAATCTGGATGCGTAATACTGCTGTCCGTTTGCTGCGACATAACAATTAACATGGCGTTACGAAGTGGAAAGGTATGCTTTTCAACATTATCAACAACACGCTCATCGTAATGGGTCATAATAGCAATAGAGGCTTGCATTACTTTTCTTGAGTTGGCGATATTAACCACTAACTCTTTTTCTAGCTGATAGTAGGACTGCTGAAATTTAGTCAGCTCAGGACTATCGAGCTGTACTTTGTCAGGTCCTGCAGCTGCCGCTGCATCTGCTGCTGCCTCTTCGGCTGCGGCAGCTTCTAATGCCGCTATCGCTGCCTCTGCATCTTTCTTGTCTGCGGAATCAAAGAAGCCGGTAGCAAACAGGGTTCCACCCACACTGATAGTCACCAGCAACAAGACACCAACAACAATTAAAATAATCTTTAATATTGGACTCTTTGCCTGCTCTTCGCCTTCTAAAAGCTCTTCACTCATTGCTTAATCCTCTGTTTCTTTTCTCTTTTTAAGTCTGATTGTGTGGTTAAACCATCACATCTAAACCATTGTCATCTAGTCTTTCAGTATGTTCTCCGGTCCCAGCCTCTTCGCCCTCTGGCAGATCCGCGCTCTCACTAGCGCTATTTTGTGCTGTCGGATTTCCGTCAGATTGAGTCTGATTTCCAAGCCCTAATCCTATATAAGCAGATTCCATGCCATGTTCTTCAAGTGCGTCCCTTAATCGGGGCATACTGTCCTGTAAAAGCTCTCGAGTGGCGGCATTAGCGGCATTAAAGTTTGCCTCCAGCTCGCCATTTCTCATTTCTAATTGTATCTCAATACGACCTAGTGATTTAGGATGCAAATCCATTTCAACCCTCCAGGCACCGCGACTAATCTGCGCACTCAGACGCTGACCCAGGGCCTCGGCCAGACGACGAGACATATCAGCCTGCTCTTCTTGCTTGCGCAAAGATTGCTGTTCAAGCTGCTCTGGTAGTGTATCTGTAGTTGCTTGCTCGGATCTAGTATCAAAAGTAGGTGCTGCAGAGATAAATCCTGACTCATTGATAATTACTGGGGTTGGCCCTGAGGCTACTACAGTAGGAACCGGCGCCGTAGCGACTGTGGGTAGTGCCGCTATTTTATTCTCAGCAGACTTGGTTTTGACTGTTTCAACAGCTGCTTTTGGAACCAGGTTTATCGCTTCTAACTTAATCGCTGGCTGCTGCTGTTGCGTGTTATTTAAGGGGCTGAAGTTTTCGGTAAGGGTTTTGGAGGCTGGTGCTTTAAATGTCAGTTTTTCGTCTATCTGGTTTACTGGCAGATCCTGCTGTTGCGTATTAATCGGCTTCGACTTAATGGCGGCAGCCAGTTGCTCTAGGTTAAAGGTTTCTGGCAGAGCTGAGCCCGGCTTTTGATCGCTGCTTGGCTGCTGGCTCGGAGTGGAGAATCGGGTCGGCTTCTGAAGGTAGGCTTCAATGGTCTGACGTCCTGGTAACGGAGCCGCCGGAGCACCACTGATTAACTGGGCTATGGCACTGTCTGATAACCAGGCTGCGATCGGCTCAGGGTCTGCATCCGTTACCTTAGGCATTTCTATAGGTGTCGAATCTGCATCCGTTACCTTAGACGTTACTATAGGTTTAGGTTCGGTGATGGTTACCTTGGGCGCTATCATGAAAGCAGAGCCTGCGTCTGCCACTTTTGGGGCTACGGTAAGGTCAGGTTCTGCTTCCTCCCCACCATCAGCAACCACTGTACTCTGGATAGGCAGTTGGCGGTTACGCTCCGTTAGCAGAGCCAATGCACGTGGATCTATACCCTGAGACTTGGCAAAAGCATCAACGCCTGCATCAGATGGGGCTTTGCCACCAACAATCACCTGAAGTCCACTCTGTAATGAGCGACTTTCGAGTAGATGCTTACTGAGATCCATATCGACCGAGCTGTCTGGTTCAGACGCCGGGTCGCTTTCGCTTGTTTCTGGCGGCACGTGCGGCAAAGCATTGCCGCTTTTTTCTGCCGCATTATTGGCAAGACTGCTTTTCAAAATCGCTGCAAAGTCTGTCTTGGCATTTGTCATTATGCCGTCGGCAGCTGGCGCTGGCGCACCTGGATCCGATGCAGAGTCTGCGTTTACAGTGGCTGCCGGAGATTTGGCTTTGGTCAGTATTATGCTGTTTAGGTCGCCCATTGGCTGTTTTTGTCCCGTTAATTAGCTAATAAATTAGTTCTGTTATTAGCTATACAGCAAGAGACATGCCAAACTGGGGTTATCGCCCTATCTTTGGTTATCTAGCGGTGGAGGATTTGGGATTTATCGCTGCAGCCGAGCACGCAAATTAAACTGAATCATACTTTCTGTCTCGGCGTCGCGACTCTCGCGCTGATCACGCTCCTTCTGGCGCTGCTCTTTGGCACGCTCGACCAGCCGCTCAATTTTTAGTCGCTCCTGATCAGCCAGCATCACATCTTGGCGTGCATTTTTGCAGGCGGTATCTAAAGTCTCAAATTCCGCGCTTGAACGACTCTTAATACTCTGTAGCTGAATGATAAAATTTCGGTAATTGCCCGCCTCATTCGTACTGTGAGCGCGACGCTGAATACTGTTCAGTCGCTCGGCGTACTCTATCAGCAGCTGATCAAGCTTTTGCTCGCGCTCAATAGCCTGGTCTTTACGTAGCTGTGCTTCTGCCAGTTGCTGTTGGGCCTGACGAACTTCGCGTTGAGCCTTGGAGGCTAACACCTCCCAAACCGGGGTTCCGTTCATGGGTTAGATCCTCTAGGTTACTGTGCTTGATCCAGCTGACCGGTAAGTTGCACCATCATTTTTTGACTGTGTTCCATATTGACCGAGGCATCACTACCCTGCTGCAACAGTGCTTCCATCGCTGGGCGCAGTCGAATGGCCTCATCGAGATCAAGGTTAGTACCCGCCTCGTAGGCGCCTACCTGAATCAGATCCTCATTTTGCTGATAGAGCGTCCACATACGACGAAATCGATTTGCTGACTTTAGTAGCTTAGCGGGCACAAGATTATTCATAACTCGGGAAATAGAGCCCGCTAAATCTATCGCCGGATAATGAGCCGCATCGGCCAGTTGTCGCGATAACATGACTTGCCCGTCCAATGAGGCACGTGCGATATCAACGATGGGATCAGAGCGATCATCACCCTCAGCCAATACGGTATACATTGCTGTTATAGAGCCAAAGCCCTTGCGCCCGACCCCTGCTCGCTCTATAAGTCGCGGTAATAATGCAAATACTGAGGGCGGATAGCCTTTGGCTGTCGGCGGCTCGCCAATAGCCAGGCCTATTTCGCGCTGGGCGTGAGCCACGCGCGTCAGACTGTCACACAGCATCAATACATTTTGCCCACGGTCTCTAAAATACTCAGCAATCAGATGGGTTAGATTGGTGGCCTTTAGCCTAAGCACCGGCGACACATTGGCTGGGGCAGCAATAACCACGGCTTTTGCCATGCCCTTATCACCCAGTATCTGATGGATAAATTCCTGTACTTCACGACCGCGCTCGCCAATAAGGCCAATAACAACAACGTCCGCCTCTGTATTGCGGGTCAACATACCCAGCAACACACTTTTACCTACACCAGACCCGGCAATCAGGCCCACCCGCTGGCCCTGACCTATGGTCAGGCAGGTGTTAATCGCTTTAATGCCGGTATCCAGTATTTTATTAATTGGCCCGCGTTCCATGGGGTTGATGCTGAGGCCTTCAAGACCTAGCTGGTCGGTGTAATCAATAGGCCCTTTGCCGTCTATGGGCTGACCTAGGCCATCGATAACACGACCGAGTAAGTCGCGGCCTAACGACGCTTTCGAATGGTTGGAGCGCACCCATACGCGTGCGCCTGGGCCTATGCCGCCGGGCTCGGTGTAGGGCATTAAATAGAGTAAATCGTCGTGGAATCCCACTACTTCGGCATCGATATAGGTACCTAGGTCAATATTTTCTACCTGACAGTGCGCGCCCAGAGGCGCAATAATGCCTTTGGCTTCTAGGGTTAACCCAACCACTCGCACAAGTTTGCCGCTGGTGGACACCTCTGGTGCCCGCAGCTGCGGAATAAAGTCATCAACCTGAGTGGCAAAATCAAGCATCTGGGTCTTCCGAGTCATTATCTAACGGCTGTTCATCAATAAATTTTTCATCTATCGGCTGGTTATCTTGGGCCTGCTCGTCCAGAGCCTGTTCATCAATAGACGCTATGTCATTGAGAGGCTCTTGGTCCTCGCTAACAATGTTATCCAGCGACTCTGGGGCCTGGTCGATTTCAATGACCTTTTCCATTACCGGATTGGCAAAGTTACTATCAAACGTTGAGCTATTAGTTGTCTCGCGCATACCGGGCGCGTAGCCCAGCAGTTTTTCGGACAGATGCTCTAGGCGGTGCTCTATAAGATCTTCAATGGCGCTGTCATCAATGCTAACTTTGACGCTACCCTGAGATAAATCATGGTCACTGCGCAAATCGAGGCCGTCCAGCTCGCCGTTTAAGTGGGTACTAAATTTTTCCATATCGAGCGGGTGCAAGTGAATAACAATAGGTCCTTCGCCCTGTTGCTCGACATCTTTTAAGGCCTCTTTGGTCAATCGCTCTATGGCTGCAGATGAGACTGTTAACTCTCCGCGTACCAGCTGCTCGGCTAGGTGCAGGGCGAGCTTTTTTAGCGGTGCATAAAACTCGGTCATATCATCTTGGGCGGTGCGAACTGACTGGGTCAGTTCAACAAAAGCCTCGCGAGCCTGGGCCCATTTTGCTTCGCTATCCGCTGTGCCCTGTTCGATGCCGCGCTGATAGCCCTCTTCATAGGCATCGCGTTTGGCCTGTTCTGCTGCAGCTTCAGCCACCATGGCCTGCTCTTCGGCAGCTGCCTGTTCAAGCTCAGCCGCGTCTGGCAATTCTTCTATTTCAGCTTCTTGCTGATCGGGCAACGTTTCGACATCTAGAGATTCTGTCTCAACAGCCCCTTCTGGGACAGTATCGAGAACCAGAGGCTGCCAGTGAGAAAAGCTTTGGCTCTCTGGCTCCTTTTCCGAGGGCTGCCAAGAAGCTGCTGCAAAGGCTTTGGCTTTTTTGCCAGCCTTGAGCAGATCATTGAGACGCCAGCTCACCGATTGCGTTTGATCAGACAAAATCATCCCCTCGTCCTGCTAACACTAGATCACCTGAGTCAGATAACTTACGGGCAAGGCGCATAATCGCTTTTTGTGCATCTTCCACATCGGTAATACGGATTGGGCCTTTGGCTTCCATATCATCGAGGAACATAATCTTGGCGCGCTGAGACATATTGTCGAGGAACTTATCTTTAACAATTTCATCGGCTCCTTTAAGAGCGGTCATCAACATATCTTGCTCAATATTACGCATCAGTACTTGCACACTGCGATTGTCTACGCCGGAAAGATTATCAAAGGTAAACATGCTGTCCTGAATTTTCATGGCCAGCCCCTCATCAAGGGTGGTTACACCACTCATAATGGCGGTTTCCAGATCAACCTTGGTAAAGTTCATAATTTTCGCCGCTGTGGTAACACCACCAAAGCTAGACGATTTGGCCGATGAGCTGCTGGAGAACTGCTGCGTCATAATGCCTTCAAGTTCTTCCATAGCCGAGGGCTGGACTGTTTCCAGACTTGCCACTCTCTGCATAATCTCGGCGCGATTCTCCTTAGGTAAGAAGTTAAGCACGTCAGCTGCGACATCGTATTCGAGTACCGAAAGAATAATCGCAACCACCTGAGGATGCTCTTCACGGATCATTTCACCGATAGAACGTGCATCCATCCAGCGGAGAATTTCCAGCCCTTTGCTGGACGAACCGGGCATAATTCGGCCCAGTACGGTGGCCGCTTTATCTTCACCCAACGCGCGCTTAAGCACGTTCTCTACATAATCTGTGGTACCCAGACCCAAATTAGTCTGATTTTTAATGGTGGCAACAAAGTCATCCAGCACTATATTGACTGCTTCCTGGGATAGATCTGCCACACCCACCATCGCACCACCGAGAGACTGCACTTCACGGGGGTTTAGAAAGCGGATAATATCTGCTGCCTGCTGTTCGCCCAGTAGCAACATAATGACTGCTGCACGCTCAGTAGTGGTCATTGCATCAAGTTCTGCCTGCAGGGCTTCAGAGATCGGCACATCTTCTTTTAACTCTACCTGATCCTGTATCTTTGCTTCTGCCATTTTCTTTTCTCCTCGCCTGACTTAAATAGGTCGAATCATTTTCTTGAGTACGTTGGCAACTCGGCCGGAGTCTTCTGCTACTAACAGTCGTACCAGAGCAACCTTGTCATCGTATGTGTTAGCCGTATCCAGCATATCTGCAGATATGGTTGATTTCTTCGGTTTGAGTTTGGCTTTAATATCCTCTAAGGATTCGCCGTCGCCCAATTCAATCATGTTGAGTTCTGCCTGAGTCAGCTCTCCGTCTTTGGCAGCGCCTGAACCATCTTCTTCAAGAACCTCTACCGCTGGCAGATAAGACTTAATGATAGGCCTAACAACAATAAACAGTAAGGCAATGAAAGTAAGCGCAGCTGCAAGACTTTGTAGGGCACTCATCAGCTGGGCATTTTCATACCAGGCGTATTGAGTATCTATAGGCGCTGGTTTTTCGAATTTAGCGGGGAGAATAGTAACCGAGTCACCACGTTCCGCATCAAAGCCGATAACCCCTTTAACTAGGTTGGTCAGACGCTCTAACTCCAGCTCTGAAAAGCCTTGAGCAACCGCTGTACCGCCGAGCTCTTGACCATCTTCAGTGCCAGGCTCGGTGACGATCGGCTCATTAATGACGACAGCAACTGAGATGCGCTCAAGCGTACCACCCTGCCGTTTTACATGACGTACGGCGCGATCCATCTCATAGTTGCGTGTCGTTTTACTACTCAGTGTACTTAAACCTGTGTTTTCTGGCTCAGCTCCTATTAGCTGTCCATCAACAACGGCGACTGGATCTAATGGCGCGGTGTTTGAGGTGGCCCCGGGAACGCCTCGAGCATCTCTGGCGGAGCCCTTTTCTACGGTCAATATTTCAGAGCGTGCTCTGGGTCCATTGTCGTTGCCATCGTACTCTTCATAGGTCGATTCAATTTCGGTGAAGTCCATCTGTACATCAACTTCTGCACGTACATTACCAGAACCTACAACTGGGGTTAATAGGGCGTCAATACGGCTGCGATAGCTTTCTTCAAGACGCTGCTGATGCTCCATTTGCACGGAGTTAAGCTGCATAGACGCAAAGTTATTAGCGTCGGTTAAGAGCTTGCCACGCTGATCGACCACGACCACATCTTCTGCGGCTAGATAGGGAATGCTGGAGGATACCATATGGGTAATAGCTTCTACCTGTGACGGTGAAACCATCCGTCCAGGATAGGGAGCAACAACAACTGAGGCCTTGGCTGGGGTGCGATCACGCACAAAAACACTTTGCTTAGGCGAGGCGAGATGCACGCGCGCAGACTGAATAGTAGAGATCTGGCTAATGCTGCGCCCCAGCTCTTGCTCCATGGCCGAAACATAGCGCACCTGTTCCATAAACTGACTAGTGGTCATTGAGGCGTCGTCACTCAATGAGTCAATTCCGCCAGTGGCGCCGCCCTGAGGCAGGCCTCTTGAGGCTAAGAAAATTCTAGCTTCATGATAGCGCGCATCAGGGACCTTTAGCTCACCGGTTTGCGTATCAATTTTGGCACCGTACTCGGCGCTGGATAGCGCCTCAAAGGCAGCCTGCCGGTCAGCCTCAGACAGCCCTGGATAGACCACTCAGTAGGCCGGTTCCTGAACCCATGAATAGGCAATTATAAATACTGCGATGGTCAGCAGCGCAATAATGGCCGGCATTGATTTACGTACGGCAGGCTGTTCAAGCACATCACGTATGCTGGGTAGTGACGCCGAAGGCGCTGGTGCCGCAGCCGTCGGAGACGCTGGCATTGTTTGACTCTGTGCCGACGATGCCACTGGAGTGGGCATGGGAGCATTGCTCTCAGTATTTTCTGGAGCGTTCAGATCATTTGGGTTTGCGACTGTAGTTGCCATAATTATCTTCTCTTTTCAGTGCTTACACTGGCATGTTCATAATTTCTTCGTAGGCCTTAAGTACTTTGTTTCTTATCTGAAGCGTTGCTTCAAAGGCTGACGATGACTTTTGCATACTCATAACCACATCGGTGAGGGGAATATCTTCGCCACGCTCATAGGCTGTACGCATTGTTTTTGCGGTTTGCTGCGAGGCATTCACCTCCTGCAGCGCACCTTTAATACTGTCGGCAAAACCTGCCGTGCCAGTGGGCTTTACTTCACCTGTGGCATCGGGTGATAGGTTGATACCGTCTGAGGCCTGCGCCTGATACTGGCGAATTTGGCTCAGCATAGATTCGATATTGCCGGCATTAGTTGGGTTTATCATGTTCTAGTCTCCTGCTGCGCTATCGGGCGTATGCACGAGTAACAGAAACACCCTGCTCGCGCAGTTTCTGTAACTTGTGTCGCAATGTTCTAGGGCTGATCCCCAATCTCTGAGCAGCCTGATCACGACTGCGTGATGC
>Ga0115562_1002193_pt1 | contig 13794 bp, 11 predicted proteins | sample COGITO_mtgs_1105_6_FD_87200 | JGI IMG/M metagenome (GOLD analysis project Ga0115562, IMG submission 87200) | Pelagic marine microbial communities from North Sea - COGITO_mtgs_110516 | ecosystem: Environmental > Aquatic > Marine > Epipelagic | place: Germany:Helgoland, sampling site Kabeltonne...
ACTCATCGGTTTACTCATATCCCATCACTTAACGTTCCATTGAACCTGCGCTGAAAGCATTGCTTATTACCTTTGAAGCCTGCTGACTCATAAAATTTCAGTGTGCTTAATTCTTTTGAACAGGTCATTAAAGCCACTTTATAGCAACCTTTGCTTTCAGCCAAATTTGCAGCGTGATTTAATAAAGCTTTTCCAATTCCTCTTTTTCGTTGTGCGTGGGTAACAATAACATTCTCAATAATTGCATATGGCCGACCTGACCAAGAAAAATTTGGACATAAATTTAAAGTGCAGGTGCCCAGGATTGAAGACTCTAAAACTGCTACCAAGACGCAACCACCGCTATTTTTTAGCTGTTCAAAAACATATTTCTGTTCATATTTGGATGGCCACGTAGAATTTTCCCTTTCATACTCATCGTACAAAGAAAGAACTTGTTCTAATTCAGAAAACTTCAATTCTCTAATTTCCATATATTCTCATTACGTGTGTAAGCTTAACGCCTCAAACATCGGATTGTGAATGCTGGCGGTGTTTTTTAGTATTTTTAAAAAAAGTGACAGCATTTACAATTCCGAGTGCTTTGATTTGTTAGGCCTTTGCATTAAAAGCCTCATGATATGTGACTGTGCCGTTTGGTAGCAACCCAGAAAACTGTATTGCTTGAAAATATTCTGGTGGCACATCAGGATATACAATGCATGATTCTGGCTTAAAGCCAAAACGACTATAATAAGCCGGATCACCTAGAAGAACGCAACCCGAAGCACCGGAATTTCTTAGCACTTCTAGGACCGACAGCATAAGCTTTGTGCCAATACCTGATCTCTGAATATTTGGCGATACAGAAATTGGTCCAAGACCAAACCAGCCTTTGGCACCGTCAGAAATGGTTACAGGTGAAATAGCTACGTGACCGACAATTTCTCCCTGATTCTCAGCGATTAGTGAAACAGATAAAACGCCAGAGTCGCGTAATTCTCGAACAATATACTGTTCAGTATGATCCGTGTGCGGTGCATTTAAAAATGCTTCAATTATGACTTTCTCAATTGCATTAATGTCACCATTATTTTCGTTTCGAATTTTCAGGTTCATAAAGTTCTCTGGCTGTGCCTAACGCTTACAGCTATGGCGTGTGTTTTTTCGCGTCCAGTGCCTGTACTTGTTCATTTCTACCACTGCAAGGCACCACTTTCCATACACAGGTAGTCCCGATTCTTTATTTTCTTACTAATGACCAGGTCGCTAATGAGTCCGGCGGACTTCTCAGGAGTCATATGTGCATCTTTCGAAGCCATTTTAGTCAATAGGCGACCTGGGTGTATAGCAGCTACATCTATTCCCACTTCTTCTAAATCATCGGCTAAACATAATGTAAGCATGTTTTGTGCTGCTTTACTGATTCGGTAAGAGTAAGAACAGCCGCTTCCCTTTGCAGCCCTTGAAGCTTGCATACTCAAAGAACCTCGGCGAGAGCTTATGTTTATTACTAAACCCCTTTCTGCTCTTTTTAGAGATTGGTAAGCACCTTTAACAGTTGAGAATACGCCTACGCAATTGGTTTCAAAAACTGTTGAGATCTGTTCAGCGTTAGCGGTTTCGAGACTCGGACCTTGACCTCCAACTCCCGCATTATTTAAAAGTACATCTATTGAGCAATCACCTAGCCACTTTTTTAAAATGCCTTCATGTTCAGCACTACGAATGTCAGAAATAAGAATTTTTGCTTCTGGAAATTCATTTTTTAAATCAGCATCTGACTCGGCACTGCGGGCTATTAGGTAAAGATTCCATCTGTGATGGAAAAACGAACGTGAAAGCTCTCTACCTAAACCCTTTGCTGCACCTGTAATTAACACGCTTGGCACTAAATGTCACCTTTGAAATGAACGCAAAGCTTAGCGGCAAGTGAAACGATTCCACAGCCAACCGCGAAGCGTAGTATTTAGGACTGTAATGCTACAGCGTTTTGTTAAGGCCAGCCAGTTGCAAGACCATCTGAGCTGTCGCGTCTACTGACAGTTCAGAGTTATTTACTATTTCACCAAAGCAAGGATTTACTGAGCCTTCAACGGCCAATTCATCAATCCGATTAAATTCCCATTCCGTCAACTTCCTAGCTCCACGATTCTTTTTTAGCTCTGGAATACCTGGGTTAAGCGCGATAGCTTTATAACGAATACCAGCACTCTGGAGCAGTGAGCCTAAAAAAGTGTAGTCATCTCCACTTAAGGGGGTTGTAATTACAGAATCAATATCTCTTTTATGGAAGTTAATTGCAACGGAGGCTGCGTTTTCTAGATTGATTTCAATTGAATCTTTGAGCGGCATCCACCTAATGAAGTCACGAAGGCTATCCACTTCAATATGTGCAATACCCATTCCCAAAGACGCTATGTATTTACCTATCGTAGTTTTACCGGAATTTATACTTCCGTTTAGAAGAATTACCATTCTCTTGCCTTAACATCCCTAAACAGTGGCGAAATGAGCGCCAGCGACATTGAGTCCAATGCACGCCGCGGAACGCGGTTTTTAGCAGGCATGAATTGCTTTGGCTTGTTAAGAATTAGAACCGCCCACCAAACTCAAAGTACACATATATGATGAAGCAAAATCCCGTTGTAACCAAAACACTATATAACGCGAATATTCTGTTTGCTAACCTTGCTCTGATACTCTGCCAGAAAAAGAATCGACTTAAACCAAAAACCTGAATAGGAATAGAAAGTAAATACAATCCAATCCCAGACGAATTCGAGCTATTTCTAGTAACCACAATATATTGATACAAGGCAAAACAAAGAATCACCAATGTAACAGAGCTAAACAGAAGTAATACGTCTTTCCTAATAACCATAATCCCTTGGCTCTTAACGCTCCTAAGTTGCGGCGAACGGCAGTGAGTCCGTTGCCCGCCGCGGAGCGGTTTTGGCGGACAATACCAATCTTGGTTTGTTATGAGTAAACCATAGGGTCAAATTTTTCCATAAATATTTCTGGACGTGCCAATTCGGTGAAGCCGAATTTGGCATAAAGTTTTTGTTTATCTGATGTAGCTAAAGTGATCCGCCTTAAGCCTTGAAGCTCAGGATGATTGCTAACTGCATTTAGGATTACACTAGAGATTCCTTTGCCTCGAAGTTCCTCAACTACAAATACATCCACTAAATTCCCAAATGTCGCATAATCAGTAACCATACGTGCAAAGCCAATTTGTCGCGAATCGATATAATCGCCGAAGCACAAGCTATGTTGAATTGATTTTTCGACTATCTCTTTCGGAATTCCTTTGCACCAGCGAGCTTGGTTGTGAAGAAAATTATAAATCAACTCCCTATCTAGCTCACTCTTGTGTGTAGAAATTCGTATGTTTTCCATTTTTGACTACTCATAACATCTTATTCCTCGGCTTTAGCCGTTTATGCCGGGTTCCGGTTTTGCCTTAACTGATAACGATTCAAACCTGACTGTATGCTTGATATTCTGTGGTCTGCATAGCTTTCTGTCAATTGAACACGTCCGGCAAAAGCCGCAAGTGGGGTTGATTAGTACTGCAGATTGATTTTGATAAAGTCTTTTAAAATTAGATATTTAAGAGGACTACATATATCACCTCTTTAAGTATCAAATATCGCCCAATTTGACAGTCGCCCGGGCAGAACAGGCGCCTGCTGGTTTAACCCGGAAAAACCTGGCTTTTCCAGCACATTTTTAGAGATTTTGCGATGCAGTTCTCGTGGAACGAGTTCCTGGCGTACTGTCTACAGATGAGGCGGGTCATATCATTGATCTGTTGAGTGCTACCCCGCAACTCTGTACTCAATTGAAGTATGGGAGCGGCCTTCGGGTTGGGGAGGTTTTACGACTTTATACCGAGCCTAAAGCAGCAAATCGGATTTGTCGAATGGCAGTTAGCGAGCGATACCTATTGCGGCAAGGCGGGTGTTTATCTGTCCAATGTGTTGGCAACAAAATAGCCTAATGCACAATACGAGTTACGCTGACCTGTTGTCTCTTCATGCTGATCATCCCATTCGCTTATAGGGGCTTTTTAAAAAACCAAACAAACCCCAAACAAAAACCCAAAAAAAACCGAACAACCCGAACCAACAGAGTCCCTCTGCCAGCCCGACCTGCCCGGTCTTTTTACCTTTTAGGGCCCGCGCCTGAGTGGGCCATATATCACGAACGATTCAGAACGGGGGTGACGTTCATGTACTCGGCGATTGCTGTCGCCATTGTAGTATCCTAGATCACGACGCAGATGTTCACTCACATCGATGAAACGAATTTCAGTGCTTTTGTTCCGACGAAATGAAGTAGCGCGTGAAACGGTACGGCGAAATAGCGCGCGAATACGCGCAAATGTATTGGCCAAGTTCATAGTAAACTCCTAGAGCTAAGTTTTATGAACCGGAGTTTTAAACGAGGTAGGAAAGATATGGACTATCTTTACCAATCGAACCGCGCTGAAGACTCGCGGTTCGGTTGGTTTAAAAACTAAACGAAACGCGGATTATCGTTATCGATCGCATGTGCGCCGCTAAATGAATTCCAGAAATTCATTGCGGTACGCATAGCAACAGAACAACCCCGGCCCATATTGGCCGAATGAAGTTGGGCATTGTGTTTTTGCATGCTCACCATCTGAGTTCTCCTGGATAACGCGAATTATTTTCGCAGTCTGTTTGTTGGCCGACGGATGTCGACATTTATAGGCTAACAGGCTGTTGCATAAAATCAACCACTGCGTTTCAGTTTTTGCATGTTTTTCCATATTGCTTTTGGTTTGTCCACATTGGCTTCTGCATTATGAAAAGCTGACATTTATTCCGGCCGCGCTGGGTCTCTGTTCAGTGTTGCGGTTCGGCCTGCCATAGCCGGTGCACTGAGCGCTTAAAAGCCCGGGTGTGATACACTGCCCGCAACGTTCAGGATGCCTATTCCATGCTCTATACCTACCCGTCGAACCGGCTTGAAAACCTGGTCAGCGCGCTCGATACCTTGCTGCAATCCTCCACCGCGCCGGTGCTGGCCGCCGATGTCATTTTGGTGCAACACCCGGGTATGCAGCATTGGTTGAGTATGGAGCTGGCCAAGTTACCGAGCCGGCAAATCTGCATGAACGCCGTTTATCCTTTGCCGGTGCGCTATTTCTGGGATCTGATTCGGCTTATATTGGGGCCGGAGCGCATCCCGGAGCGGTCGGTGTACAGTCGGGAGATTTTGGCTTGGCGTATCTACGCCCTATTGCAAACCCCTGCGCTGGCTGACGATCCGCTCATGGCCGAACCGACCCAATATTGGCAAGACCAGCCTGCAACCCTGCGTGACAGCCGTCGCTTTCAACTGAGCGAACAGCTGGCCGATCTCTATGAACAGTATCTGATGTTTCGGCCCGAGTGGATTGAGCAGTGGCAGACCGGTGCTACGCCCCATTGGCAGGCTAAGCTGTGGCAAGCCCTGGTCGCGCAAAACGCCGACCATCCACTGGCGTTAATGCGAGCCGCCTTGGGGTCTATCGACCAGCCAGCGGCCAAATTGCCCGGCACCTTTTATATTTTTGGTATCAACGCCCTGGCACCGATCTGGCTCGACTTTCTCAGCCAAATTGCCAGTCGAGCGGACGTCGACATTCATCTGCTTTATCTCAATCCCAGTGTCGAGTATTGGGATGAACTGCGTTCGGAAAAACAACTCAGTAAGGAACGGGTGCGGGCCTCGCAAACCCGGGCCAACTGGGTCCTAGAACAGCAGGACGCGCAACGCACCAGCTTGCCCGATGTCGGTAACCCCTTACTCGCCAGCTTGGGCCACCAGGGCCAGACCTTTGTGCGTCTGCTGTCCGATAAGGCGCACTATGACTTACAGGTGTTTTCGCCGGTTGGACGCCAATCTTTTCTCGGCCAATTGCAGGATGACATCTTACAGCTCAAGGATGCTCGGCCGACCCCGCCAGCACTGCCCGAGCCACCCGCCGATGAGAGCATCTGCATCACCTCGGCGCACAGCCCCTTTCGCGAGGTGCAAGCCCTGCACGATTGGTTGCTGCATCAGTTCAATCAGGACCCAAGCCTGACTCCGAAGGATGTGGTGGTGATGTGTCCCAATGTCGAGGACTATGCGCCCTTTGTGCAGGCGGTCTTTGCGCGCAGCTTCGCCAACATTCAAGACAGCGTGCCGCCCCTGCCGTGCTCCATTGCCGACCGCAATCTAAAAGATGCCGATCCTACGGTCGCGGCCTTTCTCGAGCTGCTCACCCTGCCCGATGCCCGCTTCGAGGTGAATCAAATCTTGGCCTGGTTACGGGTGCCGGCCATTGCCGCCAAATTTTCGCTTTCGGCCAATGATATTCAAACCATCAGCCAGTGGTTGGAGCACGCCAATATTCATTGGGGCTTGAACAGCCAGCACAAGCAACAGTGGGTATCAGGCGAAGTAAGTGACCACTTTACTTGGCAGCAAGGGCTAGACCGGCTGTTACTTGGCTTTGCCTACAGCGATCAGAGCCTTTACCTGAACGATCAGGTTCTGCTGCCCGATGTCGAAGGCAGTGCCGGTCTGTTACTCGGTAAGCTCACCCAGATTATCGGCCAGCTGCGCGATGTACGTTCCCATTTAGTGGCCGCCCGCACACCATCTCAATGGCAGGCCTATCTGATCGAGCAGATCCAGATTGCCCTGCTGTCCAGCGATGCACTGTTTGAACGCAGTAACCAGGCCCTGCTTAAGGCGATCAATGATGTTACCGAATACGCCAATCAGGCCGGCCTACAGGCGGAAAAAATTCCGCTCACGGTGATGCGTGCGGTATTGGAGCAAGCCTTTGCCAGCCCGGAACAGACCGGCAGCCAATTTATGACCGGGCAAATCACCGTCTGTTCGATGGTGCCGATGCGTTCGATTCCGTTTCGTATTGTCGCCATTCTTGGACTCAATGACGGTCAGTTTCCGCGTACCCGCCCGCCGCTCGGCTTCGATCTCATGGCCCAAGACCCGATTCGGCTCGGCGACCGATCGCGCCGGGGTGACGACCGCTATCTGTTTTTGGAAGCGCTGTTATCGGCACGCGATGCGCTCTATTTAAGTTATCAGGGTTACGACATTCATAAGAATGAAGAACGTCCGCCATCCTTGGTGCTCGATGAGTTGATCAACTATCTCAACCTGGGTTATGGCTTCGACCCCGCTCACGATTTACGCCGCATGGCCCTGCAGCCGTTCAGTCGAAAAAACTATCAGGGTGCTTTGCCTTCCTTCGATGCCCATTGGGCGAGCCTGCTCGATGCCCGCCCACTGGTTGACCAAGGCCACCAGGTGCCGCCCTTGGCGGAGCTAAAAAACCATTGGCGACTGGATGAATGGATCCGATTTTTCACCCACCCAGCGCAGTACTTTGCTCAGCAACGGCTCGGTTTATATTTGCAGCAGGATCGCGACGAGGGCCTGGACGACAGCGAACCCTTTGATATGAGTTACCTCGACCGGTACAGCATTAAGGTTGAGTCGATACAACAGGCTATTCAAGCGCAAACGAGTCCGAGCGCCTCGGTCGACATCCTGACCTATCGCCGGGCCAATAGTGCCGTGCCGCTGCATGCCTTGGTGGGCGAGGAAATCGCTCAGTGGCAAGATCAGGCGGCCGATTTCAGCCGCCATCTGATCGCACTCGGCGCACAGACCCTAACGCTCAGCCATAGGGTACTCGAACTCAACAGCGTAACACCGGCACTTGAGCTAACCGCCGACCTGCCGCTGACCGACTCGCATGGGTTGCTGTTTTGGCGCCCGGCTTCGATCAAGGGTAAGGATCTGATCAGCCTCTGGTTGCACCATCTGGTCGCCAACGCCGGCGGCGAGTCGTGCCACAGCCAGGCCATTTTTCACGGTACCAAGGAGAGCCTGGTCTTGCTCAGCTGTGCGCCGGTAGAGCAGGCGCAAGCGCAACTGAGCGCATTCTATGCCGTGCTCAAACAGGGTCTGGAGCAGCCGTTGTTTTTAAACGCCGATCTGGCGCTGGCCTGCCTGTTGGGCAAAGATGATGACAAGGCCTTTGCGTCGAATTGGCAAGACAGCTATAACCAGCGCGGCTACAGCTATGATGCCTATATCGCCCAGTTTTGGTCGGTGCGGCCAGACTACGACAGCACCCTGGCCGCCGTGCAGGACTGTTACGGTGCGTTGATCGCCGGTATTAAAATCACCACCCTAAGCGAGGCCGAGCATGAATGAATTAGACAGCACCAGCCTGGTCTTGCGCGGCGCGCACCTGATAGAGGCCAGCGCCGGCACCGGCAAGACGCACAATATAGTGCGCATCTATTTGCGCCTGCTGTTGGAGCGCGAGCTGGGTGTCGAGCAGATTTTGGTGATGACCTTTACCAACGCCGCCACGGCCGAACTGCGCAATCGCCTAAGCCGTTTTTTACGCCAAACGGCGGAGCATTGGCAGACCGACAGCGATCCGGTGATCGTCGCATTGCGTGGCAAAATGTCTACCGAGCGCGCGCAACTCCTCCTGAATCGTGCCCTGCTGCAATTGGATGAGGCGGCTATTTTTACCATTCACGGTTTCTGTAAACGCGCCCTGTCGCAGCAGGCTTTTTTCAGTGGCATGAGCTTCAATGCCAATTTAGAAGCCGACACCAGTTTGCTGACGCTGCAAGCCACCCAGGATTGGTATCGCGAACAGATGCAATTCGATACCTATGACATTCTGTATTCTGCTTGGAAAACGCCAGAAATATTTATCCAACATTGGCGACCGGTGATCGATGGCAGTCACCCAATCAGCTTGCCCCCGGCCCCGCAATTGGACACTCTATTGGCAAATTTCGTCAGTGCCTGGCCGGACGAGCGACCGCTCTTCGCCAAGCATAATGTCGACAATAAACGGGCCAAGGCTGAAACTCGAGCACTCAACCGAGCTACGTTGGACCGGCTCGATCGCCTAGCCGATGATGGCGATCTGGCCGACGAGCGCGACCTGGATGCCAGCCAACTAAAAAGCTGCTTCAGTACGGCCACCAAAAAAACCGTCATGCCAGCCACGCACGAGCTGATGTTGGCCCTGGCGAGCGGTCGCGATACCGTTAAGATCCGCTTGGCCTTGACCGGGGTCGAAGCCATTCGTGCGCATATCCATCAGGATAAGGACCGTCTCGATCAACTCGGTTTTAATGACCTGATCATTCAGCTCAAATCCGCTCTGCACGGGCCCAATGCCGACGCTCTGGCAGCAGCCCTGCTAGAGCAGTATCCGGCCGCCTTAGTCGATGAATTCCAAGACACCGACCCCGATCAGTATGCCATTCTCAGCGCCCTCTATACCGGGCAGCCGGATGCTTTCGTGTGCATGATTGGCGACCCCAAGCAGGCCATCTATGGGTTTCGCGGCGGCGATGTGTTTGCCTACTTGCAGGCCCGCCAGCAGGTCGATTATCAATGGACCATGAACACCAACTACCGTTCCGATCCGGCGGTGATCCACGGTTACAACCGAACCTTTTTGCAGCAGGAAAGTCTGCTCAACCGCCACACCTTTGGTTTCGACATCGAGTACCGCGCGGTCAATCCGGCGCCCGATGCGCTCGACCCCGTCTGGTCCGATGGCGACCGGCGCAGTGCGGTGCAGTGGGTGCATTTTGCCAGCGACCCGAGCGCCAGCAAGGGCCTAACCAAGGCGTTCCAAAGCACCATGGCCCGCTGGTGTGTTGCCGAAATAGTCGAGTTGATCAGCCAAGTTCGGGTTGATGATGTGCCGGTGCAGGCCGGCGACATCGCCCTGCTGGTGCGCAGCTATCGCGAAGCCGAACTGCTGCAGGATTACCTGACCGCGGCGGGTATCCATTCGGTGTATCTGAGCTCGCGCGCCGATGTGTTTCAGTCGGCCGAGGCCGAACAGTTACTGCTCTTGCTCACCGGGATCTGGCAGTTCGATAACGACCGGGCCTTTATTGCCGCCTTGGCCTGCCAATGGATCGGCCTCAGTACCGGCGAACTGGAAGCCCTGCAGCAGAACGAACACCAGTGGGCCCAGTGGCAGGCGAAATTTGAACAGTGGCGCACCGATTGGCAAAAGCTAGGCCTGATGAGTATGGTGCTGGCGGTGTTGCAGCAACATTTTCGGCCCAGCTCAATCCGGGTCGACCGCCAGCTGACCAACATGTTGCATCTGGCCGAACGGCTGCAAAAGGAGAGCGGCCATTTGCGCACGCCCGATGCGCTATTGCATTGGTTCGAGCGCGCCCGTCAAGACGGCGCGCATAGCGAGGGCAACCTACTGCGCCTGGAAAGCGATGAGGCGCTGGTGAAGATTATTACCCTGCACGGCGCCAAGGGTTTGGAATACCCAATCGTGTTTTTGCCCTTTGTCAGCTATTTTGGCAAGAGCCCAAAGGCGGCCCCGGCAGTGCGCTACCACGACCGCCACAGCGGCACAGCGCATCTATCCTTTCAAGCCAGTGACGAGATCCGCCGGCTGGCCGACGAAGAGGATCAGGCCGAGCTGGTACGACTGTTTTACGTTGCCGCCACGCGGGCCTCAAAGCGGCTCTATTGCTGTATGGCCAACTTTGCCAGCTTCCCTAAATCCGCCTTGGCGCTGACCCTAAAGCAGTCGACCTATGATGTGCCGGCCCTGACCGACTTGCTCAGCGTACCCGGCGCGGCCAGCCTGCTCACGGTGCCCGACCGGCAGATCCCGGCAGCCTATTGGCACGATCCGAGCACGCACAGCGCGGTGCAACCGGCCCAGTTTAATGGCCATATCGAACGCGACTGGTGGCTCAGTTCGTTCTCGGCTCTGACCCGCCATGTGGGTCACAGCGGCCACACCACACCGGACCGCGATGAAACCGACCCGGCACTGCCGGCCAGCAGTGCCACCCAAGCATTACGCTTTCGCCTGGCCAAGGGCGCCGAGGCCGGTAATCTATTACACGATTGCTTGGAGTCGGCCGACTTCGCCGCGCCCGATTTCGCCACACTCTATGCGCAGGCGGCGGACCGTTACAGCAGTCTTGCCGACACCTACACGGAGGCTGAGTTCACCCTGTGGATAAGCGAGATCCTAGCCGCGCCGCTGACTCAGGGCGGCAGCCTAGGTGAGCTCGGTGCCGAGCAGAGCCTGCGCGAAAGTGAATTTTATTTTCCCATGCGCGGCAGCCGAGTTAGCCTGCTGGCTGAGCTGATTGCCGAACACCGCGGCAGCGACTATCAGCTGCCGGACCATCTAAAACTCAAAGGCATGATGCATGGCTTTATCGATTTAATTTTTCAACGCGACGGCAAGTTTTACGTCGCCGATTATAAGTCGACCTTTCTCGGCGATCAGCTCGCCGACTATGGCCACGAGGCAATGCAGGCCAGCATTCACAGCAATAGCTACGATGTGCAATACCTCATCTACGCCCTCGCCCTGCATCGCTATCTCAAGGTGCGCTTGCCGAACTATCAACCGGCCGAGCACTTCGGTGGCGTCTATTATTTTTATCTGCGCGGCATGGGCCCGGATCAACCCGGCGGGGTTTTTTACGATCCGCTCAACGCCGATCTGCTGGCTCGACTCGATGCAATTTTCGCCCTACCGCATGACGTTGTCGACCAACCAACCGGGACGCTCACCCTATGACGCTTAACCTAGCCAGCCCCTTTCAGGCGCTCGACTTCGCATTGGCCGAGAGCATCGCTCAGTGGCATCAGACAGATGATGCGCTGCTCAAACAATCGGTGATGGCGGTCAGCTATGCCTTACAACAGGGGCACAGTTGCCTGTCGCTGGTGCAGTGTCTCGACGAGGCGCCGTACCGTGATATGAGCCAGTTTGGCCTGCCGGCCTTGCCCAGCGCTCCGGATTGGCAGACGCACTTATCGACCTTTGGCATCGGCCCCGAAGATGGGTCACCGTTGGTGCTGCACAATCAGCGCCTCTACTTACGCCGTTATTGGCAGTTTGAAAGCGAGCTACTGGCTTTCTTGGCCGAGCGCTATCAACAACCCAGCAGTCTCAGCCAGGCTCAGCTCGAGCAGGCGCGCAAACTCTTGGCCTGCTATTTTGCACCGACGCCGGGGCAAATCGATTGGCAGCAGGTCGCCGCGGCCAACAGCCTGTTCAGCAATGTCAGCACCATTATTGGCGGCCCCGGTACCGGCAAGACCCATACGGTGACGCGTATTCTTGCGCTGCTCGCGGGCCTGAGCGATCGACCGCTGGTGATTAAACTGGCCGCGCCGACAGGCAAGGCAGCACAGCGCCTGGCCGAGGCAATCCGCGAGGCTAAGGCGGCATTGAATCTGGATATGTTGGTCGATCAGGCCATCCCCAATGAGGCCCACACCCTGCACCGATTGCTCGGGGTCATTCCCAATCGACTGCAGTTTCGTCACCAAGGTGATAACCCGATCGAGGCCGATGTGCTGTTGATCGATGAGGTCTCGATGGTCGACTTACCGCTGATGGCCCGGCTGTTCCGCGCGATCAAACCGACCACACGGCTGATTCTGCTCGGCGATGCCGATCAACTGCCCTCGGTCGCTGCCGGCAGCGTCTTGGCCGATCTGGTGCGCAAGCCACATCCCGGTTACAGCGAAGCCCGCCGCAGCCAGTTGCAAGCAGTGGGCATCAAGCTCCCGGCCGCCAGCATCGAGCTTGGCGCCCCGCTCGACAGCGTAACAGAACTGACCCTGAGTCGACGTTTTGCCCACGGCAGTGGCATTGGCGCCCTAGCCCAAGCGGTGATCCGGGGCGATGCTTCGGGCAGCCTGGCGGTCTTTACCGATGCCGCCGATCTAACCTGGCTCGGCGCACACGACCTGCACGATTGCCTGCACGGCTGGATTCGCAACCATTACCGGGCCATCGCCGAACAGCCCGATCTGCACCAGGCCTTTGCGCACTTAAAGACCTTCCGCATCCTGTGCGCCCTTCGTGACGGCGAACGCGGCGTAACGGCCCTCAATGACTGGATCAGCCAACGGCTCAATCCCAGCCGGCAACCCTTCTTTAAGGGCCAACCAATCATGGTCACCCAGAATCACTATGGTCTAAAACTCTTTAATGGCGATGTCGGCCTGGTCTGGCCGAACGAGGACGGGCAGTTAATGGTCTGGTTCGAGGCCGAGGGTGAACCGCGTCCGGTGACGCCGGGTCGCTTACCGACCTTCGAGACGGTGTACGCCATGACCATCCATAAAACTCAGGGATCGGAATTCGATGAAGTGGCGTTGGTGTTACCGGACCATCAATCGCAGTTGCTGAGTCGGGAACTGATCTACACCGGCCTAACCCGAGCCAAAAAACGCTTCAGCTGCTTGAGCACGGCTGCTGTTTGGCGCGCAGGGGTTACGGCACGGGTTGATCGCTGGGCGGGGTTGGCGGCGCGTCTGCAGGGATAAGACTCGGTGGTCAATAATCGCTCCACCCGTGAACTCGGCCTCGATAGATCCATATCAAAATAGCTAGACTCTCAAATTTATGAAGAAATGAGAGTCTAGATGAATAGGCTTCCATAGATTCACGTCTAAACAGATAGCCTCTCACTTTTAGTGATATTTGACATTCAAATAACTAACAATATAGTAGTCAAACTACATTGATATCAATATTTCCCATATAGTGAGAGCCTAATGGACGTTAAGGATCTAGATCTAGAAGATGCAGTACATTATCACTACGACCAATTCCCCCCTAAGCAGATGAATTATGGAAATTTCGTTTGTAATCCCCCCATTTTTAATCTCAGCTAAAAATAGAGAGGTTATCAATCACAGCAGTTGTCTTGGCGGAAC
>Ga0115562_1002204_pt1 | contig 13738 bp, 13 predicted proteins | sample COGITO_mtgs_1105_6_FD_87200 | JGI IMG/M metagenome (GOLD analysis project Ga0115562, IMG submission 87200) | Pelagic marine microbial communities from North Sea - COGITO_mtgs_110516 | ecosystem: Environmental > Aquatic > Marine > Epipelagic | place: Germany:Helgoland, sampling site Kabeltonne...
AACAAAGACCGCGTCTGCCTTGGCCATCGCGGCGGCTGGTGGGCAGAAATCGAAACTTTCGGTGAAATCGCCCACGGTTCCATGCCATTCTTGGGTGATTGCGCGGTGCGGCACATGGGGGCCGTGCTTACCGAATTCGAAGACAAACTCTTCCCTGCCATGGCCGCCCGCACTACCGATATGCCTGTGGTGCCCGAAGGCGCACGGTCCTCCACCATGAACATCAACTCCATCCACGGCGGGCAACCCGAACAACCCGACGACTACACCGGCCTGCCCGCGCATTGCGTGCCCGACAGCTGCCGGATCGTGATCGACAGGCGCTTTCTGGCCGAAGAAAACGTCGATGATGTACGGGATGAGGTGAAAGCCTTGCTGGAAGGGCTGAAGGCAAACAGGGACCGGTTCGACTATGACCTGCGCGAAATGAACGTCGTGTTGCCCAGCATGACCGACCGCGAGGCCCCCGTGGTGCAAGTGATCGCCGCGGAAATCGAGAAAGTGCTGGGCAAACCGGCAGAGTTCGTCGCCTCTCCCGGCACCTACGACCAAAAGCACATCGACCGGATCGGCAAGCTGAAAAACTGCATCGCCTACGGACCGGGGATACTAGAGCTGGCGCATAAGCCCGACGAATACATCGGCGTGGATGATATGATCGACAGCGCACAGGTCATGGCAGGGGCGTTGGTAAAGATATTGGCGTAGGTCGGGGTTTACCGCACCAGTGCAGAGGGCCAATGGGTTGACCCAACAGAAGAATAATCGACCTAACGTCCAGATAGCCAGCAGGGCTTGAATTGCGCCGCCCTTTTGTAAACACTCATCGCCAACAACAGGGGGGTCATTATGCACCATATCAAAACACTCGCGGCATCCACTGCCATCATCCTTTGCGCATCAGGCGCATTAGCCCAAGACAGCATCACTGTCGCGATCCAGTTAGAGCCGCCGAACCTTGACCCTACAGGCGGAGCCGCGCAGGCGATCGATAGTGTGCTTTATGCCAACGTCTTTGAAGGCCTTACGCGGTTCGATGCTGATGGTGCAGTCATCCGGGGCCTTGCCCAAAGCTGGGATATCTCGGACGACGGTCTGGTCTATACCTTCAACCTCGCCGCTGGTGTCACATTCCACGATGGCACCACGATGGACGCCGAGGATGTGAAATTCAGCCTCGACCGTGCCCGCGCCGAGGATAGCACGAACGCCCAAAAAGGCCTGTTCGCGGGCATCACAGATGTGACCGTTGTTGACCCGCTGACCGTGCAGGTCACGCTGGACCAACCCAACGGCAGTTTCCTGTTCAACATGGCATGGGGGGATGCGGTGATCGTCGCCCCTGAGAGCATTGCAGATATTGCGTCAAACCCCATCGGCACCGGCCCGTTCACCTTCACCGATTGGGTGCAGGGCGACCGTTTGGAAATGACCCGCAATGATGCCTATTGGGGCGCCGCCCCTGCTTTGGAAAGTGCGACGTTCCGCTTCATCTCTGACCCGACCGCCGCCTTTGCCGCAGTCATGGCCGAGGACGTCGATGTGTTTGTCGGCTTCCCCGCTCCAGAAAACCTGCCACAATTTGAGGCCGATCCCCGTTTCCAAGTCCTTGTTGGCAACACCGAGGGCGAAACGATCCTGTCCACCAACAACAAGATGCCACCGTTTGATAACGTATTGGTCCGTCAGGCCGTCGCCCACGCGATTGACCGCCAAGCCATCATTGATGGCGCAATGTTCGGGCTCGGCACGCCCATCGGCACGCATTTCGCACCACATAACCCCGACTACGTCGATCTGCGGGCCTATTCACAGCATGATCCGGCACGCGCACGCGAACTCTTGGCCGAGGCAGGCTTTGCAGATGGCTTCACAACGACGCTGAAACTGCCGCCACCATCCTACGCACGGCGCGGCGGCGAAATTATCGCCGCTCAACTGCGCGAAGTGGGTATCACGGCCGAGATTACGAACCTCGAATGGGCGCAGTGGATCGAAGAGGTCTTCACCAACAAAGACTTTGGCCTATCCATCGTCAGCCACACCGAGCCAATGGACATCGGGATTTACGCCAACCCAGACTACTATTTCCAATACGACAACCCAGAGTTCCAAGCGGTCATGGAAACGCTGAACGCTACCACTGATCCAACACAGCGCAGCGGGTTGCTGGTGCTTGCCCAAAGCATCATCTCAAAGGACTACGTGAACGGATATCTGTTTGAATTGTCCGTCGCGACGGTCGCCAAAGCGAACATCGAAGGGCTGTGGGTGAACCAACCTACCGCCGCCGTCGACTTGACCGGCGTCAGCTGGAGCAACTAAGGCAATGCCCCCCGTCAAACCCTTGCGGGGGGCATCCAATCACGCCGCGCGTTCGTCTTGCGCTTGTGCGGTCACCAGCGCTTTCGCCGCTTTCGCCGCCTCGGCACCTTTTTGCACAAAGTGCGCGCCAAAGATCGCCTTATGATGATCGGTTTCTTGAAACTGATGCGGCGTCAAACTGACCGACAGGACAGGCACTTGGGTATCCAGACCCACACGCATCAGCCCATCAACAACGGCGCTGGCGACAAAGTCGTGGCGGTAAATCCCGCCATCCACGACCAGCGCGGCACAGGCAATCGCATCAAAGCGGCCTGTCAGCGCCAGCTTCTGGGCCATCATCGGCATCTCGAACGCACCGGGGACGTCATAGACGGTCACCTGCTGGGTGGGAATTTCACTCAAAAATCCATCAAGTGCGCGATCCACGATATCGGCATGCCAATTGGCCTTGATGAATGCAAACTGGGGAAGTGTCATATTGTGATCTCCTTTTGGTCTCGACACGTCACCCAAGGCATCACACGGCACGCAGCGCACCCGTCAGGTACACAACGTTCCGCATTCTCTTTCATCCGGACTATGACCGTCGGCTCAGGCCTCGCACCTGATCTGCTGACCCTTCCACAAGGAAGGCGCTCGCGGGCTCATGGCAAAGCCACATACCGCCGGTGGGGAATTTCACCCCGCCCTGAGAATACGCCTTTTCTGACATCTCGCATGCGACACCACAAGAGTATGATGGCGTGATTATCAGGTTAGAAACCGCAGCAGATCATCAGGCGATCTTTGAGCTAACTCGCGACGCCTTTGCGCCTATGTCCTTCAGTGACGGCAGCGAACCCGACATCGTCAATCAACTGCGCGAAGACGGTGATCTCACGCTGTCTTTAGTGGCGGAACAGGAAGAGATCATAGGCCACGTCGCATTCTCTCCAGCCAGAATCAGCAACGCCGACGGGGTTTTATACGGGCTTGGCCCCATCTCGGTTCGGGCTGATAAGCAAAGGCAAGGGATAGGCACAGAACTCGCGCAGACTGGTTTGGAAATGCTGCGCGACATGGGCGCGGCAGGATGCGTCCTGACCGGAAACCCGGACGTCTATCGCCCAATGGGGTTCTCGAACGAACACGCGCTGACCTATAGCGGCCTGAACCCCAAATTCATCTTGTACTACTCATTCAACGGCACCTTACCCGCAGGCGAAATCAACTTCGCTGATGCTTTGGAAGAGGATCACCCATGATCCGCTATGCCCTTGGTCGCCTCACCTCCCTCATTATCAGCCTCATCGTGGCGTCCATCGTCATTTTTGCAGTGATAGAGGTGATCCCCGGCGACCCTGCGGCCTTTATGCTCGGCGTGAACGCGCGGCCTGACACCATCGCTGCACTCCGTGCCGAAATGGGCCTCGATCAAACGCTGATCACACGGTACCTCGACTGGGTCACAGGATTGCTCAGGGGTGATTTCGGGCAGTCGTGGACCTACAAAACGCCCGTATCAGAGCTGATCGCAGATCGCATCTGGGTCTCACTCCCCCTTGCGATCTATGCGTTGATCCTATCTACGCTCATCGCCTTTCCCGCAGGGATTTATGCGGCCAGCAGACGCGGCGGCGCGGGCGATGTGACGATCATGGGCGCCACCCAACTGGGCGTTGCCATCCCAAATTTCTGGTTCGCCATGATCCTTGTGCTGATCTTCGCGATTAACCTGCGCTGGTTCTCCGCAGGCGGCTTTCCGGGCTGGGATAACCCGTTCCAAGCGATGAAATCACTGACCCTTCCCGCCATCGCGTTGGCACTACCCCAAGCGGCCATCCTTGCGCGCGTCATGCGATCCTCCCTGCTCGACATGCTGGGCGAAGATTTCATCCGCACAGCCCGCGCAAAAGGTCTTTCGCGCCGTCAAGCACTTTGGAAACACGCGGTGCGCAACGCGCTGATCCCAGTGTTGACCATCATCGGCCTGCAATTCTCGTTCCTGCTGGCAGGCGGCATCATCATCGAACAAATCTTCTTCCTTCCCGGTCTCGGCCGCTTGATCTTCCAATCCATCAGCGCCCGCGATCTGATCGTTGTGGAAAGCGTGGTCATGCTGCTGGTCTTCACCGTGATCATGGTTAATTTCCTTGTCGATTTGGCCTATGCCGCCGTAGACCCGAGGTTGAGGACCAAAGCATGAGCCGCAATCTGATCATCGGCACAGCGCTCACGCTGCTTTTCATCGCTCTCGCAGCGGTGTCGTTCATCTGGACACCCGCAGACATCGAATCCCTCGACATCCCCAACAAACTGCAGACACCCAACGCAGCCAACCTTCTCGGCACCGACCACTTCGGACGCGATATCCTGTCCATGGTCATGATGGGCGCACGCACGTCCATTGCCGTAGCCCTCGTCGCCGTCGGTATCGGCATGTCCATCGGCATCCCGCTAGGTTTGCTCGCCGCCGCACGCCACGGATCGCTGCTGGATGAATTCATCATGCGCGGCAATGACCTCGTCTTTGCCTTCCCTTCGCTGGTCATCGCCATCCTGATCACCGCTGTCTTTGGAGCCTCTGCAGTCAACGCCATTATCGCAATCGGTATCTTCAACATCCCCGTCTTCGCAAGGCTCACACGCGGGGCAGCCCTACCCCTATGGGAGCGTGATTTCATCCTCGCCGCCCGCGTCTGCGGCAAGTCGGCAACGCATATCTCTATCGAACACATCCTGCCCAACATCACCAACCTGATGATCGTCCAAGGCACCATCCAATTCAGCCTCGGCATCCTCGCCGAGGCCGCCCTGTCCTACATCGGTCTTGGCGCGCAGCCGCCGACGGCCAGCTGGGGCCGCATGCTAGCCGACGCACAAACGCTGGTCAGCATCGCACCTCACACAGCGCTCGTTCCGGGCTTTGCAATCCTGCTCATGGTCCTCGGCCTCAACCTGATGGGTGACGGGTTGCGCGATTGGCTCGATCCCCGCATCCGGGTGGCCCGCACATGAGCTTACTCGCGATCAAAGGCCTGTCCCTGTCGATTGGCGATACAGAAATCCTGCACGACATCGACCTGACAATGCAGGCTGGTGAGATTGTCGCAATCACAGGCGAAAGTGGTTCTGGCAAGTCAATGACCGCACTCGCCGTGATGGGTTTGCTCCCGAATGGGTCAGCGCCCAAGGGCGCGGTGCTGTTGGACGGCACTGACATCTTGCAAACTTCAGAACCTGATCTATGCAAAATGCGCGGCAACGCGATGGGCATGGTGTTCCAAGAACCCATGACCGCGCTGAACCCGGTGCAAACGATTGGCGATCAGGTGGCAGAAACGATCCTGATCCACGAAAAGACGACCAAGCCCGAGGCTCACAGACGCGCCGCCGCGATGCTAGAGCGCGTCGGGCTCAAAGTGTCTCCAAAACGCTACCCTCACGAACTCTCCGGCGGTCAACGCCAGCGCGTCGTCATCGCGATGGCGATTGCCCTGCGCCCTAAACTGCTGATCGCCGACGAACCTACAACAGCCCTCGACGTCACGACCCAAGCCCGCATCCTTGACCTACTGCGCGACCTCGTGCGCGAATTCGATATGGGGCTTCTTTTGATCACCCACGACCTTGCAGTCGTGGCCGATGTCGCTGACCACATTGTCGTCATGCAAATGGGGCGCGTGGTCGAAGCAGGCCAAACCCACGCCCTTCTCTCCAACATGCAACACCCCTACACTAAGGCGCTGTTCGAGGCTTCAACCCACACCGTTCAACTGCCTGTACGGACAGATTCAGTACGGCTTCTGTATGCAAAACATATCGTCCGAGACTACCCAATGCCGCGCCAAACCCTGCTCGGCCCCCGGCCCCAATTCCGGGCTTTGGACGATGTGAGTTTCCACATCAATCACAGCGAACGCGTCGGCCTTGTTGGTGAAAGTGGATGCGGAAAATCGACACTAACACGGGCAATTTTGGGCTTAGAAGACGTCCAAGGCGGTGAGATTCGTCTCGACGGTGAACCCGTTTTCACCGGCAAACACCCCAATCTCGCCGTGCGACGCAAGATGCAAGTCGTCTTCCAAGACCCCTACAGCAGCTTCAACCCCCGCCACCGCGTCGATCGCCTGATCACCGAGCCATTTCACCTGTTAGAGACCCCACCAACCGGCCAAGCGCGCGCCGATGCCATTGCCAAAGCCCTAACAGACGTTGGCCTTTCGCCAAGTGACGCCAGCAAATACATCCATGAATTCTCTGGTGGGCAGCGCCAACGGATCGCCATTGCGCGTGCGCTGATCATCGAGCCCGAACTCATCATCTTTGATGAGGCCGTGTCCGCGCTAGATGTGTCTGTTCGCGCGCAAGTCCTCGACTTGATCGCAGACCTTTGCCGGAAACGCCCCTTAGCCTATCTTTTCATCAGCCACGACCTGTCTGTCGTGCGCACCGTGACCGACCGCGTGCTGGTCATGCAGGCCGGTAAAATCGTCGAACAAGGTGAAACAGAGACTGTTTTCACCAACCCGCAGCACCCCTACACCCAAACGCTGATCGCCGCCGCACCGCAGCTACCTGCCTTGGGCATGGCGGTCTGACGCAGAGGTTGCTACGCTTTGCGCGAATGAGGGAGGACATCATGCGACTATCAGGCAAAACAGCCATCGTGACCGGAGGCGGCTCTGGTTTTGGCGCGGGGATCGCGCGGAAATTCGCCGCCGAAGGGGCGCAGGTTTTCGTCGTTGATATCAATCTGGAAGGGGCACAGGCCATAGCTGATGAAATCGGCGGCACGGCAGTTTCCTGCGATGTTTCAAGCGGTTCATCAGTGTCTAACCTTGCCAAAACCGTATTGTCGCAAGGCTCGCTTGATATCCTTGTGAACAACGCGGGGATCACGCATTTGCCCAGTGCTATGGAAGACGTGACCGAGGAGGACTTTGACCACGTTTTTAACGTGAACATGAAGTCGGTCTATCTGACGGCAAGAGCCTTTGTGCCTCATTTCAAAGACCGCAAAAGCGGGGCCATCCTGAACGTGGCCTCTACCGCAGGTGTATCCCCTCGTCCGCGGTTGAACTGGTACAACGCCTCCAAAGGCTGGATGATCACAGCGACTAAAACGATGGCGGTGGAACTCGCCCCCGAGGGCATCCGTGTAAACGCGATCAACCCTGTGGCAGGTGATACACCCTTGCTCAAATCGTTCATGGGAGAGGACACACCCGAAATCAGGGCCAAGTTCCTATCCACCATCCCGCTGGGCCGCTTTTCCACGCCAGAGGACATGGGCAACGCCGCCTGCTTTCTTTGCTCCGATGAGGCCAGCATGGTGACAGGCGTCGCAATGGAGGTGGACGGTGGCCGCTGTATCTAAAGGACCACGCAATCTGATCACGGACGTGGCGGGGCTGCGGGTCGGCAATGCACAGGATGATCGCATCAAGACAGGCACCACGGTTCTGGTGGGCGACAAGCCCTTCACCGCCAGCGTGCATGTCATGGGTGGCGCTCCGGGCACCAAGGAGACTGATCTGCTTGCCCCCGACAAGACCGTGGAACAGGTTGATGCGCTGGTGCTTTCAGGTGGATCGGCCTTTGGATTGGATGCTTGTTCCGGCGTCATGGACGGGCTGCGCGCCATGGGGCGGGGTTTTCAGATCGGCGCGATGCGCATTCCGATTGTGCCGGGGGCAATCGTTTTTGACCTGATCAACGGCGGGGCAAAAGATTGGGACGAAAACCCCTACCGCACACTGGGGCGCGAGGCGTTGCAAAATGCGTCCGAGCACTTTGTCACAGGCACGGCAGGTGCTGGAACCGGTGCCATGGCAGCCATGCAAAAAGGCGGGCTTGGGTCCGCATCGTTGACCCTGCCTGATGGCACGACGGTCGGCGCACTGGTCGTGGTCAACGCGTTGGGCAGCGTCACAACCCCCGGCGACAAACACTTTTGGGCGGCCCCGTTTGAAATTGACAGTGAATTCGGCGGCGCAGGCACTGATCCACAGACAGGCCACGTCACAGCAGAACCCAGCCGCAAAGAAAAAGCGATGATGCTGCAGGCCACGCAAGGAGCGAACACAACGATTGCTATCGTTGCGACAGACGCGCCGCTGACCAAGACGCAATGCCACAGACTGGCCGTGACCGCCCATGACGGTATGGCGCGGGCGATTGTGCCATCGCATACGCCGCTGGATGGCGATCTGGTGTTTGGGGTGGCCACTGGCGACGGCGGGCCCGTTGACCAGACGCAATTCCGCGAAATCGCAGCGGCAGGGGCCGTCTGCCTCAGCCGCGCCATTGCGCGCGGGGTCTATGAGGCCACAAAGGCCCCCGGCGATATCATCCCTACTTACCGAGAGATGAACAGCTAGGGCGCAAAAGCCCCTTCATACATCTCTGCAGGAATAGTCCCGCCAGTCGCCACAAGCGCACCGAGGCGGCCAATCTCATCCGCACATTTCGCCGCTGCACCATTGCCCGCGGTCAAGGCAATGATGTGGTCTGTCTGTGGATAGATGAATGGGTTGCCATTGGGCGAAAAAGACGTGGCACAGCTATCATAGGTGATTGAGCGGTATTTGATCTCCGGCATCAGTCCCACCAGGATCTCTGCAATCGCGGCCCCGGCCACCGGATCACCGCCACTGCGAAACCACGCGATCATCTCGTCCACAGTTTCCAGTTCGTGGTCCACGGCATCGCCACCGATTTTGATATAGGTCTTGCCATCAGGATACAGCACAGGGGGCAGGATATAGGGGTCTTCGTGCCGGCCTGGTGGCATATATATGACCGACGGCATTTTTGCCAAACGTGTCGCCTCAGCCTTATCCAATTCAAAAAACGCAATCGTCCGCGCATAAACACGCATAGGAATGGGATCGGGTAGCAGACCGTCCGCTTTTGAGAACGCCCCACAGACCACAATGACCTTTCCCCCTGTCAAAATGGATCCCTCCGCACAATGGACTTGCGCTGTGCCCTGTCCTTCAGTGATCCGCACAACCGTATCCCGATACAGCACAGCACCGGCCTTGGTGGCGGCGGTGATTTCAGCCTTCACATGCAGGCGCGGATTGATCCAGCCCGCATCATGATCTTCGTAAAGCGCCAGAATGCCATCAGGAAAGGAAAACTCCGGGAACCGCTCCGCGAGTGCTGCACCCCGCAGCGGAATGTGCGCAACATCATTGGCGACTGCATTTTCCTGTGCTCCCAGCACAAAATCGCGCCCTTCTCCGAACTCCGTTCCGGCAATGATCGCACCGGAAGGCGTATAGAATGGCTGCTCTCCTTTATCGGCGATCTCAGGGTACCTTTTAATGGCCTCTTGCGAAAACCGCGCCCAGTTCTTGCGCTTATCAATCTTGCGGGTGATCCTCGCCTGATCATAGTGACTGGCAAAGACGCCGGTATGATCGGATTTTTCTTTGGGCTCCGCCGGGCCAACCAATGCGGTTCTTACCCCCATTTCGGCTAAATGGCGGGCTGCAGCACTGCCCATCAGACCAGCACCCACGACAATCACATCATAGTTTTGTTCAGTCATGTCATTCCCTGTTGCACACGATGATCCACTGACCATGCCAAGGGTTTGTCCAAAAGAAAACGGGCGTCAGAACATCCGACGCCCGCAATCCATCTTCTTGTTCCGCGATCAGTTCAGTGCTGCATCCGTGATTACGCTGGTCCAAGCACCCTCAGGTTGCTGGGAAATCACCGGATCGGAACCACCCGCTAGCAGCGTATCCACCGTGCGCTGGAAATCTGCTGGATCAAGTGAGCCATCTGACCCTGCGGTCAGCTTGGCAATCTCGCCCATCATACGGATCTGAGCCGCCTCATTCTGGGCACCAGTTTCGTCATTATCCAAAACGATACCAGCGGCATCTACCGGGTTCTCTTCAGCCCACTTCCAGCCTTTCATCGACGCGCGCACAAAGCGGACCATTTTGTCGACGAACACCGGATCTTCAAGGTTCTCTTCCAGTGCATAGATGCCGTCCTCAAGTGTCGCGACGCCTTGGTCTTCGTACTTGAACGTCACCAACTCATCCTCAGAGACACCCGCATCCAGTACCTGACCATACTCGTTGTAGGTCATGGTCGAAATACAGTCGGCTTCGCGGTTCAACAGCGGATCAACGTTGAAACCCTGCTTCAAAACAGTCACGCCATCGTCGCTGCCATCAGTTGGAATACCCGCTTGGCTCATCCAGCTCAGGAACGGATATTCGTTACCAAAGAACCAAACACCAATGGTCTTGCCACGGAAGTCTTCAACATTTTCAATGCCCGTGTCTTTCCAGCACGTTAGCATCAGACCAGATGTCTTGAACGGCTGCGCGATGTTCACAACAGGCAGACCCTTTTCGCGGGCGGCCAACGCAGAAGGCATCCAGTTCAGCATCACATCAGCACCACCACCGGCGAGCACCTGCGGGGGGGCGATATCAGGACCGCCAGACAGGATCGTGACATTCAGCCCTTCTTCTTCGTAAAAGCCCTGATCCAAAGCAACATAGTACCCAGCGAACTGAGACTGCGTGACCCACTGCAGTTGCAGCGTCACATCATTGGCATGGCCGTCGGCATGTGCGGCGGCGCCCAGTCCTGCGGCAAGTGCTGCCGCCATCATTAACTTCTTCATATCATGACCTCCTAGTCAGTTTGTTTCGCCCTCTTTGCGGGGCTCAATTTGCGTTATTTGCGTTGCGACGGGTGCCAAAAGGTCACCCGCCCCTCAATCCAAGCCATCAATCCGTAGAATGTACTTCCAGCCAGTGCCGCGACGACAATCTCTGCCCAAACCATATCAAGCGCAAGCTGGCCAACGGAAGTGGAAATGCGAAAGCCCATACCGACGGTCGGGGAGCCGAAAAATTCAGCAACAATCGCGCCAATCAGCGCCAGAGTAGTCGCAATCTTAAGCCCGTTGAAAATAAACGGCAGCGCCGCTGGCAGGCGTAGCTTAAACAGAGTCGGCCAGTACCCAGCACCATAAGTGCGCATCAGATCACGTTGCATCGAAGTCGTATCCCGCAGACCTGCAACAGTATTTACCAAGATCGGAAAGAACACCATCACCGCAACAACAGCCGCTTTAGATTGCCAGTCACTGCCCAACCAACGCACAAAAATCGGTGCCGTGCCAACGATCGGAAGGGCGGCCATAAAGCCGCCTACGGGCAAGATGCCTCGCGTCAGGAAATCAGACCGATCTGCTAGGATCGCAACGGCAAATGCCGCAATCATGCCAACGATGTACCCTGTCATTGCACCCTTGATGATCGTCTGCTCAAAATCCGCCCAAAGCGTCGGGATCTCATTGGAAAAGCGGCCCGCAATCATCGTTGGTGGCGGCAGGATAATTGGACTGACCTCCAACATGCGGACCAGCAATTCCCACATAATCAGCAAGGTTAAACCAAAGACTGCGGGTACCAAAAGCTTGATCAGCCTGCTTTGTGCGGCAGCACTGTTGGCAAGCCGGGCGTTCACAAACCACCCGGCGCCCCAAACGGCCAACGCACTGATGATCGCGGTTCCCGTCATGTCACAAGCATCCCCATGCGGCGCAGTGTCCAGCGCTCCATCAAGCTAAAGAGCCCTACAAGCGCGGCCGCTGTGAGGGCTGCAGCAAAAAGGGCGGCCCATGTCACCATCGGCTGTCCATATTGATCACCCACCAACATCCGTGCTCCAAATCCAGCGCGCGCTCCTGTCGGGAGTTCAGCCACAATCGCGCCCACCAAAGACGCGGATATCCCGATCTTCAGTGATGCAAATAGATACGGCACAGACGCTGGCAATCGTAGCTTCCAGAATCCCTGCGCAGAGCTCGCATAATAGGTGCGCAACAGATCCAATTGCATCGCATCAGGGCTGCGCAGCCCTTTCACCATGCCGACAACGACGGGAAAGAAGCTCAGATACGCACTAATCACAGCCTTCGGAAAAAGCCCCTGAATCCCGATCGATCCCAACATCACGATAATCATCGGTGCCAGCGCCAAGATCGGAATCGTCTGACTGGCAATCGCCCAAGGCATCACGCTCATATCCATCGCGCGGTTATAAACAATGCCAACGGCCAGCAAGATACCTAGCCCCGTGCCAATCGCAAAACCCAGCAACGTCGCCGACAAAGTCACCCATCCATGATAGACCAGCGACCGACGCGACGTGATATTCTTCATCACAATCGTGTCCCACATCTCGACCGCAACCTGATGGGGTGAGGGCAGGCGCGGGCGGTCCAGCGTGTAAGTCATGCCAAACAAATGCGTATTGCGCAGGGCCAACCCGATCCCCGAGTAGTCTTGCCGCGCTGCAGGCGTATCGGGCGTCACCGCAATATCCTGCCGCTGTGCCAAATCTGCGGTCAAATGCATATTCATCGGCACAACAGAGACGATCCAGAACAAGAGGATCGACCCGACAACAGTCAGCACAGGCAACAATGACTTCACACCTGCCCCCTGACTTTCTTCGTCCACTCAAACTTCCAGTCGCCATTTTTGCGCCATTGGTCCGAGCGGAAATGGCGACGGCAATCCTCAGTCATCAACATGCCCCGCCCGCAGACCATCACGCACCCGGTGCGCGACCGCGATAAACTCCGCACTATCACGAATATCCAAAGGCCGCTCTTTTGGCAGCGGGCTATCAATCACATCAGTAATCCGCCCCGGACGCGGGGACATGACCACGATCTTGGTCGACAGATACACCGCCTCTGGAATCGAGTGCGTCACAAACCCAATCGTCTTTTCCGTCCGCGCCCAAAGCTGCAACAACTGCTCATTGAGGTGATCGCGCACGATCTCGTCCAATGCCCCAAAGGGTTCGTCCATCAGCAAGATATCCGCATCAAACGCCAGTGCGCGGGCAATCGAGGCCCGCTGCTGCATGCCCCCAGACAACTGCCAAGGAAACTTCTTCTCAAAGCCTGCTAGATCAACCAGTTCAAGAACCCGCGCCACACGCTCGGCCTGTTCGGCCTTTGAAAACCCCATAATCTCCAAAGGCAGCTTGATATTGCCACCAATAGTGCGCCACGGATAAAGACCGGCGGCCTGAAACACATAGCCGTAAGCGCGGGCCATCCGCGCCTCTTCGGGGGTCATGCCGTTGACGCTCAGCGTTCCACCCGTTGGCTGCTCCAACCCGGCAATGCAGCGCAAGAACGTGGTTTTGCCACAGCCCGAGGGGCCGATGAACGACACGAACTCGCCCTTGTTAATCTCAAGGTTCACGTCCTTGAGCGCATGGACAGGGCCATCATTGGTTTCAAACGTCAGGTTCAGGCCCTGTGCATTGATCGTCGTTTCAGCAGCCACACTTCACCCCGCCATCTCGTCCGTAAGCCGAGACATCATTCATTGTCTTTCTTCAAACGCCCGTCGCGGGAATACCC
>Ga0115562_1002208_pt1 | contig 13710 bp, 15 predicted proteins | sample COGITO_mtgs_1105_6_FD_87200 | JGI IMG/M metagenome (GOLD analysis project Ga0115562, IMG submission 87200) | Pelagic marine microbial communities from North Sea - COGITO_mtgs_110516 | ecosystem: Environmental > Aquatic > Marine > Epipelagic | place: Germany:Helgoland, sampling site Kabeltonne...
AATAAAGTCACCGTTAAAGGCGGCGATATTGTCTCTGATTTCGGCGTCGTTGTAAGTGAACTCCCAGTGTCCGGTCATAACATCGACACCGAGCAGGTTACAGGCATCGACCATATCGCGCCCGCGGGTCCACAGGGCGGTACCGGAGCCTTGCCAGGTGTCACCACCATCGAGCAACAGGGTTTTAGACGGGCCGAATTCGCCGCGCATTAGATCGATCAGGGTTTTTAAATGCGCAAAGCCACCGACGCGACCATAAATCTGTGCCGCGTTGGTGAAATCCAATGCGGTATAGGCATGCGCCAACTGACTGTGCGCGTCAATACCGAAGTAATTTAATAGGGCATCATTCACCAGATGGGGCGGCCGGCCATAGGCGGCGCCAAAGCCCAGGTTGACGGTCGGTTCGCGAAAATAAACCGGCATCAATTGTGCGTGGGTATCGGTCATATGCAACAGTCGGACATCGCCACTGTTGGGTACCTGGTATAAATCCTCGTTGGCGCGGCCCAAACTGATACAGCCCGGCAAGATGCCCGCTGCGCCGGCTAACCCTAAAAGACGAGAAAATTCACGACGAGACAGTTGCATAGGAGTGTTCCATTGGTTAGGGATGGTAAACAATTTGGTGGTACAAGACCGGTTCGACAACCAAGCGCTGCCGAACCGATTAGTGGCTACATGGGAATATACTGCTGCCAGTTTTCACGCATAAGCTTGCCTTGTTCTAGTGCAAGCTTGGCTTGCTCATAAGCCTCATTGGCCAATTGATAGGCCTGATCTTCTTGGCCATCGGCCAGAGCTTTCTTGGCGTCTGCGATATAACTGGCGGTATCCCGCCATTCATACCCGATTTCGCCGGCGGCCTTATTCATTACCTCAGCCTCAGCGATCATCTGCGTGGCATTGGTCGCTTCTGCGGCACTTGCCAAGCCACTCAGAGCGAGCATCAGGCTGAGCACTAGGCTCGACAACAGGGTGTTTATATTTATCATGCTAGCGCTCCTCATTTTCGGCTACCGGGGCCATTAAAGACCAAACCATTGGACATCACCGTTTGGAAATATTCCAAGTTGCGATATTCAGGTGATTGGGCCGAAAAGGCTTTGGCGCGGATGTTTTCATTACAGCCGCCATAGCGACGGTGCAGCGTACCCAGGGCATCCCACTTGGTGCGGAAGGTTGGGAAATGGGACGTTTGCCCCAGTCCTGGAGACGGTACATCGGCACGCAGATAGAAGCCGGTGGCGCGCATATGACAGTCGGCACAGGAAATATTGAACTGGCCGCGCTTGGAATAGAAAAATTCCTTGCCGTCCATATAGGCGTTGTAGGCCCCTTCGCTGGCAACATCGACATTGATCGCCTGACCACGGCTGACAAAAGACATATAAGCAGAGACCTTAGCTAAATCACCCTTCTTATACTTGAGTACTTTTTCACCATTGGCTGTGCGACATTCGTTGATCGCCAACTCAAGCGTGATCACCATCGCGCGGTCTTCGTCGTAGTAAGGATATTGGCTGCGAACCGCGCCATCACCAAAACAGGTAGCGTAAGAACTGCCGTTGGCAAAGGGCGTCTCATAGAGGGCCTTGCCTTGGTCAACACTCAGCTCATAGGGTGGAAATTCTTCCAATGACTCCCACTGCGAGCGAGCATCGGCATCGATGGAGTACACGCCATTGATGTAGTCAGCTTTTTCGGTGTCCGGGAAACGCTTTTCAAAAAACGCCTGAAAGGTGGTGACATCATCTTGAACTAACGCGGGGTAATCCATGCCGACTTTTTTACTCATCGGCATACAAGCGGAGGCCACTAATGTGGCGACAGTCAAGCTGAGGGTCAGTTGAATTCTTGTTGTAAACATAACCGCTCTCCATTCAATGGGTTTAACGAATTTCGACCTCGGTAGATTCGTTTTCGCCCTTGTTATCGACCCAAGACATAGTAAAAGTCTCGCCGCTGTTGCCGCCTTGAAACGAAAAGGCCAGGTAGGGATCCTTCGATACGGACGGTCCCAACTCACAGTGAAAAACGCGCTCACCGTTGTGGTTGGCTTCTACTTCGGTGATGTAGTGACCCGGAATCAGTTTGCCGTCGCCATCTTTGCGTCGACCGGTCTCCATTGGGTGTGCGAGAAGAGTCTTTACTACAACCGAGCCGTTACGTGCACTTGCTTTTACTTTCATACGAGTTCCCCTGATTTGTGTTAACCGCCGCAGCCGCCAATGGTGACCTTGACTTCTTGGCTGGTGCGATACAATTTGCCGTCTGCTTCAACCAGTACGATAAGGTTAGACGTCGCGCCCATACGGATCCGCACTGAAACATCAGTGTTCATTTTGGGCTGAATGTTAAAAGAGCAGCTCAGCGGAGATGGGTTCTTTTCGACAAAAACACTGATGCTCTTGGCTGCCAGGGTGGTGGCAATCGAAATAGGCACTACCGCGCCGTGTTCGGCGATCGACGGTGCTTTAAGTTGAATGGCATCACTGTCAGCGATGGCCAAATTGCCATAGCGTTCGACGATGGCAGTGTCCAAATCGGTAGCGCCAAAAGCACTGGCGCTCCAGTTGGCCCAAACGACACGCGGTAAGTTGACCACAGCCACCAAAAAGGCGACCGATTTGCCCACACGTGTCATAAATTGTCGACGAGATTGATTCATGTTTTTTCCTCTTACAACGTATACAAGTATTCAACCAGCCAATTGATTTCGTCTTCGCTTAACATGCGATGAGCACCGAAGGGCGGCATTATAGTGAGTGGGTTTTTAACGCGTGCGTCGTAGATTTGGTTGAACAAATCCTCTTGCTTGGGAAACCGTGCCTGCATTTGCACCAGCGGTGGACCATAGTTGCCTGGTAAGTTACCACCCGGCATCATATGACAAGATATACAGTTGCCCTTGGTGCGGGTATAGACGATGTCTTTACCCTTTTCAACTTCCACCGTGCCGGCCCAGGTGGGCGCCGACATTAAGAAAGCCAGGAGCGGGATTGCTAAGTGTCTTACTTTCATTCTCTCCACCTTTTCTTGTTGTTGTTATAAGAAAGCCGCCGCAGGTTATCGGCTGCTTTCCACCATGAAATCTACCGCATTACGCACCTGTTCATCGCTCAGCTGAGTCTGCCCACCTTTGGCCGGCATCATCCCTTTGGCACCTTGAAAACCGTTGATGGCGTGGTCATAGACCGTCTCCATGCCGCTGGCCAGTCGTTCCTGCCAGTCGGCCTTGTCGCCGAGAATGGGTGCGCCGGCCATACCGGACGAATGACACACTTGGCAGGCCTGTTGGTAAGTAGCCTGGCCTGCTTGAGCGGCCACCGTCAGAGTCGAAGTTTCGACCTCTTCGATCGCGGGCTCTTCATAGGCGACGCCATCGTTGCCGTCTTCCTTGAAGTGATCGGTCGGTGTGATGCCGGTGAGTGAGGCAACGACTTGGATGCTGGCCGGGTCTTTACAGTCGGCCATGCAGCGCGGGTTGGCGGCATCGGGGCGATCGTCGCGATAAAAATTGCCGGCATTGGGCATCACGATTGCCGCCAAATTTTTCTCGTTAAGAACGAACTCTTCTTCAACTATTTCGTTTAAATACAGCACGTAAGCCGTGATGGCATAGACCTCATCGGTCTCTAAGGACTGCGGTGCCGGGAAGGGCATGGCGCGATGAATATAGTCCCAGAGTGTTGAGGCATAGGGCCAATAGCTGCCGACCGTCTTATCCGGTCGATCATCCGCCAGCGTACCGTTGCCGCCGGCGAGTTTCGGCCAGCGTTTTTCGCCTTCGCCAAAGATGCCGTGACACGAGGAGCATTTTTCGTCGTAGAGATACTCACCATCACTGACCGACCCTTGGCCGACGGGTAAACCCAAACCGTCCGGTCGCACGTCTATATCCCAACCGGCCACTTCGGCCGGCGTCGGGGTGCGGCCCAGGTTTAGGGTGTCGGCGTTGACGAACGACGATGCCAATAGGATGGGGGTAAGAAACAATGCTAAGTGGTGACCCTTAAGAAAGTTGGACATTGAAGACACTCCCGCTTTCAGTAACCTGCCAAGTATGGATGGAATTTTTATGATAAATAGAGTTCACCCCGCGCGATTGACGCAACTGACTCAAGGTCGGCTGAACATAGCCGGTTTCATCGATGGCGCGACTCTGTAACAGCAGCGGTTCGCCTTGCCAGTTATGCATAATTGAAAAACGCGTCAGTGCTTTCGATAGGACCAGACCCTTAAGCTGGGTAGGCCGCCACGTAACGCCGCCATCAAAGGAGATATCGACCGCCTTGACCTTGCCTTTGCCGGTCCAGGCGAGTCCTTCAATTTCATACCAGCCTTTGCCCTTAAAGGGGTTCTCCGGGCAGGGCGAGGTGATAACGGAGTTGCATTCCTGCACCCAGGTGAATTCGCGCGCGCGGCCATCGGGCATTAGGTCGGTGTATTTGGACGTCTCTTCACGCTGGTACCAAGGCTTGTCACCAATCTCTAAGCGGCGCAGCCACTTGATGCTGGTGTTGCCTTCCCAACCTGGGTTGAGCATGCGTATTGGATAACCTTGCTCCGGCCGCAACGGTTCGCCGTTCTGAGCGTAGACGATGATGGTGTCATCCATCGCCTTTTCTAATGGAATGCTGCGCGACATGGCGGCGCCATCGGCACCTTCGGCCAGAATCCATTTGCCTTCTGACTGCACGCCGACCTCGGCCAATAGGGTGGACAAGCGAACCCCGGTCCACTCACAACAGGACAGCATGCCGTGGGTAAATTGCAGACCTTCCATCTGCGGACCGCGCCATTCCATGCCGCCATTGGCGGGACATTCGAGAAACTTGATTTCCGAGACACTCGGAAAGCGACGTAGATCATCCATGGTCAGGATCAGCGGTCGATCGACCAGGCCGTGAATAATCAGGCGATGTTCCTCGACATTGATCGTCGGCACGCCTGCATGGTAGCGCTCGAAGACCAGGCCGTTGGGCGTGATGATGCCCTTGAGCTTGTGTATCGGCGAAAAGCTGATCGATGAGATCGGGTCGGCGGTCAACCAAGGCACAGTGCGGCGTACCACATCGGCTTCGTATTTGGAGGGCATGCCATAGGGATGGGTGACCACCCCAGTACCGAGCGAACGTGTCCAGCTGGGCACATTGGGTGGCAGGTTATTGCTCGCAAGTACCGATGGCGCTAATGCGACACCGGCGGCGCCGCCCATCATGGCCATGGCATTTTTCAGGAAGCCGCGGCGGTCGGAACCGGTAAGCTGCTCCCCATCGCTGTGGAGGCGCTTTAATAACCCTAGTTCGTCTGTTTTGTTAAAGCCGGCCATGGATTCTCCTATAAAATCTCATTATTCTTATTTGTTATATGCATAGCTCTATTTCAACTATGAGGTTAACAGACTTTTACTCGAACCATACGATCGAATATTCATAAGAAAGGCTTGGAGTATAAGTAATAAGAATATAAATTAGATTTTTCTAATAAAATTGCATCAAATATAGTCGTAACACCCCGCCCAGCAAGGGAGGCGTTGATTACTATAGAATTTCGGAGGCGATTTACAGGCAGGAAATTAATAAATGGATCTAACAAAAACGGTATCTGGTGTCTAAGTTCGCAACTATTAATCGCTTGGCTGGACCGGCAAGGTCAGCAAGCCATCATTGGTGCTTGGGCTAAGGGTAGATTTGGGGCACACATTGGGGCGGGCGGCACACACCAAGTCGCTGGCGATGGTCACATCTATTAGATAGTAGAGCGAGGCCAAGCCCAGGTCGATCCGGCCCATATTGTGATAGACCATCCCGACAGCCAAATCTTCGGCCGAGTAACGCTCGGCACTGGCGGCCATGGCACGGCTGGCCTGGCCGACCCGGTCGTCGCCCAAGAGCTGGAGCATTCGCCCGATGCCGCTGTGATAGGCCTGGACCAGCAACAGCGAGTAGAGCCGTTCGCGTTTGTTAGCCGGCAGGGTGCCGAAGCGGGCATCAAAGGCGGGTCGCAGGTTGCGGTCATTTTGTTGATAGAGCCGAACCACACAGTCGACCTGGGCCATACGGTGCAGATGAAAGCGCGGCGCAATTTCACAATCGGCCAAGACCTCCGGGCGCAATTGCATCAGACCGACGGCCTGCGCATTGGAGAAACTGCGTTTTTGGGCGCCACTTTCAATAATGATTTGCCCCAGCAGAGCCGTTAGCACCGCCTTTGAGGCGACATAGTCCTGACGTTTGGCCTTTTCTTCGAACACTTGCTGAACCAGGTCGACCAAGGGGATCGGTTGTTGCTCTGAGCCGGCGACCATATTATCCCAGGTGCCCCAGACGCGGTCTTTGCGGTTGGTGCCAAGCAGTCGCCCGAGCGCACTGGCCAGATCGACATGCGGCTGGTCGCAGCCCAGGGCGAAGGGGTAACCAATGTCCAGCCGGCTGCCGCCGATCCAGCGATGCACGCGCTGTTCATCGAACAGTTGCGCGCGCAGGGTGTTGAGCCGGTCCTGATTCAAATCGACCGTGGCCGCGTTGTCGAACCAGGTTAAGAAATTGCCCCGTTGATCGAACAGTATATGGCGCTGCGGTACCTCACAGTAACTCTGTTCGAGCAATACCCAGCGGCGAATGGTCGAGAGATTATTATAGAGGCCGGCGCTAAAGACGTAGGGTGTGTCACGAATAACGGTCAACCACGGTGGGCTTGGCAATGGCTCTGCGCTGGCGAGGGAAAAGGCCAGCCACGCAGATGCCAGCACAGCGGCTTGACGCAGCGCACGCAAGGACTGTTTAAGGCTGGCACTATACAAGCTCAAAGTTAACCTCCTAAGGTGCGCCGGGGGCTGAGGGTAATCGGGCCAAACTAAAACCCGACGGTCAGTTTAGCGCATGCAGGAGCGACGATAAAGCGGATCCGTCGAGTCCAGGCCAGTGCATCCTAGAGAGAAACTCTGCTACGATGCGGTTTTTAGCCGTGGTGCCCACCTTTTGGCCAGACCGATCTGCAGCTGTTGTCACTATCCCCAGGCCACCTGTCTCTGTGCCCAGGTCACCACGATGCGCTGCGCCACCGCAATCGACATACTGCAGCACCCAACGGAAACCAGAGTGGCCAAGAACACGGCGCGCATCTGCAAACTGTGCGTGCCTCAGACTCAAATTTGGATTGGCCAAGATCCGGCCGATTTCGCGGCTCTACAAGCTGAATTGGCCGCTGAGACGCGAGTGGTGTGGGTGCTGTACCCGAGTGATCTTGCGCAGCCATTCGGCGAGCTGATTGCGGCCGTCCAGCCTCAGGTTGGTGTGCGCTTACTGCTGCTCGATGCGACCTGGAAAAAGGCCTATAAGATGTGGCAGCTAAACCCCTGGTTGGACAAGCTGCCCAAGGCCAACCTCAGTCATCTGGAATCCAATTACCGCATCCGCAAAAGCCCTAAAAGCCACTACCTGTCCACGCTGGAAGCACTAGCCTACAGTTTGGCGGCGCTTGAGCCTGAGCTCGACACCCAACCGCTGTTCCGAGCCTTTCATGCTATGCAGGGTCACTTTCAAGTCCGGGATGTCCGGCGCGCGCCGGCCGCTACCGGGCTTGATGCGCCAGCAGATTAAGCCTTAACGCCGCGGCGGTAACTGCTCCCAATGCTCCAGAGCGTCGACCTCATGGTACCAGGGCGCCTTGGAGTCCCAATAGATATGGCCGCGCGGGCGCAGCTCGGGATCGTCATCGAGGGTGCCCGCCGGGACCACCACGTTACGACCGCCCTGTACCAACCAGGGTAGGGACGAGCCGCAGGTCGTGCAGAAACAGGAGGCATAGTATTTGGCGCCAGTCGGTTCGAAGCGGGCCACATCGGCTTCGCCAGTAAGCCAGCGAAACTGACTCGGGGCGACAAACAAACTCGCCGCATGGGCACTACCACTGACTTTCCGACAACGGCTGCAGTGACAATATTGGAACAGGGCAAGTGGAGGATCGATCTCATATGTTACGCTGCCGCACAAACAACTGCCTTTCATCATTATATATCCTCAGTAGTCCAAACGCCCCGGTGCCCTGACTCGGTGAGGGCAGGTGGGGAGAAGCCGAATCTCGAACGCTTATGCATAATAAGCATTGTTGGCCGCTAGTGTCTAGGCTGCAGTCTGTTGCTGGGTCGGGTCAAACGGTCCACAGCCAGGTTCAACGCCGCTGATCTGTTCCCAAAGCCGAGCCAGCGTCAGGAGCTTTTGGTCCTGGTGTGGCAATAAGGTTAAGCTGATACCAAAGGGAAGACCGTCCTCCCGTATCCGTGCCGGCATAGCAATGACCGACAAATTCAACAAATTACTAAAATTGGTGTAATAAGCCATTCGTTTATTTAATTCGATTGGGTCTGCGTAAACTTCCGCAACCCGATAAAGAGTGCCCGCTGTCGGGGTCAATAAGAAATCATATTGGGCAAGAACTTGGTGTGCGATTTCAGTGTGGTTTTTTATCGCATGTAGGTCATTCCAAATGGTGTTTGGCGCGATATCTGCGCCGGATAGAATTATCGATTCCACCACCGGATCAACCTGACCTCGGCTATTTTCGATGAATTTGCCAACTGAGTGATGTCGTTCACTAAGCAGCCCACCTTCGAAAAGTAAGTTTCCGGCCTGCGAAAAGCTTGTGAAATCGATGTAATCAATGACACAACCTAAATCTTGAAGTTGCTCTACAACGTTAAGAAATTCTTGTTCAGCCAACCGATCACCAAAAAATTTAAGTCCATTGGTATCGGGTACTGCCACTTTTAAACCATTAAAACTCAGCGGTTGTGGTTCAGAAAGCGGTAAGGTGTCGCTCACTATCTGAGTGAAAATATACTCCGCTTCTCGAGCGCTCAAGGAGAATATGGGGACGCAGTCAATGCTTTTATTCGCATAGACCATGCCGATATTACTCAGCGCAGAGGGGGTTGGTTTAAAACCCACTATATTACACAATGCGGCTGGAACCCGGCCGGAACCGCCGGTGTCACTGCCCAACGCAAAGGTGACACATTGCTTCGAAACAACCACCCCGGAACCAGAACTGGAACCGCCTGGTATATAGTCGCTATTAAAGGGATTCACCGGGTGAGGATTACTTCTTACACCCACTACGCCCGTGGCAAATGCATCCATAGTATTTTTACCCATTAAGATACCACCGCCGGCCAGTATTTCAGCAACGAGTGGCGAGGTTTCCTCCGGGAAACGTTGGTAGGCCTGACAACCTGCCGTTGTCGGCAGACCAGCAACGTTTATATTGTCTTTGACACTAAAAGGGATGCCATAAAATGGTAAACTCCGGTCTAATTTAGCCAACTGCTCCGCCCGACTGATCAGAGCCTCTTCATCAACAAGGTGGGTCCACTCATCAGAACTTGACCTGTCTCGAATACGCACCAATGCTTCTTGCACGACCTGTAATGGCGTAATAGAACCTGCCAAGTAGGCTGCGCGCAAGGTGAATAAATCGAGCGATTCCACTTGGTTATTTAGACTAGTTATACTCATAAGATCCTCGGCATCCCTTTAGTGATAAGAAGTTTTGTAGCGATAAGACGTTTTATTGCTGAACCACAGTCTCTAAGTAAGACGGATCAATAAAGTCCTCAAATACTGAGCGTTCAGCAACTAATGGTAATCTCTTCTGCGAAAACAAAAATTCTGATGTCGCTATCAGAGTATCTACAAACTGACCATTTTTTTCCGTAGTGCCGATATATTGATCTGTAAGCTGCTTAGCACAAGGAACCATTTCGGTGCCTTTCATCATGCGTGCCGCATCTTCTAACGCAAGACCCAGTTCTGTGGCTATGATTTGTGCCGTTTCTGCTGGATTTTCGATCCAAAAATCAATTCCTTTACATTCTGCAGTAACGAACTTATTAACATAGTCTGGGTACTTCTCGGCAAAATCGTTCATGACAACGCCGACATCCCATGTTGGATAACCACGGGCGGCCATTAAGCCGGAGGTCATAAACAGATGTGCATCATCTTTGAGTACGGCACCTAGAGCCGGTTCCCAAAACCAAGCCGCATCAATATCACCACGGGCCCAGGCCAATGCGATATCATTCGGTCGTAAGTCAATGATCTTCATAGATGCTGGATCAATACCCTCATCTGCCAATGCTGTCATTAACAAATAATGAGTCGTGGAGCCGAACGGCGCGGCGATAGTTTTGCCCTTAAGGTCTTCAAGTTTTTTAATGTTTTTTGATGTTCGCACAACCATCGACTCAACAAAATCCAACATGTTTAGAACCATAATGCCCTGTATTGGCAGTCCTCTGGTTACACCAATAGCAGTCGGAGGATTTCCCAGTCCACCAAAATCAACCTGGTTTCCGGCTATAGCGCGCAACATGTCGCCACCACCGCCAACCTTGATGTAATTAATTTTAACTCCAGGCATTTCCTTTTGTACTAAGCCAAGCGATTTTGTTACCAGTTGGGCGTTCACTAAGTTTAAATAGCCTACAGTGACTTCTTCAGGCTTATCGGCAAATGCACCGGCTGAAAAAATACTCAAACCAGCCCACATTCCAATAGACGATAATATTAACTTTTTCATGTCTAACTCCTAGATTATATTGATTGATTAACAACTAACTTCGCTTGATTCTCGTCCAAGGCATAAAAATTTTGCCGCAGATTTTAAGAATTTGATCCATCATCATTCCGGTTAGACCTAATACAATCAGCCCCATAATGACTACATCACTTAATAAAAATTTTGCCGAATCCCAAATCATCCAACCGATGCCCGCAGTCGCAGCAACGATCTCAGCGGCTACTAATACGGTGTAGATAAAGCCCAATGAAATTCGCATTCCGGTCAATATCGTAGGTCCCGAGCCAGGCAAGTAAACTTCACGAATTAACGCCCAGCGACCGGCACCGAGTGATTTTGCGGCTCTAATATAGTTTGGGTTTATGTCGGTTACGGCTTGAATTGTCGCAATAATGATTCCAGGTAAGCCTGATAAAAATAGCAGCGCCAGTTTTGACGACTCGCCTATGCCCAACCACATAACCAGTAGGGTATAGAGGCCCAAGGGTGGCAGTGGCCGGTAAAATTCAATGATCGGATTAAAAATCCTATGCGCCGATCTAGATGTTCCCATTAGAACGCCTAGTGGGATGCCAACAATACAGGCCAACAGAAACGCGACGAGGATACGATATAGACTGGTGCCAATATGCTCCAATAAGGTTGAGCCTTGATAACCCACCGTGGCGACCTGCCAGAAAGTCTTAATAACGCTTTCAGGCGCTGGTAGGAAAATTGGGTTAGCTAGGCCGTAATAGCTAACTAGGAACCATGCAGTGAGTATTGTCGCAACGGATAATATCGACAGATATTTTCCGCTGTAATATATATTCGCCAGTGTTCCCAACGCTCGTTGCCTAAGCCTTATTGCGATACCCATCCCGTTGGATTCAACGGCTTGTTGATTAGTTTGCATCCTGTTTACCTCTAGTTCGATACACCCAGTATATTGGGTATGGCCAGTGCTAATATTTTCATGGCCGCCACTGATTTTTTGATCGAGATACACTCATTAATAGGTGACCAGCCGTCTTCGCCGGGTCCAAAGGTGATAGCGTTTATACCCGCTTCGCGAAATCGAATAGTGTCGTTGAAGGCATTTTTTCGGTTTAAACGCGGGACCTGACCGAGCACTTTTTCGTACGCCAAGCCTAAGGAAATATTTGGCTCTTCGGTCACCGGAACGGGTTCGGTACCGTTCACATATAGAGAACCGGGAAGTTGCTGAATTTCAAAGTCGAATTCCACCCCGCCCTCACTGCTAGTAGCGACTAAGGCCGTAATATCCTCAATAATCGACTCAATGGTCATGCCTGGTAAAATGCCAACCACTGCCAGAGTCAATTCACATGAGTCGGGCGTAAACTGCATTTCACCGACCAGACCACCGTCTATGCGGACCACGCAGGCGCAAGGCGGCGTATGACCGGGGAATTCTGACGGTTGATGGCGAAATGGCATTGCATTTAGCAGGGGGATCAAAACAGACGCATTGGTGATGGCGTTTATACCGGTATCAGGTCGCCAAATATGAGATTTAACTCCCTTTACAACCAATGAGATTAGGCAGTGGCCGGCATTTGCAATCGACAGGTTCATACCCCAATCGTCCGAGCTGCCACCCCATGCCGTAGGCTCAACGGTTATTGAATAATCGGCTGTAATGCCCCTCTCTTGGGTGATGAAAATCGAACCATGTAGACCGTCCTTTTCTTCATCTACGGTATAACAACAAATTAGGTCACCCTTCAGTTTGATGCCACTGTCGACTACGGATTTTACGGCTAACAGCGAGGCGGCGAGATTGGCGCGTGTGTCCGAGGTGCCACGGCCGTATATCCAGTCGCCATGGCGAGTTGCTTTGAAGGGCTGGCCATCACACTTATCCCAACGTTCTACCTCAATGGCGGGATAGGTATCCAAGTGGTCATTAATTATTAACGAGGGGCCATCTTCAGTGCCCTTAAGAACACCCACGATGTTGGGTCGCTTCTCTTGTGAATAATGCTTGCTGACCTCAAAACCCATCGCCTCTAGCTTGCCAGCGACAAAAAGTGCAATGGCCTCTTCCTCTCCCGCCGGCACATCTGGATCCAAAGGGTTGGTTGAATTTGGTTGCCCGATCGCGACCATCTCAGTAGTCAGGGTGATCCACTCTTGTTCGTTAATTCCGTTAACAAGCGTTTCCTGGAGTTCTTCGCTAATATTTATCTTCATAGTATTCCTTACTTAGTTTTTTAAAATTTCATTCCGACAATTTTTATGCCAAGCACTAAAATAGCCGACAACATGAGGCAGGTGTTTAGTAAGTCAAACAAAAAATCAGGGATGTATTTTGAAATGATAAATCCTGTTAATAACCCTAAACTTGTTGGCACTAGATACATCCCTAAGCCAAGCCAAGCCGCATCTGATACCCCGCTGACGGCAGCCGACAGTATTAACATGGCGGAGTAGGAAGCCACCATAAGAGCAAATACCGTGGCCTTTACCTGCTCCGGGTTGAAACCATTTTTCCTCAGAAAAATAAGTGCCATTGGCCCGGGCATCGCGAGTGTTGCTCCCATTAGGCCTGAAGCAAGGCCATACTGGAGAGCACCACCATTATCGGTCGTCAAGTTGACACGATTTGGCAATTTTTTACGCGCGATAAGATGCGATTCGACAAAACGGTAAAAGGCATAACTTAAAACAATAAAAGCCGAAATTGTTATGCTGCTGATGGGCACGAACTTAAGTAGTATTGTGCCCAGAATAAGCCCGACTGCGCTGCCAAACGCTAAATTTTTAAGTTCTTCTTTTACGATGTTTTTAAATCCAAACGGTGTCATAACGGCAGCAATGAGCAGCGTTAATGCACCTGTTATTTGAATGGCATCAATAGGCGGATAGAAAACCAATAGGAACGGGGCGACGATCATGCCGAAGCCCAGTCCGGTGGTGGTCTGTACCAGCGCCGCAAAAAACGTAATGAAATAAATCATGATGCCTATGGTCATTTTTTACCTTAACTGCATGCTTTCTTTGATGATTATTTCCATACAGCGCCTTTTAAGCTCGATAAAGGCCGGATCTGTAAAGATCAATTGCGTTCGGGGTCTGGGCAGTGGGTTTTCGATATCCAAAACAACTCTGCCAGGCGAC